>Ga0209083_1000147_pt1 | contig 108583 bp, 93 predicted proteins | sample AM7aDNAmetaG_FD_184132 | JGI IMG/M metagenome (GOLD analysis project Ga0209083, IMG submission 184132) | Freshwater microbial communities from Finland to study Microbial Dark Matter (Phase II) - AM7a DNA metaG (SPAdes) (version 3) | ecosystem: Environmental > Aquatic > Freshwater > Lake ...
CGCCATCCATGGCGCCGGCAGGTATACCACAATCTCCAAAACCAAAACAGAGCAATTACACGATACCACGCGAATTCCTCAGGGCGATCGATTTGCTGTTTCGTGCCGTGGCACGGTAAATAGTTACCTCTCAACCGGCAGATAAAGAGCACGGACAAGAAGCTGGCGCTGGTGGCGCGGTGTCTTTTGTATGAACGGCACATGGCCGTTAAAGATGCGGCGGCGGAGAAGGAGCGCGAGGAACTCCAAGCAGTGGTGGCGGATCGGAATGAGGGTGGCTTTGCGCGCGAGAGGGCGCTGGAGTCGCTGATGGATAGGGATTGGGAGGGACGGGATGCGTGGTTCCTGGGTTTGTTTGCCGACAAGTCGATGATGGAATGCGAGGAGCGGGGGTCATACGTCACGATATACCGGCCACTGGCGATGATCGTGGGTCGTGCGCCGGATACATGGGTGCCACGAGTGACAAAACTGGTGGGGAACACAGAGCGGATGGTACACGACAATGCAGTGGAGTGCCTGATTCAGTTCCAATTGGAGAACGCGCGCGAGGATGCGCTCAAGCCGCTGATTCCATGGCTGTCGGATCCGAACTGGTCGTCGGCATCGGACAGGTTGCGGCTGATTCAGAGCATGGATCGAGTGAACCTGCCTGAGAGCGTACCGGGTTTGCTCTGGGTGCTAGAGCACGACCGCGAAGGCTTTGCGCGAGCCGGGGCGGCCGAGGGCTTGGCGCACTTGCGACCCAGGGAGGCGGGTCCAGAGCTGCGCAAGGCGTTTGCGAAGGAGTACGAGAGGATACACGAGAAACCGTTGGTGGAGGCGCTGATAGCGTGCGAGGCGCTGAGCGCGAAGGAAATGGTCGATGCGATTGAAGCGTTTGCACGCCGCGAGCCGCCGGAGGAGGGCGATGGGATGATGCAGTGGGCGGCGACAGATGCGCGATCCAAGCAGGTGACGTTGGGCGGCTGGCTGACGCAGATGGCCGGCGGTCAGGCGAGCGTGGGCGATCTGGCGGTGGCGCGGCTGCGGGAACTCCAGAAGACCGAGCCGGCGATCGCACAGCGCATGGCATGGTGGATCCGCAAGTGGCCGACGACGAGCCTGGACGGATATCTGGCGGAGACGCTGGCACGGGAGGCGGATGAGTACACTGTGGTCGAGACGGTGGAACGGCGCGCATCGATGCGGAAAGAAGCGAAGCAGGAGTTGCGCGCCAGACTGGCAGACGGGAAGGCGGCGGCGGGTGTGGCAGCGGTGATCCTCGAAGACGGCGATGCGCAGCGGGCGATATTGCAGGGCCAGGACACGGCGGCGAAGGAGATGCTTCTGGCGTGCGCACGACTGGGGCAGGCGAAGTTGCCGCTGGGCGATGTTTCCAAGCTGCTGGAGAGCAAGGAAGGGATGGTTGCTCAGGCGGCGGAGGCCTACCTGATGACGGATGGCAGTGCGACAGCGCTGAGAGCGCTGGCGGCGCGACACCCGGGCGAGGTGCTGGTCATCGGGACACGCATGGGGCAGGATCCGGGGCACACCACGTATGACTTTTTTGACCAGCGGGAGGCGGACCTGGCAGCGGAGTTCAAGAAGGCGGGCGGCCCGGATGAGGTTTACGCGCTTTTGGCGGGGGGATACTCAGGTGGGCCGGGCCAATGCATCATCCGGATGAAGGGCGATCAGGCAACGATCCGGCTGGAGCCGAATGCGGAGAAGCACAGGGAGCGGGCGTTGATGGCGGCAGAGCGGGACGGGCTGGTGAAGTGGCTGCGGGAGCAGAGGGTGGACGACCTGCCGGAGCTAGACATACCGGTATCTGACGGCGTGCAGTATGAGTATGTGCATCTGACGAAGGATGGAGGGCGGCGGGTGTTCATGAACAATCCGGGAGTGGGCGAATCGGCGGGGACGGTGTATGCGGCCTTGCGGCGGACCTTCGAGCACCTGGCGGAGGCTGGGGACTTCACATCGCATTTCGCGATTGCTGATTGGGTGCCGGGAACGGAGGTGCTGTATGAAGGCAAGGAGCGTTTGATGGGGGTGTGGGGGAAGGGCGCGGATGTCCGGGTGGGTGTGGAAGAGAAGATGATTTCGTTGGAAGTGTGGGAGCGAAACTGGCATGCGATCAAAGGTGGAAAGATGGGGACAGCACGAGTGGAGGAGCCCGAAGAGTGGCAGGCCGTTGGCGCGCGGACGGACGTGCCGACGAAAGACTGCCTGATCTATTGGCATTTGAATCAACCACGCTGGAAGGTGCAGGCGGGGGAGTGGGTCATTCGGACATTGGACGATCGAACCAGCCAGGGGAAGGGATTTGGGCTGTATCGTTGTGCCGACGGAAAGGCGCCGGAGTGTATTTGTACAGGGGAATATGCGCATCCAGTCCTGAGCGCGGACGGGAAATGGGCGGTGACGACTCGATCTGATGAGGGATGGGCACATCCGTATTCGCTGGTGCGGGTGAAGTTGGAAACGGGGGAAGTAGTGCCGCTCGAGGTGGCGAGAGGTGAGGGCGAAGTCATCACGAGAGTGGGAGATCGGGTTCTGGTGGAATGGAACGAGACGTTTCAACTGGTGGATGCGGTCACGGGGAAGATGGAAGAGGTGAAGGGCGAGTTCAGGCCGCTGCTTCGCCAGACGCGGCCGCTGCAGCCGACGGGGAAGGAAGGTGAGGTGTGGGCGGCAATAGAACCGGAAGAGATGCCAGATGGGAAGGCCGAGAAAGTGACCTCGTTAGGCAAGTATGACATGAACAGTTTCCGGTTTGTGCCGGTAGGTGAGTTTCCCGGTTTGTCGTTCTCGAGTGACAAGATGTGGGTGGACGGAGATAAGGTGTACGTGTTGGTGGAGAGCGATGTGCTGAGAATGCCCGTGAAAGGGACGAAGTGAGGATTGTCGCCACCAGGTTGGGGTGTTGCCAATCGGGAGATTGGCGGTCCCGGCGTTGGGGTAAAGCGAGGATGTGGACGTGGGCGTCCGCGCTCCCAGGCAATGGGGTCGGGGTGTAGCTGTGAGAGAGGGGTCTGCGCCTGCTGTTCGCTTTGCTCACCGGCGATGGCGTCCTGTTGTTGGACGCCGCCGCATCCACCACGGGTACGTGGATCGCTTGCTAACGCTAGAGCGCACGTCCGTGCCGCGCCGGCACGGCCGTCGCAGACTGGTTTAGGTCGCCTGCGGCGACAGGGCCTACGGCTCGGGAGTCCAGCCGCCGCCGAGGACGGCGTAGAGGCGGATTTGGTTGCTGAGTTTTTCCAGGCGGATGAACACGAGAGCCTGCTGCGATACGTAGAGGGAGCGCTGGGCCTCAAGCACGCTCAGGTAGTTGTCGAGTCCCTTGAGATAACGAATGTTGGAGAGGCGGTAGGTTTCGGCGAAGGCCTGCACCAGGGATTCCTGGGCGGCGAGTTCCTGGTCGACGGTGCCTTGGACGGCCAGGGCATCGGCGACTTCGCGGAAGCCGGACTGGATGGCCTTTTCGTAATTGGCGACGGCGATCTTCTGATCGGCTTTGACCAGCTTGGCCGCGGACCAGACGCGGGGATCGAAGATGGGCATGGTGATCTGGGGGCCCCAGCTCCAGGTGCCGGAGTTGGGACCGAACAGGCCGGAGAGCTCAGCGCTGGCGGTACCGGCCGACCCGGTGAGGGTAATGGTGGGGAAGAAGGCCGCGCGGGCAGCGCCGATGTTGGCATTGGCGGCCTTGAGGCGGTGCTCGGCCTCGAGGATATCCGGGCGCTGCAGGAGCACATCGGAGGAGATGCCGGCGGGGATGTCCATGGGAGGCTGCACATGGGCCAGATCCTCGGGGAGGAGATCGGCCGGGACGGGAGAGCCCACGAGCAGTTCCAGGGCGTTGCGATCTTTCGCGACCACCTGGGTGAACAGGGCGACACCTCTGCGGGCGGTGTCAACCTGCGTTTGGGCGCGATAGAGATCCAGTTCGGGGGAAAGGCCGCGTGCATAACGGCGTTCGATTAGGGCATAGGCATCCTGCTGCGACTGCAGCGTGGTCTGGGCAATGGCGAGGTTGTCCTGATCGGCGGCGAGGGAGAGGTAAGCGATGGCGACGCTGGAAATCAGCGAGATCTGGGCACTGCGCTGGGCTTCCTGGGTTGCCAGATACTGTTCCAGGGCGGCGTCGGTGAGGCTGCGGACTTTGCCGAAGAAGTCCAGTTCCCATGAACCGGCGAGGCCAACGTTGTACTGCCTGAAAGTGGAGCGCCCGCCCTTGCCGGAGAGATCGGGAGGAAGACTGGTCTTGGTGCCGCTGGCGGTTCCACTGACCGTCGGCAGCAGATCGGCTTCCTGGATGCCATAGAGGGCGTGTACTCGCTCGACATTCAAGACCGCGATGCGCAGGTCGCGGTTGTTCTGGAGGGCGGTGGCCATGACCTTCTGGAGGCGCGGGTCAACGAGGAACTGCTGCCAGGGCAGATCGCTGGCGACCGGGGCGGTGGCGGATGTGGTTGTTGCGGGCAGGTATGCCGGGCCGCTGGGCATGGTGGCCGGGACGGGGGCGGCGGGCCTTTGGTATTTCGGGGCCATGGTGCAGCCGGTGGCGAGGGCGGCGGCGAGGCCAAGCAGTAGAGTCCTATTCATGGTCTTTCCCCTCCTTCGCGAGCCTGGCGGCTTTCTGTCTTCGGTAGGTTCCGGACATCCTGTAGATCAGCACGTAAAAGAGCGGGGCGAAGAGTGTGACCAGGAAGGTGGCGGTCACGACGCCGCCGAGGACGCCGACGCCGATGGCACGCTGGGCACCAGCGCCGGCCCCGTTGGCCATGGCCAGCGGGAGCACGCCGAATCCAAAGGCAAGCGAAGTCATGACGATGGGGCGAAGTCGCAACTTGGAGCCTTCCAGGGTGGCGGGGATCAGGTCCATGCCCTCTTCGACGCGGGCCTTGGCGAACTGCACGATCAGGATGGCGTTCTTGGTGGTTAGACCCAGGGTGGTGAGCATGCCGATCTGGAAGTAGACGTCATTGGGCAGGCCCAGAGCGCTGGCGGCGATCACGCCCCCGATGGCGCCCAGGGGCAGGGCGAGCAGGATGGAGATGGGGATCGGCCAGCTTTCGTAGAGGGCGGCGAGGCAAAGGAAGATGACCAGCACGGAGAAGGTGTAGAGGATGCCGGTCTGCGAGCTGGCCATGCGCTCCTGGTAGGAGATGCCGGTCCAGTCATAGCCAATCCCCTGCGGCAGGTTCTTCACGAAACCTTCCATGGCGGCCATGGCTTCGCCGGAGCTTCGGCCGGGAGCGGCCTCACCCTGGATGTTGATGGACGCGAAGGCGTTGAAACGTTCAAGCTTTGGAGAACCAGAAGTCCAATGGCCGGTGGCAACGGAGGAGATCGGAACCATCGTGCCGGTGTTACTGCGGACGTAAAGCCGATCAATGTCCTTGGGCAGCATGCGGAATGGAGAATCCGCCTGTGCATACACGCGTTTGACGCGGCCGCCTTGGATGAAGTCATTGACGTAAGCACTGCCAAAGGCGGCGCTGATGGTGTTGTGGATGCTGCTGATGGGCACGCCCAGGGCGCCGGCTTTCTCCCAGTCAACATCGAGACGGTACTCGGGCACATCCTCCATGCCGTTGGGACGGACCTTGGCCAGGCGCGGGTCTTTGGCGGCCATGCCAAGAAGCTGGTTGCGAGCGGCCATGAGGGCGTCATGGCCCAGGCCGCCGCGGTCCTGCAACTGGAAATCAAAGCCCTTGGCGAGGCCCAGTTCGAGCACGGCCGGGGGGGAGAAGGCGAAGACCATCGCATCGCGGTAGCCGGAGAACTCGCGCATGGCCCGGGCAGCGACAGCGCTGACCTTCAGATTGGGGTTCTTGCGCAGTTCCCAGTCCTTGAGCTTGACGAATGCCATGCCCATGTTCTGGCCGTTGCCGGCGAAGCTTGCGCCAGAGATCATCATCATCGTATCCACGGCGTCTTTCTCATTGTTCAGCAGATAGCTGCGGACCCTGGACATGACTTGCTGGGTCATCTCGGTGGTCGCGTTGGGGGGCAGCATGGCCTGGACCATCAGCACGCCCTGATCCTCATCGGGGAGGTATGCAGTGGGCATGCGATGATAGAGGTATGCCAGTGCCGCCAGGATCAGGCCGAAGATGACCAGGTAACGAATACTGTGGCTCAGGGCCCGGCCCACCTGCTTGAGATACAGTTCGCGGGCGTGGAAGAAGAAGCGATCGAACCAGCGAAAGAACGGGCGCAGAAACCAGATGCCGCCCTCGGCGGGCTCATGACCTTTTTCGACCTGCTTGAGCAGGGAAGCGCACAACACCGGGGTCAGGATCAATGCCACGAGCACGGACAGGAGCATCGAGGCGATGACGGTGATCGAGAACTGGCGGTAGATGACGCCGGTGGAGCCACCCATGAAGGCCATCGGGCCAAAGACGGCCGAAAGCACCAGGCCGATGCCGATGAGGGCGGGCGTGATCTGGTCCATGGACTGGCGGGTGGCATCGCGGGGATGGATGCCTTCCTCGCTCATGATTCGTTCGACGTTCTCGACGACGACGATGGCATCATCCACGAGGAGGCCGATGGCCAGCACCATGGCAAACATGGTGAGCATGTTGATGGAGAAGCCAAAGAGGCCGAGCACGGCGAAGGTGCCGAGGATAACCACAGGCACGGCGATGGTCGGGATCAGCGTGGCCCGCATGTTGCCCATGAACAGGTACATGACCAGGAACACCAGCACGATGGCCTCGAAGAGAGTCCTGACCACATCGGCGATGGCGACCTTCACAAACGGGGTGGTTTCGTAGGGGAACGCGTACTTCATTCCCTTGGGGAAGTATTGGCTGAGTTCTGCCATCTTGGCCTTGACGGCATCGGCGGTGTCCAGGGCGTTGGCGCCGGGGGCCTGGCGGATGGCAAGGCCGGCGGAAGGGGTGTAGTTGTAGTAGATTTCGGCGTCGTAGTTCTCGGTGCCAAGCTCCGTTCGGGCGACATCCTTTATCTTGACCACCGATCCGTCAGGATTGCTGCGAACGGGGATATTGGCAAACTCCTCGGGCGTCTTGAGCAGGTTCTGGACGGTGATGGAAGCGTTGAGGCGCTGGCCCGTAACGGCGGGCATGCCGCCGAACTGGCCGGCGGAGATCTCGACGTTGTACGCTCGCAGCGCCATCACCACATCGTCGACAGTCAGACCGTAGTCGGTGAGTTTTTCAGTGTTGAGCCAGATGCGCATCGCGTATTGGCCGCCAAAGGCTTGCGTTTCGCCGACACCCGGCACGCGCGCGATCACCTTCTCGATGTTTGAAACGGTGTAGTCCCTGACGTCGGTTCCGCTCATGCTGCCGTCATCGCAGTAGAGGTTGAGGATCATCAGGTAGTTACGGGTGGACTTGCTTACCCTGACGCCCTGCTGCTGAATGACCTGCGGCAGGCTGGCCATGGCGAGCTGGAGTTTGTTCTGCACCTGCGACCAGGCCATGTCCGGATCAGTTCCCGGCGCGAAGGTCAGTTCGATGCGGGATGCGCCCGACGAACTGCTGGACGCGGACATGTACAGCATCTTGTCATAGCCGGTCATCTTCTGTTCGATGATCTGGGTGACGCTGTCTTCAACGGTCTTGGCGGAGGCACCAGGGTAGAACGAGTCGATTGCGATGGACGGGGGGGCAATCGGCGGATACTGCGAGATGGGCAGGTTGTAGATCGCCAGAGCGCCCGCCAGCATCAGGATGATGGCGATAACCCAGGCAAAAACCGGCCGTTCCAGAAAGAATCTTGATAACACCTCGAGCCTCCATCAATACGGTTTTGTGGCCGGTTGAGCATCCTGCTCAACTTTGGCGGGCTTGGTCGCGGCGGGAGCAACAACTTTGACGGATGCGCCCGGACGCACTTTCTGGAGACCTTCGACGATCACGCGATCGCCCTTGGCAAGACCGGATGTGATAAGCCACTTGTCGCCCATGGCGCGATCCGCGGCAAGCTGGCGCTGCTGGACTTTTCCCTCCGCGTCCACGATCAGGGTCATGGGGTCACCCTTGGGATTGCGCGTCACGGCCTGCTGGGGAACGAGGATGGCCTGTTCATCAACTCCTTCTTCAATAATCGCCCGCACGAACATGCCCGGCAGGAGGACGCCATCGGGGTTGGGGACCTCAATTCTCAGGATGACCGAGGCGGTGGTTGGGTCGACTGTCACATCGCGAAACTGGAGCGTTCCCTCACGTGAGTAAGCGGTGCCATCCTCCAGGATGAGCTTGACTTTCTTCTGGTCCGCCGCGTCGCGATGAAGGCTGCCACTGGCCATGGTGCGCTTCAATCGGTTCAGTTCCGCGGTGGATTGGGGTACGTCGACGTAGATCGGATCTAGAACCTGAATGGTTGCGAGGGCCATCGGCTGATAGGCGGTCACGGCGGCGCCTTCCGTCACCATGGACCGGCCGATGCGGCCGGCGATGGGGGCGGTGATCCTGGTGTAGCCAAGGTTGATCCGAGCGGTCTCGGCCGCAGCTTGCGCCTGCTTGATGGCGGCTTCGGCGGCGGCGATGGCCGCCTGGTCGCTCTGGACCTGCGCCTCGACGGATCGAAGCGTTGCCTCGGCGACATCGACGGCAGTGACGGCCTCATCGCGTTCGGCGGCGGAGACGGCTTTGTCCTTAAAGAGATCCTCGAAGCGCTGGCCGTTGGTCTTGGCCAGGGCCAGGGTGGCCTGCTGCCGCGTCACGCCGGCGTTGCTTGCATTGAGGGCAGCGCGGGCCCGGTCGGCGGCTTTTTTCACGGCGTCGAGGTTGGCCAGGGCACTGTCATACGTGGCCTGAAACGAAGCCGGGTCAATCTGGTAGAGCACATCGCCGAGCTTGACATCGGAACCTTCGGTGAAGAGGCGCTTCTGGATCAGGCCGCTGACCTGGGGCCTGATCTCGGAGACGCGGTAGCTGGTGGTCCGGCCGGGCAACTCGGTGGTCAATACGACCCGCTGAGGCTCGATCGTTGCCACTACCACCTCCGGAACAGGAGGGGGCGGTGCCTGCTGCTGGCGATCACACCCGGTTACAAGGGGGCTGACTAACAGGGCTGTCGCGACAAGCGATGGCCATATCCGCTGGTTCATTGATTCAGCTCCAATCCTGGGGAATCAGTTTTGGGTTCATTCTGCGTCGCCAAATCTAGCTATTAGCGTTGACTTGTCAAGCATTATTCAAATTCTGTTTTGATTATTCAGCAGGCTGAGATACAGTAGGCAGCATTGTCCGCGAGGAGAACCATGCCCAATGTGAAAAACAACGTCGCCGCGCAGGAGACCCGCCGCAAGCTGATTGAAGCTGCCGGCGAGGTGTTTGCCGAGCGTGGCCTGCACGCGGCGACTATCAAGCAGATCACCGATCGCGCCGGCGTGAACACCGCCGCTATCAACTACCACTTCAGCGACAAGTTCGAACTGTACGCGGCGGTGATCCGTCACGCGTTGAGCCTTACGCTTGAGCGTCGGTCAGCGGCGAGAACGATGGGCTCGCATGAACAACAACTGCGCGCTTACGTCGCGGAGGTGATCGGGGATCTGTATGACTCTTCGCTTCCAGCGTGGCGTACGACGCTGCTTGGACACGAGCTTGCCCAGCCCACCGCCGCCCTGGATGCCGTAGTGGATGAGTTGATCCGACCCCGGGCGCGTTTCGTGCAGAGCATTGTCCGGGGCATCGCTGGCTCTAAAGTGCCCGAAAAGCAGGTGTTGCGGGCGGCGTTGAGCGTTTGGGCGCAGTGCTTCATTTTGGTCTACAACAGCGAACTGATCCGGCGATTGAATCCCGACGTGCTCCGGGATAGCGAGGGGTTGGTGGAACACATTACGGAGTTCTCGATGGCGGCTCTCGTGGCGATGCGGAAGCGGTACCAGGGCGGCCGGCATCGGCGGTGATCGGGGTGCAATTGCGGGGGCAGGCCCGCGAACCCGCGGCTGCGACACTACCGGGCCGGGCTGAACTTGGTATGCTGCTGATGGTCTAAAGGAACAGGAGAATAACACTATGCCGATTCGAGTTACCGTGTGGAACGAGTTCCGTCATGAGAAGAGCCACGAGGCGGTGAAGAAGGTCTATCCCAAGGGGATGCACATCACCCTGAAGGGGGCGCTGGAGAAACTCCTGGGTGATCAGGTGAAGGTGGGCACGGCGACGTTGGATGAGCCGGACCATGGGTTGAGCGAGAAGGTGCTGAAGAACACCGATGTGATGCTGTGGTGGGGCCATATGGCTCATGGCGAAGTGAAAGATGAGATTGCCGCGAAGGTGGCACAGCGCGTTCGCGAAGGGATGGCCCTGATCGTGCTGCATTCGGGGCATATCTCCAAGCCGTTTGTGAAACTGATGGGCACAACCGGATTCCTCAAGTGGCGCGAGGCGGCGGAGAAAGAGCGGCTGTGGAATGTGATGCCGGGGCATCCGATCACGGCGGGCCTGGCGAAGGATTACATCGAACTGCCGCATGAAGAGATGTATGGCGAGCACTTTGATATCCCGACGCCCGATGAGCTGATCTTCGTGAGCTGGTTTGAGGGTGGCGAGGTATTCCGCTCGGGTTGCGTGTGGCGGCGCGGCGCGGGACGAGTGTTCTATTTCCGCCCGGGACATGAGACCTTCCCGACCTATCACAATGCGGAAGTGCAGCAGGTGATCGCCAATGCTGTGAAGTACCTGGCGCCGACGGCCGGGGCGGTGCCGTTCCGGAACAGTTGCCCGAATGTGAAAGAGTCGTTGTCGCCGATCGTGGGCGAGCACGAGGTGGATGAGACCCTGCATAAGCGGTGATTCGAGGCTGTGGCATATCGACCAATTCGGAATGTGGCGGCCCGTGCTTCCTGAGGAGTGCGGGCCGCCAATGTTAAGCGGAGGCGCGTGGGCGCAGGAGCTGGCCATGGCAGAGCGAACGATCAACGGGTTTGAACGGTGCGAGCACGAGGTGGACGTGTGTGTGGTGGGCGGCGGGATGGCCGGGCTGATCGCGGCGATATCGGCGGCCCGGCATGGGGCGAAGGTGGCGCTGGTGCATGACCGGCCGGTACTGGGCGGAAACGCGAGTTCCGAGGTACGGATGTGGATCTGCGGAGCACACGGACGGGATAATCGGGAGGCGGGTATCCTGGAGGAGATCCAGCTTGAGAACTGTTATCGCAACGCGAGCCAGGTGTACTCGATCTGGGATAGTGTGCTGTATGAGAAGGCGGCGTTCTGTCCGGGGCTGACGCTGTTGCTGAACTGCACGTGCAACAGCGGCAGGATGGCCGCAGAGCGCCTGGAGTCGATCACGGCGTGGCAGCTTACCACGCAGAGCTGGCACACGATCCGGGCCAGGCTGTTCATTGACTGCTCGGGTGACAGTGTGCTGGCGCCGATCACGGGGGCGCTGGTGCGCAGCGGCCGGGAGAGCCGGGCGGAGTTCGACGAGGATATCGAGCCGAGCGTCGCCGACGACAGGACGATGGGCAATACGCTGTTGATCCAGATGCGGCAGACGAATGAGCCGCAGGAGTTTGTCGCGCCGAAGTGGGCGTACCGGTTCCGCTCGCTTTCGGATCTGCCGAATCGTTGCGGTGGAGTGCAGGGCGATAACTTCTGGTGGATGGAAGTGGGCGGGCTGTCGGACACCATCCGCGATGCCGAGGAGATTCGCGATGAGCTGGCGAAGATCGGCTATGGCGTGGTGGATTACCTGAAGAATCATCACCCGAAGAGGATGGAGCACGAGAACTGGGCGCTGGAATGGATGGGGATGCTGCCGGGCAAGCGCGAGAACCGCAGGTATGTGGGCGATCACATCCTGACGCAGAATGATGTGAGGGCAGGCGGCAGGTTTGAGGACATTGTGGCGTATGGGGGCTGGTCGATGGATGACCATCATCCGGCCGGGCTACTGTATCCCGGGCATCCGACGATTTTCCACCCGGCGCCCTCGCCATATGGGATTCCGTACCGGTGCCTGTTTTCAAAGAACGTGGCGAACCTGATGTTCGCGGGGCGGAATATCTCGACCACGCATGCGGCGTTGTCGAGCACGCGGGTGATGGGAACCTGCAGCCTGCTGGGCCAGGCGGCGGGCACGGCGACGGCGCTGTGCATCGAGCGCCGGTGCGCGCCGCGTGATCTTCTTGATGGGCACATGGGCGAACTGCAGCAGCAGCTGATGGATGATGATCAGTGGTTGCCGGGTCGGGTTCGCGATGTGTCGCGGCTGATGCGGTCGGCGAAACTAAGTGGTGACGGAGAGGTGGAGAAGTTGCGCGATGGGCATGACCGGCCGCGCGATGGTGATGGCCATGCATGGGAAGGTCGGCCGGGCGGCGCGATTACGATGATGTGGCCCGAGGCGGTTGGCATCGGAGGGCTGCGGCTGGTGTTCGATAGTGATTTGAACCAACATAAGCGCATGCCGTGTTCGATTCCGTTGAAGGGGAATCGGTGCGGGGTGCCGGCGAGGATGATCCGCAGGTTCAGGGTGGAGGCGAGGCAGACGGATGGTTCGTGGCAGGTGGTGCATCGGGAAGAGGCCAACTATCAGCGGCTGGTGCGGGTGCCGTTGGAGGTGAGGGCGGATGCGATTCGCGTGGTGGTGGAGGAGACCTGGGGTGATGAGCTGGCGCGGATATTCAGTCTCGATGTGCTGGAGGGACAGACGCAGCGGATTGGGCAGGTGAGAGAGGGCGAAGCTTGGGCGGAAATCGTGGCGCGTACGCCGGCGGAGAGCTTGCGTCGGCCTGAGCGGCCGGCGGGAGAGGCTGAGCAGTCGCACGAACCTGTGCTGGCTGCAAAGCCGGGAAGAGCGCGACCGGCCGGGCGCCGGTAGCGTCAACGCAACCAGATTGGCCAGGTGGCCACATCGGTCAGCACGCGCAGCAGGCCGTGGTGCTGAGCCAGCCGTTTTCGGGCAAGTTCAACGTTTTCGGGCATATTGTTCTCGCGCGGCTCTGCGGAAGGGATTCTGTAGGCACTTGCGGGCAGGCCAAGAAACTCTGCGACCTTGCCAACCGTTCCCGGCTGGTCGGTGATCATATCCTCATAGGCGATGCGCAGTGATGCGGCACCGCGCGATGCGAAGAAGCGTTCCCAATTGCGCTGGTCGCGCCGCAATCTGCGGGCGCAGGTGAGCGTGTGCCAGATGCTGCCGAGTTTGCGCGGCCGGCCGTGCCTGTCAACGGGCACGTCGGGCGTCACTGTGCCGTCGAAGCCGTAGTACCCTGAGCGTCTGGCCAGGTGCAGCGAGATGGCCTGTGAGACCAGATCGCGGCGGTAGAGATAGATCAGCTTGGCGTGAGGCAGAAGCCGCTGGTCGATGACCTGCGGGTGGTTGCGGTAGTGGGACCAGTGCAGTTGGACGCCCCAGGTGCCGTTCGGGAGGGTTCGGTGGCGAATCAGTTCGCTGAAGTACTGGTCATGGTCGCCATCCCGGACGCCCCATCGGGCACGCATGTCCACGTTGGTCCTGACGTTGAAGTATTCCAGCGACAGGCCGATTCCCGCGTTGAATAGCAGCCGACCCAGCAGATGCGAGCCGCAACGCTCTACGGTGCAGATGATGAACCAATTGCCAGGGCGTTGTGGGTCCACCGGGGGCTGGTCATACTTGCCATCGCGGAGCTGCCCTATCGGCACACGCTGATACTGCTCTACAGGATTGGTGGGCGACACGCTGTCCATAAGCAACTATCACAACCTTGGTTACGAGACACTACACGGCACGGGCGATGGGTGTCTTGTAAGCAGTACCGATGCGGCCGTCAACGCGCTGGGCAAGGGGCGCTCCACCTGCTAAGCTTGCCTGCCACGTTATGGCCGGAGCACCCAGCGAGTCCAATCCGTCGCCGACCGCCGACCTGCCGCAGGATTCGGTGGCGTCGCACTTCCGGCCGTCGCAGTATCTCACCCCCCGTCGGATGCAGTCCATCGGCTGGCAGGTGTACCTGGCCGCGAAGTACTTCACCCGCGGGACCATCCTGGAGGTCGGCGTGGGCGCTCGCCTGCCAGCGCAATTGCTGAGGGAGGAAGGCTGGCAGGTGACGGGCATGGACATCGAGCCGCAACTCAAGCCCGACATCGTTGGCTCGGTCGATCGTATCCCTGTGGCCGATGCCAGCTTCGACTGCTTTGTGTGCTGCCAGGTCCTTGAACACGTGCCGTGGAGTAATGCCCAAACGGCTCTGCGCGAGTTGCATCGCATCTGCCGGCGCGGCGGAATTATCTCCGTGCCAACGTGTGCGCGGGCGATGGTGATTTCGTACTTTGGTCCGAAAAGGCGAAAGACGGTGCTCCTGCACGGGCTCAACCTTGTCCAGGCGAAGCCTCGCACTCCCAAGGAACACCACTGGGAACTGGAAGCCGGTGTCAGAACCAGCGCCTTCCGCCGTGCGGTTGCCGCGGCAGGCTTTCGCATTATCCGCGAGGTTCGCCCCAGCGCTTTGCTTTATCACCATTTCATGGTAGTGGAAAAAAAGACTTGATTGCGGCACACGACCCAAGGGATTGACGTCTCGTTGCCCAAAGGAAACTACGAACATGCGGAAAGGATACTCACATGTCACGCGAACAGGCGCTGCCTCTGGATCAGGGCACCGTTGATTTCTTCGCCCTGAAGGGCACGCACGTTGGCTGCACCGTTCCGCAGACCAACAACATCAATGGTCTGAAGGTGCGGCGCGTGATGCAATTGATCCGCGACTTCTCCAAGAAGCCGCTGGATCAGATTCGCATCCTGGATCTTGCATGCGGGGAGGGAGTTTATTCCATCGAAGCCGCGCTGCGCGGCGCCCGGGTCATGGGAGTGGATGCCCGCACGGAGCGGATGAACGAAGGCGCCAAGGTCGCCCAGCGCCTGGGACTGAACAACATCAGATTTGAACAATGCGATGTCCGCAATGTCGCCGCCAGATCTCATGGCAAAGTGGATGTCGTGCTGTTTCTTGGCATCCTCTATCACCTCGATCAACGCGATGTGTTTCCCGTCCTGGAGAACATCTTCGAGATGTGTGAGCAGTTCCTCATCATTGACACGCACATCGCACTGCAGAATCGGGTTCAGATCGAGCATGAGGGCCGAATCTACGAAGGGGAACACTATCGCGAGCACGACACGAGTGATTCTGAGGCCGTGCGCAAGAGTCGCCTGATGGCGTCAGTCGATAACCCGACGAGTTTCTGGTTCACCAGGGAGTCGCTGTATCGATTGCTGCATGATGTGGGTTTCACGTCGGTTTGTGAGTGCTACGTTCCGCTGGAACCATTCAAGCCCGACAACCGCGTTACGCTGATCGCGGCCAAGGGAGAACCGGTCCAGCTCTCTTCCTATCCGTGGGTGAATGGCAAGACCGAAGCCCAGATTGAATCCCTGGTTGCCGATCGTTTGCAGGCATCGGGACGTAAAGCAGGCGCCCGGCGGGCGGGCGCCTTGGGCAGGGCTTTGGGAAAACTGGGCCTGAAGTAGGGAACCGGTATGCACGATGATCTGAAGAATGGTTCACCTCCACTGGCGCACCGTGACGATGTCGATGCGAACCTGGTGTCTGTGATCATACCGACCTACAACCGCGCGGATGTGATCGGAAGGGCGCTGCGCAGTGTGGTTCGCCAGACGCTGGCGAATCTGGAGATCATCGTCGTGGATGATGGATCGACGGATCAGACGTCTATGGTGGTGGCTGGCATTGGCGATTCGCGGGTCCGGATTATTCATCTCGAACGGAACATGGGGGGATCGGCGGCACGGAACCGGGGGATTGAGGCCTCGCGCGGGGCTTATATTGCATTCCAGGACAGCGACGATGAGTGGGCGCTGGATAAATTGGAGAAGCAGATGGCGGCTTTCGCGCGGGCGGGGGAGAATGTGGGGGTGGTGTACTCGGGGTTCTGGCGGGTGGAGCAACGGAAGTATGTGCCGGGCGCACACGACCCTGTGACGGCGGGGGATATCCATAGGCAACTGCTGTGGCGGAACTGCGTTGGGACGCCGACCGCGGTGGTGAAAAGGAAGTGTCTGGAGACCCATGGTCTGTTTGATGAACGGCTTCCGCGGTTTCAGGACTGGGATCTGTTCCTGCGGATATCGCGGTCGTATCAATTCATGATCGTGGATGAGCCGCTGGTGCTGGTGCACAGCATGGCCGGTTCGATCGGGACGAACCTGCGTGCCCGCCTGGATGCGATGGAAATCATGCTGGAGAAGTATGACGAGGAATACCGCGCGGACAGAGCGGCGCTGGCGCGGATGCAGCAGACGATCGGTTGCCTGCATTGCCGGTTTGGCGAGATCCGCCAGGGCGCTGGGCATCTGTGCAGCGCGCTGGTGGCACGGCCGGCGGATGGGCTGCGGGTGATGTACGAGGGTGTTCGGGCGTGCCTGGGGCGTTGAGGCATGGAGGTATGGTTGGGGTTGGTTCATTGGCCGGGCTGGGCTATACTCTTCCAGGGGTCAGAGGGATTTCACCGGAGAGTTCGATGCGCGGCTCAATACATCAGGCACAGCCACCAGCGTCTGCAATGATCGAATCGCTGGAAGGGCGCATGCTGCTCAGTGCGGACTGGGTGGGCACCTGGCAGGTGACAGGCACGAACCTGTCCATGGTCTCGGTGGCCGACAATGGTGCGCTTGCGGTGACCACTCCTCCGCTTAGCGTGGCCATCACGGATGCCGGGGGCGGAAACTACAATGCGGTGATCACGACAAAGGTCGGCAGGGCGGTGCGCACACAGGCGACGACATTCCAGACCGATGCCACTGGCCTTTTCGCTGATTTGACCAGCACCGATACGGGTACCGGCGGTGCGCCCGATATCCACTGGAACACGTATGTCCGGATGATGCAGGTGGACGCGAGCGTCAAGCTCTTTGACATGACGTCGGTCGGGCATACCGACGTCGGGGGCGCGCAGCGGATCTATGAGATCACCATGTACAGCGGATTTGCATCGCTGCAAAAGTTGCAGACGATGAGTTTTCCGTATCCTGGGAACTACTCGTTCCAGGGATTCCGGTTGGTGACGGACACGGCCAACGGCGAAGTGACGACGAGTGCTGATTACGCTGCCCGCACCGCGGTGATCACGCAGACCGGGTCGAAGACGTACAACATCGCTACTCACGATATAGAGGGAGATAATCTCAACAATCCATTCGGAGATGCGGCGGGACGACTCTCGCGGATCGAAGCCGGCCTTTTGCAGGGGGGTAGCTCGTATATCCACTATCTGCAGATGTACTACCGTGGCCCTGATGGCCGGCTCTATTTCCGCTCGGGTGGCATGGAGACAAATGCCGTTTCTGGGCAAACGGATGCGGCCGGGAGCATTCCGCTCGGCCAGGTCCTCAGCGGCACGACATGGGCCGGATACTCTGATGCGGATCACCACAACTTCGCGCCGGCGCTCCCCAAGTCGGCTGCTCTGAGCTTAGGCACGATCGATGAAGACCAGAGCGACAATTTCGGAACGGCGGTGGCGGACATTCTGGCGGCCGGCCTGGTTACCGACTGGAACAGCAGCGCCCAGCACGGCATCGCGATCACCAGCACGGATGCGAGTAAGGGCACGTGGCAGTACTCAACCGATGGTGGGGCGAGTTGGCAGGCGGTGGGCAAGGTGTCCAGCGGTCATGCTCTGCTGCTGGGCGATGCGGCGAGCAACCGGATTCGCTTCGTGCCCAAGCTGAACTACAACGGCACACTATCCAAAGCAATTGGATTTCGCGCCTGGGACCAGACCACTGGCAGCAACGGTCAATACGCGAAGGTATCCCCCAGCGGGAACCTGACGGCATTCAGCAAGACCGGGCTCTATGCAAAACTGGTCGTCAATCCAGTCAACGATGCCCCAGTGCTTTCGGGAACGCTGGCGGACCTTACCTTTGCCGGCAAGGCGATGAGTATCGGCAGCGGGCTGCGCATCGCCGATGTGGACAGCAAGCTGCTTTCGGGCGCTACGGTGTGGATCAGCGGCGGCTTGGCGACGGGCGATGTCCTGAGCTATACCGGGCATGGAGCAGGCATTGCCATTGGGTCCGCGACCACGACTTCGCAGGTGCAGCTTACCGGCAATGCCACGTTGGCCGCATATGTGGCGGCAATCCGTTCGATTACGTTCATGACCTCGGCCGCAACTCAGGATGACCGGACGATCAGCATCCAGGTGAACGATGCAGCGGCGCTGCCGCTGGTCAGCAACATCGTCACTCAGACGGTGCATGTACCGGCCGCCATGTCGCCGGTGCTGGCGCTCGTATTCAGCAACACGCGACTTGCCGGCGATGCGGCGAGGCTGCTGGTGTAACGCGCTTCGCTGATTGGGCCGCATCGTGTAGATTGGCGTCAGAAAGGTTTTAGCTGATGTCCAAGCCTATTGTTGTCGTTACCGAAGGGTCTGATCTGCGGCCGCTTGCATGGTTGAAGGAGCAGGCGCAGGTCATTGAAGTATCGCTGTCTGATGCCGGCCTCGATGCCGCGTTGGCACAGGCCGAGGGCCTGGTTATCCGCACCTATACAAAAGTGACGGAAGCGTTTCTGGCGCGATGTCCCAGGCTTAAGGTGGTGGGACGCGGTGGCGTGGGCGTTGAGAACATCGACGTGAAGGCGTGCCGCGCGAAGGGGATTGAGGTCGTCTATACTCCCGATGCGAACACGCTGGCCGTCGGTGACTTCGTCTTTGGGTATATGCTGCAGATACTGCGGCCGTGGGGCTTTTTCCCGGGGCGAGTCTATGAGCCCGCCGAGTTCAAGCGCATTCGCGAGACTCAGCGCGGCCGGCAATTGAACGAGCTGACGCTGGGCGTTTTGGGCATGGGCCGGGTTGGCCGGCGTGTGTCGCACATCGCTTCCCTGGGTTTTGGCATGAAGGTCATCTACAACGATCTGCTCGATGTGTCCGCGCAGCTTGATTTCCCGGCGATGGCGGTGGATAAGCCGGCGCTGTTTGCCGGGGCGGATGTGCTCTCGATCCACGTGGATATGCGGCCGGGGAATGAGAACTTGGTTGCCGGTGCGCAACTTGCCCTGATGAAGCCGGAGGCGATTCTGATCAACACCAGCCGCGGCGAGGTGCTGGATGTGCAGGCTTTGGCCGATGCGTTGCGCAACAAGCGACTGGCGGGGGCAGCGCTGGATGTGTACTGGCCCGAGCCGCCCAAGGCGGACTTCCCGCTGGTGGGCCTGCCGAATGTGCTGCTGACGCCGCATATGGCCGCCCGCACGTATACGGCGATTGAGAACATGGGCTGGGTGGTGCGCGATGTGGTGGCGGTATTGAAAGGGGAGAAGCCTAAGTATCCCGTGCCGGCGTGGCGGTGAGAGTTAGCCGACCAGGCTGATTGCGATGTTGCGAACGCGCGGGGAGATGGCGGTGATCTGCACCAGCCATTTGTGTTGCGGGACCAGGCCTGCCACGCGCTGCCACCATTCGATTACCACCAAACCATCCTGCTCCAGCAGTTCGGAGAACCCGATTGCCTCCAGGTCGTCCTCGCCGCCGATGCGGTATGCGTCGAGGTGATACACCTTCATCTTCGGCGTGTCGTAGATGTTCAGCAGGACAAAGGTCGGGCTGCTGACAGCGCGGCTCGCGCCGCCCAGGCCCTGCACCAGACCGCGGACAAACTGCGTCTTGCCGGCGCCCAGGTCGCCTTCGAGGGCCACAACATCGCCGGGGCGCAACTCGGCTGCGAGGCTGGCGGCCAGTTCCATCGTCCCTTTCACACTGCTGGTGCGCACGATTCGCTTCACAGCGTGTGCTCCCATGCTGCGGCGGGCAAGCTCTGCCCATCAAGCCTTATCTCTCGCTGCGCGGTGGTCTGGCCGATCCGCACGATCCCTGGCATGGTGATCGCATCGGGCGAGGTGAAGCACAGTTCATGGTCTTCGCCATCATGCAGTGCGTGCTGCAGCGCCGGCCGACCATCCTTTACTGCGAGTGTCCATGCATCGTCATGGATTGGGATGCGGTCAGACTGAAGGTCAGCTCCCACACCGCTTGCCCGGCAAATATGCGCCAGGTCGCGCGACAAGCCATCGCTGATGTCGATCATGGCCGTGAGGCGATGCGCCTGGGCTAGCGCGCGGGCCAGTGCGATCCGCGGCACGAAATCCATATGCCGACCCAGGATGCTTCCGCCCAGAGCGCCGGTCACGTAGATCCAGTCGCCAGCGCGGGCTCCGGATCGCTTGATCGGTTCGATGCCGGCCGAGCGGCCGAAGATCGTGACGGATGCGACCAGCTTGCCCGGCCACGAACCGGTGTCGCCGCCCACGATCGCGCAGTCAAACGCATCGCCGGCTTCGCGCATGCCAAGATAGAGTGCCTGGGCGTATTCGTGCCCGCATCCCCGTGGAAGAGCGACGCAGGCCACAGCGCCGGCCGGCAGGCAAGCCATCGCCGCACAGTCGGAGAGGTTGCGGTTCATCACCTTCCGGCCGATCTGGCGCGGGCTGTGGATGGCGGAATCGAAATGCACGCCATCGATCACCTGATCGACCGCGACCAGCAGCAGGTCGGCGCTGCTCCAGCGCAGAACAGCCATGTCATCGCCGGCGGGCAGGATAACATTGCCGTCGGCCTGCTGTTGCCGCTGAATCCAGTGGATGAAATCGAACTCGCCGGCCATGTCCTCACCCGGCTAGAGAATTGCTCACCAGTCGGCCTGCAGTTCCTGCACGATCGCCATTGCCAGCTTCTCAATGCCGGTCTGCTTCCCGACATAAGAGCTTTCACCCAGCGTCGGGAAGTAGGTCGCATCCTGCTCGAAGCCCTTCTGCTGCGCCAGAATCTTACCGGAGCGCAGGTCTTTCCAGACGAAGCTGACGTTTACGGTGATCGACTGCTCCTGGGGCAGGGTCGTGTGGCTATCGACGCTGACCGTATTCGATCTCACATTGGTGATCTCGCCCTCAAGGATAGTGTCGGCTTTGTCGCGCGAGACGACTTTGTAGGGAGTTGAAGACTCCATATAGTTGATCACGGCCTTGGTAAGCTGGAACTCAATCCCGCGCGTGTAGCTCTTGTTGCGGAAGATCGGCACGGCCACGGTGCGGATGTCCTGGCGATAGAGAGAGTGCCACTGGTAATTGCCCTGCTGCTTGCCGTCATAGTTGTTGGATTGCGAATACCCGCAACCCGAAGCCAGCAGGGCGGCCATGCAGCCTACGATGAGCCAAAGCTTTGCGGCCATGTCAGTGTGCCTCCAGATCCGCCTGCGTCGGTGGGGTGTAGCCGCTGCTGCGGCGCGGAGCCTTGGCCGCCAGAAGCTGCGGCGAGAAGGTCTTGAGCCACTGCACCGCCTTCCTGGCTTCGGGTGTGTTTGGGAAAGTTGCGATCAGGAAGCGGTAATTGTAGATGGCCGCGGCCGGCTCGTTGGTGCGGCGGTAGAAATCAGCCTGGCGATAGATCTTCTGGGCGAAGGTGTCGTCAACGCGGCGGACCAGGTCGACCAGGCCTTCATCCTGGGCGATATCAGGATACGCGGAGGTCAACTCGACAAGCTGCGCTCGGGCATCGATCAGGGGCGTGGCATCATAGCGCGCGCCGCGGAACTGCGCCAGCGTCGCGTATGCCCGCCGCAACCGCACCTGCGGGATCAACGGGCTGCGCGGATAGCTCTTCATGTAAGCGCTGTAGGCATCGGCCGCGAAATCGTAATCGGAGTTGGTGTAATAGAAGTCGGCGGTCCGCAGCAGTGCCTTTTCGGCGAGCAATGATCCCGGTGAACGCTGTTGAATGCGGTAGAGCATGTCAACGCCTTCATCGGTGGCATCCAGGGTTGCCCAGTAGAGAAAGACGCGCTTGTAGCCGTTTAAGAAGGCATCGGCGATGTCGTACTGCAATTGCAGTGCCCGCTGGTAAAGCGGCGATTCGGGGTGCTCATCCATCAGCTCATCGAGATAGAAGAAGGAATCGACACGTTTGCCATCGAGGAAGTAGCCTTCGGCGACCAGCATCAGTGCCCGATCGCGGCCGGGCGCATCCTTGGATTTGCGCAGAAGCCATTCGATGGCGGTCTTGGCGCCCGCCTTGCCATTGCCGGCGACGATGAGGCGCTGAGCGATATCCAGCATCGGCTCATCCGTGGGGGCGGTGGTGGTGGTAGGCCGGTTCACCTGGATCCAGCGGTCGCCGCGCAGTTCCCACGTGGTCGTTTCGCCGTTTGCGGCGACCGACCAGGTCAGCAGGATGGCGAGGGCAAGGACAGGACGCATGGACATGGGGACGGATTGTAATGGGCCGCCTCGCGTCCGGCAATCAATGGGAACCAGCGGCAACTACCACATGTGGCCGGCCGGAGACAGCATTGGCCTCAACGACTACCTTTGCTCCGTAAACACGGTCGATGAGCTCTGGTGTCACCACTTCGCCGGGGGTACCTGCGGCTTCGATTCTTCCATTCCGCAACACCAGCAGGCGGTCGCAGTACTCGGATGCCAGGTTCAGGTCGTGAAAAACCCCGACAACGGTGAGCTTGTTCTGCCGATTGAGGCGGCGGACGCATTCCAGCAGTTGGATCTGATGACCCAGGTCCAGGTGATTGACCGGCTCGTCCAGCAGGAGCAATCGAGGCCCCTGCGCCAGACACATGGCGAAGAACGCCCGCTGCCGTTCACCGCCGCTGATGGCACTGACCGGGCGATCCGCCAGGTGGGCAATGTCGGCCTCTTCCATGGCCTTTTGGGCGATCGCGTGATCGTGATGGCTCTCCCATCCAAAGCGCGGCAGATGCGGCGACCTCCCCAGCAGCGCCACCTCCCGCACCGTAAAGGTTGTGTCCATCCCCATATCCTGCATCAGGCAGGCGGCAGTTTGTGCCCATGTGCGTCGGGTCATGGTGAGGATGTTGCGTCCGTCCAGGATTACCTGACCGGATCGCGGGGTCAGGATGCCACTGATCACACGTAACAGAGTTGTTTTGCCGCAGCCGTTGGGCCCGAGCAGGCCGACAAATTCGCCGGGCGCAACGTTCATGCTCACATCTTGCAGGACGATGTGCTTTTCATAGCCTGCGGTTATGCCCTGGATCAGAAGCATGAATGACTATACCGGCCGCTTCCGCTTGAGCAGAAACAGGAAAAAGGGCCCGCCCAGACACGCGGTGACAACACCGATGGGAATCTCCGTGGGCGCCATAATCGTTCGGGCGAAGGCGTCGGCCAAGACCAGGAACGTCGCCCCGACCAGTGCCGAGGCCGGTGCCAGGCGACGATGATCCGGACCGATGGCCAGGCGTACCGAATGTGGCACGATCAAGCCGACGAACCCGATCAGACCGGCCGCTGCCACCACCGCGCCGGTGATCAGGGAAGCCAGGATGAAGAACAACACGCGGCTCTGATTAACATTCAGGCCCAGATGAGCGGCCGACTCTTCGCCCAGGGTCATGAGATTCAGATCACGTGCCAACAGAATGGTGATGCCAAGTCCGCAGACGACCAGTACGGTGGCCGCGCGTAATAGGCCCCAGTCGAAGATCTGCAGATTCCCCAACAGCCACCACATGACGTTGTGCACCCGTTCCGGCGGGGCGATCGATACCACGAACATCAACAGGCTGCTGAGCACCGCGCCAACCACCACTCCCGCCAGCAGCAGCGAGTGAATCGGCAAGGCCCCGCCGCTTCCGCGCGCCAGGGCATATACCAATGCCACGGTCAGAATCGATCCGACAAATGCGCCGCCGGGCAGAACCCAGGCGCCGGCCACGCTCCAGCCCATGAGGATGACCATCGCGGCCGCCAGCCCGGCGCCCGATGATGCCCCCAGCACGTAGGGTTCGGCCAGCGGATTGCGCAAGAGCGCCTGGAAGATCACTCCAGCGACGGATAGTCCCGCGCCCACCACCACCGTCAGCAGCACTCTTGCCAGACGTAACTGTCCGACCCCCGGGGCAAACAGATCTCCCGGTGACAGATGCACAGCGCCGATCCCCAGGCCGATGGCGCAGGAGACCAGTAACGCGGCGATGAGCAGAAGATATAACCTCCAGCCGCGTTTCATCGGCCTGACTCCGTCGGGTAAAGTCGCTCGCAAAGCTGGCGGATCCCCTGGGTGAGGCGCGGCCCGGGTCGAATCAGCAGGTCCATGCTCAAGTCGTCGATCACTCTGTTGTTCTTGACCGCGTCGATCCTCTCCCAGCCAATCCGTCCTCGGACAATCTCCAATCCTCTGCCTCGAGTCGTCTCATCGCACAGCACAACCACTTGCGGGTTCCATTCGATCACCTTCTCCGGGCTGATGATGGGATAGTCGCGGCTGATCTCATGAGCGGCGTTTGTCCCACCGGCGTGCGCCAATACATCGTCCATGAACGACTGGCTGCCGGCGGTGGTGATCGGGTCGTGCCAGACCTCCAGATAGACGCGCGGCCGCCGTTCGACAGGTGTGGCTGCGAATCGCGCATGGATACCCGCTAAGTCACCCTTCATCTTCTGGACCAGTGTTGCAGCCTGCTGCGGATGCCCGGTCAATTTGCCGATCTTCTCGAACGACTCGAACATCTGCTGGATCGTTGCGATGTGCCCTTCGACCACCTGTACGCCGGATGAGCGAATGGCCTGCATCGTGTCATCGCGCTCGAAGTCGGTGGTCACCACCATGGTGGGCGCAAGCGAGAGCATGGTCTCCATGTTCGTCATGCCAAGCGAGCCGACTTGCGGTAACTTTGTCGCTTCTGGCGGATAGTTGCATGCCTGCGAGACCCCAACCAGGCGATCGCCAAGGCCCATTTCATAGAGCGCTTCGGTCATGGCCGGCGAGAGGGAAATGATCCGAAGTGCAGTCGGTTGCGTCGTCGGATGGGCAGGTGTCTGATGGAACAAAACGACGGCCACGGCAACCGCCATCGCGACCGACGCAACCAGGAAGATGAGTGTGATGATCCGTTTCATGACACCCACGCCATGGACAAAACGATTGCGGGAATGATCTCGCCGACCTCGCACACCGCGCCAAACGTGTCGCCGGTTGATCCGCCGATCTTGCGATGACTCCATGCGGCGAACAGCAGTGATGCCGCCACGACAGATAAACCGGCGATCAACCCCGGAAGGTGTAGGACATACCAGCCTGCGCCCAGCAAGACTGCCACTGACCAGATGGCCGATGCCCGATGTCGCCGTTTCGACATCAGCGCCCCCAAACCGCCGGGCCGGGCTGGCTTGAGCAATGCCATATTGATGACGATCGCACACCGCCCGGCCAGTGGCATCAGCAGCAGCGCTTGCCACGTGTGCTCATGCGGCAGTGAAGCGATGGCCGCGAACTTTATCAACATCGCCCCGGCGATGGTGATGACGCCCATGGCTCCGACATGGCTGTCCTTCATGATCTCCAGGATCCGCTCACGCGGGCGGGAACTCAGGAAACCGTCGGCCGTGTCGGACAGTCCATCCATGTGAAATCCGCCGGAGAAACACAGCAGAAGTATGACCAGCAATCCCGTCTGCAGCAGTGGGGGACATCCGTGGCCAAGCGCCCAGGCAGCCAAAGCGGCGATGCATCCCAGCAGCAACCCGACGACCGGGTAGAACGGCACGCTGCCCATGAGGTCATCCTCGGAGGTTCCCCATGTACCGGGGATCGGCACGATGGTCAGGAACCGGATTGCCGCCAGGAATCGCTTCATTCTCTTACGCCTTGGAAACGGAGGCCTCCTCAAATGTGGCCACTTCGGTCAGTACGCGGACGGCCGCTTCCACCAGGTTCATCGCCAGTGCAGCGCCGGTGCCTTCGCCCAGGCGCAGGTTCAGGTCCAGCAAGGGCTGCTTGCCCAGGTGCTTTTGCATGAACCTATGCCCGGCCTCTACGCTGCGATGGGCAGCAATGATGTAGTCGGCCGACGCCGGGCAGATGACATGAGCCACCAACGCCCCGGCCGTGGAGATGAAGCCATCCACAACCACCGGTTTGTGCGCTGCGGCCGCGCCCAGGATTACGCCGGCAATGCCGGCAATCTCAAATCCGCCAACCTTGGCCAGCAGGTCAATGCCATCGTTGGCATTGGGCTTGTTAACTGCGAGGGATGTTTCAATCACCGAGATCTTGTGCGCCAACTGCTTGTCGTCGATCCCTGTGCCGCGGCCAGTCACGTCCGCCACCGGTGTGCCGGTGATTGCCGCGACAATGGCGGCGCTGGGCGTGGTGTTGCCGATGCCCATGTCGCCGGTGCCAAAGACATCGACTTCAGAAGCCAGGCTGTTGACGACTTCAATGCCCGCCTCCAGGGCGCGAATGGCCTGCTCGCGGCTCATGGCCGGGCCTTTGGCGATATTGGCCGTGCCGGGGGCGATGCGCTTGGAGATGATCTTGCCGGCTTCGGCCAGTTCACTAAGGTCGCCTGCCACGCCCATATCCACCACCACCACCTTTGCGCCGACCAATCGAGCCAGGGCGTTAATCCCCGCGCCGCCGGCCACGAAGTTGTACACCATCTGCGGCGTTACTTCCGAAGGGTACTTGCTCACGCCTTCGGCCGTTACACCGTGATCGCCTGCCATGGTAATGACGGCTTTGCGCGTCACCGGCGGTTTGATCGAACCGGTCATGCCGGCCAGATCCACCGCCAAGTCCATCAATCGCCCCAATGCCCAGTGCGGCATGGTCAACTGATTGAGCCGATCTGTGGCCTTTGCCCGAGCTGCCTGATCCTGCGGCCGGATCTTACCGATGGTCTGTTCCAATAATCCCATCGCATTACCCTTTTATCGTTAACGGAAGTCCACAACACATAAAAACCACTTCATCAGCAGACCGGCCGATAGTTTGGTTACATCGGCCAATCAGGTCTCTATATCGCCGCGCCAGCGCATTCTCCGGCACGATTCCCAGACCAACTTCGTTGGTTACAAAAATGACTGTCCCCGGATGCGCTTTGGCGGCAGTCACCAATTCCATCGACTTTGCCGCAACCTGATCCTCATCAATCGCCGGTTCCTGAAACATCAGGTTATTGACCCAGAGCGTAAGACAGTCGACCAGGATCGTGTCGTACTGCCTCGCTTTGCTGATGGCCTCCGCCACGGCCAACGGTTCCTCGATTGTCTGCCATACCGCGCTGTCGCGCTGCTGGCGATGTCTCTGGATCCGCTGCGCCATCTCCTCATCCACTTCCGGACAGGTCGCCAGGAAAACCCGAGTGCCCGAGAGCTTCTGGGCGCGTTGTTGGGCATATCCGCTCTTGCCGCTGCGGCATCCTCCAGTAACCAGTAGCACATGCGACATGATCAGTTGCCCTCCGCACTTGCCGGTAGATTCAACCCGCTCAAAACGCCATTGCGGTCGAAGACGTCAATGACCGCGCACGCCGCATAACGGACTTTGAAGAGGATGTAGTATGCCCGCGGCAATCCCAGAGCATGGCAGATCATCGAACGAATTACTCCGCCATGGGTGGTCGCCAGCACCACCTCGGCCGGGTCGGCCGCCATCGTCTCCCACGCACAGGCGATGCGCTTCTGGAAACCCAAAATGGACTCACCCTCGGGAAAGGCGAAGTCATCCTCCATTTTCGCCCACTTATCCACCAGCAGTGCATCGCCTCGCGAGATCTCATCAAAGGTCTTGCCTTCCCAGGCGCCAAAGTCCACCTCGCGCAGATCAGCGTCGACCGACACCGGTAGGGATGTCTTGGGCATCACCAGGTCCGCGGTCTGCCTGGCCCGCAGCATCGGGCTGCAATAGCACCGTCCGATCGATTGACGTGCCAGCCAATGAGCGGTGCCTTGGACGCATTGAGCTTGCGAGGCATCGATCGGCACATCCGTGCTGCCCAGGTATCGCCCGGCATATGCGGGGCCGACCGCGGCGTGTCGCAAGAGGATGATTTGCCTGGCCATGCCAGTCGCTCCAAAACAAAACGCCCGATCCATCGAGGGAACGGGCGGTCCATTGGCGCAAGATCAGCCTTGAGCCTTCCCACGAAGGGGCGTGATCGCTCACGCCATCTTGATGTATCCTGACTTCTGGATCGTCCTACTCGCTGCGGCCTTCCCATCCCGAGGCATCGGAACAGTGACCATCTTGCAGCTTTCGTCCCCAGTTACAGTGGCGGGGCCGTGCTGGATTTGCACCAGCTTCCATATTCAGTTGTATGCCCGATGAAAGTAAACCCGTATCGCGCCGACGTCAACCATGCGAAGCACGGGAAACTCTGTTTCGCGGGGCGGGCCAAGAGTCAACGAGATTGCAAGTCAACGAGATTGCACTTGCACCGCAAAGCAGCGGAACGGATAATGCACTGTGCATACGGGGATTAACATGAAACTGATGATCATCGTCCTGCTCTGGTGCCTGCTCTTTATCGTCTGCTGGCCGCTGGCCCTGGCATTGCTGGTGTTGATTCCCGTGCTCTATCTCCTGAGTATCCCGCTGCGCATCGTCCTCTATGCGATCGAGGGCCTGCTATCTCTTGTACGTAGCCTGCTTCTATTGCCCGCTCGGTGCCTGCGCGGCTGAGTGAACGTTGTGATTGGCTCTTCCCCTGATACCATCAGCCCATGGGTTTATCGCTGATCTCGTCTGGCCGCATTTACCGCTGGCTCCGGCTGCTTCACCTCTACGGTGGGCTTCTTGTAAGTCCTTTCCTCGTGGTTTTCGCCGTCAGTGCCATCCTGCTAAACCACCCATCGCTGCAATCTTCGCCCGCCGAGCCAGCGCGCCGCCAGGCATCCATCGATGTGCCCGGCGGCTTGAAGGGACTGAACCTGGCGAAGGAGGTCATGCGCCAGACGGGTGTCACGGGCGAGATCGATTTCTTCTCCGAGCAGGCACAAGGCCCGCGCATCTCGGTGCCGGTCAGCCGTCCAAGTGTGAAGATCACCATCACCGCCGACCTGACCGCGAAGACGGCGAATATCAGTACGCGTCCGGCCACCTTCGGTGAGCGCGCGATCTATCTGCACAAGTATCCCGGCCCGCATGTCGCCAACATTCGCGGCAACTGGGTCTTCACACGCCTTTGGGGTGTGCTTGCCGATGGCACGGTGTACCTGCTCCTGTTTGTCACGGTCACGGGCATTTACATCTGGTACATCGTTAAGTCCGAGCGGAAGCGCGGTTTGGCCTTTCTTGGCGCAGGCTGTGTTGTATTTGCCGTGGTGCTGCTGGCTCTGATCCGGTAACGGCCGCCGCGTAGGAGTGTTGCGATCATGTCTTCCCCAAGCACATTGAAGTGGATCGACCTCTGGAACCAGAGAGTCCACAGCTATATCGGTCTTTTCCTGCTGCTGTTCGTCTGGGTCTATGCCTTCTCGGGGCTGGTGCTGAATCACCCCAAATGGCAATTCTCCAACTTCTGGCCACAGCGTCAGGAGTCGGCGAGCGAATCGGTTGTCCGCATCCCGTCAGCGCCCACCGATCTGGCCAAAGCTCAAGACTTGATGGGTCAACTTGGCCTATCCGGTGAGATCGACCAGATCACCGCCAAGCCGGACCATTTCGATTTCCGCGTCGGCAAGCCGGGCCAGATCGTCAACGTAGCGGTCGACCTGGCCAGTGCGAAGGCATCGGTCAAGCGAATCAGGGTCAACACCTGGGGCGTTCTCAATTCCCTGCACCATCTGACCGGCGTTCATGCCGATAATCCCGCCCTGACGCGCAACGGCGTGGCGACCAGCATCTGGAGCTTTGCGCTGGACGCCACCTGCGTGGGCATGCTACTGCTTGTCACAGGTGGCCTGTGGATCTGGTGCCGGCGCAAAGACTCTCTCTTGCCAGGCTTCATTGCCTTGGTGCTGGGATTGCTGTGCTGCGGATGCTTCGTGTTCGCCCTCTAGCTGAAACGGGTCGGAAATCTAACTTCGTCAAACGCGTTCTGAAACTCGCACTCAATGACTGCAGAAGTCGGCCTATTCCTGAGCGGGGCCTTTCCATATGCTTCCGCCGAACGTTGTTACATAGATGGTCTGGGGGTCTGCCGGATCAAATGCAACGCGCTGGGCGTTGCCGAATGGCAGACCGGACATGGCTGACCAGGTTGCGCCATTGTCTTTACTGAGCCACAGTCCTGCTCCCGGATCGCTCTCTGTGAGGGTTGCATAGATCCATCCCGGGTGCTTGGGATGAAGGTAGGCGCCGAAGTGCTCGGGACCTTTTTTCAAGATGCAATTCCATGTGGTGCCCCCATCTGTCGTTCGCCACAGGCCTCCCTGAGTGTCATCGCCGGCATTGGCAGCGCCAATGTAGATCACGTTGCTGTTGGCTGGGTCTACGGTGAAATCCTTGGGCCACAGGAGGGGCCGGGATGCATTCACCAGTGTCCAGTTGTCACCAGCATCGCTGGACCGGTATAGACCGACGCCTTCTTTAGTGAACTCGCGGTCACGCCGCAGCGCGGTTGTGAGCGCAAACAGGGTGCCGTCATTGTGCAGTACAACCCGGCATACGCGCAGGTTTCCGGCAGTGCTCAGCCCCTGGTTCATTGCGGTCCAGGTCCTGCCATCGTCGGTGGATTTGAATACGCCCTTGCCAAATTGCCCGGCATAGAGTGTGCGATTGCCCTTGGGGCTGCGCGGGTCAACAACGACCGCCGTGGTGGCGCAAACCGGTAGCCCCTGTTTGGCCGCAGTCCAGGTGGCCGCAAAGTCGGTACTGAGGCAGACTCCTCCCGGGCCATTATTGCCGTGCCTGCCGGAGATGATGTTGTCATTGGGGATATCGTGGACATTTGAGAATGCGCCCCACATTTTGCCCGGTATCTCGGGGTCAAATGCAAGTTCGTAACAGGTGTTGACCCAAGGGGCACGACCCTTCAGAGCCCACCATTCCCACGTCTTGCCCTGATCCTGCGAACGCGCGAAGCCCAGATCTGTGTAGCTGATATAGTGGTGGTTGGGCTGGAACGGGTCGATGTAATAGTTCCATGTGGTCGTAACGACCAGGCCGTTGCAGATCCAGCGGCGCGGCTGGTCTGGCGCCGCGGGCACTTGTTCTGTGTCGGCAAGTTGCCAGGTGGCTCCCCCATCGACTGTGGTGTATGCACGACCCGCAACAACCAGGAGGCGCTCGGGGTCGGTGGCGCAGATCGTCACACGCGGCTTTTCCTGATAGTACTGCCCATCGGCCGATACCATGTAATCCTGCTGCACATTCATCGGCTGCCAACGGGGATCGGCCTGAAACGTCGCACGCCAGCTAGCCCCCGCATCGTCTGAACGATAGATACTTGCATTGTGCGGTGGGGGGACGCCCGTGCCTGAACCAAATGCATAGACGGTGCGCGGTTTGAGGTTCGTTGTTACGATCTGGCTGTACTGCGCGATGTTATCCATGGGCCACTCATCAAACGGCTTGGTTTCCAGATTCAAACCTTGCCCGTTGATGGATTGCCAGGATTCGCCGCGATCATCAGAACGGTAGATGCCGCCGACGTATTTGCCATCCTGCAGCTTACCCGGCACAGTCACATAGAGTATGCAGCCGTCCTTGGCGTTGGAGCCTCCTGCAAAGGCGAGAATAGCGCCTGCGGGTAAGCCACTGGCTTTACGTTCCCAGGTCTTGCCACCATCTTGAGATCGCCACACACCTTGAACGGTGGCGGCAAACCAGGTGCCCGGCGCTATCTGATCGAAATGGAACGATAGCGGTTGACCACTTGGGCCATCACAGCGCGTCCAGGTCGTTCCAGAATCATCGGATCGCCATACTTCCCCGCCGGCGCCGGCCAGCATGTGCTCTGGCGACGATGGGTTGATTGCGATCTCTCCGGTAAGGTTGCCTGGCAGATTGCCGATGGCCTTCCATGTCACACCGGTATCCTTGCTGATGGAAAGACCGCCAGCCCAACCATTGGCGGCGTAGATGGTATGGGGATCAGCAGGATGGAATGCAGGACGGCAGACCGTGCTGGTACGAAGCTGTGAATAGTGGATCATCCGCCAGTTGTGTCCACCATCAGACGAGATATACGCGGCACTCATGTCGCAGTTGATCATCATCAGTTTGGGATCAATTGGACTGATGGCCGGTGAAAACATGCCACCAGCACCGGACAGACCGATTGGTTCCCATCTTGGTGCGGATGCTCCGACGGTCTGCGCCGAGACACTCGCGGTGAGACCTATCAGAAGCGAGTACAACGCCAACAGCGCTATCCGCAGTATGTGTTTCATATGTATCTCTCTCATCACGTCATCCGCTGATCGAGACGTCGATTCCGCAGGGAGCGTGGCTGGGCCCTTACGCGTGAAGGGTTGGCGAGGGCAGAGGCGATCGAGGGTCCCAGTTGGCTCACTGCGATGCCCAGGCCCATTCGCGGGCTGATCAGTTGCCCGGAGACCGCCCCCGGGCAGTTCAAGGGCAATGTACCGCTGGCTCAAGCGCGCACAAGTACCGGGATCAGTCGCAGCAGCGCTGCGAAGGCTGAGGTCCCGCATCGCGTTTCATTCGCTTTGCTTCCCGCTTTTCGCCAAACGATCCAGTTCGGCCAAAGCAAACCGGAAGGCCATGATGTACGGCTCCTTGCCCGCTTCCCAGTGGCCATAGGTGGTGGCGACGAGGGTGCCGTCGCTGGTAAGCTCGAGCCCCGGATAGCCGCAATCGGTCCCGTCCTGGTTGTCGGCCAGGCGCACCTTGTACTGGCCCGGGCGGCCCTTGACCAGGTCATCGAACGTGCCAACCCACGCCACGAAGTCGCCCTTCCATGGCCCATCTTCCATGTTGCGGAATACGCACACAAGCCGCCCATCCGGTCCATAGCGGAAGATGTGGCGGTCGCCGTTGAACGCCTGCGGCAACTCAACCGGCTCGGACCAGGTCTTTGCCTCGTCCGTGCTGAACATGATATGCGCGCTCTTTACTCGCAAGTTCTCGCGCAAGGCGACAGCCAAAGTGCGGCCATTGGGCGAGCGGATGATTCCGGGCTCGCAGAGGCAGACATCCCGCCGCGCCAGCAGTGGCCTGGGGTGCGACCAGGTGAGTCCACCATCCTTCGAGTTAGTCTGGTAGAGCGTGAAGACACCTGTGCCCTCGCCGTTTGGGCCGAAGAACCGCCCGTCATCGTGGAACAGCGCGAAATACTCGCCGTTCTTGAGCCGTTCCACGCCTCCCATGACGACGATACCGCCCCAATCGCCGGCATCTTTGAGTTCGGTCCAGGTCTCGCCGTCATCCGCCGATGAGGCAAGCCGCGCTGGATAGAGCCCTGACCACAGGATGACCCGCTTCTTGCCCGTCTCGGGGTCGATGACCCGGTGGATGGTCGGGGTCTCCTTGCTGGTGGACCAGTTCGCCGGGGTCGGCAACCGTCCGCTCCAGGTCTTGCCACCGTCGGTACTGCGCTGATAGATGATCTGGCCCTTGCCGTGCCCTTTCGGGTACACGGCAAGGATGGTCTGGCCGTCCTCGAGCATCACGGTGGACACGTGCCCCAAGTACTGCCCGACTTCGCGGTCAACGACGACCTTATGCTGGGTTTGGCTGGCGAGATCGATTTGCATGGGATCCTTACTGTGTTCAGAAGGACAGGTAAGAAAGTGTCACGAAATACATCATTCTCTTCATGGGCAGCACTCTTCCATATGCTTCCGCCGAATGTGGTTACATCGACGGTTTCAGGTAATACCCTAATCACGCCTGTCGCTGATTGCCAACCTGATTTCCGCCGCGAGACCGACGCCAGCCAATTGGAGGCAGCCGGGTCTCATGCTATTGTGTCACCTTGGGCTTCGGGAAGCCTTGTTCGGTTTGACGGCACCACATGAGAGGTCGGTATGCGAATGCGACTGACGGCGACGATCGTGATCACGGCCGTGCTGGCCGGCTTGAGCATCGGTGCGGTCCAGGGCCCGCCCAGCGCGCCGCGACAAGACCTGCCCACCGACAAGAAGCGCCAGCAGGAGATCGAGATCACCCAGGCCGCTCAGGAGTATACCGTTGATTTCCGCGGCACGGTCGACGGCGCGATGACGCGCATGCCGGTCTCCTACAGTGCGTATGGGCAGGGATGGCAGCCGAACGAGTTTGCGCGGATCGAAAACGTTGGCGAGACCGACGTGGTCAATCCCTGGATCACGGTCAACGGCCGGGGCGACTGGCGGACGATCCAGAGCATCGTTACCGAGGCGATGCGCGGTTGCACTACCGACGCTGACAAGGCGCGGGCGATCTGGGAGTGGCAGCGTAGCCACCGGTTCCATGCCTGCACGTGGGATGGCGAGGTGGACGATGCGGTCAAGGCGCTGAACGTCTACGGTTACACGCTCTGTGGCGATGAGGCGCTGGTCCTGAAGGACTTGTGGAAGGCGGCGGGTTTTCGTGTTCGCCCAGGGCACCCGATCGGACACGCGGTGTCCGAGGTGTTCTACGATGGCGCCTGGCACCTGCTGGACAGCGATGAGAACACCATCTGCCTGAAGCGTGACAACAAGACCATTGCGTCGGAGGCTGAAGTGGTCCGCGACCACGATCTGATGAAGCGGACGCACACGTATGGCCTCTCCGAGCGGGAAGATGCGCTGAACGATCAGTCCTCCGCGGCACTCTACTCCTATGAGGGCGAGAGGTCTGGAGAAGCGAGCATGGACACCAGGCACACGATGCATTTCGTGCTCCGTCCCGGCGAGGCGCTGGAGTGGCGCTGGAGTCACGCCGGCAAGGAATACTCCAATGGCACGGACCTCAAGCCTGGGGAGGTGTGGACCACCGATGGCACCGGCCACCTGCTCGCCTGGGGCGACACGGCTTATGCCGATCTGCGCAATGGCAAATGGATCTATCGGCCGCCGCTGGACAAGGCGCTGTATCGCAAGGGCATCATCTCGGAAGAGAACGTCGCCTGCGCTGCGGAAGACAAACAGCCGGGCAATCTGCACCCAGCCAAGTTAGACAAGCCGGCGACCGTGACATGGAAGATCGCCAGCCCCTATGTGATCGTCGGGGCAAAGATCAACTGCGCGGTCAAGGGCAACGCCGGTGCGCTGCAGGTGCGCTTCAGCAACGATGGTGCCACGTGGCAAGACCTGCCAGCGCCCGCAGCCGGGGAGAAGGGCGAGTTGTCATTCCAACTGGACAAGCTCCTGTCGCCGCGTGGAAAACCGATGTACGCGTACTATGCACAGGTCGTCATGCAGGCCGGCGCGGCCCTCGATGCAATCGTTTTCGATACTGACGTGCAGATGTCACTGCTGGGCATGCCCGAACTGACCGTGGGCACGAACCGCGTCCGCTACGTCGACGAAACGCCCGCACCCGCGGAGCGCAAAGTGAAGGTGACGCATGCGTGGATGGAGCGCACAGCGTGGCACGCGCCGGCGGCCGTGGCTGAGGCGATCTCTCCCAAGGATGGCGAGACCGTCTCGGGCACGAATGTCACGTTCCGCTGGACGCCGCCCGCTGTCGGCGATGCCAGCGACAAGATCGTCGATTACCAGATCCAGGTGTGCGAGCGAGAGGATCTGCGCTGGGCGATCTCTCCCACCTTTGACAAGCTGATCTCGAAGACACTCTCCACTGGCAAGGCCCAATGGACGACGCCGTTCGCTGGCCTGTTGAATCCCGATACGCCGTACTACTGGCGCGTGCGCGCTAAGGATTCCAAGGGCGTGTGGGGCGCGTGGAGCCGAGCCTTTAGCTTCCGCTGCGCTGCCCCGGGCGTGCCGGTGAATGTCCGCCTCGTCGGCGAAAACGGCGTGCCCGAGGCGCTTGAGTGGGATGCCCCGGCGGCCGGAGCCGAGCCGATGGGATATCGCATCTACGGCAGCGATGAACAGGGCTTCACCGTTAGCGATACCGAGTACATCCTCCGCATGGGCAACGGGTTCTGCCGAACGATGGATGAGTTCAACGCAAAGAAGCCGGGTGACCGGTTTGTCGGGGATATCAAGACGCCGCCTAACTTCATCACCCAGACATCGCAGCGGCGAGTGGAACTGGCTGCTCCGCTTTGCGCGTTTTACCGCGTCGTGGCGCTGACCGACAGCGGAATCGTGAGCGGCGCCTCCGATGCCGTCGAACTGCCGCGCCCGTTCATCTACAGCCGGCCGCTGACCGGGGCCAAGGTCGGACAGGTTTACGACTATCGGCCGGCTGCGACGGCCTCCATCGGCCACCTTACGTGCCGTGACGGCTACAACGCCGCCTTCTGGCAGCGTGAGATGATTACGTGGACGCTGGGATCCAGCCCGAAATGGCTGACTATAAAGGATGGCATCCTGACCGGTACGCCCGCCGACACCGACGTCGGCACGTGCGACATTGTGCTCAAGCTGACCAACAGCAATAACCAGTTGGCCGAGCAGCGGTTCCGGATCGTGGTCGCGAAATAGCGTTCGCCTCAGGAACGCAAAACCCCTGTCGAGCCGGCTGTCATCGATACAGACCGTGCCATCTTGTATCCGGTTCTGTTGGCCAACCGGGGTGGGCGACCGTCAGTATCGCAAGTCAGTCGTTCGCCAATCGTTTCGCCGGCAGGTCAAAGATCTCCCAGTCCCGGAATCTCCCCTTGCCGCGGCAGGGCAACTGGTAGCCCCGGACCCGCAACTGGCCGTTCTTGTCGTACAGCGCGGTGACGGCGAGCGTCTTGTCTCTGATCTTCAACAGACTTGTCTTGCCGGAGCCAGCCCGCGGCCAGACGGGGAAAGTGTAATCCTCAACCGCGCGCACAATGGTATTGCCGTCAAATCTGTCCATCGGCAGCAGAAAATGCGTGATGGTCTGCTTGCCGTACAAACGGATGTCGTATTGGTTCTTGACCGGCCAGTCGTGGTGCAGCCGGTTGCTGAACGAATTGCCGCCCCAACCCAGCATGTTGGCCAGCACGCGATTCTTGACCCAGTGCTTGGGTGTCCCGCGATTGACCAACACCAGGCCGCCGCAGGCGACCCAGTTGGTGGCCAAGATGGTGCGCGCCTCACCGGACTGCACATATCCGAAGGGGATATCGTGCCAGACCTCTTTTGCGGTCGCCGGGTAGTAGACGTTGATCTTGGTTTCATCCAGCCAGAAATAGCCGACCTTGTCGCCGCTGAAATCAAATTCCAGTTCGGTTTTGACCAGTGGTTCCTGTTTGAAATACAAGAACCGTTGGACCAGCGGAATCGTGCCCAGTTTCCCGCGACGTTCCACCACCAGCGCGACCGGGCCATCCAGCCAGGAACATTCCGCATCGCGGTTATCCACCCAACGGTCGTCGATCAGCGCGCGTATTTCGCCCCCCGCGAATTCATCGGCTTTCAGGATTGCCTTGCCCCTGCTATTGCGCACCGTCGCCATCAACCCGTCTTTGGTGAATTCAACCGAATAGGCCTTCGCTTTGAAGGTGCGCAGAGCATTGACCGATTCCGCCGGCTGCGCTGCCGGCACGCCGGCGGGAAAGGAGGCAAAACCGGCCGATGGCAGATCGACAAAGCCAACGGCTTTCCCTTTATGCAATTGAAACGAAGTCTTGCCCGAGGGAGTAAGTGTCGGAGCAAGTTCCACAAGCGCCCGTCGTTTGTGAGGCAGCGAATTGAAGATCGCCACCGAATGTCCATCATTTTCCACCATTCGGCCGGTAGCGTGATCCAACAGCTGTGCCAGTTGCGTGTCGGTGTGCGCCAGCGTGTCAATCGCCTTCCGCCGCAGGTCGGTGACCTCGATCCAGTGGACATCATGGTGCTGGTACTTGAGGATGGTCCGCCAGGCCTGATGTAGTTCATCGGATTGGTCCGTGATCCGGGCCAGTGCCAGCGCGCTCTCGGCCATGAGCACACGCTCCTCGCTGCGTTTGTTGGCACGCAGCAGTTCCTCGGCCCATACCCCTTCGCAGTAGGACCAGTAGCTGTACATGGTGGCCTGGGCGCGGGGCGGTGCCGCGGCCAACCGCTGGCGCAGCGTCTCCTCCAGCAGGACGAAGTCGTACTTGGCCGCGAAATACGCGTGCCGCGCCTCGTCCATATCGATCATGTCCGGGAAATAGGTCCATAGTTGCGGCGAGCGCGGCATATCCGTGACGATCTCGTCGAGCAGACCGTATTCCGCGGCGCCGCACATTTTGCCGTCGCGCACCTTCATGTGCGCAGGCAGGACCGTACCATCAAGACTCACCGCCTCGACAAACTCGTCCGTGGCGCAGGTCGAGAGTCCTTTGAAGTTGGCGGTGAATTCGAAATCGCCACCGATGAATTGCATGGCCCACGAGAAGGGCGAAGGAATCAGGAAGTCGAAACCGAACAGTTTCAGGAGTTGCGGCAATTGCCGGTGCATGCCGGTCTCCTGGGTGAAATAGACCTTCACCTTCTTGCCGAAGAGCCGCTGGAACACTTCCAGTCCGAATACGAACTGACGGTAATTGCTTTCGCTGCCCATCAGTTGCAGGTGGGGTTGCGAGAAGGTGCCGCCGATAAAGTCGAGTTTCTTTTGCCGGAACTTTTCCGCCATTCGATGCACCGCGGCGGGGAATCGCTCCGCGATGGCTTCGATCTCCACGGCGGAGAACTCGTAGTTCAGGCGCAGATCGGCGTAGGTGTCGAGCGAGTTGAGGTTGCGCTCCACGCGCTCGACGTACGCGGCCGCGTCCGGTGCGCCCCACGGCGGCACCCGTTCGCCCAGCGCCGGCTCGCCGCGGTCCTCGTCAATGACCAGGTACATGGGGTGCTGGCAGAGCGCCATCTTCAAGCCAAGCAACTGTTTGGCAATCGGGCTGCTCGCCAGGGATTCAAGTTCGTTCATTGGTTTCTCCCAGTGTGTCAGACGGACAATCGAAACGGCGGCCGCCAAACGCATTGAACTGACATGGCGCACTCAGCCGGACAGTTTTACCTGCCTCGTTTATCAGTGTTCATCATCCGTTCAGGTGTTGCTCGAACCATTCGTATGCGGATTGGCGGAGCGCGGGGCTGAACTGGTGGCCGCCGTCCTCGCGAATATATTTGAAGTTCTGGGGGGTGCCCAGCGTTGCATATACGCCTTCGAGTCGCCGTTCAACGATCAATTGATCCTCGATTCTGCTGACGCTGTCCTGTCGTCGGCCGGTCAGAAGCAGCGATTTGGGGGCGAATGAGGCGAGCAGGGCGTCAAGATCCGCGAACGCATAATAGCCCGGCAGGATGTAGGCCTGCGGGAAGGTGTCACCTCGTTCGAGCATGCCGGAGAAGAGTTTTGCACCCTGGCTGGCCACCGCCACCTTGATGCGTGGTTCCAGGGGCAGGAGGATCTGCGCCTGCATGGCGCCCATGGAGTGGCCGACAAGGCCCAGAAGATCGGAGTTGACCTCGGGGCGGGATACCAGGTAATCGATCTCGCGCTGGATGTCCCAGATGAAGCGACCGGCGAGGGTGGCGCCTTTGACGAGCAGGCCCATGCCGTAGATGCCATCGCCATCCCAGTAGGTCATGCGCTCTTCAAAGCAGCGGCTGTCGGCGGCCATGGTGACGTAGCCGCGCTTGGCCAGGTCGGCGGCCTGCTGCTGGTGGGGCGAACCGATGCGGCCAACCTGTTCGCTCTTGCCAAGGCCGAACTGTCCTGCGTGCTGGTGGAGACAGACGATGGCGGGCGAGCCGGGCCTGATTTTGTCTGGGACACAGACGTACGCCTTGACGGGGGCTTGATCTTTCTCGACTTCGTATTGGACGAGTTCGCGGCGATAGCCGTCGCATTGCTTCGCGGCCAGGACCTTGGCGTTGAGTTCAACGCGATCGGGCATGGTGCCCAGACACGACTTGTAGAGTTCGACGAACTGGCTGCGCGCTTGTTCGAAGTCCTGCCTGGACGAAAACGTTTCGGGCCAATGGAACATGTGAAGTTTCCTTCCTGGATCGACGGCGGCATTGTATATCAGGCTGAAGTCAGAAGTCAGAAGTCAGAAGTCAGGAGACAGGAGTCAGGAGTCAGAAGAGAGGAAGATGCTCAAGATCGTAGCGACGAAGGGACGGAGCGACGAAGGGACGATGCTCAGGATCGGATGGTGTGGTGATCATTGATTATTCCGTAACAAGGCAGAAGCCATGCATTCGGGATTCAGGATTCGGGATTCTGGACCCATCGATTGCAGCAGTCGGTCGTACGTGGCATGTGATCCGATCCAGAACCAAACCATGTTATCACCGTTTCGAACGCCAAGGACTCGCCAGCCGATGCCGATGCGGACGCTGAAGATGGGCATCCGTTTGCCCACGAGCTTAAACTCAAGACTGGGTTGGTGCGGGTTGGTTTTCCAGAGGCGGTAGTTCCGCCGGGCCTGCTGTCTGATGCGCGCGGGAAGCAGGCGGTAACATGCAAGGAATTCGTCAGTTAGTTCGGAAGTCACGGCTCGCCAAAGCCCTTGCGGTGAGTTTTACCTGTGCGGCTTGCTTTGAGCGCTCGGGTTGCCATTGTCTCCAGTAACTGCTGGGATGTGGGGCTGGCCAGGGCGGCATCCCATTTGGCCTCACCAGCCATATCGTCCAACAATTGGCTGGCAAGCTGCTCTTGCAGGGGGGCAGGGAGTTTGGATGCTTGCTTGAAGGCCTTGGCCAAAATGGCTGTCATGCGACTCTCCACATCAAATTGTAGTGAGGGGGAGTGACTGGAGCAACGGTGTGGTGAGCGAAAGAGAAGGATGATGGATGAAGGCGGAAGGATGAAGGATTGAGGAAGGAGATGGGGGAGACGGAAAGACAGCCTGAAGGCTGAACAACGAACGCACACTGAAGTGTAAACAACGAACGATACGAACGTGGCGGCGAGAGTGGGCCATTTCTCAGGTTTCGCGTCCGTTATGTCGCCCCTTCAGGGCTTCTGGTTTTGTGGATGATGGTACTCAGGGCGGCGGCGGGTACGCCTTGCCCTGGGCTATGCAATTGCGCCCCGTTGGGGCTGAATGCTCAGTGGGATGGGGTTGCGAGACGCTTGTCCGGCAGTAACATTTATGTTATGATTCCAGTGTGGAGTACACGATCTGCTACTACAGCGATGGTGTCGAGGAAGAAATCCTCGCACTGCCGGATACGCTGGCCGCTCGGTACATCGTTCTGACTCGACGCATGGTTTCTTTGGGGCCGAATCTTGGCGAGCCGCACACCGAGGCATTTGGAGGCGGGTTGTTTGAGCTTCGATTGAGGGGCCAGGAGGGGATAGCAAGAGTTTTCTTCTGTACTTTGGCTGGCAGGCGAATTGTGATGCTCCACAGCTTCATCAAGAAGACGCAGAGGACGCCGCCCAGAGAGATCAGAATCGCGGAAGCGAGAATGAAGGAAGTGAAACATGCGAACTCATGAGCAGATTGTGGAGAAGCTGATGCGCCGGCCTGGTGTGCGCAAGGAGGTGGAGCGTATCGAGCGGGAAGAAGCCGCGCTGTTTGATCTGTTTCTGAAGGCCAGGCACGAAGCGGGCTTGTCTCAGGCCCAAGTGGCGAAGCGAATGGGCACTCAGCCGCCGGCTATCGCGAGGCTTGAGCGGTCGCTGGCAACCGGAAAGCATTCCCCATCGCTGACCACGCTGCGTAAGTATGCCAAGGCCTGTGGCAGACGTCTCGTGCTCGGTGTCGCGTAGCATTGATCGTTTCATTGCGGAGATACACTGGTATGAAGCCCATGGGATTGGGCGCAAGGACTGGAAGATCAAACGACGCGTTGGATAAGACAATGAGAGCAGCCAGGAAACCAAGCCAGTATGTGATTTGTGTGAACAACGAAGGGAACCCGGCATCGCTGGAGGTCAGGAAGGTCTACCAGTGCCTGCCCCCGCAAACGGGTGACCCCAAGTCCATGATTCGCGTGATTGATGAGTCGGGCGAGGACTATCTCTATCCGGCCAGCGGTTTCATGACGGTCAATCTGCCGGCTCGTATCGTCAATGCTTTGGTTGCGGCATAAGGAGACGGTGATGTTTTCCTGCATGTTCGTCGCCCTCAGCGCGAGCACCAAAGCCAGTACGTGACTGCTGTCTCGCCCTTACAGGGCTCTTTGGTTCTTGTGGCGATGATACCCAGGGCGGCGGCGGGTACGCCTTGCCCTGGGCTATGTACTTGCGCCCCGTTGGGGCTGAATGCTCAGTGAGATCGAAGGCCAAAGGGGTCGAGAGTCTTTTGTCTGAAAGACCCAGAAGGTGCTGCGCACAAAAGACTCCCGACCCCGCTACACGCGGAAGATCGCGCCCATGCGTTTGCCGAGCAGGTCGTTGGCCAGCAGGATCGTCAGGGTCAGTAGCGCCATCGCCCACACGCCCAGGGCACTGGCGACGTAGGGGCCATCGCCAAGGCGCTGGAACAGTTCGTAGATCGCTTTGGTGATCGGCCAGTAGGCCTGTTTCTGCGCCAGGATCAGGGAGTCGGAGACCTCCAGCATGGCGAAGGCGAAGGCCAGCAGGGCACCGGCGACCAGATTGGCGGCGATCAGCGGGATCATGATCCGCCGGGCGGTCAGTAGCGGGCCGGCACCTAGATTGCGGGCGGCCAGTTCCAGATCCACCGGCGTCTGCTGCAACCCCGCCACAGCGCTGCGCACGACGTAGGGTAGCCGACGCATAGCATAGGCGATTACCAGCAGCAGGGCGGGATTCTTTTCTACGTTGATCAGGTCAAAGGTGTTGGGAAACTGCGCTGACAGGTCCTTCAAAGTCGGGATGCTCTGCACGACCGATTGCAGTTGGAAACTGATGGCCAGGTAGCCAAATGCCAGAACCAGCCCTGGTACGGCAAGGGGGAGCATGGCCAGTGAGTCGATCAGTTGCTTGCCCGGCAGCTTGGAGCGGACGATCACCCAGGCGATCAGGATGCCCAGGATGACATCGGCCACGGTTGCGATCAGCGCGAAGATGACGCTGTTGCGAATCGCAGGAATGGTGACATCGTGCGAGAGGCCGGCCGCGTAGTGCGCGGTGGTGAAGACACGTGGCAGGGCTGATTCGTACCAGCTTCCGACGCCGCTGAGACTCGTCAGGACCACGCCGATGTGCGGGAGCAGCGCCAGCGCGATGACCAAACCAAAGGCGCCGGCGGCGAGTGCGGCTTTGGGGCCTCGCAGTTTCAGCGTGGTGGATCGCACTGAAGCCTTGGTGACGCCGGCAACGTTCGTCCGCCCCAGCAGCGTCTTGCCGGTCAGGTAGAGAAGGCAGGAAGAGGCCAGCATCACGATCACCATGGCATAGGGGACCGGCGAACCGGAGACCTGCGAAATCCGCTGGAAGACCTGGACGGGCATCACGCGGGAGAAGTCGAACATGAGCGGCGTGCCCAGTTCGGTGAAGGACCAGATCAGCACGATGGTGCCGCCGGCAAACAGGCCGGGGCGCATCAGGGGAAGGGTGATGCGGCGGAAGATGGTCCAGCGGCCGGCGCCCAGGTTGGCGGCGGCTTGCTCCATGGCGGGGTCGAGATTGGCGAGGGCGGCCGAGACGTTCAGGAAGACGATCGGGTACAGGCCCAATGCCTCAACGAGCATGATGCCGATGATGCGACTGAAACTGAGCCAGTCGACGGGTGAGCCGGCGGATACCAGCCCGATATCCTGGGCCAGGCCGGTCAGGGCGCCCATCCGGCCGACGATCTGACGCATGCCGATGGCGCCGACAAATGGCGGAAGAATCAGCGGCACCAGCAGCAGCCCGGAGAGCATCGCCTTGCCGCGGAAGTCATATTTCACTGACAGCACCGCCAGAGGCACGGCGATGCACATGGTAATGATGGTGACGCCCACGGCGATCAGGGCGGAGTTGATCAGGCCCTGTCGCAGCACCGGATCGATGAAGACGTGGCCGATGTAGGCGAGAGTGAAGCCGGTATCGGCGGTGCCGGGGATTCCGAAGAGGCCCACTCTGACGACGCGCCAGATCGGCCAGAGCAGGAACGCGCCGAAGACCAGCAGCACCAGCGCCAAGAGCAGCCATAAAAAGAGTTTTCGACCCATAGGCGGCGGCAATTGTAACACACTCGCTTCACAGATGCTTTCGGCTATTATCCGCAGGCGTCGCAATGCGAAGGAGATCCTGATGGAGTTGTTCCGCACATACCAGAACAAGGCGTTCCTCGTGGTGGAGTTTTCGGGAGAGTCGCTGCTTCCGCAGGCGACGTTGCGGGATCTGCCCGGGAAGCTCTACCCGCTGGTCGACGATCAGCACAACACGAAGATCGTTCTTGATCTCTCGAAAGTGCGCGACATCTCCAGTCAGTTCATTGGCATCATTGTGGCGATGCACACAAAGTGCTCCAAGACCAAGGGGAAACTGGTGCTGGTGGGATTGAATGACAAGCTGCATGAACTGATGGCGTTAACGCGACTGGACCGGATCATTGCGATCAAGCCAACGATTGGTGATGCGGTGGAACGCGATGTGTTCCTGTAGGGCATGCGGAAGATTTACATTCTTCGCCGCAACAGCAGTACCGCCGCGGCGAGTAGGGCCAGAGCAGTTATTCCGCAGGCAACTGACAGATCCAGCCACCGCATTGGCAGGCGGATGGACAGGAGGGCGTGTTCGTTGGCTTCGACCAGTTGGCCACCAGTGCGGCTGGTGAGATCTTCCAGGTTTTTTCGGTTCGTGCCGAGGCGGGCATACTCGGGTTCATAGCGTGTTGCCAGCACGGCCCTGGCGACCACGTTCTTGCTGGCCAGGATGGTGGCATATCCGCCGTGCCAGCCTTGGGGAATGGTGGCTTGGTATCGGTCTGGGGCGATCTGGGTCATCGCCATCTCCTGTGCGTCGCGTCCAAAGGGGGCGAAGCGGAGGATCAGCGGTTCCGGCGCGTTCGCCCTTGCTGCATAGGGGTCGCTGGCGGGCCATGTCACGCGGTATGTATCGGTGGTTGCCTTGGACTGCGTGTTCCGGGTTGTTTCGGCGATCACCGGTTCGCCGGGCCACCACGAAAGTGCGGTAACCTGACCCACGCCCACCTTCCACCAGGCTGCCAGGGCCTGTTGCTCACCGGTGGCGGCGGCCATTGCGCCTTGCCTGAGCCATGCCTGATTCCAGCCGTTCACCTGAAGCGTTGCCACAGGCAGGGGCCAGGCCATCTGAGCCTGCAGGCCTTCGTCCTTCCACCGTGATGGCGCCACTTCGCCGGCGAGTCGCCGTGATGCCGTGGCCCATTGCCGCGGGTCGCTTTCCAGCAGTGTCCGGCCGCCGGTGTTGCGGCAGAGCGTTTCGATGGCGCTGCGGCCGCGACCGTCGGCAAGTACGAGGCAACTTACGCGTATTTGCGCGGCTTTCATGCGCGCTGCCCAGGCCGAGACATCCGGGATTTCCACTTCTGCATCGGTCAGCAGCAGCAGCTCGCGCTGGGCCGCGGTGCCGGTTTCTGTAGCGGCCGCAAGCGCCGGCAGAATGTTCGTTGGTCCGTGTGGCAAGAGCCCGCCCGGGGGTATGACAAGCATTGCACCGGCCGGACCGGATGACCACCAGTGCACCTCTTGGGCGAAGGAACCCAATCGCACAGGATCATGCGCTGGCACACCGTGGATCAGGGCGCTGGCCGCTCGCAGCGCTTCCTGCCATTTGCTTTTATTATTGTTCCCCTCGTTCTGGGCCATGGAGCCGCTGGCGTCGAGCAGGATGATCCATTGCGCTTGCGGGAGAGGCGGATCGACCGACAGTGGACTGAGGTGCTCCAATGCGGCGCCTCGCAGACCGACCCACTGAGCGTCGCTCCCGACGAGCAGGAGCGACCCGCCCAGGTCCTGTACATATTGGGTGATCGCAGTCTGCTGCGCGGCCGAGAGGTCGGCCGCGAGCCGCGCATCCAGTGCCAAAAGAGCGCACGGCACATAGATGGCCGCATCTTCGGGCAAGGCGCTAGGGCTGATGAGACGGAACCCGGGCATCGCGGGCAATCCTGCGTTCCACAACTCCAGGTGATCCGGGGGCTGGCCGGGGGAATTGGCTCGATCGTTCTCCGGCCAGCGGTCCTCACCTGTAATCGCGACAGTGTGGGCAGCGACGGCCGGCCCAAGGTCGATGCGATGCCGGCCGGTGGGAAGATCGATTGGCCGACCATCGAGGATCGCCTGCCGCATCTTCCCGGTGTTCTCCAAGATCGCGATGGCGCTGCCCCGTTCCGGGGTGATCTCGACTACGCGTGCATCATCGGGAGATTCAAGATTGGGATCGACGACTGCGTATAGCGGGCCTGTCGGTTCGGGCAGCGCAAACTGGCCATCGGAGAAGAGAAGAGTCGGGCCTGTGCCAAGGGGCGGCAGTTCCGTAATACCATCGCGATCCGCAAACCGCACTGCCTCGTAGGGCAGGTTTCCCAGCAGTTCGCGGATTCTTCCTTGCAGGAGCTGCTCATCGTGGTACTTCGCGCCACGTGTGCTCGCCGACTCATCCACCAGCACGGCTACCCGGTGATCTCCCGGCGTGGCAAAGCGAATACCGCCGGCCGCCATGATGATGAGCACTAATGCTGTGATTAGCATCGTCGTGGACCATCCGCCTATTCTGCGCCGCCACAGGAGCAGCAGGGCGATGCCAATCAACGCCACCACCGTCGCGATCAGCGCTGGTGTCTGGTAGGGAAGATTGATTGCCTGGATCAGTGCCATTGACCGGTAATGATTATCGCCGTCCAATATCGCGTAACGCAATGAACGCCGCTGAATTTCATGCCTGGCTTACGCAGCCTCACCCGCGCCCGCGGCGGCCCGCGCGGGCGCTGGTGATGGGCATCTTGAATGTGACGCCGGACAGTTTCTCGGACGGCGGCGAGTTCGCCTCGCCCGAATCTGCACTTGCCCAGGCCCGGCGGATGATTGCCGAAGGGGCCGATCTGCTGGATATCGGCGGTGAATCGACTCGCCCCGGCGCATCGCGGATATCGGCCGATCAGCAGATCTCCCGGGTTTGCCCGGTTATTGAGGCGATCCGCCGGGAGTCGGACGTTGCCATCTCCATTGATACCACGCTGTCGGCGGTCGCAGGTGCGGCGGTGGCGGCCGGGGCCGGGGTTCTGAATGACATCTCGGCCGGCCGGGAAGATCCAGCGATGTTTGCTCTGGCCGCTGCCCGGGGGCTTCCGATCATCCTCATGCACATGCTCGGCGAGCCGGGCACGATGCAGAACAGCCCGGTTTACGCGGATGTCACGCGCGAGGTAACCGCGTTCCTCCAGGAGCGTGCTGATGCCACCGTTCGAGCCGGGGTCTCGGCCACCCATGTCCTGCTGGATCCGGGGATCGGGTTCGGCAAGACGGTGCAGCACAATCTGCAGCTCTTGCGCGATCTTCCCCAGCTTGCACAACTGGGCCATCGCATCCTGATCGGCACCAGCCGCAAACGGTTTATCGGTGCGGTTACGGGTACTACCGACCCGCAGCAGCGCATCTACGGTTCGGTCGCCTCGGCCGTCTGGTCGGTGCTGCGTGGCGCCTCGATTGTCCGCGTTCACGATGTCCTGCCGACCGTGCAGGCCATGCGAACGATTCGGGCCATTCAGGCGACGGAGTCGGCTGGCTGAAGGACCATCCCACTAACCTTTCCCCGGCTGGGTGGTCATTCATGCTGAGGTGGCAGCGCGCGGCCTGCAATCTGGATGCGCGGGCCTTGTCGCCAGTTTCGCCATCTCGGCATTAAGAGTTTGCCGATGCTGGATTTGTGTTATATAGTCGCAAGTCGGGGACGGTCGTATTAATGCAGCATTACCTTGCCATGTCGCTGTTTCCTGATCTGGAGGTCCTCTTCAGGTCGTTGTGGGCGTACGTCTGGTGGCAGGTTGCCGTTGAGATGGTGGTGATCGGGGCGGTCATCTATTGGGTGGTCAGCTTCCTGCGGGGAACTCGTGGGGCCCGGTTGCTCAAGGGCGCGGGCGTTGTCCTGATCAGCCTCTATGTCATGGTTCGGCTGGTGGCCGACCGATTTGAGCTTCAGCGCATCGTCTATCTCTACGGAGCATTCCTCCAGTTTGCTTTCCTTGCGCTGGTTGTGGTGTTCCAGCCGGAACTGCGTCGAGCGCTGATGCGGCTCGGCGAAACCCGGTTGTTCCGCGGCAGACGAGCCGAGATGAATGAATTGGTTGATGAACTGGTGGAGGCGGCGACGTACCTCTCCCGCCGCCGGGTCGGCGCCCTGATCGCCGTTGAGCGCGATATCGGTTTGGGTGGGATAACCGACTCCGGAACCCGCATCGATGCGCAGGTATCGGCGGCACTGCTGAACACGCTCTTCTGGCCCAACTCGCCGCTGCATGACCTGGGCGTGATCGTCAGCCAGGGCCGCGTAGCCTATGCCTGTGTGCAGTTTCCTCTGGCTGAGTCTGGTGAGTTGGAGCGTGAGTTGGGAAGCCGCCACCGGTCGGCGCTGGGCCTGAGCCAGGAGTCCGATGCCGTCGTGATCGTGGTATCAGAAGAGACCGGCGACATTAGTATTGCTGAGAATGGCCAACTACGCCGCCGGCTCTCGCCGGAGCAACTCAAGGAAATGCTGTTGGACCTGTTGGGCGCGCGGGTGGCTGCGCCCATTGCTTCGCCGGTATCGACCACGGTTGAGCCGGCCGAGGTGCAGCAATCGGAGACAACCTGACAAATACCATGGCGTCAGATCAGAACGACAGTTCGTCCCCCAAATCCCGTTCCGCGGCGCAGTCAATTCCGGGCGTGGAGATCATCGCCACGGCGTCGCAACGAGCGTCGCGAAAGATGACCGCAGTGCAACGCACGCCGGTCGGCCGCCGGGTCTACGAGGTCATCCGGAACCTGATGTTGGTGGTTCCACTTACCATGCTGGTGTGGCTGTATGCCGAGCGTGAAACGATCGACGATAAACAGGTGATTTCTGTGCCTGTGATCATACATCCCGATCGGGCCGACCGCATCGTTACGTTTGCTTCCTCGGCCGATCGTGTGCTGGAGATCAAGGTCGCCGGGACACGTGTTCGCATTCAACAGGCCCGTGATGAGTTGGCGAGGAAGCAGGGGCTGCAGATTGTGGCGCCGGCCCAGTTGGAATTAGGGCCGCAGGTGACATTGCCGGCCATGGAGGCCGTCAACGCCAATCCGATCTTTTCCCAGCGGGGCATTACTGTGACCTCGTGCACGCCAGCCATGTTGAGCCTGCAGGTCGATGAACTGGTTCCGGCGATGGAATTCCGACCGGGGATCCCCCAGGAGATTGCTTCGCGACTGGACGGCCAGGCGGTGCTCGATCCGCCAACGGTGATGTTAAGTGGTCCTAAACGCGCGCTAATGAGCACGGACGTCCCGGTTGAGGTCGTGGCGGAAATCACACCGCAGATGCTGCCCAAGGTCGGCGGTGAGATCCCGGCTGTGCCACTACGGCTCAAGACAACCAATGAACTGGTCAAGATCACTCCGACAACGGTGAAGGCGCTGGTGAAACTCAAGTCGTCGGCCGTAACGTATGTCATCAACTCGGTTCCCGTGTTCACGTTCGGTCCACCGGCGCTGTTTGACAAGTATCGCGTGAACTTCCCCAACGGTCCGTTCCTGTCGCGCGTGACGGTGGTGGGGCCGCAGGAGGAGATCAACCGGATTATCAGCGAGGACTTCAAGCCCAAGGCCCTGCTGGAGATCACTCAGAACGATGCCCGCGAGCGCCTGCCGCGTTCACCCTCGCAATACATCCTCCCCGAGCACGTGACCGTGAGCGATGAAGACAAGAGCCGTACGATCACGTTTGAGCTGGTGGAGCGCACGAAGGCGGAATGATTGTGGGGAAATGCAAAATGGCAAATGGCAAATGCAAAATGAGAAGAGGCGCTCGGCGGTCTTCATCCTGCATTTGTTGTTTTGCATTGGTCATTGGGTCCGGGGCGTGTGAACTGAGCGAGACGCTGACGTAGAATTCGCCCCCGCCATGGCCGCTCCCCTCAAGATCATCGTTGGTGGCTACATCATCGGGTATCCGTTGGGTGGGATGACTTGGCATCATCTGAACTATCTTCTGGGCCTGCATGAGCTGGGGCATGAGGTCACGTTCTTCGAAGACTCGGCCGACTATATCTATCCGTACAACCCATCCAACTGGACTTCCGGCGTCGACAGCCGCTATGGCCGGCAGTATCTCGAAGCAACTTTCGCCCGCTACGGCATGCCGAATCGGTACTGCTATTACTCCCAGTTTGAGGACCGCTTTTACGGTATGTCGCGTGAGAAGTTTGAGCAGACGGTGAAGGCGGCGGATCTGATGATCTGCGTATCGGGGATTACGCCGCTGCGCCAAGATTGGCCGCGCGCCAGGCGCATGGTTGTCATTGATACCGATCCGGTGTTCACACAACTGCGGATGATGCAGGATAAGAACTTCCTGGACTATTATCGCCAGTTTGACCTGCAGGCCACCTTCGGCCGGTTGATCGGCACACCAGGTTGTCCACTGCCTGCACATGGGATCAAATGGTTCGGCACCAACCAGCCGGTTGCCCTGCGTCACTGGCTGGTCCGGCCGAGCGATTCGCGAGCGTTCACCACCATCGGCAAGTGGGAACACTCTTCCGACCGTCACGTGGAATTTGCCGGGCGGAAGTATCAGTCCAGCAAGGGTGTCGAGTGGATGAAGCTCAAGGCGCTGCCACGGAAGGTGCAGTGGGAGATGACCCTTGGCATGGCCGGCATGCCCGGGCCGGTGGCCGCGGATTTCACCGCGCAGGGGTGGAAGATCGTCGATCCGGAGAAGGCGTCGATCAGTTGCCAGGCGATGCAGGATTTCATCGCAGGTTCGGCGGGGGAGTTCACGGTTGCGAAAGAGATCTACTGCGAGCTTCCCTCGGGATGGTTCTCCGACCGCAGCAGCGTGTATCTGGCATCCGGCCGGCCGGTGGTTACCCAGGCGAGCGGGTTTGAGCGCTGGCTGCCGACGGGGCGGGGGCTGTTTGCATTCCGAACGTTGGATGAAGCAGCCGACGCGTTGAACGCCATTGGCCGAGACTATGCAGGTCATTGTGCTGCGGCCCGGCGGCTGGCCGAAGAGCATTTGGATGCGCGCAAGGTCTTGGCAGAGCTGATCGAGCGGGCGATGGGCTAAACAGGTGGGATCAGCTCTCTACCACTTCATCGGGCAGTTCGTTCTTGTCGTCGGGCTGGCGGGGGAAGTGCTGGCCGAGGAGGGTGCCGGCTTCGTGGATGCCGTGGACGATGGCATCAGTATGGCGGCCGGCGGCGAAGTGCGATTGCATGGCCCGGGCGACCTGGCCCCAGAAGCTCTGGCCGCACTTCTCGTGGACGCCTTTGTCGCCGATGATCGCGAAGGTGTGGCTCTTGGGAGCTACGTAGATCAGCACGGCGTTGTGCTCTTTGGTGGCGTCCATTTTCAGCTTGAGGAACTCGGCCTGGGCAGCGCGGACGGGGTCGTCGGTGGGACGCTTGGCGATGAAGACGCGGATCTCGCCGCTGGTCTTGAGTTCGGCGGCGCGGATTGCTTCGGTGATCCGAGGGTGCTCCAGTTGTTTGTAGAAGTCCTTTGGGTGCATGGTTACCACTTGCCTCCTGCGCCGCCGCCGCCAAAGCTGCCGCCGCCGCCGCTGAAACCGCCACCACCGCCGAACCCTCCGCCGCCTCCGCCCCCACCGAAAGACCCGCCACCGCCCCAACCGCTGCTCCGGCCGCGAGATGCGAGGAGACCGCCGACGATCACCGGACCCATACCGCCGTATCCGTAGCCGCGAGAGCGGTTCAGCGAGCTGAAGATGATCACGATGATCATGATGCCGACGAAGGCGCAGATGCCGGCGGTGGGGGAGCTGTTTGGAGTCTTGAGATCGCCGTCGCCGACAGTGCGGCCGGTGCCTTTGTATTCACCACGCGTGGCGGCGATGACCGAGTCGACGCCTGAGCGCATGGCGCCATCCCAGTCATTGGCACGGATCTGTGGGATGATCTGGGTGTCGATGATGTTCTTGGAGGTGGCATCGGGCAGGGCGCCTTCAAGGCCGTAGCCTACCTGCAGGAACATCGCGCGGTCCTGCACGAAAACGAAGAGGACAGCGCCGTTGTTGAGTTTGGGCTGGCCGCCCCTCCACTTCTGGGCGACACGCTGGGTGTAATCTTCGATCGAGGAGTCGCTCTGCATCTTCGGATAGATCACCACCAGAACCTGGTTGGACGTGTCGCGCTCGAACTGCTGCAGTTTGGCGTTTAGGTCGCGGGCAGTGGTTGCGGAGACGGCTCCGGCGTTGTCGTTGAAATAGCCGTTGGGGGCAGGCGGGATCACCTCGGCGGCGAAGGCGCGAATGCCAAGAAGCAGGATGGCCGCGGTAATCAGGATGGATCGGAGGATGGTCATCAGCAGCTACTTCTCCACTGGTGGTTTGGGGGCGTTGGGGTTGTTGCCGAAATCAAACTGCACGGTCGGAGCTTTTTCCGCGCCGGCTTCGGATTGGAAGTAGGGTTTGGGGGAGAAGCCGAACATGCCGGCATAAAGGACAGTCGGGAAACGCTTAGTCGTGGTGTTATAGGCCTGGACCGCCTCGTTGAAGTTGCGCCGTTCGACGGCAATGCGGTTCTCGGTGCCCTCGAGCTGTGCCTGCAGGTTCATAAAGTTCTGGCTGCTCTTGAGTTCGGGGTAGCGTTCGACCACGACGAGCAGCCGCGAGAGTGCGCCGCTGAGTTGATTCTGGGCTGCCTGGAACTGCTGAAGCTGCTGTGGATCGGTGGGGGCGGCGGTAGGGTCGATCTTGAGCTGGCCGACCGAGGCGCGGGCGTTGGTGACTTCGGTGAGGGTGCTCTTCTCGAAGTTGGCCGATCCGGAGACGGTATTGACCAGATTGGGGATCAGGTCTGCCCGGCGCTGGTAGACGGTCTGCACCTGGGCCCACTGCTTGTCGACGGTCTGCGAGAGCCCGACGAGACGGTTGTAGCCGCCGGCAAGCCAGATGCCAAAGAGCACCACAATCCCGACCAGTACGGCGAGGACGATCAGTATCTTTTTCATATCTTCCCTTCGAACGTGATATAGACATGTTATGAGAAGTGCGGGGATTCGCATATTCCAAATGCGGCGGATGTTTGTAGCAAGGGCCGGGCGGCTCGTATGATGGTCGTTCGTGTCCCACGGCTATTCAGCAAGGAGCATCCATGCAAGCGAGAAAGCGTTCGGTGAAGCAACCCGATTTTGTTCCGGTATCTGTGGGGTGCGATGCGGCGGAGCCTGGGGCGTTTGAGGCGAGAGTGAAGGCCGCGAAGAAGAGCGGTTACAGGATGGTGAGCATTGAGCCGATCACTGGGCCGACATGGGAGCAGAGGACGAGCCTGGAGGATTCGTGGGAGTCTTTCACAGTGATGGCCGGTTCGCTCCACAAAGTGGTGGAGACCGATCTGATCCACGGGTATTTCAAACCCGAGACGTATCGAGCCAATCAGGAAATGCTCAAGTGGAAGAGCGACATCCTGCTGAAATATGAGATGAGCGCTTCGATAAGAGTGCTTGAGCCGGTGTGGATGCCCACGCCATGGTATGAGGATAAGCCGGAGCTCAAAGGATGCCGATGCGACCAGCCGGCGGTCTCGCGCTCCGCCCACTATGCGCTGAACATCGACAACAAGGCGGTGTTGGAACACTACTATCAGCTTGGGAAGAAGCTGGTGGAGATCGCGCCGGCGATCGGTCGGCTCACCGTATGGACGAACGACTCGGGTGGCGGGATCAACTGGTGTGAAGGGCTGTACCCCGGCCCGAATGGTCCTGAGGCGACAAGAGGCAGAGACATGGGCGAGAGAGTGCAGCAATGGTTCCAGGCGATTCGAGACGGGAGCAAAGCGGGGGGCAGGGAGTTGCAGATTGACTTTAGCCCCGGTCACTTTACGCCGCGGGAACTGGTATCGCTGACGGCGGCGCTCAAGCCTCCAACCCGGCTGATGGAAAGGGGACGCGAGCAATGCAAGGGAACGAAGATAGAGTTTCTCTCCCAGGTTGATGTGACCGGCGGGTACCTGTGGCAACCATTCATTGCTCCGCCTTTTCTCTTTCAGGCGGCCGAGAAGCTCATGGACATGAAGGCCCAGGGCGTGAAGTATCTCGCCAGCGGATATCTGCAGGAAGGACCGATCCCGGGCAGCAAATCGCCGCTGCAGCTATTGGCGGAGCGATGCTTTAAGAAATGCCCGGCGAATCTGCGGGAGGTCGACGAAATCGTCTATGCCGTTGCGGTGGAACTGGTCGGGAAGAAGCATGCTGATGGCCTTTATTCGGCGTGGAAAGATGTGGACTACGCGCTGCGGCAGACGCACGGGTTCAGCTTCTTCTACGCGATCATGGGAAGGCGCTGGCTGACGCGTCCGTTTGTGCCGGTGCCTTCGGCTCTGAATGCCGAAGAGCGCGGCTACTGGTCGCAATACTCGATGAAGGACCGGGATCTGGAATTGAGCTTTAGGACGCTGCTGGTTGATGAGAACAAGCCGGCGTTGACTGTGGACCAATACGCTTCGCGCTACGACCCGCTCGAACAGCAGCAGGACCAGTTCAAACGGGCGATCGCGAGTCTGGAGAAGGAACTGAAGACGGCGAAGAAGAAATCCACTGCCTGGGCGTATCTCAAAGACCAGCGGGACAGGATTGATATGCTGGCAAGCCTGCTGCGCTGCGAGCTGCATGCGGTGGGTGTGCAATGGGTGATAGATCGGTTTACCGGTCACCCCGAACAGGACAAATGGGCACAGCCCCGCGAAAAACAGCGGCTGTACGAGATGATTGACTGGGAGATCGAGAATTGCCGGCACATTATTGAACTGCTGAAGAAGCCGATTGCGCCGCTGATTGTGACTGGCAAAGAGAGCACGTATGCGCTCCCGCAGAACATACCGGAGCTGCTGGAGAAGAAGATGGAGATCATGCAGCGTCACCGCCACCGGGTGGAAGAGATCTTCCCCGGCGTCTCAATTAAGGGATACCAGGCACTGTCGTATGCCGAGGATGGCAGGATCATCACGGCGGAGGAGGCGCAAGCCCAGTTGAAGAAGCCGGGTGATGTGAGCAAGCAGGAGATGCCTGCAACGTAACGGGCTCCCGGAGACCGAGGCCAATGACGTCGAAAGGCTGACGGGGACGCAGATCCTGCTTCAAGAAATGCGGCCCCGTCGCTCTGTCACTCGATCGGGAGCGGAGGTCCGACGACGGTCATCCCGTGGGCCGCGAATGCCCTGGCGACCTCTTCAGGAGGCGGCAGTGTCGCAAGCCTCGCGGCGTCGCGGATAAAGGTCTCGAAGGTTCCGGCAGGGGTCAGGGCGGTCAACAGCGTGCCCGGATGGTTGCTGATGTGGGCCCAGACATGCGGCACCTTTCGGGGTGCAAGGACCGAATCGCCAGGTCTGAGCAGGAATCGCTCATCGCCGACTTCGATCCGATATTCGCCCTCGATCGCATAGAACCATTCTTCCTGTTCGTGATGCACATGCCGGGGTGGACCACCCTTGCCCATGTCTTTGTGCTGGAACAGGAATAGCGCACCGCCGGTGTCGGCGGTCGATACTTTGATGGAGAGGGGGATGATGCCCCAGATCATCAGTTCGTTCTCATTGTGGCGGTCTTTGCCGAACGGGACATGGATGCCGCGCGCCGGCCACCCAGGCTGCGGCGATCGCTGCGCCCGGCCCCCTGCGATAGAAGGGGAGACGGAAGTTGACACAACGCTCATTGATTCACTCCTTTCCTCGTCAACGGTCGAACGGATTTGCTGGCCTCACCAGGCCGCGCCTGGCAGGGCGGGGCTCCACATCCGCCCAGGTTGCCGCGAAAGCCGTCCGAGTCTTTCTTTGTAGATGCAGATCTATTGTCGGACGGAGCCTAAACGGGCGGTTGAAAGTGGACGTCGTAGCGGCCGCAGATCTCCATGATCGTCTCGGGCGCTGGGCGCTGCCCGCCGCGGCATAGGTCGGCCAACTCCTGGAACATGCGGTCACAGCCGCCGGGCGTCACGAATACGAGCATGCGGGCATCACGATCGCCGATCACCTTCCAGGCGTGGGGGATCTTCCGTGCGCCGAAGATCGTATCGCCCTTGCGCGCGATGATCGTCTGGTCGGCGACGGTGAATTCGACCTCACCTTCAAGGATGTAGAAGGCCTCATCCTCAGAACCGTGGAAGTGCAGCGGGATGCCGGTGCCGGGCGAGTTGCAGTTGGCAAGCAGCGTCATCGTGCCGCCGGTCTGTTCGCCGGTGAGGATGATGCGCTGATGGTCGCCGATCACGTTGAGCAGCGGGCCATGGTTAGCCCGCACATGAAGGCATTCGGTAGTCGCGGTAGTCATGTGATTCCCCTTATGGCTTGCCGATAACAGGGGGATGATAGGCAGTGGCGAATGCGATTGACCACAGTCCCGACTTGACGGCAGAGCTCGGCTGTTACGCGGGCGTGCGATCACGTTGCCAGCTACATGGGATCAAAAGCGATGGTCCAGGATGAGGTCGGTTTGGCGGCAAGCGTTTCGAGCGGGATCTTGATCTCGACGTACTTGCCTTCGATGGCGATGAAGTCCTGGTCGATGGGATATTCCTTAGTGAGCAACCGCTCGAGCTTTTTGCCCTGCGAGTTCTGGCGGCCGAGCTCGTAGCTCATCTGGAGCGTCAGCAAGGTCGGGCGCCCCTTGGGTGTCTCCATGCTAAAGCCAGTGGGCAGCCACACACTGTACTGCGTGCCATCGACGGTGAGCCTGAGGTGGCCGAGGGCGCCGGAGCTTACGCGGCCGCTGGGAAGCTGCTGGTCAAAACGTTCGCGCACACCCAGCCCCAGTTCTATCAGGAAATAGACGAACTGTTCATTGGCCGCGACGCGAACGGCCGTAGGCTTGTAGCTGGAGGTGACACCGGGCTTAGGGCGCAGGCGCACAGGGATAGCGGCCCAATCCTCGATCTGGCCATCGACGACGATATTCGCGGTGGGGATGGGCGCATCGGGGCGGGGCAGGTTCTGGTTGCCCGGTGAAGGATTGGTCGCAGGCGACGAGAGGCGCTGCCGCGGCAACTGGCCGGCGGCCGGTTCTGCACTGCACGTTGACAACATAGTCCCGAGGGTGAGCCAACGCATGGTATTCATGGTTACTCCCTTCCGTGCACGTGTATTGTGGTGCCGCTGTGTAGTCTACCAAGCGCTGAGTGCGGATGGCCATGTGAAAACAAGCGGTGATGGGAACGAGGAGCAGAGACGGCATCGCAACAGGTGTGTGATCCAGCCCCATTCACCTTTTTGAACCGGCTTGGAGGATTTCCGTGTGCGGCGATTGCAGCGAAGTTAGCGCTTGCTTGGCATGGGGCGGCTCGTACAATCCCGCGCTTCAGGTTTTGCGTCATCCTCGACGCTAGCGACGGCGACCATTGAGTTTCCCCGCGGGTATTGGAGTAGCAGATGACTCGTTTGATTTCGTTTCTGCGGACAAACGTCGGGAGCAAAGTCGTTCTGGCCGCAACCGGAGCGGTGTTGTTCCTGTTCCTCGTCGGGCACATGCTGGGCAACCTGCAGATCTTCGAGGGTCCCGAGCGACTGAACGTCTATGCGGCGTTTCTGAAAAGCACTGGCGAACTGCTGTGGGGAGCGCGGGCCATGCTGCTGGTGGCGGTGACATTGCATATCGCGACCGCGGTGAAGGTAACGCTGGCTAACTGGCGGGCGCGACCGGTCGGCTATGCGTACAGGAAAGATATTGAGACCGACTACGCCGCGCGGACGATGATCGTAACCGGGCCGCTGGTTTTCCTGTATGTGGCGTATCACCTGATGATGTTCACGTGGCTGACAACCGGGCCGGGGTACAGCGAGACGGACGTCTATACGAACGTCGTGTCGGCATTTCAGGTGCCGGTCATATCGATCGTCTATATCGTGGCGATGCTGATCCTGGGGACGCACCTCTATCACGGGATCTGGAGCATGCTGCAGACGGTGGGGATCAGCAACCCGAGGTACCGGTGGCTGCGGCGAACGGTGGCGCCGGTAGTGGCGATCGTGATTGCGGCAGGCTACATCGCCATCCCGGTGGCGGTGCTGGTGGGAATCGTGAAGTAAAGCTGGAGACAGATACCATGGAATTGAATGCCAAGATCCCGTCGGGGCCGCTGGAAAAGAAATGGGAGAAGCACCAGTTCGACATGAAACTGGTCAATCCGGCGAACAAGCGCAAGTACAAAGTCATCGTGGTCGGCAGCGGGCTGGCCGGGGGAGCGGCAGCGGCGACGCTGGGCCAGTTGGGATACGAAGTAAACTGCTTCTGCTATCAGGACAGCGCCCGGCGGGCGCATTCGATCGCGGCGCAGGGTGGCATCAACGCGGCCAAGAACTACCAGAACGACAATGACAGTATCTTCCGGCTGTTCTATGACACGATAAAAGGCGGCGATTTCCGCTCGCGGGAAGCAAATGTATACCGCCTGGCCGAGGTCAGTTCAGCCGTCATCGACCAGTGCGTGGCACTGGGTGTGCCCTTTGGGCGCGAATACAGCGGATACCTGGCCAATCGCTCCTTCGGCGGAGCGCAGGTCTCGCGCACGTTCTATGCCCGCGGTCAGACGGGTCAGCAGCTTCTGCTGGGAGCCTACTCGGCGCTGTCGCTGCAGGTGGCGCTGGGGCAGGTGAAGATGTTCCCTCGACACGAGATGCTCGAACTGGTTGTGACCGATGGCCGGGCCCGGGGCATCGTGGTGCGGAATATGGTAACCGGTGAGGTTACCTCGCATACCGCTGATGCGGTGGTGCTGGCCACGGGGGGCTATGGCAACACATATTATCTTTCGACCAATGCCAAGGGGTGCAACGCGACTGCCATCTGGCGGGCACACCGCAAAGGTGCACTGTTTGCCAACCCGTGTTTCACGCAGATTCACCCGACATGTATCCCGGTCGCCGGCGAACATCAGTCGAAGCTGACGCTGATGAGCGAATCGCTGCGCAACGACGGCCGGATCTGGGTGCCGAAGAAGGCGGACGATCAGCGCAACCCTCGGGACATTCCCGAAGGCGATCGCGATTACTACCTGGAGCGAAAGTATCCCAGCTACGGAAACCTGGCGCCGCGGGATATCTCCTCGCGGGCGGCCAAGCAGGTCTGCGATGAAGGCCGAGGCGTCGGGCCGGGCGGCAGAGGTGTCTACCTGGATTTCGTCGAGGCGATCGGCCGGCTTGGAGAGAGCGTCATCCGCGAGCGATATGGGAATCTCTTTGAGATGTACGAGCAGATCACCGGCGAGAACCCATATAAACAGCCGATGCGCATCTATCCCGCCATGCACTATGTAATGGGCGGGTTGTGGGTCGACTACAACCTGATGAGCAATGTTGAGGGGTTGTACGTGATTGGGGAAGCCAATTTCTCCGATCACGGCGCCAATCGGCTCGGCGCGAGCGCTTTAATGCAGGGGTTGGCAGATGGGTATTTCATCCTGCCTTGCACGATCAACGATTACCTGGCGCGGATATCCCCGGCCAACCGGCTCAAAACCGATGATGCGGCCTTCAAACAGGCGGAGCAGGACGTGCAGCAGCGCACCACCAGACTATTGTCGGCCAAAGGCACGCGGACGGTGGATTCGTTCCATCGCGAATTGGGCGACCTGATGTGGAACAACTGCGGCATGGGGAGAAATGAGAAGGGGTTGAAGGAAGCGCTGGCGAAGATCCCTCCGCTGCGGGAGGAATTCTGGCGAAATGTCAGAGTGCCGGGCAGTGCGGGCGATTTCAACCAATCCCTGGAGAAGGCCGGCCGAGTGGCGGATTTCATGGAACTGGCGGAACTGCTTGTCTATGACGCCTTGCAGCGCGATGAATCCTGCGGGGCGCACTTCCGCGAGGAACACCAGACGCCCGATGGTGAAGCAGCGCGCGATGATGAGCGCTTCAGCTTTGTCTCGGCATGGGAGTTCAAGGGAGTTGGGCAAACGCCGGTGCTGCACAAGGAGCCACTGGTATTCGAGAGTCTGCATCCGACACAGCGGAGCTACAAATGAAGTTGATGCTTAAGATATGGCGGCAGGAAGGCCCCGGCAAAAAGGGCGCCCTGGTGGCGTACCCCATGGACGATGTCAGCCCGGATATGTCGTTCCTGGAGCTTCTGGACACGCTCAACGAGCAATTGATCGGCAAGGGTGAGGTGCCGGTGGCATTCGACCATGACTGCCGCGAAGGCATCTGTGGAAGCTGCGGCTTCATGATCAGCGGCGAAGCGCACGGGCCGGCGAAACTGACGACGACCTGCCAGCTCTTCATGCGGCATTTCAAGGATGGCGATACGATCATCGCTGAGCCGTTCCGCTCGCGGGCGTTCCCGATCATCAAGGACCTGGTGGTCGACCGCAGCTCGCTGGACAAGATCGTGCAGGCGGGGGGATTCATCTCCGCCCGCACCGGCAGTTCACCCGATGCCAACGCCATGCTGATCCCCAAGAACAAGGCGGATCGAGCCATGGATGCGGCCGCGTGCATCGGCTGCGGGGCGTGCGTGGCCGCGTGTCCCAATGGGTCGGCGATGCTGTTTACGGCGGCGAAGATCAGCCACCTGGGCCTCCTGCCGCAGGGCCAGCCAGAGCGGCACCAGCGGGCATTGCGCATGGTCAACAAGATGGATGAGCTGGGCTTTGGCGCCTGCTCCAACCATGGCGAGTGCGAGGCGGTTTGTCCCAAGGGCATTACCATCGACTTCATCGCGCGGATGAACCGCGACTACATGCGAGCCAGCACCACGGAGACCATGGAGCCGGTGAAGAGGGTCTAGCGCGTGCGCATTTTGCCCGGCGCCATTCGGCGGCTACACTTGCTGATGCATGGAAGCAGCGCTTCGCAATCGTCTGACGTTCGGTGTGGCTATGGGCGCAGTCCTGATCGGACTGCTCTACCTTGATTGGGCAGCGCAGCAGTGGACGATCGGTCCCCGCTTTCCCGATGGCATCGGCGGCATTGGCCTGCTGGCGATCTGCATGATCGTTCTGCCGGCCGCCACGGGCGAGCTAGCTTCGCTGTTCGCGGCGGTGCAGGTGAAGCCGTATCGAGTGTTCTCCGGCATTGGCTCCACGGCGCTGGCAATCCATGCGTTCCTGACGCAGTTTGCCGGATTCAAGCCCTATGGGACGACTTCGCTGGCGCTGATTGTAGTTTCGGTGATGATGCTGGCCGCCTTGCGGCGGGCGTGGAGCCGCCAGACCCATGATGCCATCCACGATATGGCAGGCACGGTCTTGGCAACGATGTACCTGGGCGGATTGGCGTGGTTCCTGATCGCGCTGCGGGTGAAGGATACGCCGCAGTTCCGGGGCAGCACGATGGTGATCCTGACGGTGCTGCTGATTGTGAAATCCACCGATATCGGCGCGTATTTCGGCGGTCGGGCGCTGGGTCGGCATAAGCTGATTCCCTGGCTTTCGCCCGGGAAGACCTGGGAAGGGCTGATCTGCGGGGTGGCGACATCTGCGGCTGTGGGGGCGAGCTGCGCTGCGGCGATGCAGTACTTCTCATGGGAAAAGGGGCTGATCTTCGGTGCGGTGATCGGGGCGATCGGCCAGGTTGGCGACCTTCTGGAAAGCATGATGAAGCGGGATGCGGCGGTGAAGGATTCGGGGGCGTCAATTCCCGGATTCGGCGGGATACTCGATGTGATTGACTCGCCATTGCTGGCGGCCCCGTTTGCATATCTGCTGTTCAGCATTTTCGCCCGGCATGGATGAAGCGGTACCGATGAAGTACTTCAAGCCGACCATCACGATCCTGGCGCTGCTGGCGGTGGCTTATGTGCTGATCTTTGGCCCGCGGGCCGACATTCCTCCGGTTCATGATCGGGTGATCGTCCAGTATTGGGAGAAGTGGACCGGCAACGAAGCGAGCCAGATGCAGAAGATCGTCGACCGGTTCAACGACACGGTGGGCAAAGATAAGGGTATCTACGTCCAGTATCTGTCGATGAGCAACATCAACCAGAAGACGCTGGTGTCGACGGCGGGCGGTGTGCCGCCGGACATAGCCGGACTGTGGGACACCCAGGTGGTGCAGTATGCCACGCTCGATGCCCTGGAGCCGCTGGATGAGTTGGCGCGGTCGCATGGCATCACGCAGAGCTATTACAAGCCCGTCTTCTGGAAGGCCTGCACCTATGAGGGCAAGCTCTATGCACTGATCAGCACGCCGATGTCGATGGGGCTGCACTACAACAAGAAGATCGTGGCCGAGCGCGCGGATGCACTGCGGCAGGCGGGGCTCGATCCTGATCGTTTGCCGGCCACACTGGATGAAATGGACCGCTGGGCCAGGGCGATGGATGTGGTGGAGAAGACCAGTTCCGGCCGGGACCGGATCCAGGTGGCCGGGTACATCCCGATGGAGCCGGGCTGGTTCGTCAGCTATACGGGGCAGTGGTTCGGCGTGAGCATCTTTGATGAAAGAACAGGGAAGCTGCAACTCAACCACCCGCAGATGGTCAAAGCCATGGAGTGGATCCAGGCGTATTCGCGGCGGCTGGGCCTGGAGAGCATGGGCGAGTTTCGCTCGGGCTTCGGCCAGTTCAACTCTACACAGAACCCGTTCCTTACCGGTGCTGTGGCCATGGTGCAGCAGGGGCCGTGGATGGCAAACTACATTGAGAACCTTCGCCCGGAGATGAACCGCTGGAACATGCCGCCAGAGCGGCAGAAGCTGGATGAGCAACTGGCCGGCGAGGTCGCTTCCGGGAAACTCTCAAGCGAGGATCGGATGCTCAAATGGGCAGCGCTGGTGCCGGCCGAGGAACGGCGCGCGTACTGCTCGTGGGGGTTCATCCCAGCGCCGCCGGCGGAGCCGGGGCTCAAGGATGTCTCTTACTGCGGTTTTGACACGCTGGTTATTCCGCGCGGCGCCGAGCACCCCAAGGAGGCGTTTGAATTCATCGCCTTTGTCAATCGCCAGGATGTGATGGAACGCCTGTGCAGCATGCACTGCAAGAACTCACCGTTGGCGAAGGCGAGTGAGAAGTTCCTGAACGAGCATCCCAACCCGTATATCGCGATATTCAACCAACTGGCCGACAGCCCCAATGCCTTTGGCGTGCCGCAGATCGGGATCTGGCCGCGGGTGGGCGATGAGATGGCGTTCGCGATCCAGCGTATCTACCTGTTGCAGGCCACTCCGAAGCAGGCGATGGACGATGCCCAGGAGCGGATGACGGCTGCGTATAAGAAGTTCCTGGATCTTCAGGGCAAGCGAGGTAGGCAGTGAGATACCCGGACGTGAAGTGTGCCACAAATGGAAGCCAACATGGATGGCGGGTATGATCTTCCCATGCGAATGACCATGAACATATCGTTGCCCGGGGACCTCAGGAAATGGGTTGATAAGCAAGTAGACATAGGCGGATTCAGTACTGCAAGCGAATATGTCCGCGAGATGCTGCGGAGGGAGCGCCAGCGGCAGATGAAGCGAGAGGTGGAGTCGCTGATCCTGGAGTCAATGGCGTCCGGCAAGATGGAGGAGGCCGGCGACAAGTACTGGGCCAATCTGCGGGCGGAAGCCCGGAAGCGACTCAAGACGTCGCGTGCCAGGAAAGCAAAGGCATGACACGTAAAGACTGGCAGGATTTTTCGCGCGGCATAGCGTTCATTTCGCCGTGGATCGTTGGGTTTCTCGCCTTCACGCTGCTGCCGGTGGCGCTCTCGCTCTATTACAGTTTCTGCGATTACTCGCTGTTGCAGTCGCCGCTGTGGGTGGGGACGGAGAATTACCGGGAGCTGATGCGCGATGACGACTTCTGGCGCACGCTCCGCAATACCGGTTACTACGCGATGGTGGCACTGCCGGCCGGGCTGATGGTCTCGGTGGGGCTGGCGCTGCTGCTAAACCAGAATATCCGCGGCCAGAGCGTCTATCGCACCATCATCTTCCTGCCTTCACTGGTGCCGGTGGTCGCCTCCAGCATGCTGTGGATGTGGATCTTCAATGCCAAGCTGGGCCTGCTGAATCATGTGCTGAGCTTCTGCGGCATCGAGGGGCAGATCCAGTTCTCCTGGCTGAATCATCTACTGGGGTTGCAGGGAGGCGACATGATCCAGCCCCTGACCATGCCGCCGCCATGGCTGGACGATGCCCGCACCGCCATGCCGGCGCTGATCATGATGAGTATCTGGGGAGTAGGCAATGCGGTGGTGATCTATCTGGCCGGGCTGCAGGATGTGCCGCGCGAGCTATACGAGGCGGCCGACATCGACGGCGCCAACGGCTGGCAGCGACTGCGCAATGTCACGCTGCCGATGATCTCGCCGGTGATCTTCTTCAACCTGGTGATGGGGATCATCGGTTCGCTGCAGACCTTTGCTACCGCCTACATCATGACCGGCGGCGGGCCGGCCAAGGCGACGTACTTCTACACCATGTATCTGTACGACAATGCGTTCAGCTACCTGCGGATGGGGTATGCCAGCGCTATGGCATGGATACAACTCCTGATCGTGCTGGTGCTGACGGCAGTTGCGTTCTGGTCCAGCAAACGATGGGTGCACTATCAGGGGAAATGACCAATGACAAATGACAGATGCAAAATGAAGAAGCGAGAGCTGGCCGGTATTCCATTTTGCATTGGCCATTTGTCATCTTGCATTGGAGCGAAGCGATGAAAGCTTCTTCCGGCCGGCAAACTCCGCTCGCCCAGCGCATCAGCACCCACATCGGGCTGATCCTGATCTCGGTGGGGTTCATCCTGCCCTTTGTCTGGATGCTTTCGACCAGCCTTAAGACTCTGGACAAGACGATGGAGTTTCCGCCGACGTTTATTCCTGATCCGGTGGTCCCGCGAAACTATATTGATGTGCTGTCGAACCCGAAAATCGACTTTGCCCGTCTGGCGCGTAATACGCTGGTGATCGCGGTGATGAGCGTCGCGGGCACGAGCATCTCTTCGGCGTTGGTGGCATACGGGTTTGCCAAGATCAGGTTCCGGGGGCGCGGCTTTCTCTTTGCCCTGATGCTTTCGACGATGATGATCCCGTTCCCGGTCACGATGGTGTCGCTGTTCACCATCTTCAGGTGGCTGGGCGATCACACGGGCGTGCAATTCCTGGGCACGCTCAAGCCGCTCTGGATCGGCGCATGGTTCGCCTCGGCGTTCAATGTCTTTCTGCTGCGGCAATTCTTCCTGACTATTCCCGAGGAGCTGTCCGATGCCGCCCGGATCGATGGATGCAGTGAACTGGGGATCTTCTGGCGGGTGATTCTGCCGCTTTCCCGGCCGGCCCTGACGGTGGTTGCCCTGTTTACCTTCATGGGCGCGTGGAACGATTTCCTCGGGCCGCTGGTGTATATCCAGCGACCCAGCCAATACACGCTGGCATTGGGCCTGCAGTCGTTCCAGAGCCAGCATGGCGGCACCGAATGGCACTATCTGATGGCCGCCAGTGTGCTGGTGATTGCGCCGGTGATCATCCTGTTTTTTCTTGCCCAGAGAACGTTTATCGAAGGCATCGCCACAACCGGGATAAAGGGGTAACCCACACACGCTGGCGGCAACCCATCATCAGGGGGTATAATCGTGTGTATGACCACGAGCGTAACCGCCACCTTCGATGGGAAGGTTCTGATTCCATCTGGCAAAGTAGATCTTCCCAGAGGAACAGTCTTGCGGCTTCGTGTTGAACTCGAAGGGCCTGCACAGAGCGATACGAAGTCTCTGGCGGATCTGCCGGCCTGTGGGCTCTGGGCCGATCGCGCGGACATTGGCCAGACGCCCGATGCCGCCCGCCAACTTCGCCGGCGGGTCGAGAAGCGCGAGGACCACGCCAAGTGATTGTGGACACAACCCTGACACCCTCAACGATCGTGATTTCACATGCTTCGGCGATGTGAGAGTGACGCGGCCGTATTAGCGCCTTTCCTGCGAATCTTCCCGAGGCGCTCGACTATCCCCACCGCTCCTTGAGCCATCTGTGCGCTGCTTCCACCGAACACTCCCGCTGTACGCATCGCCATCGAAACTCGCCCGTGCGCCGCAGCCACTGGCCATTGCCAAAGTGAAACCCGCCACCACGATCGATCATCTGCCCCCACCAGCCCATGTGATACGCCAGCGGAGATGGTCCTCTAAGGCTCGCCCCAAATTCCGCTGGAAACAGCGTCAAAAACGGCGGGAAATCCACCAACCAGCTCGAGCAATACACCGTTGTGAGCCCACTATTCCTGGCCGCCGCATCCGTCAACAGCCGCCCAAGATCCCTCGCGCACCTCTGCATGTCCGCAAACGGCGATGCCGGCGCAAAGGGATTCCCCAGATGCAATGTCACCCGGCCGTCCTCCCACCCGTAATCGCCCGTCCGGTAGCTGAACATCCCAAACGGCCGGTTCTCCAAGGTTGGCCAGCGCGCCACCGCCGCCGCGATCCTCTCTTCAAGCAGCGGCCAAAATAGCGCCAGCCCCTCCTCCTCCATCTCCGTACTCGTATCCCCCGCCGGGCACCTCGCGCTGATCTCCTGCAACTCGACCATCAGCTTCTCCCACCTCTCATCGCGGAACCCCGGAGTATCGGCCGGATGGTTCTTCCCATCAAACAGGCTGGTGCATCGATAGACATCCGTACAGGCCGTCAGCGTCTCGCGCAATGTCACGCATCTGCGACTGGAAAGCCGCCGCGCAAACCAGATCGAGAGCTTGGTATTCTCCCGCACAAACTCGCGTCGGGCCTCAACTGTAATCGGCATATCACCTCGCAAAACCCAAGCCCAGAGTGGGCACTCGCGGCATTCTGAGCGTACCTATGCAGAACACAAGGAGTTGTCCGCACAAAGACATCCCCGGTTTTTCCTTGCATCGCCCCATAGTGCTCGCTAGCCTCGATTGCGTGGTGTAACCGGGCGTCTGTTTGTGTAGCGACACCCTCGTCCAATAGAACTGTATTTCGCAATTCCTGGAGCTGAGTATGCGGTCTTGGCGTCGCATGGCGATCATGATGGCAGTGGTGGCCGCATGTGGTGTGGCTTTCTCTCAGAGTATGCCTGCTACTGCGCCGCCGGGGCGGCCGGATGTAAAAAAGCTGATAGAAGAGGCGCAGGTGAATGCCGCCAAGTTGCGGACGGCAGATGGGTGGAAACAGGTGGGGGCGCTGGAAAGTTTCTCTGATCACGGTGGCCCGTATCCTGCGATGCCGAACAAACCGCCGCCACGCTCCCCGAATCCGAACGTCTTTGCCTTTGCCGACAACGACCGCCTGGTACTCGCCGACGGAAAGAATCCCATCCGTATCGTGGAGGCAAAGAGCGGCAAGGTTTTGTCGTCATTCGGAGAACCGCTCGGGAACGGATATTCCGGGCGGCAGATGGTGATCTCGCGCAATGGACAGTATATGGTGATCGTGCCGGCTATCGCGCCAAAGATATGGGACCTGCAAACCGGCAACTCCATCGGAGAACTGCCGAAAGCGGAAAAGAAAACCTACATTGATGCCGCATTTCTCTCCGACGGAAAACTGGCGGCACTGTGCGAAGACGTCAGCACCGGTCGCATGAGGAAATCCGTGGTAACCTTCGCCCTCGGCGGGAACGGAATCGTTCTCGGCAAGGAAGTTGGTGCCGACCAGAACGCACGGTCGCTCATGGTGGCGGGGAGTTATCTGGCCGTCTCCGCCGGCCGTAGCGTGCAGGTATTCGATGCCGACTCTCTGCAGCAGGTGTTTGCGACGGACAAATGTCAATACATGATCCTGTTCATCCATGCTGAAAAGGCTGGGGCGACTCTCGGGGCGATGCAAGTGACGGATAGCGAAGGGAAATGGAATAACATGACGCCGGTGCTGTTGCGCTATGCGATCCCGGACGGCAAGGCGACGAAACTGGATGAATTCGAGTTTGAGGAGCTCCAGAACAACGACCCAAATGATCACCGCTTCCAGGCCTTCTATACGATGTCACCTGACCACGCGACACTCGCGGTCTCACGGCATGGGCGGGTGGATTTCTACCGGTTTACCGATGGATTGCGGGTGCAGCGCATCGTAATCGGCAACAGATACGCTCTTCCCCAAGTCTGTTTTCTTAGCGCCAACCACGTATTGCTGACATCGTCACGAGAGCATCAACTCATGGAATTCGACATCGTCAAGAATGAGAAACTCGCCGTTTTCCCCGAGGACAATGCCGGGGCGGTTTCGCCGGATGGGAAGCATTTCGCATCGCGGCGAGACTCAGTGCCAGTGGGCGAAAACCAGTTTGTGAACCTGCCGGTTCCACTGGTAACGCTGTGGGAGCGGACGAAGTAAACCCCTCATCCAAGCAACAAGGTGAAAGGGCAGCAGGTAAACCAGTTGGTGGAGGCCCAAACGCTGGCGAAGGTGCACCCGTTGATTGCCCTGAGGGATAAGGGGATAGGCCGGCATGCATATTCCCGCGTATCTCGCAGCGAGGTAAAATCCCTTCATGCCGACAACCCTCTATCCGCACATTGAGATCCAGCCGGATGGCTCGGCCCTCATTACCGGCACGTGCATCAAGGTCATCGAGATTGCCCTTGATCACTTGGCGCATCACTGGGATGCCGAGGAGATCCAACGTCAGTATCCCGAACTCAACCTTGGTCAGATTCACAGCGCTTTGGGCTTCTACTTTGACAACCACTCCGAACTTGACCAGCAAATCGAAGCCCGCCTGGCGCGCGAGACACAGCTTCTTTCCGTTTGCTCCAATTCTGTCTTGCGTGAGAAGCTTCGCTCGCACAGGCAAAGGTAGCCGATGCTCAGCTACCACATGGATCATCACGTGCCATTGGCGATTACCAATGGTCTGTGCCGAAAGGGGATAGCCTGTCTCACCGCTACGGATGACGGCGCTCGGCAATGGGATGACACCCGACTCCTGCAACGCGCGACGCAGCTTGGGAGAATTCTCGTCAGTCAGGATGTCGATCTTCTGGTGATAGCCGTTGACTGCCAGCGAAGAGACATCGAGTTCGCCGGGCTGATCTTCGGCCGGCAGGTGCAACTCACCGTCGGCCAGGCCATCCGCGATCTGGAACTCATAGCCTGCGTGCTGACGGCTGCGGAAATGCGCAACAACGTCGTTCACATCCCGCTGTAGTGGTGCCGGAGATGCGTCCACCTTGGCTTCCTCTACGGACTTTGGGATCAGTGATTCGGCAGGGGGACACCGGATTCGGCAGGGGGGCACTGCATCTTGCCACCGCAGTGGGCGCAACAGGCAAACCACTTGCGGGATACCCAGACGCTGGCGAAGGTGCGCCCGCCGATTGCCGGCGTACGTCGCTTCGTCCACGACGCTTGGATGAACGCTGACGTGCGGAACACTGTGCCGGTAGTAGTCCGCTGCGAGTTGAAGTTCGCGGTCAGTTCCAGAACTGCCATCCGCTGGGGGATCTGCTCGTCGGGGGCTTTTTGCTGCAAAACGCCGAGCGCCGGCGAAGTATACCGCCGCCGCGGTCCGCTCCCGCGGCGGGTTAGCTCACCCGTCGCGACCGCCGCATGAGGCGCCGCACGGACAGGACGATCCAATCCCACGGGAGCGGATGGCGCACGGCAATGTACAACGCCCGCATATTGAGCCGCGCTGGTGCGACAAACGGCTGTCCCGCCGGGAAAGCGTGCTCCGCTACCAACCCAGTCGCGCGCGATCGGAAGACCAAGTCAGAAGACGGGTCGCCTTTCCAGAATGCCTCGGTTAACAACCGCTCGCGCAACGCCACGTCGGCTGCCGTCGGCGTCAGTCGATAGCTGATCCAGAACATGTCCTCGAACCGCGGCTCGTCCAAAAAGGCGATTGCGCGCCCGTCCTGCTCGACGTCCCAGCCGTCCGAGCGGCCATAGCCGGTCTCCCAAACACGCAGGTAATCGCGATATCGTAAGGTCATGAGGGCGAGCTAACCTCTGATTATCCTGACCGGTAATGCAGCCTAACATCCGGCCACTTGACCACATAATACAACCGGAAGAGATGGCAGAGCAAAGACTTGGCCCTAGGATCGAGACCACCATTGTCGGCACATCATCCTGACCGCTGCCCTGTCGTGTACTCAGGCGGCCATTAGGCAAGGCCTCGGGCGCCATGTGTTGCCGTGGAATCGGCTTCTGCTCAGGTTCCATGCTGCATGCGACTTAGGCCTTCGGCAATCGCAACTCCGCATCAAGCCGTTCGGATAGAAACATCTTCAGGAGCGACTGATAGGGCATGTCTCGCTTGTTGGCCATGAGCTTCAGCGCATCGAGCATGGACTCGGGCAAACGCAATGAGATCGTCCGCGTTGATGGCTTGAGCTTGGGAAGCATCACTTCCCTCGCCCCCGACCAGTCCAGGTATTCCGCAGAATCATGTTCCTGCCAGAAGCGCCTCTCCTCGGCTTCACTCTTGAATTTGGGTGTCTTCTTCATAGTGGGTACCTCCGCCGTTCCGCTTGAGTCATGTCTCTGGCGGAGATTACGCGGATCAGGTCGTTGCGGATTGTGAACACCGCAAATAGAAGTCTGCTGTCATCGGTTCTGCCAAGCGCATAGTAACGGATTTCGGCTGCTGAGTGCTCCATATCGTACTTCACGATGAGTGGCCGGTTGAAAAACATCTGCTCGCATTCCCACTCCGACACATCGTGTTTGTCCCAGTTTTTCGTTGCGTTGCCACGGTCCCACTGAAAACCGACGCACTCCGCTAATCTCTCGTATGGTGTGGGCACAGAATATGTATATGTCTGCAATATACACGAGTCAAGGCTTGGGGCGAGCGTGCTGTCCTACTGACAACGGATCTGGGACCGACGCGGAAAACGACGCGGAAAATGGGTCTGCGACCAAATAGCTGCGTCCATCGCTCTGGCAAATCCTAACATACTTCCCAAGTTACCCATCCCACCCAAAATCGTGAAAGATTTTCGCATTGCGTTAAGTGCCTGTCATTCCTCATCTTCCAAAATCGACCCCCTCCAAATCGACCCTTATTATGGGGGGACCTTCTGTTTCATCCCTCTTGGCCCTAACCGGCCATACTATTTGACAACCAAATACGACTATCCCTAACGGCCAAGTAGGTAATCCCCGGCCAAGATCCGTAACGAACTTGCGCATCTTTGTCCATCGGTAATCCAGCTCACGAGCTCCGACGGACATGCGCACGCAACCTGCGCATCTTCCCCTCCGCATCTGTGAAGATCAGTGCTCATCTGTGGCCAACGCCCTCATCTCGGCCTGAGTTATCCACAAACCCCCGAACCTGCGCATCTGCTTCCCAAATCTTAACCTAACCACCTGCGGCCACAGCACTTGGCGCCTAGGGGGGGCCTCGCCAACAACCTGCGCACCTCCTACTTATCCACAACTGCTATCGCCCTCCCACCCTCACCCACCCTCGGCTCCCCAAACGCGGCGCCCATTTCGGAGGCAGGCAGCGCCCGTGACAAGGAGCATGCATTTGCGTACCATGTTAGCTAACTCGCTTTCATGGAGGAAAGCATGAATCGTCTGATGCATCGTTGCCTGCGCGGATTGCTGGTCGCCGCCCTCGTTTCTCTTGCCCTGACCGGCTGCAAGAACAAGCCCAAACCCCCGGTCGATTTCAGCGGCCAGTTGGGCGAAGGCGAACTGGCCCTGCGAAAGATCTCGCCGGCGGAGTATCCGGATTTCTCGGTCAATATGACTGATCCCGATGCTCTGATCCGCTCCTGCGATCAGAGCATCGCCTACCTGCAGAGACCTTCCAGCAAGAACTACTACAACCCTCCGTACCTGGATATCAACCACGACCGCGCCATCGCATCCGTCGCTGCGCTCAAGGCGATCATGGTCGAGCAGAAGTCGCAGCCGCGAACGCCAGCGCAGCTCAATGGGCTGATCCGGCAGATGTTCGAGGTGTACAAGAGCAAAGGCGCCCCAGCGCCCGAAGGCGGCTATACCGACAAGGTGCTCTTCACGGGGTACTTTACCCCGATCTATGAAGGGAGCCTGACACGGCAGGGCGAATTCCAGTATCCGCTGTACAAACGGCCGGCCGACCTGGTGACCGACCCGCAGACGGGCGACACCCTCGGCCGGAAGATGCCCGATGGCTCAATAGCCAAGTATTACACGCGCAAGGAGATCGAGAGCACCAATGTGCTTGCCGGGCAGGAGCTGGTGTTTGTGAAGAGCCGATGGGAGGCGTATGTGATTTCGATCCAGGGGTCGGCGAACCTGCGCCTGACCGACGGCAAGACCTTGGAGATCGGCTGGGAAGGGTATAACGGCTATGAGTATGTCTCGCCGGCCGATGCGATGGAGCAGGACGGCGTGATCACGAAGGCGCAGCACTCGGGCAAGGGCCTCAAGGCCTATTTCGCCCAGAACCCCGCTGCGATGGACAAGTACCTTTGGAAGAATGACCGCTATGTGTTCTTTGGATCGCGGCCGGGCGGGCCGTTTGGCGCCCTCAACGTGCCGGTGACGGCCTGGGCGTCGATCGCCGTGGATAAGAAGCCAGTGCCGGCGAAGAACATTTATCCGCGTGCGATGCCCGCGTTCCTGACGGTGCCAGTGCCCGCGGATGAGCAGGGCACGCCCAAGGATTTCAGAGGTTTCATGATGGATCAGGATACCGGCGGCGCCATCCGGGCGGCTGGCCGCTGCGATATCTATATGGGCATCGGACCTGATGCCGAGCGTGTGGCCGGGCATCAGCTCCACGAAGGCGCTCTGTACTATGTGGCTTTGAAACCGGAGTTGATTGCGAGATACCTGCCGGCCATGCCGCCAAAGCAGGCAAAGCCCGCCGGAGCGCCGATGCAGAACAAGTGAGAAAGACGCGGCCCTGCACAGAGTTCAAGAAGGCGGCCCAAGCAAAGGCCGCCTTCTTGGTTGTAAGGGCGCCGGGCGTGGTGAGACCACAGGAGATGATGCTGGATGCTGCGAATACTGACATCATTTGACGGAAGTAGCCCGCGCGACGATGTGGGCGTGCACCAGGTCGACGAAGCGAAATTCGTTGTGCTGGCGAACTACCGGCGGCAGGAGGGAATCGAAGAGGAATGCCTCGCAGGTTCGGGAGCGAGATTCTCCACGCGCATCCAGAACAGCGGAGAAACAGCGCAGAAGGTTACCGTCGTCGCGGATTGGCAGACGGAGTTGTACGTGCAATATCGAGACCTGGGTTTTGTGCGCATGCCCGGCGAAGTGGATTGGCGGCAAATCCCCGGACGACATGAGAAAACACAGGTCACCTATGAATTGACCGTTCCGCCGGGCGTTACATCGTTGGCGCTGTATCCCGAATACAACTACACCGATTGCTGCCAATTCGTCGAAAGGCATCGTTCGGCAGGCGTGGACGTGCAGAGCATCGGCAAGAGTCAGGAGGGGCGGGATCTATGGATGCTCCATTTGCCCGCATCCAATCCGCAGGCCAAACGGTTCGTTGTCCAGGCGAGGGACCATGCTTATGAATCGGCCGGATCGTTCTGCGTCGAAGGCATTATGGACATGCTGCTGAGCGATGACGAGAAAAGCCGATTGCTTCGTCGTGAATACGATGTGTACGTCATTCCGATGGCCAACCCGGATGGTGTGCATAACGGCATGAGCAGGCTTACATCCGAACGTGGCGCAAATCTCAATCGGCTCATAACGCGTGCCGATGGCGCGCACCTCGCTATACGGAATGCTCTGAATTACGCCCGGCCCGACGTTTATCTGAACATCCACAACTGGCAGATCAAGGATATCGACGGCCTGCTGGTGATCGAGCCTGCAATGGCCGCGGCCATCATGGCTCGCATGCCGGACGATGTGGCGCACGGCAAAAAGTGGTATGTCGAAAGTCGCCAGGACTGGTTGAAGTCGCAAAAGCTTACGGACGTACCCGAAACGTCCAAGTCATGGAAGGACTACTGTCTGGACCACTTTGGCGCGATCGGCGTGACGGTGGAGTTTCCCTGGCCGGGACGCACGCCCGCTGATATGCGGCTCAGAGGCGCGAGTGTCTTCGCGGCCCTCGGCTTTGCGGCACTGGAAACAGGCGCCTGTCGCAAATAGGAGATCCGCCGTGCTGGCCAGCACCCTACTGCTGAAATGTGAACGTCTGCACTCCGATCAGGCTGCTCTTATGTGTCCCGACCTTCAGACGAGCGTAGCGGTATCGGTCGCTGGCGCGATAGGCCCTCCGGGCCTTCTCGGATGGTTGATCGGGCGCAGTGGCCGCCTGCGTATCCCTTGACCGCCTCACTTCCTCCAGAGCCAGCCGGTCATACTCCTCGCTTAATGCCGAGTACCGGCCATCCCTCGCCAGTTCCGCACTCTCCATCGCATCGATCTGCTGGGTCACGGCAAACTTCTGCGCGGCCAGTTCGGAACGATCCTTGTCGTCACAGTTCTCCAACTGCGCACCCAGTTCCGCCTGCCGCGCCTTCAGTGCGGCATAGTCGCCGCACTTCGACAAGTCGCTCTCCACACGCCGCTCGATTGCCCGCATCTCCACCACGACTTCGGCCGCGCCACGTGGTGACTGGCTTGTCGGTAAGTCGGCCAGCACAGGATATGCAGCCAGGGCCAGGAAAAAAGCAGCGCGGGTGAACATACACATCTCCGTTTTACCTCACTACGCCAATGGTCAGCAGCAGATTTGCATAGATCCGCTGCTCGCCGGTGGCGATCGTCAGACAGACATCAGGTGCGCCGGCCGCATCGTAAAAGGCAAATCGCTCAATCCTGCTCAGCGTCAGATTCAGCCCGGCTCCAGAGAGTATCTGGCTGAACTCCTTCCAGATCGGAGGATCTTCTTTCATAGCATAGGGACCGGTCTTGAGTGTATCCATGATCTCCGCCGCTTCGATCGGAATAGCACTGACCAGCACTTCCAGTACATCGGTCACGGTCGGCAGCCCCGGCCGCAGGTTCAGATACACCACTTCAGCATTGGGAGAACGCTTGGTCCAGTGGGGATAGTTGCCATCGGAAATCAGAACCTTTGAACCATGCCCCGCTTTGCCAAGGGCGCAAAGTATATGAGGGTGAAGAAGTTGTGTTTTGAGCATAAGTATTGTCTCTTCTACTTCGCCAGAGCCGCGATCTCGGCGGCGTTCAGGGCACGATTGTAGATGCGGATATCGTCAAGATCGCCGGTGAAGAAGGCGTGCTTGGGCGTGGTGTCATCGCCCTTGGCGCCGATGCGGATGGGTTCACCGCGTGCATACTTGAAGAATCCCTGAGCTTCGTGGGCGAGTTGGCCGTCAACATAGAGGTGGTGCATCGTGCCGTCGAATGTGGCGGCGACGTGATACCAGCGGTTCAGTTCGTGTGGCTTCTTGGTCCAGCAACTGCTGTATTCGGCCATGCGGTGCCAAATGAAGGATTGGCCGCCCCAGAGCTGCCAGCAGCGGATGTGATAGCCATCATCCTGGCCGATGATGGGGTGGGTGAATTTGCCATTGCCATCCATGACGTCGACCCAGATGAAGGGATCGGCCGCCTTCTCCTGCTTTACCCAGAGGGCTACCGTGATCGCCTGGTCGATGCCAGCGGGCGGCGGGTCAACGACAATCTGGCTCGTTGTGCCATTGAAGTGGACAGCGGAGTTGGGATGCCCGGCGCGATCGGGGGCGGGAGTGATGTCGGTGGGCTGGGCAGCGTTGTCCTGGCCAGATGAGTCGGCAGCGTTGCCGTCGAGTTTGAGATGAAGCACGAGCCCGGAGTTGAGGTCGCCCGGCTGAGTGGCGGGGGTCTGGGCGAAGGCGAGCGATGGGAGCAGGACGGTCGCGAGCAGTGCGTATCGCATGAGTGTCATCTCCTCGCGAAAGAGTGTAACGCGGAATGCCCAAATCCCAAGAACCAGTCAGGACTTGGTCCGAGGTCATTCATTCGTGTCTGCGAACGGGGCATTGGCTACCCCAAGCTCATGCCGGATCCACTGCAGATACAGCCCGTGGGCCGGCGCGGTATTCCCGGCCGCGTTCCGGTCGTGCTGCTCGCGCATGTGGCGGATATCGTCGGGGGTGTAGCGGCCCATGCCGACCTGCACCAGGGTGCCGACGATGATGCGGACCATATTCCAAAGAAACCCCGAGCCTTCGATACCGAATACGATGCGCGGCGAGCGATGGGAGATGTCGAGGGAGTAGACGGTGCGAACGGTGCTTTCCCTGCCGTGGCCGGCCTTGGCGAAGGAGGCGAAGTCGTGCGTGCCCGTCAGGTGCAGAGCGGCGGCCTGCATCGCAGGGATATCGAGCTTGTGGAACCAGTGCCAGGCGAGGTCGGGGGAGTGGACCGGTTTGCGGAAGTCGTTCCAGATCAGGTAGTGGTAGCGCTTGGATACCGTGGAAAGGATCGCATCGAAGGTATCGGGAACCGGCTCAATCGAGCGGACGTCAATATCATCCGGCAATCGCGCGTTGATCGCCCGCTGCATGCCGAAGGGAGGGATCTGCGTCATGTGCGTATCGAAGTGGGCCACCTGGCCTTTGGCATGCACGCCGGCATCGGTGCGGCTGGAGCCGACGAGGTTGATCGGATGATTGACGACGCCGCGGATGGCGATGGTGAGCAGTTCCTGGATGGTGGGGATGCCCTCCAGGCCGCCGGTGGGCGGCGGACCTTTGTAGAACTCATTGGCGAACTGCTTCTGCCAGCCATGGTAGGCGGTGCCGCGGTAGGCGATGGTGAGTTTGTAGCGTTGCGTTTGAGACATCGGTCTAGAGATCAATGATTATTCCGTAATAGCTGGTCGCGTCCAGTAGGGGGCTTGCACCGTTTGGGCGGCGTGGGACACTGGTAGCATGGAAGTAGACGGTCAGCATCCGAGCGTGCGCTTGAGTCATGAGTCGCTTGAGCAGTCGCCGTGAGAGACATGCCTCTCGAGTCTACGGGGTTGCCATGCCTTGGCAAGCCGCCATTATCTTCGGGCCTACTTGTTCACGAGATGCATCTGTTGCTTGGCGGAATCCAGGCTGATCTCCCACTTCTTTTCTTCGTCCTGCAGTTGCTGCTTATTTCGCTGATAGCTCGCGTCGTACGCCTTGTAGACCTGGGAATTCCTGGGGATCGAGTCAGTGTCCTTCTTGAACAGCTCGTCCAATCGTTTTTCCTCGGCCTTGCACTGTTCGATCTGGGCTTCGGCCTCGTGGATCTGGACCTTAAGTATCTCGACAGTCTTGTCGGTAGCCTGCTGTCGCCCATCCTGCTCCGCCTGCACGGTCTGATTAGCCGTGGCGCGCTCCGCGGCGGCGGAGGACTGCATGATCTCCCACCCCTCGCGGCCGCGGGACGTCCACTGTTCGATGCCGACCTGCCTGGCCAGCTCAGACATGCCGCGAGCGACTGCTTTGGCCAACCCATACTTGATCGCCTCTTCGGCCGTGAGCGTGAGGATCTTGTTCTTGGGCTTGATCAGCGTTGCATCGTCGCTCTTGCGGTCGGTGATCGTAATGTCGGTTCCATCGCGCTTCAGGTAGAGTTCCATTTGCGTGTCGATCATGCCCATGAGAAGTTCGGGATCGTGACCGCCGATGGCGGCCGCCGTGCGAGCTCTGGCGCGGATGGATGAGGTCATTTTCTCGTTGATGTCGACCGGGGTGCCCTCGGGGGTAGCCCGGTAGGGAACCGCCGCTCCGATCTGACCGGTCGGGTGCATGATGATCGTCTGGCAGGTCACTGCAATGAACGCGGCCGCCGACTGGGCATTCTTCACGAAAGCGATCGTCTTCAGGTCGCGGTTCTTGTCCATCACCTCGATGATCTGTTCGCACTCGCTGACCGATCCACCCGGGCTATCGAAGAGCAGCACGACATGGCTGGCCCTAGACGCCCGGGCCGCCGCCAGCGCATCGCCCAGACCTTTGGCGGTGACCTCCATGCCGATGGCGCCCATGACCGGGATCTCGAAATATGATGGGCCGGCCAATTCCGCCGGCTTGGCAATGGACGCGATGTCGGTGCGCTGAAAGACCTCGCGGAGGTTCAAGCCTGGGCCCTTGATCTCGAAGGTCACGCTGTTGGCATCTTCGCCGACAATCGTGCCGGTCACCTTCCGGCCGGAGGTCGTGGTAAGCACGTCGGCCGCCGCCGGGGCGGCAAGAGCGAGAATCAGAGCGATGGTCGTTCCGCGCATGGTCATTTCCACAGGAAGCCCAATAACAGGATCAAGTATAACAAGCGCCACCTACACAGTCTCCATGAATCACGTACAATCCTGCCCAACATGGCCAGCGCAACCATCATCGCAGATCGCGACTTTGTCATCGATCGGGTCTCGCCTCGCGTGTTTGGATCGTTCATCGAGCACCTGGGACGGGCTGTCTATGGCGGCATTTATGAACCGGGACATCCGACGGCCGACCGCAACGGCTTTCGCCAGGATGTGCTTGCCCTGATCCGCGAACTGGGCGTGACGGTGGTGCGCTATCCCGGTGGAAACTTCGTGTCGGGCTATCGCTGGGAGGATGGCATTGGACCCAGCGAGAAGCGGCCGGCGCGGCGTGAGCTGGCGTGGATGAGCACCGAGACCAACGAGTTTGGCACCGATGAGTTTGTCGACTGGTGCCGGCTGGCGCAATTGGAACCCATGCTTGCGGTGAACCTGGGCACCCGTGGGCCCGCCGAGGCCGGGGATATGTACGAATACTGCAATCACCCCGCTGGGACAGCGCTGTCAGACCTGCGGATCGCCAACGGCCACCGTGATCCGCATAACGTCCGGCTTTGGTGCCTGGGCAATGAGATGGATGGTTCGTGGCAGATGGGAGCCAAGACGGCGCAGGAGTATGGCCGGAGTGCGCTGGAATCGGCGAAGTTGATGTATTACCCGGACATGAACCGCTCCGGCACCGACCTGTTCAAGCCGGAGTTCATCGTCTGCGGGTCTAGCGGCCGGGGAATGCCGACGTTTGGTACGTGGGACGAGCAGGTGCTGGAACAGTGCTTCGATAAGGTGGATTACCTTTCCGTGCACTCTTACACCTCGCCGCGAAACGCTGATCCGCTTTCGTACCTGGCGTTTGGCGATACGACGATGGGCCCCTTGATCCGGGAGGTAACGGCGATCTGTGATGCAGTGGCGGCGAAGCGCAAGAGCAGCAAGCGCGTGCACCTCTCGTACGATGAGTGGAACGTCTGGCGCGGCGATGAGGCCAAGCCGTTTGCGGCGTGGACCAAGGCGCCCAAGATGCTGGAGGATGTCTACACCCTGGCGGATGCACTATGCGTGGGCGGAATGCTGATCACGCTAATGAACCACTGTGACCGGGTGAAGGTGGCGTGTCTGGCGCAGCTTGTGAATGTGATCGCCCCGATCATGACGCGCAATGGCGGGCCGGCGTGGCGACAGACGATATTTCACCCATTCGCGGCCGCCAGCCGGCTGGGCCGAGGCACGGTGCTGCGGCAAGTGGCAAATGGCCCGACCGTGAAGTCCGGCAGCAATGACATCAACCTGCTGTCGAGCTGTCTGGTGCGGCAGGACAATGGTGATGTGACATTGTTTGCCGTGAATCGTGACCTGGAGAAACCGCTGAGCGTGGATATCGATCTGCGGGGCTTCCCGAAGCTGCGGCTGGCCAATTGGTCGGTGATGGATGGCGACCTGGCGGAGAAAAACACTGAGGCGCAACCGGATCGAGTGAAGCCGCGAAGCCACAAGGCCGCCGCGGGCGAAACTCAGTCCTCGCCCGTTACCGTCACATTGCCGAAAGCCTCATGGAACGTTCTGGAGTTTGCAGTATGAGTGCTGAATGTCTGGAATGGCAGGATCTGAAGGCCGAAGATGCGCTGCAGGTTGGCGAATTGACGTTCGTCATCTGGGGTCCCAAGGACAAGCCCGATGCTCGGCCGAGTCCCGCAGGCAACTACACGGATTACTCCGGACCGGCCAACCGTCGGCCCCGTCGGTACGTTGTCCGCGACGGTGGCCGGATCGTCTCGCATGCATCGGTCTTTGCCCGTGAGATCGACGTCGCCGGTCGCCGCTACACCGCAGCTGCCCTGGGCGGCGTCTGCACGTATGAACAATACCGCGGCAAAGGCTATGCGGCGGAAGTCGTCCGCGCGATATTTCAACTGGTTGATCGCGGTGATTTTGAACTGTGTCTTTTCCAGACGGGAATCCCGCCGTTCTATGAGAAACTTGGCTGCCGCCTCATTTCCAACCGCATCATCAACTCGCTGGCAAAGGATCCGGCCAAGTATCCACTCTGGGAAGAAAACGTGATGATCTATCCACGCTCGCTGACGTGGCCGGATGGAACCTTGGATCTGCTGGGTCCGGGGTACTGACGAGGATGTGTCCGTGGCGACTTGCCACGAGAGTTCGCAAAGCGGACACTTGCTCGCCAGATTGAACTTGCGGAGAAGGAACGAATATGACGATCACGAGGCATCTGTTCATTTCCGTCACATGTGTCCTGGCCTGGATGAGCGTGGCACCCGCCGCGATTACGTTGCCGCCGGTCATCTCAGACCACATGGTCATCCAGGCTGACGCGGCTGCGCCCATCTACGGCACGGCTGCTCCCGGCGAGGCGATCACCGTTGAGATCAAGGGCCAGACGCAGAAGACCGTCGCGGATGCCAGCGGCAAGTGGCTGGTGAAACTGGAACCCCTGGCCGCCGGTGGGCCGCTGGAGCTGAAAGTGAGCGGCACCAATACGATCACCGTCACCGATGTTCTGGTGGGAGAGGTCTGGCTGGCTTCCGGGCAGTCGAACATGGCGATGACGCTGGGTCGCTGCACGGACGGCGCGGCGGTGGCGGCCAAGGCCAATTACCCGACAATCCGCTACCTGCGCCATTACGCGGATACGCCGGAGTTTGTGCGCATGAAATGGGTCGTGGTCACGCCCAAGATTGCACCGTTGATGTCCGGGGCCTGCTACTACTTCGCGACCAACCTGCAGGAGAAGCACCAGAGCCCCATCGGCATTATCGACAACTCGGTCTCAGGGGCTATCGGCAAGTCTTTCTTGAGCAAGGAGGCCCTGGAGAGTGACCCGAAACTCAAGGCGCTGCTCAACACCACGGAATTCGGCGAGAACTTCGAGGGCGGTTTCAGGTCGCTGATTCCCTATGCCATCCGCGGCGTGCTCTGGTATCAGGGCGAGGGTGACCGCGGGAGATCCGATGTGTACGCCAGCATCCTCCCAGCGCTGATCAACGACTGGCGCACGCATTGGAAGAACGAGAAACTGCCGGTGATCATCGTCCAACTCGCCAACGCTTTTGCCAAGACGCCAGAGCCGCGCGGCGGGGAGGATTGCCAGCTTCGCGATGTGCAGCTCAAGACGGTGCAGAAGACCGCCAATACCGCTCTGGTGGTGACGATCGATATCGGCGTTGAAGATGTGCATTACCCGAACAAGAAGACTCTGGGCGAACGCATGGCGATTGCAGCCCGCGGGTTGGCCTATGGTGAAAAGATCGAGATCTCCGGCCCGATCTTTGAATCCGCGAAGTTCCAGGGATATAAGGCAATCATTTCCTTCACCCACGTCGGTGGCGGCCTGATGGCCAAAGGCGACACACTGACCGGCTTCGCGCTCAGCGGCGCGGATGGTAAATGGGTGCGAGCTGAGGCGAAGATCGATGCTCAGACCGTCACTGTAACCAGCGCCAAGGTTCCATCGCCGACTGCGGTCCGTTATGCATGGGACAAGAATCCGGACTGCAACTTGTATAACAAGGAAGGTCTGCCGGCATCGCCGTTCGGCCCGTAGGCAATGCCTGGATTCCATTGCTTCCGGCCCAGTCGGCCTGGAAACCCCGGAGCATCCTTTGAGCGGCATGGCATTGGCGTCGGATGCGTTCAGGCAACAAGACGTTTAACCTTAAGTGTCTTGCCAACCGTCTGCGATAGATCGTATACCGCCTGCTGCATCAGCCAGCTCTCTGAGGTGGTACGAAAGGCGATCGAAAGGCGGACGGCCATCTCAGCGCTGATGCCCGCCTTGCCGTTAAGGAGCTCGGACAGGGCTTTGCGGCTGACTCCCAGAGCCCGCGCGGCGTCGGTTACGGTCAGGCCCAGCGGCTCCAGGCAGAGTTCCCGGATGATCTCGCCGGGATGTGGTGGGTTGTGCTGGTGGTTCATGTTGGGATTGTAGCTGTTGCGCCAGCCGTGCACACCGTCGCGTCTGACACCGATCGGCCCCTGCTACCGGGCTCCCAATGGCAGGGGTATCGCACGTGTTGTGGAACGTGCTCTGGTTGCAGCCACCGGGTGACTTGGACTGGGGATCGTTCCAGAGGTATCATCCTTGGAGAGGTAAGCCATGCATTTTGCCGTTGAAGTTGAGCGTGAGACCGACAAGCGCTGGATCGCGGAAGTAACCGATCTACCGGGCGTGATGGTCTACGGAGCAACGCGCAAGCAAGCCGTGGCAAAGGCTCAGGCGTTGGCGCTGCGGGTACTGGCCGACCGTATCGAGCATGGCGAGCATATTCCATCCATCGCCAGGCATTTCGTGGAGGCGGCGTGAGTCAGTGGGGTTCGGTCAAGGCCAAACGCGTTCTTGCGGCACTGCTACGGATCGGTTGGAAGGTGAAGCGTGCGAGTGGCGGTTCGCACTGTATCTTGGCGCGACAGGGGTGGCCGGACTACGTGTGGGCGTTCCACGACAGCGCCGAGATCGGCCCTCGCATGCTGGCTCGCATTTCCCGAAAGAGTGGGCTGCGGCCGGAGGATCTGTAGGCGGTCTCGCTGGGGTGAAGTCAGACTGAACTGGGGCATGCGATAGGAAACGATCAGCCGCATCGAGACGGGCAAGAAAACGGTGACTCGCGCATCACCGGCAAGATCGACAAGGCGCTGCTCAAGGTGAAACAGCGGCGCGTTGCCTGATCAGGCACGCATTCCGCGTTCGGCGCAGCGGTGAGAGACGATGCCCAATGTGCAGCGAACCCTGTGACGGGTCCTTCAGTTGTCGACAAAACGTCGACAACTGAACACCCGTGGAGCACTGCAATCGAGATGAACTCATTGATACGTGGCGACATGCTTCTTGCGTATTCAGCAACCAGAACACCTTTGCTGGCCCACGCCGAGATGGCGTTTACGAATCGCGTCCTCTCTTGCCGTCTCCAGCGCCACGAATCGCGTTCCGTGTGCTGTTTCCGAAGACGAGTGCTATTGCATGGACGGCAGACGCTGAAGCAGCCCACGCACCGATTTGGGGAACGCCTGACCTGAGGCCGCCTGCAGCATGAGCTTCCGCGTCCAGTCCAGCCGGAACGTCGCTTCGTGATTGTCCCGCTCGACATGTGGTGGGGTGCGGTGTTCAGGATGATCCGGAGGCAACTTGCACCGCCGCATCGCTTCGGCCAGAGCAAGGCGATCCGCCTCGTAACCCACGGTCCAGAGGGCAATCTGATCGGCCGCGGCGCGGTCGATCATCTGAACCAGGCCCTCGACCACAGCGCTGTAGATGGCTTGGGGTGAAGCAGACCCTCTATTGCCTTCAGGCGAGATCGATGCAGTAATGGCATCCTTGTTGGCAAGCAGCACGTGAAGCAGTTCGAGCCCCAGCACCTTGAACCTTAGCGGGTCTTCGCTCTCGATAACGCCGACGTGATCGATCTTGCACTCCAAGATGAACAGATCCCCAGATGTGATCCGCTCATTCCAGGTGGCCATGTCCGCGCGAGCTAGCACCAGTGCAGATGCTGGCCAGCACTGGGACCACTTGGGCAGTGGCACAGCGTTGAAGTAGAAGGTCCAGGGGAAATCGCCATCGGGGTAGCCCATCAGAAGCTCCGATCCAGCAGCCGATACTGAATCGCCTCGCTAATGTGGTTCTCGTTGATCCTCTCACAACCGTCGATGTCGGCGATGGTTCTCGCGACGCGGCGGACTTTGTCGAAGGCTCTTGCGGAGAGGCCCAGTTCGTCCATGGCTTGTTTCATCAGGAGCAGGCAGGTTTCGGAGAGGTCGCAGTGGGTCTTCATCTCCTTTGAACCCATGCGGGCGTTGAGGGTGTCGTTGTTGAAGCGTTTGCGCTGCAGTGCGCGGGCGCGCTGGACGCTCTCGCGCATGGAGGTGGAGGTGGTGCCCTGGTGTTTGCCGGTCAGTTCGCGGTAGGGAACGGCCGGGACCTCTACATGGATGTCGATGCGGTCGAGCAGGGGGCCGGAGAGTTTGGCGAGGTACTTCTCCTTGGCGCGGGCATCTTCGCCGCGGCGGTGGTGTGGTGAGGGATTCATGGCGGCCACCAGCATGAAGCGGGCGGGGAATCTTACGGAGCCGTGGACGCGGGCGATGGTGACTTCGCCACCTTCCAGCGGCTGGCGGAGCATCTCCAGCACGTAGCGGGAGAACTCCGGCAGTTCATCGAGAAAGAGGATGCCGTGATGGGCGAGGGAGACTTCGCCGGGGCGGGGGATGGAGCCGCCGCCGACGAGGGCCTGGGCGGTGGTGGAGTGATGGGGTGAACGGACCGGCCGCTCATCCATCAGGGCGATGTTCTCGGGCAGGAGGCCCAGGGCGGAGTAGATGCGGGTGGTCTCCAGCGATTCGGTGCGGGAGAGAGGAGGGAGGATGCCGGGGATGCGGCTGGCGAGCATGGTCTTGCCGGTGCCGGGAGGGCCGATCATCAGGAGATTGTGGCCGCCGGCGGAGGCGATGGTGATGGCGCGTTTGACGGCTTCCTGGCCGCGGACATCGGCGAAGTCGAGGGCTTCGTTGACCTGGGAGAGGGTGTAGGGCTGGCCGTCGAGTTCATAGGGGTCCAGTTCGATCTGCTCGTTGAGGAAGGAGACGGCCTGGGAGATGGTGGAGACGGGGTAGACCTCGACACCCTCAACGACGGCCGCCTCGCGGGCATTGTCGGTGGGGAGAATGACGCCCTTGAAGCTTTTTTCGCGGGCGAGAAGCGCCATGGAGAGGGCGCCTTTGATCTTGCGGACCCGGCCATCGAGGGCGAGTTCGCCGGCGATGAGGTAGAGCTTGTGGCGGTCGGTCTGGATGTGGTTCATGCCGCGGAGGACGCCGATAGCCATGGCGAGATCGAGGGAGGGGCCTTCTTTCTTCACATCGGCCGGGGCGAGGTTGACCATGATGGAATGGTCGGGGAAGGCGTAGCCGGAGTTGATGACCGAGGAGCGGACGCGCTCGATGGATTCCTTGACGGCTGCCTGGGGGAGGCCGACGACGACGGTCTTCTTCAAGGCGCGGTTGGCGGTGTCAACCTCGACTTCGCAGGCGATGGGGTCGATGCCAATCAGGACGAAGCTGTGGATCTTGGCGAGCATAATAGCCCTCGGTGGAGTTGAGTTACCCACACGGCTGCTGTGATGCCATCACAGAGACGCCCGCACCCACAGCAAGCTCAACAGCATTGTACCGCAATGGGGCTGGTGGCAACACCTTCGGGCCACCGACCCAGTGGCCTACGTTGCCGGCGCGGCGCCGGGGGCATCGCCCCAGTCGGGGACGGCGAGGATTTCGCCGTCGCGGAGGGCGGATTTGTGGGCCATGACGCCGGCGGCCATGTAGCGGGCGGCTTCCCAGATGTTGATGGCGGGGGTGCGGCGGTGGGCGATGGCGTCGACGAATTCGTGGACGAGATAAGCGTGCGAGCCGCCGTGGCCGCCATAAAAGTCGGGTTGGGTGACGCCGGCGCGGAAGGCGGCGGCGACGTCTTCGGGCAGCGGGTCGCGCATCTGCTCGACGGTGAGGGCGGTGGGCTTGTGCTTGTCGAGGAAGTTGCCATCTTCGAAGCTGGTCTTGGTGCCGTAGATGCGGAAGGTTTCCCGGCCGGGGATGCCGATCTCGCGATGTTCGCAGATGCGCATTGTGGCGCCGTTGCTGAGGTGGAAGAAGGCGGTTTCGTTACTGAAACTGGAGTCGGCGAAGAAGGGATCGGTGGTGTTGCGTGTGCCCCAGCAGCAGACCTTGGTGGCATGAGCGTTCATGACGCACATCGGCCCGCTGACGGAATGAGTGGGGTAGTGCATGGGGCCGCTCTTGATGCCGCGTTTGCGATAGCTTTCTTCGATGGCGATGGATTCCTGGCCGGCTTTGCTGTCCAGGCGGCCGCGCACGACATCGCGCAGGTTGCAGCCCGGGTCATCGACATCGTGGAAGTATTCACCTTCGGAATACACGAAATCCCCGAAAGCGCCTGTGCGGGCCATGCGGCGGCAGAACATCGCTTCGGGGCGATAGAAGGTGGTCTCGCCGAGCATGTAGTGCATGCCGGTCTTACGGCAGGTGTTTACCAGCTTGTCACACCAGTCGAGGATCTCATCGCCATCGGGGATGGAGATGATGGGAACTGCGCTGTAGACATGCTTGCCACTTTCCATTGCCTGGATGCATTGCGGGGCGTGGAGCCATGGCTGGGTGATGATGACCAGGGCGTCGAGATCGGCGCGGCAGATATCATCAAGGGAGTTGTAGACATCCTTCGGATTGAACTTCTGCTTCCACGCGGGCTTGGTGGCGAAGCGGGCCATGCGCTCGGGCTCACGATCGCAAAGGGCGATGCGGGACACCAGGGGATGACTTCTGAAGAGGTCGGCGAACGATGAACCGAACATGCCCAAGCCGACAAGACCGATGCTGATACCCATGAAAAACTCCTTGGATGCTCCTATGCCACAGTAAACAGAGGCGAATGCTTAAGTGACTTGTCGAAGGTATGTGTAGTGACGGCGCCGGCTTGCTTGGCCGCGCGTCCGATCAGGTAATCGGGAAAGTCGCCTTTGCCTGCGCGATAGTCTTCCCACGCGCCCCACAGGACCGCCTTGTCTTCGTATACGAATTGCGCGGTCCTGAACAGTTTTTCCAGCATGGCGATCAGCTCATCACGAGTATGGTCATAACACGTATCCAGCACCCAGACCAGTTCACAGAGGACGATGTGCGTGATCAGTATCTCCTCGCCACGCGACAGCGAGGAATTGATGATTTGGTCGGCGATCTTCGCCTGCTGCAAATCATCCTGCTCCAGGTAACGCACCAGAATGTTTGTATCGAGGGAGATCATAGCGCCTTTGCCGCGTGACGGCGGATCGCTGCGTTCATCTGCTCGATACTGACAGATTTGCGGCCGGGACGGGCCAGGCAGCCCCGTAGGGATCGGACATCAACGGTGGCCGGTCGCACAACCACGTCGCCGGAGGGTGTAACGGCAAAATCCACCTTGTCACCAGGTCCAACATGCAGCAGATCGCGGATGCTCTTGGGGATCACCAATTGACCCTTGGATGTAATCGTGGCGGTCATGTCTTACTCCGGTAGTGGAATTCTTACACTATGGTAAGACACAGTCAAGCGGGTGGTTCAAAATGGCAAGGGCACATTGAGGAGGTGGCAGCGGAGGATGGTGAGGGCGGTTTTGCAGGCGCGGTCACGGACCATGGCGCGGTCGCCCCAGTGGGAGATGGTGCGGGTGAGGACACCACCAGTGTGGGCGAAACCGAAACAGACGGTGCCGACGGGTTTTTCGGGGGTGCCGCCGTCGGGGCCGGCGACGCCGGAGATGGCGAGGGCGAAATCGGCGCCGGAAAGTCGGCGGGCGGCCTGGGCCATCTCGGCGACAACGGGTTCGGAGACAGCGCCGTGCTGCTGAAGCGTTTCGGGGCGGACGCCGAGGATGCGGGTTTTGGACTGGTTGGTGTAGGTCACGAAACCCTCAAGGAAATAGCGGCTGGAGCCGGGGATATCGGTGAGCATGCCGGCGAGCATGCCGCCGGTGCAACTTTCGGCGGTGGCGATGGTCTTGCCGGAGGTGGCGAGAAGCTGCGCGATGACCTGGGGCAGAGTTATGTCATCAGCGCCGAAGATCAGATGGCCGAGGCATTGGCGGCAGGCGGCATCGGTGAGTTCAATCTGGCGGCGCGCTTCATCGATGGTCTTGAAGCGGGCGTTGATGCGCAGGGAGACCATGCCGTTGGCCACGGTGGTCCCGACGGAAGGGTTGCGCTGGCGGTTCATGAGATCGCCGAGCATTTGGCCGACGTTGGATTCGCCCATGCCGAAGGTGTGGAGGGTGCGGGAGAGGATGACAGCGCCGTTACCGCGGCCGGCAATGTGGGGGAGGATGTCGCGGGTGAACATCGCTTTCATTTCTTTCGGGACGCCGGGCATGATGTAGATGTCGCAGGAGCCAATGCGGGCGCGGATGCCGCAGGCGGTGCCGCAGGTGTTGTGGATGGCGGTGGTGCCTTTTGGGAGCATGGCCTGGATGCGGTTGGCGGGAACCATGGTGCGTTTGCGGGCGGCAAACATGGCTTCCATTTGCGCGAGCCAACCGGGGTCGAGTTCCAGCGAGACGTTCAGGACGGCCGCCAGGCCCTGGCGGGTAAGGTCATCTTCGGTGGGGCCGAGGCCGCCGGAGATCAGAAGACAATCGCAGCGCGGGGCGTTCTCGCGGATGGCCAGCTCGATCATGGCCTGATCGTCGGAGACGGTCTGATGGGCGAAGATGTCGCAGCCGACGGACGCGAGTTGCTGGCTGAGCCAGGCGGAGTTCGTGTCAACGGTCTGGCCGAGGACCAGTTCATCGCCAATGGAAAGAATAACGGATTTCATGGGATGTATCGGTTCGATCTATCTCTTCTGCGCTGTGACGGTCTCAATCATAGCGATGAGGTTTTCCAGAGGGACATCGCCCTCGACGGCGTGGGCGGCGTTGAAGATGTAGCCGCCATCGCGGCCGAGCTCAAGCAGTTTGCGGCATTCCCTGCGGACATCTTCGGCGCTGCCGTAGGGGAGGGTCTTTTGTGTTGAGAGGCCGCCGTGGAACGCCAGACGGCCACGGTACTTGGGCAGCAGGCTGAAGACGTCCATCACTTCGGGCTGGAAGGGGTTGAAGCAGTTCACGCCGATGTCGATGAGGTCGTCGAAGAGTTCATCCACATCGCCGCAGGAGTGGATGAGGATGAACTTGCCGGCATCGCGGCCGGCGGCGTACATGCGCTTGAGGCGCGGATAGATGAACTCGCGCCAGATGGGATAACCCATCTGCAGGCCGTGCTGCTGGCCCCAGTCATCGCCGTAGTAGACGGCATCGATGTCGTATTTGACGGCCTCTTTCACCTGGCGGACGTTGTAGTCGCAGATGGCATCGAGCAGTTCGTGGACGAACTTGGGATGCTCGATGAAGTCCATCATCAGGTTCTCGGTGCCGCGCATGGTCCAGGCGCGCTCGTAGAGGGAGAAGCCGATGGTGAAGGTGCGGAAACGGTCCTGGGAGCGGGCGAGGCGGCCGGGGATTGAGTCGAAGGTGGCCCGGTCGATGGGGTTGGGGAAGGTGTAGTTCTTGAGCGTGGGCTCGGGGAGCAGGCAGTTTTCAACGACGCCGATGTCCGCATCGACGGAGCGGTTCCAGACGACGCCGAAATAGTCGCGGAAGCGTTTGTTGGGCAGTTCGGTCCAGCTCTCGTGGCCCATGGATTCGACGTGGAGATCAAGGAGGACATCCAGCGAATCACCGTAGTGGGCCTTGAGTTTGTCCGTTGCTTCCTGGGTGAACCAGAACCACCAGGGCACGTAAGGAGGCCTGCCGCCGCTGAATACGGTCCGTATCACTTCACGTTTGGTCATAGGGTTATTCTCTACAAAAGTTGGCGCTGTGCCAGAGGAAGGATTTGCTGTTACTATAGAGCTTGGTATGCGCGGTGGGATGCAATGATGGGTGAAAAAAGTATGACGGCAGAAGGCTTCTCCATACGACAGATGACCGAAGGTGATATCGCCTTTGGGATGACATTGGATGAGATCGTCGGGTGGAACCAGGTTGTCGCGGATTGGGTGCGGTTTCTGCGATATCAGCCAGATGGTTGTTTTGTGGGCATGGTAGGCGGGAAGCCGGTAGGCACAGTTTCGACGACGTGCTACGGGACGGAGATGGCGTGGATCGGCATGGTGCTGGTACATCCGGACCATCGACGAAAGGGGATTGCCACAGCGCTGATGAAGCATGCGCTGGACTTCCTGGATGCGCGGGGGACGCAGTGTGTGAAACTCGATGCGACGCCGGCGGGGGCGACGGTGTATGAGCAGTTGGGATTCATCAGGGAATGGGATTTCCATCGCTATCAGAAGGATGGGAAGGCGGATCAGGAGGCACTGGCGATAGGGGCTGGCGCGGGCGGGGGCGGATTTGCGCCGCCCGTTACAGATCGCGAGGCGTTTGGCGTGAATCGAGACCAGTGGCTGATGCGGCTGGCCGAGGGGTCGCGGGTCGAGCAGTTCCAGGATGGCTATGGCATGCTGCGGCCGGGGAGAGTGGCGACGTATCTTGGGCCAGTGATGGCGCAGAAGGCGGATACCGCCCAGGTCATCGTCGAGCGGCTGCTTGCGGAGACGAAGCGGACGGTGTTTTGGGATGTGCCCGGGCCGAACGAGGAAGCGGTCAAGATGGCGCAGCGCTGGGGATTCGCGCCAGTGCGGCCACTCACGAGAATGTGGCGGGGAAAGAAGTTGATTGTCGGGCGGGTGAAGTGGCAGTATGCGATGGGGGCGCCGGCCACCGGATGAGAGTTTTATAGCGTGCAAGAAAAGTTGAGGAACAAGTATCCTTGGGATCAGAAGGAGCGAGGTGAGGTATGAGATCTGCGACAAGTGTCATGCTGCAAGTGGTATGCATCGCGGTACTGTGCCTGTGGGCTATTGCCCCATCGTGTCTCGGTCAACAGCCGGCGGCGGCCGGCGGAGAAGCCAATTCCACCATGAAGGACCGATGGTTCTTCGCGTTCGGATTCGATCGAACCAGGGCAGATACCGACAAGATCAAGGCGCTGATCGATACCGCGGCAGCGCATGGGCTCAACGGTATGGTGTTATCATCGTTTGGGCTGGACAGCATTACGAGCTGGGATGAGCAGGGCGTTGCGCTATTGAAAGAAGTGGCGGCCCATTGCCAGGAGAAGGGGATCGAGCTGATTCCGACGGGGTTCTCGGCCGGATACGGCGGGGGCGCGCTGGGTTACAACCTAAGCTTTGCCGATGCGCTGCCGACGAGGGTCCTGCTCAAGGCGCAGGGAGGGAAGATCGCCCCGGCGCCGATGAAGAATCTGCTGGTCAATGGAGACTTGGAGGAGCAGACCAATAACCAGTTCAAGGGCTTCGATTTTAACGAGCAGCCGGGAGTGATCTCATTTGCCGACCAGACGGCCGCTTCGGGGAAGACTTCGATCCGCTTTGAGAATTTCACGGCGAATCAATACGGGCATGGCCGGATCATGCAGACGGTCAAAGTTGAGCCCGGGCGCACGTATCGGTTTTCATGCAGGTTCAAGACCCAGGACCTCAATCCAGTTTCGGGCTTGACTGTCATGATGCTTTCGGGCGGGAAGGACGTGACGAGCGTGAAGCCGACGCTCAAGCCAACACAGGACTGGACAGAGGTGACGCTGGAGTTGACGAACAGTAACAAGAAGGACTTGAGCATTTATGCCGGGATCTGGGGCGGCAAGTCGGGCAAGTTCTGGATCGATGACATGAAGTTTGGCGAGGCTGGCGATTTATCCTATATCCCACGTCGCGACGGAACACCGTTGCAGCTTAAGAGCGCGGATGGCGGCAAGAGCTATGTGGAGGGGAAGGACTACGAGGCGGTCCGTTGCGTGCCATCGCTGGAGAGCGTGAAAGTACTGCCGGGGTCGGCCATCCGCGATGGCGAGGACCTCGTCCTTGACTGCTACAAGATCCCATACGTGGCTCATTCGTGGGGACGGCAGATCAGCTTGTGCATGTCCAATCCGGCATTGTACGACTTCTGGAAAGCGCAGGCGGTGAGGCTGCATGAGGTCATTCCATACAAGAAGTTCCTGCTGGCGATGGATGAGATTCGCAACGGAGGCGGATGCCAGTTGTGCCAGAAGAGCGGGAAATCGATGGCGCAGATCCTGGGCGATTGCGTGACGAAGCAAGATGCGATCTTCAAGCAGATCGACCCGAACATCGAGGTGATGATCTGGTCGGACATGTTCGATCCGGCCCATAACGCACATAACAATTACTATGGCGTCGTTGGTGACTATACCGGCTCGTGGAAGTACGTCCCGAAAGATGTGACGATGGCGTGCTGGTACTACGAAATCAGGGACAAGTCGCTGAAGTTCTTCTCGGAGCAGGGCTTTAAGACGTTTGGCGCGGCGTACTACGATGCCGACGACCTGACCAATCCGAAAGATTGGCTCAAGTCGCTCAAAGCGACTCCCAACGCCGAGGGCATTATGTACACGACGTGGGAGAAGAAGTACGGGCTGCTGGCGGGGTTCGGAGATCTGGTGTCGGCCGGCGCGAAGTGATCGCGGGCGAAAAGCAAAACGGGTGCTGACCATTGGGCCAGCACCCGTGTCTCGTTTGAGTGTCAGACGGGGGCTATTTCCCGGCCGGGTTTGCCACCGCGTTGTTCTTGATGTATTCGATCAGCTCGTCAACCTGGGTGAACGCCATGGCGATCACGGTGTCGGCGGCGCCATAGTAGACGGCAATCTTGCCGCTGGCGCTGTCGGCCAGCATGCCGACTGGGAAGCAGACGTTCGCGACATCGCCAGCGCACTCATACGGCTCACGGGGAGCAATGAGATACGGGTCGATGCGATATCGAACCTGCCAGGGCTTCTCCAGATCGAGCAATGCCGCGCCGAAGGAATAGGTCATGCCGTTGCACATCGTGATTACGCCATGGTAGAAGAGAAGCCATCCTTCTTTGGTCTCTATTGGGGACGGGCCAGCGCCGATCTTGCTGCGCTGCCAGCCGCCGCCGGGTCCCATGACAAAGCGATGGTCGCCCCAGTATTTCAGGTCCGGACTCTGGCTGTAGTAGATATTGCCGAAAGGGGTGTGGCCCGGGTCGCTGGGTCGGGTCAGCATGGCGTACTTGCCATTGATCTTGCGGGGGAACAGGACGCCGTTGCGGTTATACGGCAGCGTCAGATTCTCCATGGCGTGGTAGGTGCGGAAATCCTTCGTCCAGGCGCAGCCGATGGTGGGTTCCCAGCGCAAGCCGTTGCACCAGGTCACGTAATAGCGATCTTCCAGCCAGACGACGCGCGGGTCGTAGCCGTATTCAAAGGGCAGTTCCTTGATCTCATCGACAAAGCGAATGCTCTCTTCCTCAAGCTGCCAGTTGATGCCATCTTTGCTCCAGCCGGTGTGCAGCCGGCAGGTGCGGTTGCGGTAATCGATGCGGAAGACGCCGGCAAAGCCATCGCCGAACGGGACGACAGCACTATTAAAGATGCTGTTGGCGACGGCGATCTGGTCGCGGCGGATGATGGGGTTACCGCTGTAACGCCACATGGGGTAGGGATACCCTTTGGGCTTGTCTTCCCAGGGGATGCGGGGCAATGCGGGTCCGACGATAGTCGTTGGGGAACTGGACATCTTTTGCTTCCTTCCTTGATCTTTTATGACACGATTTCGATGTTGAGCTGTTTGACCGACGCCAGGCTGGCGACCTGGGCGCTGGCGACAGGCTTGCCGTTGATACGAACGCCGGGTGTCTCTCCTGTCTGCGCCGGCTTGATGTCTACATGTAAGGGAATAGCGCGATACTTGCCGGCACCCGTGTGATAGTGCAGCACGCGCGAGAAGGAGAGTTGCCCTTTGAGCTGGCTGGGCATCCGCGGCGTGATCCGCAGGTGGAGGCGAAGGCTGTCCGTGGCGTCCAGATCGAGGCCAACAATCCTCTCAACGGTCTCAATGATCCAGTCGGCAGATCCGGAGAAGCCAAAGATCATGCCAGCACCAAAGTGCGGGTCATCGGCGTCGCTGGCACAGGAATTGGCCATGCTGTCAAAAGGGCCCAGCAGGCGGGCATCGCGTGTGGTGGAGAGAATGGCGCCCAGCTGTTCCCACGCTTTGTCCTGCTGGCCGGGGACATTCATGCGGAAGAAATGCATAAAGGCCTGAGCGTGATGGTATTCACCGTTTTCAGAGCACCCGGAGGGGATGATGCCCATGCGGCCGACCATGCGGCGAGTGGTTTCGCTGTTGGCCAGCGGCGTGGAATAGAGCAGCAGGCCCACTTGCGGCTCATGCAACAGTTTGTCCACGGAACCGAGCACGGTATCGATCATGGCCTGGCGCTTTGGGAGTTCAGGCAAATAAGGCCGCTGCGCCTGAAGCAGGGCAAGGCCGAAAGCCATGCTGGTAAGCACGCGGCGAGGAATGCCGTCAAACTCGCGCTGCGGCATCATGGAGCCCAGCGTGTAGCCGATCTGGCCCTTGCGGACATTTGGCTTCTTGCCATCGCCCGTCAATTCGTGAATGGAATCAATGAAGCCGGAGGTGTCGCCGGTGTCTTCCCAGGCATATGTAAGAATCGACTGCCGGAGATTGCAGGCGAACTGCTGGAAGTGAACCGCGATCTGCTCGTTCTTCAGCTTGCCCTTGAGCAGTTTGCCGACCGCCGGCGACTGGAACATGTCGATGATGTTCAGGGTCGAGAGAAACACCTGTGAGGAGACGCGGACACTGACACCGCGGCCAACGCCGCGGCGGGTGGGATCGCCGATGCGGTCGGTGCCGAACATGTCCACCGGATCGCACCAGTCGCCGTAGATGATCTGCACCATGCCATAGGGTGAATCGGCGCAGAGCCGTTCATAGCGGGCGAGAATCTCCACGATGACCTCGGCGATGAGGTAGGTCTTCTTGCCGCCGAGGATGCCCTGGTTGGGATCGTTGTTATCCACAAATACCACGCACCCCACGCGCTCGGTGAGAATGGACAGATCGCCGGTTTCGCGAAGATAGTGCGTCAGGGCGTCCAGCAGCCAGACGGCGCTATCACAGAAGAGGCGGTTGTCGTTGGTGACGGGCTTGGTGCGATCCAACCAGAGGCTGGGATACTGGCGGGGGAAGCCGCCGTGGTTCTTCTCCACGAATGACAGCCGGTGATCGGTGCGGATGGGGTGGTTCGTGGTGTGGTACATGAAACCGAAGGTATGCACCAGGTCGGCGCGAACCTGCGCGGGATTGACCTTCATCATCGGCCACATGTCCTGGCAGCGATCGCGGAACGGAAGTTCCATGCCGTCGGCGATGCGCCGTCCAAAGGTGCGGCCATACAGCGCGGATGTACCGGAGGCGACGGAGTTGAGGAACTCGATCGCGGCAGGGGCGGCCGGGGCCTTGACCTGCAGGCAGGTATCGGCCGACTGCGTTCCCGCCGAGATCGGCATATTGACGATCTTGATGACGTCGGGGGTCTTCTTGAGCAGTTGTTCGGAGGCGGCGGTAAAACTGCGGCACAGTCCCGTGTAGCCCGGTTTTTCGGTGCTGGAGGTCTTGCGGAACTGCTGCGCAAGCTTCTCATCGGCGATGAACAGAAGGGATTGCTGCATGACGGCCGATGATTGCCCCGGCAGGTCAAGCGAAAAGAGATTGGCGGCAATAGTGGGCACGGAGAATCGATTGAGTTTGTCGCCAGCGCCGGCGGGCAGAAGGCTTCCGCGCTTGACCGCCTCGGGGAGCAATGTGAATTGCGCGGTATTGCCCACAAAGCTGCGGTAGTCGCAGGTGGCGGCCACGGCCTGAATGCCTTCGGACACCGCTGTGCTGACGCGCTTAATCTGGACAATATCACTATATGGAACCGTGCAGGACATGACCGTCTCCAGGGGCGAGAGCGGCAGGCCCATATCGTACCAGATCTCCATGTCGTAAGGCTTGAACTGGGTCCCGTGCAGATCAAAGAATGCCCAGAGCTTGCCGCAAACCGGTTTGGCGCCTTCATTCAGGAGGCACACCTGGCGAACGATCGCGGGGCCGGCGGCGGTGCGGGCCAGAGCCATGGACACGACGGTGGTCAGGATTTGACCATCACCCAGATCAAACCGGGTGGAGTAGAACATCTCGCGCTTCGGGCGCAACGTTTTGACGATTCGAATGGAAGCAGGAGACAGATTGATCTCAAACGCTGGATTAATCAGCGATGCGATCCGCGGTGTGCGAAAAGTGCCATCGGCGGCGGAAAGATCCAACCAGATATTGCCCGACGGTACGCCGATCTCCCGCTTCTCAAAGCGATCAAAGCTTTCGCTGAGGATTTCAAATTGCACTCCATCCGGCCGGGTCACGACAAAGGAAACCGAACCGTTGGAAGCGAAGTTGACGCTGGCGCCGGGGCAACTGTCATTGAGCATGACTGGGTTGCCTTCGGGATGCGCCAAATAGATGACTTCGCCGTCCGGACCGTAACCGCCCAGTTCATTTACCGGCACGGCAACGGGCAGGGAGGCAATCTGTTGAGCACGTTTAGCGAAACCATCGTTGTCCAGCATGGGCAATAACCTCAGATCGTGAGCGGGGTGAATCAGGTCGCGACAATATCGCGTGGCTTGCTGTCTGATGCAACATCGACCGCCGGCGGCGTGAAACCGTGTTTGCCGCCGAGTTTCTTCCATTCGCGATAGAGCATGTAGTAACAGAATGTCGCCAGAGCCTGGAAGACGGCGTTCCAAACGTAGGTATAGCGCCAGGCGTAGGCTTGCCAGTACTTGGTTATGGTCTTGAGTTGTTCGGGGTCGGTGGTGTTCGCGATGCTTTGGCCGTAATGGATGTAATGGTTCTCAAGCCTGGTCATGATCCAGCCGGCAGCCATACTTCCGAAAATGGCCGGAATCATGCGCAACATGGCGTTGACGGAACAGAACTGGCCATAGCGATCGCGCGGCAGTATCGACATGCCCAACGGAAACTCGGCCATGTTATTGACGAGGGTGATCGGGACCAGAATCCATGAGAATGCAATCTGAATCAGGAAATATGTGTTGGGGGAGAGATTGGGGATCAGAAACAAAAGCTGGATGGGAGATGTCACCACCAGCAGAATCATGGAGAAGACCATCATCGGCAACGGCTTCCAACGGTCACCCCAACTGGCGGTGCACATGACCAGGATCAGCCCGACAAACCCGGTGATGGTGTTGATCTTTCCGAGCTTGTCCATGTCCAAGCCCATTCCGATCATGGCATTGGTTCCGAACCGGCCCATCTGATAGGACAGCCACAACACCATCTGCGTGATGAAATACAGCACATAGAATCGGTGGCAGAAGCACTCGCTGGAAAGAACTTTGACCGTACTGAGCGTCTTCGCAAAGAACCCCTCGCCTCTGGCAAGCTTCGGCGGCGGCGGATACGCCGGCTCCTTAACCTTAAGGATCGCGATGGTCGCCGCAACCATGTAGATCGTGGCGGTGCCGCACAAGATCAGCTTCGGGTACCAGAAGTGTTGGTTGTGATACTCCCAGAAGCCGAGATTGAGGTTCAGCGGCCCCCACTTGAACGAGTAGCCGTAAATGAAGTAGCTGTAAACCATGCCGGCCAATCCGCCGGCCACGCGGAAATAGCTCATGAACTTTACGAAGTGTTCCTCGGGAACGACATCGTTAAAGAGGTAGTAGAATGTCGTGCCCAGGAGCATGTTGGCCACGGTAAAGACCATGAACAGGGCGATAAATGTCCAGATAATGACCTGATCTGTGCTCCAGGTCGACAGGAACGATGTTTGCACCCAGGTGCCGATATCGTTGCCAAAGCCCATCAGAAACAGACAGAGGCAAACTATGGGCGCGCCGTAGAGCAGGAAGGGGATGCGCCTTCCGCGCGGGCCGCGGTGGCGATCAGACCTGATGCTGATGATCGGGTTGAGGACAAAGTTGACGACCGAAGGGATGGTGGAAAGGAAAAACACATACCAGAACGAGTCCATGTTCAACTCGTTCTTCAGGCGCATGGAAAGAATCGGGTCCCACACCGCTTCCATGATGGTGAAACAGAAATCAAACCAGAGCAGCCAGAAGAACAGGGCATAGAGCCCCTTCTTGGTGTAGATCAGGTTACCGACGCGGAAGATTCGCTGACCCTGTTGGTTGTATTCTCCCACTGACTTGGCGTAATCCAAGATTGCGGCCTGGTCGCCCGAAGGGGCGGCCGTTGGTTTTGTTTCGCTCGTGCCGGTGGCTGGTTCACTCATCTGCCGATTACCTCAACTTCAAGGCTGCATGTTTACCCGTGCATCGCCTTTAGCAGTTCGACGGCGGCAAGGCGATGGTAGAGCTCCGTCGGGTGTATTCCGTCGAGACTGATGAAGTCCTGCTTGGGGTGGCTGCTCTGGAGGATCCCTTCGATATCGACAATGTGCAGGGGGGTGATTGCCGCCACCTGCTTCAGACAATTCACGTTCTGGTAATCCTTGGCATATCGCTGAGTAAACGCATTGCAGGAAATGCCGGCATTGGTGAAGGCGCGAACCAGTAGCGCCAGGTCGGCGACATCCTGCTCGGTGATGACGACGAGGTAGAAGTAGACCTGTGCGGGTTTGTATTCCAGGACGATGTCCCGATAGAGTCGGCTGGCAGTGGCGGGGCTCATGCTGCCCCCGCCAAAGTGCAGGAACGATACACCGGGATTGACCTTCTCCAGCACCGCCTTGGCGATCCAGGTGAAGGGTGCCGGGGTAGACCACTGCACAAACATCGTATACGAGTGGCCGACGACGGCGATTCGCTGGGCAGGCATCTTCTTCAGTTCCGGGAGCAGCGCCTGCAGGGCGGGCTGCCGCATTATCTCGGCGGCGATCGTTCGGTGATCGCAGGTTCCCGCCTTCTTGCCGACCCAGTGCACCAGTTTCATGCCGGTGATCTGCCACGAGGCAGCATCGGTTGAGAAGGGCGAAGGGCAGGTTTCTGCGGCCATCTTCTTGCCCAGTTCCAGGAAACGCTGCTGGCGCTGGTCATCTGATGGGCCGATTTCCTCGACGGGCAGTGGAATGCGAAGCCCGAGATAGAACTCGATCAGTTCCTGCAGTACATCGCCGTCTCGGTCTATCTCCAGGGTCATCTGGAACAGATTGGCGGCAGGAAGGACATCTTCTGCCGGTACACCCAAGGCCTGAGCCAGATGTCGCTGCGCCACATAGATGGGCAGGCGATCGCTCAAAGGCAGTGCCGCGCCAAGCAGGGGGGCAAGATGCTTGCTGGGGTCAAAGGCCGATGGCCGGCCCTCGGTCCATGCCAGCAGCACCTTTGGATCGGTGCGAATCAGGAAACGCTGATGCTCCACGAGCGCATTGAGATCCTTGTCGGTCAAACCTTCAGCGCGGTAGTCCTCCAGGTTGGCGCCGGATTTCCGGGCCTTGAGGACCTCAAAGGCATGGGTTCCAACAATGCTGGCGCGAGCGATGTCTTGCAGCTTGGTATTCATGATGGTGATTCGTATCTGAACTACATTGTCCTAGTCGAGTACGTTGATGCTGGTCAGCGGGTGCCAACCTTCAGCATCGATGGCCTTGATCGCCAGGCGGACCACCGGCCGGTCTGAGGCGTTCACAATTGCGCATGACACCTTGGCTTCACCGCGCTGCAGCCCGGCGGGGAAGGGGAAGAATTCGGTGAAGAAGTTCAGGTCCGGCATCCACTTGCGAATATCCTGAGTCAGTTTGACGACGCGATGGGTACGCCCCTGCGAAAAGCGCAGGGCAAAGTGATACGGCCGGTAGATCGGGGCGACCCCCTTGTTGTCAATGGCAACCGCCACCTCCACCTTGCTGCCCGGCTTGGCTTCCAAGGGAAGGATCATCTGGTGCAGGTGGTACCAGTATCCCAGGCGCTGGCTGAAGGCCATGACCTTGTCCATCCAGGCATCGGGGATAAACACGCTTTTGGGCATGAATATGGTCGGGTGATACTTCAGGCCCTGCTCGAGGATCCAGTCCAGGTCCCAGCCTTCATTGAGCCAGTGCGGCACGGTCCAGCAGGTCTCGAAGGTGATCGGCGCGATCTTCCAACTATCGCTGACGCCGCACTCGCTGACCTCGCGCGGATACAGATCCAGCATGTGGTTCCAGCACAGGTCATCTGGAACAACTCCGCGTCCGCCGGTGTGGACATCGCCAAAGCAATCAGCCCGCCAGCCGACCGGCGGAGAGACGTGCCGGGCGGTATATCTGCAACCTTCCGTGCCGAGCATGGACAGAAGTTGTGTGCTGGGGAAACTGTCGAGATAGACCTGCGCCAGCCGGCGCGAGGTAATGCAGGTGGCATTGCCGCCGGTCTCGCCACAGCCGCCCCCGTAGGCGATGTCGAAGCTTTCGACATTGGGATTCCCATCATACCGTTCGCCCAGAGCGCGGATGTGATCGGACCAGTGGCTGATGTAAAGCGGGTCATTGTGGTCGGGAATTTTCGCGGTTTTCTCTGTTCCAGGATCATGCCGCGCGCCGGTGTCCCAGAACCATGCTGGACAAGAGATCCCGCCCACAAACGGTTGAGTACGAAACTGCAGCGTCTGCCCACGAGCGGCCGCCGTCTCGATCGCCTTGTCGATAATCTGAAACTGCAGATCGCCCTTGCGCGGTTCCAGTTCCGCCCACGACCACCGGCAATAGGATACACGTGTCGGAGGGTGTTTGCCGTTGCTCAAATCGGCAGCGACAGGAGGTGGAAACTTCGTTGGCCCGTGGGCATCGTCCCATCGTAGATCCGGGTAAAGAGGGTCGCCGTTGAACCGCTGGAATGTCGTGGTTCCTTTGTGAGGGTTATTGAGGTACTCGCAGGTATGCTTGGGTCGAACCCGCTGGATGACCTCATCTGGCCCAAATGCTTCTCGCCACGAACGTTCTTGTTTGTCAGTGTTTGTTGACATTCTTATCCGCCAAAACCCTGTATTTCTACCACGGATCCGCACGTTTTGCCCGCCCCTTATAGATGAAGGCGCAGATGGTGGCCAATCGCATTCAGATGTGGTGTTTGCGTTTTCGCACCGTGACTATAGCGCACGCCACTTAGCAGGTACAATGAAGCCACTGTGGAAGACTGATCGGTATCGAGCGATTGTGGAACAGGCTGCGGAGCACAGAGCAATGGCATCACGAAAGAAAGTCGCAGTGCTGATGGTGGGGCATGGTCTGTATGGCCGCGAGGTCGCGCGGGGCATTGCCCAATTCATGCTTGGTCATGCCGAATGGGATATCCATTTCGAGGGCGCGGCAGAGCCCGCGGCGATCCAGCGGACTATTACCGCGATCAGCGATTGGCCGGCGGACGGGGCTATTGTGGAGGCTATGAACAGCCAGGTGGCGGCCGCCATCGATGCCGCGCACGTTCCCGTGGTTCTGATCAACGGACAGCTTGATGATCGCGCTGCCAGCGTGTGCCCTGATAATCGAGCCGTGGGTGCGTCCGTGGCAGAGTATCTGATCGGGCGCGGGTTGCGTTCGCTGGCCTTCTGTGGCGTAACGGGCGAGTTCTTCTCCGATCATCGCGAGGAAGGCTTCACCACGGTTGCCCGCAAAGTCGGGATCACACCAGCGATACTGGAATATCGCCATATGGCCAGCAGGAGCAGAGACTGGATCGATGACCACGAGACCATGGCCGCCTGGCTGGAGCAGTTGCCCAGGCCAACGGGATTGATGGCGTGCAATGACCGCATCGCCCGGGATGTGGTGGCGTTGTGTCGCCGGTCGGGGATCCGCGTGCCGGATGACCTCGCCATTGTTGGCGTTGATAACGACGATGTCGAGTGCGCGATGAGTCAGGTGCCGTTGTCGAGTGTGAAACTTCCGACTGCGACGATAGGTTTCCGAGCCGCCGAAGTACTCGAAGGCATGATGAGCGGCAAACAACGCCGCCCGCACCCGATATACCTTGGCCCGGAGTCGATTGTTACACGGCAGTCGTCAGACACGTACATGTTCGAGAATCTGGAACTTCGTGCCGCGCTGCGCTACATCCGCGAACACGCCGAAGAGCCGATTACCGTTACCGACATTCTCCAGGCGGTGCCAGTGTCCCGGCGTTGGCTGGAAAAGCAGTTCCAGTCCGTCCTCGGTGGCACCATCCGCCACGAGGTTCTCAAAGCTCACGCGGAATACGCCAAGCGGTTGTTGGTGGATACGGACCTGAAGATCGCGACGATCAGCCGCAAATCAGGCTATACGCGCTACCAGGTCTTTGCCCAGTTGTTCAAACAGAGCACCGGGATGCTGCCCTCCGAATATCGTCGCCGCTTCGGCACAACAGTGAGCTTGTTGGCCGACGACGGCGGGGAATAGCCTCGCCTGCGATGGAGCGGGGGACGTGTCAACGAAAACAGCCCTGGCTCTATCACCAGGGCTGTTCTATCCATCCACCGCGCAAGCGCATGCACGCTTGGGCCAATGTCACATCTATTTCTTATCCGATGGTTTGGCAGTGAGCGCTGTATTCATGCCAGCGGGTGTTACCATTACCGGCTCACCGGTGCCTGACGGACATTTCACGCCCCTCTGAATTGCAGAAAACTTGCCATAGCTGGTGTCGGGGATCCATTCCGTGTCGCCGGGCTTCTTGATCCAGGTGGCCATGAACATTGGCTCCGCGGCTGCGTTCGCGGGCGCTGCCGCGTTCTTCGCCCCTGCCCTCGCAGGCGGCGGCGCTTTCTTAAGAAGATAGCCGCAGAAACGCGTCTTGTCGTTATCGCATGTGTACATGAGCGCCATGACAGCGTCCTTGCCGTCTTTCTGGAAAGGCTGGCTTGGGGGATGCTTATCAGCAAAAACTGTCTTCCCATCATCAATCGTATACCAGGCAATCCAGTCTCCCCCAAGCTCGCCGGCTTTGGGCGCCATGATCATGCCCCATAGAAAGTAGCCGCATACGGCCAGAGCAATGAGCACGCCGATTACAGGGATAGCCGGATTCTCATTGATCGTATTGCGTAATGACATTCTGTCTCCTTCTCTAAAATGTCTGCCGACCATCTACGCGAAAAGCGGGCTGACAGAGCGATTATCTCTGCCAGCCCGCTGAAAATCAATCGTAATCCTCAGAGTTACCGGTAGTTCATGCACCAGTAACGATAGATCGCTTCCTCAACGCGCAGCGGGGCGACGTGGCCATCGGCCCACAGAACGTTCATCGAGTCGTTGTTGCCATGCCGGAATCGGATTTGGTCCACACTCAAATCATCCAGCCATCCGTAGATGACACCCGGCGTCAGATAGTAACCATCGGCTGGATCCACGTTCTGCAACTTGAACTGATTGGTGGTGTAATTGTAGTAGGAATTCCACCTCTGACCCATCGGGATGGGCGCTGTATAGTCGAACGGGGCGCCGCCGTAGGCCTTCATATTCGGGTCATAAACGCCATAGGGTGAGGCGTTATCCTGGTTCATGCCAGCCAGCTCAAGGCTGATCGCCTCGGCGGTCCAGTAACGCGGGCCCATCCAGTAGCCTCTCTCTACCTGAGAACCATCCCAAACCAGCGCTACGTTGGAGGAATCCTGGATCGTTTCAATGGAACGCTGCGTGAACGGCTTACCATAGGGAGGATACTGAGATGCCGTGTACCCATCGCATCCCATGCCCCAACCCGGAAATGCGCCGGGGTTCATGGGCATGGCGCGGAAATTGGCGGTATACTGCAGATTCGGATAGGGCAGCGAGCGCGAACCCATGATCTGCTGAACCGTAACCTGCGAACCTGGGCACTGGAAGATCTTCAGCATCTGAAGATTCGCCTGGTACTGATTCACACACGCGCCGCTTTCCATGCTTGCGCCACCGAGCGTGTTCTGCAGAGCGACTGACCAGTTGCTCGGGTCCACTTCGCCCCATTTGCCATACGGGGCGGTCTTGGACTGTCCCCAAGGCAGCTTCTTGAATTGCGAACTGTAAATGAACAGGCCCTGGCCAATGCTCCTCAGGTTGGCCTGACACGAAATCGCAATTGCCGAACGCCGAGCCGCTGCCAGGGATGGCAACAGGATGGAGATCAGAACTGCGATGATACCGATGACGACGAGCAGTTCCACGAGCGTGAAACCGCGTCGCTGTGACGTGGTCCTCATGAACAAATCCTTTGCGGACTCAGCCGCGCTAAAACGAACAACGAATATGCGGCCGCAGGAACGATTGGACCCACCCCGGAAAAGGAGCTCACGGTGCTGGCGGGAGAATCGCCTTGACCGCTAAAGCCCGTGTTTGCCACGGTTGGATGCCAGAATCAGCCCCAGGTGCGGACAGATTTGAGGAACATCCCCAAGCCTGAAGGATGGAACATATACGATTCCGCTGCGTGCATCAAGTGCGATGCAACAAAACAAGCGGGCTGGCAGAGTCTGCCAGCCCGCTGAAAATCAATCGCGATCCTGAAAGTTACCGGTAGTTCATGCACCAGTAACGATAGATCGCTTCCTCAACGCGCAGCGGAGAGACGTGGCCATCGCACCACAGAACGTTCATCGAGTCGTTGTTGCCATGACGGAAACGGATCTGGTCCACACTCAAATCACATAGCCATCCGTAGATGACACCCGGGGTCAGGTAGTAACCGTCGGCGGGATCCACGTTTTGCAGCTTGAACTGATTGGGAGTGTAATTCCAGTAGGAATTCCACCTCTGCCCCATCGGGATAGGCCAGGTATAATCGAACGGGGCGCCGCCGTAGGCCTTCATATTCGGGTCATAGACGCCATAGGGCGAGGCGGCGTCCTGGTTCATTCCCGCCAGCTCAAGGCTGATCGCCTCGGCCGTCCAGTAACGCGGCCCCATCCAGTAGCCACGTTCCACCTGAGAACCATCCCATACCAACGCCACGTTGGAGGAATCCTGAATCGTTTCGATGGAACGCTGCGTGTTTGGCTTGCCATAGGGAGGATACTGAGATGCCGTGTACGTGTCGCAGCCCATGCCCCAACCCGGGAAAGCGCCGGGGTTCATGGGCATCGCCCGGAAATTGGCGGTATAGTGCAGATTCGGATAGGGCATCGAGGCGGCACCCATGATCTGCTGCACCGAAACCTGCGAACCCGGGCACTGGAATATCTTCATCATCTGGAGATTCGCCTGGTATTGATTCGCATAGGCGCCGCTGGCTACGCTTCCGCCACCAAGTGTCTCCTGCAGACCGACGGCCCAATTGATCTGGTCGCCCCATGGGTCATATGGGGTAGGTGGGGTCTTGCTGAACCCCCAGGGAAGCTTCTTGAACTGGGAACTGTAGATGAACAGGCCCTGGCCAATGCTCCTCAGGTTGGCCTGACACGAGATTGCAATTGCCGAACGCCGAGCTGCCGCCAGGGATGGCAGCAGGATCGAGATCAGAACTGCGATAATGCCGATGACAACGAGCAGTTCCACGAGCGTGAAACCACGTCGCTGCGATGTCGTTCGCATAAAACAATCCTTTGCGGACTCAGCCGCGATTAGAGATGCGTGTGATATAACCCAAGCAGTATATTACGAACCGCACAAGTTAGTGCCAGCTTTACTAATAAGGTAAATAGCGCACGGCAATAGTTGCTTACGCGCACGGACCCCTGTCTATGGAGCGTGGCGAGAGAAGAGATTGAAGCACTCGCGGCCTTGTTCGGCTGATCTACATTACTGCAACTCGACTGTACCTGGTCGAGGTTCAGGATGCTGGTTTCGCACTCCAGGAGTCTGGACTTGTCTCGCCAGTGATCCATAACAAAACAAGCGGGCTGGCAGAGCGATCTCTGCCAGCCCGCTGAAAATCAATCGCAATCCTGAGAGTTACCGGTAGTTCATGCACCAGTAACGATAAATCGCTTCCTCAACGCGCAGCGGGGCGACGTGGCCATCGCACCACAGAACGTTCATCGAGTCGTTGTTGCCATGCCGGAAACGGATTTGGTCCACACTCAAATCATCCAGCCATCCGTAGATGACGCCCGGCGTCAGATAGTAACCATCGGCGGGATCCACGTTCTGCAACTTGAACTGATTGGTAGTGTAGTTGTAGTAGGAATTCCACCTCTGCCCCATCGGGATGGGCGCTGTATAGTCGAAGGTGGCGCCGCCGTAGGCCTTCATGTTCGGGTCATAAACGCCATAGGGTGAGGCGTTATCCTGGTTCATGCCCGCCAGTTCAAGGCTGATCGCCTCGGCGGTCCAGTAACGCGGGCCCATCCAGTAGCCTCTCTCTACCTGAGAACCATCCCAAACCAGCGCTACGTTGGAGGAATCCTGGATCGTTTCAATGGAACGCTGCGTGAACGGCTTACCATAGGGAGGATACTGAGATGCCGTGTACCCATCGCATCCCATGCCCCAACCCGGAAATGCGCCGGGGTTCATGGGCATGGCGCGGAAATTGGCGGTATACTGCAGATTCGGATAGGGCAGCGAGCGCGAACCCATGATCTGCTGAACCGTAACCTGCGAACCTGGGCACTGGAAGATCTTCAGCATCTGAAGATTCGCCTGGTACTGATTCACACACGCGCCGCTTTCCATGCTTGCGCCACCAAGCGTGTTCTGCAGAGCGACTGACCAATTGCTCGGGTCCACTTCGCCCCATTTGCCATAGGGGGCGGTCTTGGACTGTCCCCAAGGGAGCTTCTTGAATTGGGAACTGTAGATGAACAGGCCCTGGCCAATGCTCCTCAGGTTGGCCTGACACGAGATTGCAATTGCCGAACGCCGAGCCGCTGCCAGGGATGGCAACAGGATCGAGATCAGAACTGCGATGATACCGATGACAACGAGAAGTTCCACCAGCGTGAAACCACGTCGCTGTGATGTGGTCCTCATAAAAAAATCCTTTGCGGACTCAGCCGCGCTTAGAGAGACGTGTGACAAAACCAATCGGTATATTACGAATCGGACGGGTTGGTGCTAGCTCAATTGACCAGGTAAATAGCGCATTGCAATAGTGGCTTACGCGCACGAACCCCTGTTTATGAAGCGTGGCGGGAGAAGAGATCGAAACACGGCCCTGTTCGGTTGATCTGCATATCTGCTGCAAATCGCCTGTACTGGTCGAGGTTCAGGATGTTGGTTTCGCACTCCAGGAGTCTGGACTTGTCTCACCAGGGATCGATAGCAAAACCAGCGGGCTGGCAGAGGAATCTCTGCCAGCCCGCTGAAAACCAATCGCAATCCTGAGAGTTACCGGTAGTTCATGCACCAGTAACGATAGATCGCTTCCTCAACGCGCAGCGGGGCGACGTGGCCATCGGCCCACAGGACGTTCATCGAGTCGTTGTTGCCATGCCGGAATCGGATTTGGTCCACACTCAAATCATCCAGCCATCCGTAGATGACACCCGGCGTCAGATAGTAACCGTCGGCCGGATCCACGTTCTGCAACTTGAACTGATTGGTAGTGTAGTTGTAGTAGGAATTCCACCTCTGCCCCATCGGGATGGGCGCTGTATAGTCGAAGGTGGCGCCGCCGTAGGCCTTCATGTTCGGGTCATAAACGCCATAGGGTGAGGCGTTATCCTGGTTCATGCCAGCCAGCTCAAGGCTGATCGCCTCGGCGGTCCAGTAACGCGGGCCCATCCAGTAGCCTCTCTCCACCTGAGAACCATCCCAAACCAGCGCTACGTTGGAGGAATCCTGGATTGTTTCAATGGAACGCTGCGTGAAGGGCTTGCCATAGGGAGGATACTGAGATGCCGTGTACCCATCGCACCCCATGCCCCAACCCGGAAATGCGCCGGGGTTCATGGGCATCGCGCGGAAGTTGGCGGTATACTGCAGATTCGGATAGGGCAGCGAGCGCGAACCAAAGATCTGCTGAACCGTAACCTGCGAACCTGGGCACTGGAAGATCTTCAGCATCTGAAGATTCGCCTGGTACTGATTCACACACGCGCCGCTTTCCAAGCTTGGGCCACCAAGCGTGTTCTGCAGAGCGACGGACCAATTGGTCGGGTCTGTGTCGCCCCATGGGCCATAGGGGGCGGTCTTGGACTGTCCCCAAGGGAGCTTCTTGAATTGGGAACTGTAGATGAACAGGCCCTGGCCAATGCTCCTCAGGTTGGCCTGACACGAAATTGCAATTGCCGACCGTCGAGCCGCCGCCAGGGATGGCAACAGGATCGAGATCAGAACTGCGATGATACCGATGACGACGAGCAGTTCCACGAGCGTGAACCCCCGCCGTTGCGACGTGATTCTCATACATACCCCTTTGCGGCATTTGCCGCCATTATGAAAAGAGACGTGTTGCACAACTGGAAAATCGTATGAATCGCATGCGAGATGTCGCTTGATAATCATGTCGGGTAATCGCGCATCGTAATAGTGGCTTATGCGCAAGCAAAACTTGGCAATAGAAACGAAGCGCCCGCAGCGCATTCGCCTGATTAGGAGGACTGCAACCCGACAAAGCTGGGCTTGTCTCACCAGGGATCGATAACAAAACCAGCGGGCTGGCAGAGGAATCTCTGCCAGCCCGCTGAAAATCAATCGCAATCCTGAGAGTTACCGGTAGTTCATGCACCAGTAACGATAAATCGCTTCCTCAACGCGCAGCGGGGCGACGTGGCCATCGGCCCACAGAACGTTCATCGAGTCGTTGTTGCCATGACGGAAACGGATTTGGTCCACACTCAAATCACATAGCCATCCGTAGATGACACCCGGGGTCAGGTAGTAACCATCGGCCGGATCCACGTTCTGCAACTTGAACTGATTGGTGGTGTAATTGTAGTAGGAATTCCACCTCTGACCCATCGGGATGGGCGCTGTATAATCGAAGGTGGCGCCGCCGTAGGCCTTCATGTTCGGGTCATAAACGCCATAGGGTGAGGCGTTATCCTGGTTCATGCCCGCCAGCTCAAGGCTGATCGCCTCGGCGGTCCAGTAACGCGGGCCCATCCAGTAGCCTCTCTCTACCTGAGAACCATCCCAAACCAGCGCTACGTTGGAGGAATCCTGGATCGTTTCAATGGAACGCTGCGTGAACGGCTTACCATAGGGAGGATACTGAGATGCCGTGTACCCATCGCATCCCATGCCCCAACCCGGAAATGCGCCGGGGTTCATGGGCATGGCGCGGAAATTGGCGGTATACTGCAGATTCGGATAGGGCAGCGAGCGCGAACCCATGATCTGCTGAACCGTAACCTGCGAACCTGGGCACTGGAAGATCTTCAGCATCTGAAGATTCGCCTGGTACTGATTCACACACGCGCCGCTTTCCATGCTTGCGCCACC
>Ga0209083_1000148_pt1 | contig 107780 bp, 95 predicted proteins | sample AM7aDNAmetaG_FD_184132 | JGI IMG/M metagenome (GOLD analysis project Ga0209083, IMG submission 184132) | Freshwater microbial communities from Finland to study Microbial Dark Matter (Phase II) - AM7a DNA metaG (SPAdes) (version 3) | ecosystem: Environmental > Aquatic > Freshwater > Lake ...
CTTTCCTTACTTTTTTCAACAAAAAAAAGTGGCATGGTTTGCTCCGGAATGAGTGGCACACTTTGCTCCGGAATCACTGGCACACTTTACTCCGAAATGAGTGGCATGGTATAGTCCGAAATAGTCACCCTGTAAGGCCGTATGAAATTACCCTTCTGTCCGGATAGAACATAAGAAAGGTAATACTAATACCATCCCCATCGTGAAAAAAGTATAGACCTTCCATTCTTATAGAGTTGAAACAACCTTGTATCCGAACAAGTCAGGTTGCGGCTGCGACAAATACAACCGCTCGTGATTAAACTTTGCAATCCTGTTTGTCCTTGCGAGTATACCATAATCCCTCATTATATACCTATACAGGACATCCAGCGGTTCGTTTATATGTCTGCCAACAATAGATGAGAACCCAACGTTGGATTCATCTATGACCTGTTCCAAGTCATCCGTATAAGGGAAATCATACATTAGGGCTTCATCGATCTGGCTCAAAAACATTCCGGTATAAAACCCGGTTAGCCCATTCCGGTGGACATACTGGTCGGCGTTACACCATATAAATATGTTACTCGTCTTGGTTCTAAGGCAATCGGCCATTGAATCATCAATTATATAATAGTCAGGAAACTGGCCGGAAGAGAATAGCCCGGACGATGACCCGTGTCCAAGACACAGGATTCGATCCACCGAAAGAATGTGGTTCCGCAATACCGCCTTGGTTATGCCTCCTGTAATGACGGTTTTGTCTTTAAGGTTTGCATAGATATTTTTTAGAAACGTCGTTGACGGATAATCTTCAGGGTGCAGAATAAGCGTTTTCATACAGGCAAATATAACGCCAGATTCCTGGAAACGCGCTACAGTTGTGGAAAAATAAGCTGATATGGATATAGAAACCGATCTAACCGGACAAATGAGCCTGGTCTTATTAATCGCTCGAAGTGTGGTCATCCTTAGCGGCTGTTACAACTATATCGAATTCTCGGAGAATTCGGTAATGATAACCGTTGTTCTTATGAATGATTTTTCGGTTTTAGAATTTGAAATAAACCTATAATGGACAATATTGATGAGACAACAATAAAAATTATTGGTGTTGTTTTATCCCGATGATAATTGATTAAGTCATTACCTATGAGATTTTGAGAAAAATCATTGACCGAATTTAAGCTCTTTTCTGCATCCGTCGGTAAAATGTCATTAATAAAATAAATTAATGTCGGCACGGATATAAATAAAAGAATAATCCCAACGAACAATCCCAGATTTGAACTTTTACGCCTGTATTGTCCAGCCGTTCTTGCATAGTGTGGTGTGAATTCCCTTGAATCCGTTTGTGATAAATGTTGCCGTACCTTTTCATATTGACTAAAAGTTGAATCGTTTGGACTCAATGGAGTTACCTTTCTTGGGATATGATTAACATCCGTTTTGGCATTTCTTGTCGCAACTTCTACCTTTTCAATGTCCTGAGGATACTTTTTCAACCATAATCTAACAAGTTCACTATCAGACAAATCATCATAATTCCCAGGAAAGAGTTTTCTAATTTCTTGGGCAAACTCTTTAATTGTGTACTTCATAATCATACATTTATAAATTATCGAATTCCTGCCCCATCATCTTTTGGTTTTATCGGAGAAACAGGATTTCCTTTACCTACATACGTATCTGGCTTTTTAATTTCATCTCTAAAGGCTGTTGATAAAGGCTCCTTAGGGTATGAAGAAATGACTTTCCCCCTTTTGTTACGGTTTAGTCGGACAATAATAAAGAGAATGATTATTATTAAAACAACAATAAAAAAGGGCATCGCCTCACCAAGACTTATTTTATCTGTTATATCCATATCTTTTAATTTTTGTCTATTATAAATCTTTAAAACTGAATCGCTACATTATCTTATACCTGCACCGTCTTTGGGTTTAATTGGAGAAATGTTTATTTCTTTCGGACGTATTGGGGAGTTTGCACTATTTTTATCTCTAACCATAGCTATTATTTCACCTAAGTTTCTATTAAAATAAGCCTTGTGGAATTCAATAATCCTATTCCCAAATTCTCTAAATAAGATTGTTAAAACAAATATTTGCAATTTCCCAGATTCGTGACCTGAATAAAAGATATTAATAACATCTTTCCCCTTCCAAATTATTGAGGATATCAAATTGAATTCTAGAACATAAACCCCGGTGTTTGTCAATGCTAATAAACACAATTTATTTGTATTCTTATTAGATGAAATTAAATAACCAGTATCTCTGCTACCAAACATACTTTCATTATAATATAGATGATGTTGGAAATCTTCAATATATCCGAAATTATGAAGTTCCCTTCTAATAATGGCATTTAACTTTTCATTTGGAATATTGTCTAAAAGATAAAGCAAGTTCGATTGTGTTGCTATTGCCCCGAAATACCTTTCAAAATCATAGAATTTGTAAGAATCCGATTGTTTTAATAAATCCAGTATAGTTGAAAGGCTTTCTACCTGAGTTTCGTCTTTTTGAACCAATTCCTGACCTTCGGAGGCCTTGATGGCAAGACCACAATTGGAACAAAATTTGGCAGTCTCTGCCAGTTTATTCCCACAATTTTCACAAAATGGCATAATCGAAAGTTTTTGTGTTTATAAATTATCTAATTCCAGCACTGCCTTTAGGTTTTATTGGAGACACAGGATTTCCCTTATTTACATTCGGTTCTGGCTTTTTGATTTCATTTCTAACGTTTGTTGATTGATAATCCGTTGAGTAATTAACTATAGTATTTCTTCTTTTGCTACGGTTAAATTGAACAATTATCAGAAGAATGATTATAACTAAAGCAATAATTAGAAAAGGCATCGCCTCATCAAGACTTATTTTATCTGTTATATGCATATCCGTTTATTATTAAAACGGCGCAAACTGATTTTTACATCGGCACGGGTATGTTCAATGCAATTGTTTCTTACACCTATCGCAGAACCACACCCTTTCTTGGTCGACCTCCTCGATTGTCCCATATGTATTGCACATCATACATACAGGGTCATTCGTACAGTGGTTAAGACCAAGATTGTGCCCGATTTCGTGTAATACGATTTTATCAAGTCGTTCCATAAAAAGTTCGTGGGGAACAAGGTTCCCGTTTGTTCTTCTTAATCTAAATGTTGAAACGACACAGGTGGTACCTGGCATATTACCCAAACCGAAGACACCCCATTCCTTTTCTTTCCTTTTTTCATTAGGGTAAGCAATATCCTCTTCGGTAAGAATCAATAGATAATCATTAGAGTTATATTTCTTCAATACTTTATTGGCTTCATACCTCATATTGCTGGCAGCCATTATATCTTGTGTTGGTTTCGCTGGTGGTAGAACAATACAATCGTAACCATAGAACTTCTTTATTGCAGATGTGATTTCTTCAATGTACTCTGTATGGACTGCCCCCAATGGGAGAATATGAATAACTTTTACTGCATTGGGAATTGAAGTTTTCGTCGGAGTTTGAGAAATACGATCAGATGCTAAATACTCCCGAGATGAATTATTAATTATTAAAAAATATCCCCCTACACTTGCCAATACAATAAAAAAAAGAATTAATAAAATTGAATTTCCTTTTTTAACTTTCATCGGGGCTCTTTCCTCACTACTTCTATAGACTTGTGTTCTTGCTTTAGGCAATATCGGAGTTCTTTCTTCATCACTTTTATAGGGAGATCCATGAATTAACTTCTCTTCATCCTGGGGATATTTCTTCAGCCATAATTCAATAAGTGTCCCATCTGATAAATCATTATAATCCCCCGGATACAATTTCCGTATCTCCCTGGCAAATTCTTCAACAGTATATTTCATACAATAGAATCTTTTGATTACCGAATACCTGCACCATCTTTGGGTTTTATTGGTGAAATGTTTGTTTCTATCAAAGGTAACGTGGTCGCCACATCCCTCTTAGCAACTTTCATAGAAGGGTTTTTCGAATTAATATCAAAGTAAAACTTATAAAAAGCAATAATCGCATCCCCAAATTGTTTATTTAATATTGGCAAAACTACTGTTTGTAATTTCCCCATACTGTCATCTGAATAAGATATATTCATAGCAAACTTTTTCCCCCAAGAAATTGATGAGATATGTGCGAATTCGAAAATGAAGACACCAGTGATGTCCATCGCTAATAAAAACAATTTATTTTTATTCCTATCAAATGAAATTAAATATCCTATATCACCTTTACCAAAATTCGTATCATCATAATATAAATGATGAGATAAATTATCAATATAACCAACATTCAGAATTTTCCTCTTAAATCTCTCAATATATGCATTTAACTTGTCAAATGGAATCTTATCGGAAAGAGATAACCGATTAGAATGCGCTGCTATATCACCGAAATATCGTTCAAAATCATAGAATATGAAAGATTCTGATTTTATTAATGGATCCCCTGTTGGAAAAATGATTTCAACTTTTGTATCGTCTTTTTGAACCAGATCCTGACCTTCAGCGGTTTTAATGACAATACCACAATTGGAACAGAAATGGGCAGTCGCTGACAACTTATTCCCACAATTACTACAAAATGGCATAATCGTGTTTTTATAAAAGTATGACAATATGACTAAATCGTATTTGCAGATAACAATCTCCAGTTATTTCTGTAAATTGAAACAATTGATAAAATGTTCTTTAAAAGTGATAATCATCGATTTTTTTTCCAGTCTTCAAAATTCAGGTAAGGTTTTCCTGAATCTTCCAAGTTATTCCTGTATTCTCTCCATTCCTTAACTAATTTTTTTTCATGTTGTTCATATCCAAAATAGATAACGCCACATAAAAACACAATTACAATAATCCAAAGCCAGTAATTTGGTCGTCCGAGTACTTTCTTCTGATGCACAGAGTTCGCGTTAATATTGGTCCTATAAGAAACTGAACTTGAATCACTTTCAGTTATATTATTTTGAACCCCTTGATTATTATGTGTTTTATTTGCTTGTACTCTGGATATGCCGACCAAATTGACCACCCCCTGCCGGTCCAATTTACAGCACTTCTGCCGATCTGTTTGACCACCCCTCTTTTTTATTCTTGAGAACGATCATTTCCCTGCTTTTTTAGGCATTATACAAAATTAGATTCTTTTCTTTCGTTTCAACTTCTTCCGTGATTTTATTTTTCAGTGATTTACGCAGAGATTCTCCGAGCAGTTCGATTCGGTGAGCATCATGAACAATCCGGTCAAGGATAGCGTCCGCCACTGTTTGTTCGCCGATTACCTCGTACCACTGTGCCACCGGCAACTGCGATGTGATGATGGTTGACCTGTTACCGTGCCGGTCTTCAATGATTTCCATAAGTACCGATCTTGCGTATCCATCCATTGGCTGTAGTCCGAAGTCATCAAGGATCAGTAGATCCTGCCGTTCTATTTTAGCGATTTCACGGATATATGATCCGTCGGCCTTGGCCATCTTCAACCTTGAAAATAGCTTAGTTGAGTTCGCGTAAAGAACTTTGTATCCCAGTGTACAGGCCTGGTTCCCGATGGCAGAGGCAATGTAACTCTTGCCGATACCGGTGCTTCCGGTGATAAGCAGGTTCTCTTTACGTTGGATGAAGACACATTCTGCAAGACGCATCAACTGGTTTTTATCAAGATTGCGATCGATATCAAAGTGCAACTGTTCAACATTGGCCTTGTACCGGAACCGGGCGTTACGCATCTGCCTTTCAATGCGGCGATTGTTACGGTCATCCCACTCTGAGTCAATCAGTATGGATACCATCTCATCGTTGGTTACTTTGTCCATGTTGCCATTTTCCATGCTTGCGCGGAAAGCCCTGACCATGCCGTAGAACTTCATTTGTCTCATTTTTTGCAGCGTTTGTTCATTCATTTTTACAGGTTTTAAGTTAAACAATAACCGGGGCCGGGGCCCGGTATCGGGCCCCAGTCCCGGAAAGATTTATCGGTAATAGTTTTTACCACGGATATTGTCATGCGGTGGTAATGGCTGATCACTGCCTGGTTCCGCCTCGTCGGTGTTCCCGTCAAGTCCCCGTTCAAGGATTGCCTTGATGGTCTGGTATCCGTAATCTCCATATTGGAGGGCACGCCGACAGGCGTTGTTAAGCCGCTCCTTACCTACACGTGCAGCAAAGCTCAGCACCCCCTGGCACGAACGGTATGTCTGTTCTGGGTGCTGACGCGTGTTCAGTAGCTCAATGATGTATTGCTTTGTTTCAGGGCCGACCTCTTCAGCACGTTTAATAAACGTGTTTGGGTTCCAGTCGCTCATGTACCGGTGCTTTGAAGCCAGGTGTTCATTGACCGTCGTATACATATACGGTTGCCTGCTCCTGTTGTGTATGGCAATGCGTTCATAGCGGTGATACACCTCAACGACGCTCTGGCTGTACAACAGCGTTACCTTCTTACCGATAAAATGATACGGAACGCTGTAATAATGTTTGTCTTCAGTGAGGTTGACGTAATTGTTCTTCATCACCGTAACGATCATCCGGTGTTTGAGTTCATACCTGTGATCGGCCAATGGACGAAGCGCTTGACGCTCGGTTTCTTCAAACAGCTGCCTGCGGCTGAATGGCCTGTTCTGCAGCAACCGGTTGTTGTGTTGCTCCAGGGCTTCACCGATAGCCTTGTTGATCAGTTCCAGGCTGGAATAGACTCGTTCCTTCACCATGCCGTAAATCGTGCGATAGATGATCTTCACGGCTCCTTCTACCAGCGCCTTGTACTTGGGCTTGTATGGTGCTGCGGGTAGCGCAGACATCGTGTAATGACTTACAAAGTCACGGAATGCTTCGTTGAGTGTGGGCTCGTAACGGTTCCCCTTTATCACGGCCGACTTCAGATTGTCCGTGACAATGGCATTGGGAACCCCTCCGAAGAAATGCAGGGCATTCTCACACGAGCCGATGAAGTCTTCTTTCTTCTGCTGTAACTTGCCTCTACATAGGTTAACTGGCTGGCACCAAGGATAGCAACAAAAACTTCAACAGGCACCTCTTGCCCGCTTTCAGGATCAATGAGATGCAGCTTTTGCCCGGCATAGTCAACATACATCTTCTCCCCGGCCTTATGCTCCATGTGCATCACCGGGTTGCGCACCTTCAGCCATTTGATGTAATACCCCTTGAACTGCGACACACGGTATCCATCCGGATTCAGCGCAATGTACTGCTGCCACTGCTTCTCCTTGGTGTTTTCCCTGTGTTTTAAGGCTTTCTCCATCCCTGGGAAAAACGCTACTGCTGCAATGTAACGGGGATCATCTTCAACATAATGGCGCGGGACCATGTCCATAAAGAACTGCTCCAACTCCGTATCGCTCATCAGTTCAAGTTCTTCCGTGGACTTGTCTGAGGCCAGGAATAGCCTGATATACTTCTTAACACTGTTGCGGGGAAGACCTGTCCGATCCCCGATGGACTGCTTGCTTACACCTTCGGTGTATAGCCTGATAATGTTTCTTACCTTGCTCATAACGATTAGTTTATTTGACATTTATGATTTGTTAATAACAAGTCAACATAATCATAAACGCCTGCCTGAAAGCAAGGAAAATATCGTTCTAAGGGGTGGTCAATTTGAATCGGCAGGGGGTGGTCAATTTGCCCCGGCGCGAACCGATTTTTACACCGGCACAGGGGTGGTCAATTTGGATCGGCAGACACTGGTCAAAGTGAATGGTTTATCCAGTCAATCCTCTGTCTTAATAATTAAAGAATTCTTAAACGCTGTTACTGGTTTCTCCATATATAATATGCACCGGCATCGCCATCAAAAGCACTGTCAATTATTTCTTGATCCTTATCATGATAATCTTCAGGTTCTGGGTAATCATGTGTATTATCATAATTAATATGTCTTTGATTTTGATAATCATGGGTTTCTCCTTGATTATTTGATTGCGTATTTCGCGGGTCCTCTTTCTTGTTCAAATTCGGTTGTGTTTTTGTATCCACATCGTAATAGTACTTGTGAAGGTTCCCCAAAACATTATGACTTGGTGGAATATTTTCATATTTTTCCTTTTCCAGGGCAGCCCAACTGCCTAAATTTGATAATTCTTGAAAATATCTATAAAATCGAATTAAACCATCGCCACCGTCAATGGTATTTCTATAAATAATTTCATAATGACAATCCGTTCTAAACTTATCGAAAATCCGGATGTCACCTTTAGGATCTGCAATTTTAATATGGATATGGGAGTTATATCTAACTGGATCATCAATAAGTAGAACTTTCCATCCATTTTTCGCAAGCTTATATAATGAACCATCTTGATTGTAAAATGAAATATAAAAATGGTCATCAATTACACGCCTCTCAGGAAAGGTTTGGTCATATCTACCTCGATACTTTTGTTCAATAATAAATTCTGGCGATGCAGCAACTGCTTCGCTTAATTTTTCATATTCCTGATAAGAATCGTCTGGAAATACAGAATAATAACTCATACATTTTAACCTTTATGTGAACTATTCTGTTTTTTTGGTGACTCAAAGGTAGATTTTTTATGCTCAAAGACCAGAAAATTCACCAAAAACTTGACAGAATATCATACAAGGTTGGTGGACGGGTTTATGCTATCCGTTGGAATATCGTTGATTTTTAAACAGAAATACACGGCGGGGAGGATTAGGTCGGGTTATTACCAAGTAAGTGTCAACGAACACAGATGTTTTGGTCATTGAACCTTGGCCAAGACTGGTCTTGTTAAATCGGGCGAAGTGATGGGTTCATTAAGCGATATTTTTCTTGGGTCATATGTTCAGATATTTTATATTTTTACAATACAATTTACTTTTGATAACCAATAACTGCGGGAAAATGTTTATCCTTAAAAAAAAGTCACAGCAAACAAACAATTATCAGAGACGGTGGATATCTTGTCCGTATTCAATATATGTTTATTGGACAGTCTTTGATCATAGTCCAGTTGATAAATACGAACTTTTTCAACTTTTGAGTGAGGATGAAAGAGAATTCCTTAAATCAGGAAATTTACCTGAGAATTCTAAAGATGAATTTGATGATTTGGATATTAGTCCAAAAACACAATTATATGAAGTAATTATGCCGATGATTAGGGCGAATATCTTTACTTTAGAAAACATGATTCTGTTATCAAGTAAATTTAAAATATTCAATCACGCTCAAGGTAAAACGATAAAAGAGTGGGATAGCAACGGTTTTAATTGGATAAAAAGACAGATTAATACAACATCAGCATCAACTAATAATTTTGAAGATTTTTTTGGTATAACTCAACCTATTGATCCACGAAAATCACTTGCACATTTAGAAATTCAAGACGAATATGATGGCTGATCCTATTCGAAGATGTGATGTGTTTATATAAAGTTTGTGATCAGCAACCAAGTTAGATGATCATTATGATTGACAAAGAAACATTTACAAAGGAAATCCTTGCTGAAATTGATAACTATAGGGAATCTATTTATGAGAATATTAGTGAGTCATTTAAACAATTTGATGAGGACATAGAATTTAGGAAAGAATGGGGTGGATACATAGCATCAGAGCCCGATGTAATTGTCGTTTCTGTATCAACATACGAAATAGAGTGTGATATTGATCTTTACTTAATTGAAGTACAAGAGGACTCTTTGATAAATGAAGGAGGGTGCTTACCTGTGAGAAGTCCTAAACGATTTACGGGAAGATTTGATGAAGACCCTGATTATAACGAGAAGAAAGAGATACTTAAAAAAATCCTTGTTAAATGGATGGTTGAGCTGGGCAATTATGTTGAAAAAGTAAAACCATATCCTTTTGCGGTTGTGTGCTTGCGTGGAACTGGCTATTCGGATTTTTGGATTGATTCACAAACATTAAAGGTTGTTGTACCATTTCCTGTCATTGAATTAAAAAAATTTCTTGATAGAAGGAAGTTTGATATGAAATATTACAACCCTTCTTGGAATAGGCATAAAATGGATTTGGGTTTTAACACCTTATAAGAAGGAGATTAAAAAATTACAGGCCACAGGAGGTGTCTTTAAAGAGGCGTCTCCGATTAGTCAAGATAAAGTATCTGTCTCTATAAAGCACTTTAAGTTATGATAAGTAATCTTGTTTATCCTTGGGAGTATAGCGATCCTTTTTGGGCTGGCTTTAAGCAAATTAATGTTGATCCGTTTGATGAATTAAAAAAAGTAGTTAATCAAATGTGGCATAATGAAAGTTCTCATTATCATTTTTCACCACCATCAAAAAATTTCACGTGGGAAGATGTTTTGCAACCTGCGTTAAGATGTCTTAAAATGTTAAATACTTGTGAAAGAGCTTATTTAACAAAGGATAAAGACTATTATAAAATTTATTGTGATACAAGTATGCTTACCAAGGACACTACTGTAAGATTTAAATATCTCAAAAATGAGTACAAAATTCATATAACGATAAGTTGGGCTTTTACAGCAGGGCCGTGGTATTGTTGTCCGAGTGGTATATATTCCAGTTTTGAAAAGAAGTTTATTGAATTACTTCGAGAAATGAAGTCCACATTGCCGACAGCAAGATCGCAAGAGGCAATGAATATACTCGTAAATTTATCTCAATCAAGTTATTTGAAGTAGTTTCTAAAACCCAATAAGTTGGAGTTTCTTTCAAAAAGATATTGATTTTCATCCTCCATTAAAAAAGAATATTCACAAAATGAACACTTTAAGCCTGTAGAAAGGAAGTCATCCAGTTGCAACTTTGAGCAGTAAGGGGAGCCCAGGTGGACAAGCTGGCAGTTTTGCCGGCTTGTTTTTTTATGTCTCCTCCCGCATGACTTGATAATTGAGCAAGAAAGACAAGCGTTTGAACAAAACGGAGCGTCTGATCACCTTCCTCCGGGTCTGGCTGACCACCTTAAACTATTAGCGATCAATTAAATGAGATGGTGAGGCTCTTCCGTTGAAGACTGGTAAAGAGGACGTTTTTACCAATTAGTCCATACCGGGATATAAACAATCATGATTTAATGAAAAGCAGTTAATACCGTTAATCCTGAATAAATGGAAAGGCTAAATAATTAACTTTGAATATTATTACCAATGGTAATCTTGCGAATTATGGATCGTATCAGAATTATCTCCAATATATTATCCCTCCTGTTGCTTTCGGCCTGTATCAAGCAATACAACCCGGTAATTGATGCAAATGACGAGACTAAATACGTGGTATCTGGACGCGTTACAGCTACAGAAGGCTGGCAGGAGGTCAATGTTTCACTGACTTCACCTATCGGTTCACCGAAATATATTCCGGTAGTTGGTTGTAAGGTAAAGATCCTGGATGACAAGGGCAACAATTTCGACATGCCGGAACTCGGGCCGGGGCAATACACTACGTGGATGGACAAGGCAAATCTTATACCGGGCACATCTTACCGGGTTATGGTTATTACGCCGGAGGGTGAAAAACTTGAGTCAGGATTCGATAAAATGTCAAAATGCCCGCCACTGGATTCTGTTTATTACGTTGTTAAGAATGTTCCGACACCTGATCCTACGGTAACCAACAGGGTAATGCAATTTTATGTGGACCTGAATGCAGTAGGCGACTACAGCCGGTATTACAAATGGGAGATTATTGAAACATGGGAATACCATGCCGCCCGGCCTTTAGAATATTATTATGACGGTACTGTTCACCAGATCTACCCTCCGGATTATTCAAATAAAGTATGCTGGATAACCCTTCCGGTTAAGAATGTTTTTACCGTTTCCACCATGAATATTGGAGAAAACATCTATCATCAATACCCCCTCCACTTCATCGATGGTACTACCCCACGGTTGGGGTATCTGTACAGCATGCTGGTCAGGCAATTTTCTCTGAGCGAGGGAGCCTACAATTACTGGGAACAGATGCGCATCAACAGCAATGAACAGGGGGGACTTTATGAAAAACAACCCCTGGACATCAAAGGCAATGTGCGGAATTTGAGCCACCCTGAAAAAAGTGTTCTTGGTTACTTCTATGCGGTATCTGAAACGAATAAAAGATACTTTTACCATGATATAGAAGGACTTAACCTTGTTTTTAGTAATTCCTGCAATGAACTAGACCTCGTGGACGGATTTAGAACATATACGAAAGACGAATACCCGGTTTACTTTTATTATCGGGCCGAAGTCATAAAAATACTCAATAGAGAATGCATTTTTTGCCAGACATTGGGCGGTACAACGGTAAAACCCGATTTTTGGCCATATTGACAGGAAAAAACAGTGTCAGTTTGCAACTGCGCTTCGTTTTAATCCCCCAATTTAAAAACAGAAAAGGAACACGTTATGTCCGCAGGAATGAAGTCATCCGGTTGCAAGTTTGAGCAGTAAGGGGAGCTTAAAAATGAATCACTTACGATGAATTTCGTGGATATTTTTTTCTTTCACGCAAGAAATATGCCAGGATTTGATAAATTTCAGGTCATGTAAACCGCTTTCAGATAAAACCGGATCCCTTTGGGTCATGAGTCCGATCCAAATGAAAATGCATAATCCAACTTTTTTCCTTACCTCATTCCTTGACTCGGTTGAGTGGACCACGTAATGTCAATTATTCCAATTGCCCCTAACGGCTGATGCCATGACAAGTGCGGGAATAAATGGTTGTGCTTTTTCGAATCAGCAAATTGTATCTAATGATTTCAACTGTACCAACGATCACGCATACCCTCATTTGTTATGCACAGGCTGTTTTCATGAATCGTAGAAACTATGTATTGAGAAATCTAATCACGGTGTTGCGAATATGCCCCTTCCTGTAATGACTTTCTTGAATAATTTATGACCAGGTTGGAATACCAATTAATCCATTGCTTAATAAATAAAGCATAAAAATCAAATTCAGTATTGCTGCCAATGCTGAATAGAAATAAAAAAATTTAGACATTTTCACACGTAAATTTTTAAAAATGTAAAATACCGACCAAACAGATGCAAATGCATAACAGATGCTGCAAATAAGAAACAGAAATGAAATCGGGTTAGCCGTTCCCAATAATTGAAACAAATCATATTTTGTCTGTACTTTTATTATAAAAGAAATAATTACAACAAAAATAAAAGAGTTGGTAAGCAGAGGCCATAAGCCAACCATTAAAGCTGTTTTGCTTTTATCTTTCCCAAATAAACAGATCAGTGTCCAAAGCAATCCGAAAATAATTGTACTTACCAGGATGATCGGAAATGCGAAAAATACAGAAATCAGGAAGTAGGCCCATAACGGCGAAATCTTTTTCAGATTAACGCCAAGTGTAGTGCCTTCCAGCGGATCATTTATCAGAACAAACCCTATTCTATTGGATTTTACAGACCTGAATTCATTGTTGCCTGCTGCAATGAATTTTGCTGCAGAATTTCCTTTCATCAGACTTTTAACATAAATCGTATCATCTTTATTCCATACTTTTTGAACATTATTAATCCGTTCAATAAATCCAAACAGATCTATTTTAGGATTGATAATGGTATAGTATCCTGATGGATCGATCGTAATTTTATACTTTTTGTGATCAAGTTCAACCGGTTTTTGTATCAGATCTGCTGTTTGGTAGTATTTTATTAAATCGGAAATTTCATTTAATGCATCTTCATCACCTCCATTAATCATGACGGCATATCCCCTTTTGTATTCCTGAAGATACGCAAAATCCGCATTGCCACCTGGTACGCTTCCCCCGTGTCCATGATATAAAAAACCTTTATAATAACTGCCTATATTTGATAACCCATACCACTGATACAATTCTATTTTTGATAATATTGGCATACTTTCCGATCTTTCCATTCTTTGTAAAGAGGAATCGGAAATTATTTGATGATTATTGATCTTGCCTCTGTTGATAAAAAATTTTATCATGTTGACCATGTCTTTCGGAGAACCATTCAGCGCTGCCGAAGGACGGTAAAGAATATTGAAGTAGCTTAATTCTATGCCGTTATCATATAATTTTGCACCCGATTTTTTATATTGTTCTGTTTGAAGAAAGGTGATATTTTCCATCCCCATGGGTTTAAAAAAATATTGATCAATATAGTTTTCAAAGGTTAAACCGGAAACTTTTTCAACAATGTAAGCGGCCATACTCATCCCGGCATTGCTGTATCCGATGCGTGTTCCGGGAATGTATCTTGAAGTTCGTGCCCGGGGATAATAGTCAAGCGCCTCTTTAAGTGTTTTAGGTTTAGGGTCATCGCTGCCAAGCTCGGCAAAACGCCATTCATCCCATCCGGTAGTATGCTCGAGCAGATTTTCAATTCGTATAGGATATTTATCTTCCCAGGGATTATTAAATTCAATTTCAGGTATCAAATCTTTGATTTTATCCTTAAGACTTAAACGCCCCTCTTCCTGTAATTTTAGAATTGCCAATGCAACATACATTTTTGAAATTGAGCCAAGCCGAAACATTGTATTTTCATCTACATCGATATTGTTTTCAATATCTGCTTTCCCAAGTCCTCCGAGCCAAACGATTGAATCACCCGTCACCAGTGCAACTCCCGCGCCTGGTGTTTTTGTGTCTTTTAAAATATTTTGAATTGAGTTTTTTAACTCCTTAAGGGTTTTGGGCTTATTATCGTCTGAAGCATTTTGAGCAAAAGAGTTTAGACCAATAAAAACAGAAAGGAGTAATACCAATACAGACAGTGTTTTTTTAATGATCGTCATATATTCTTTCTTGAATTCTTTAATAAATTGTTTAAACCCTTGGAGGGTCACGGACCCTCCAAGGGTCGGGTTACCGGTGTTTGGCATAAGCAAGTTAATTCGTTATCCCATTATTCGTTACCGACAAGCTTGTGCATAACGACTTGTGGCCGCAATATAGGGGTTATTTTTCCAACAGGCACTGAATTTAATGTCCGACGGCCAACTGAATAAAACGCACCATCAAACCACCTTCCGCCGTTTGGGGTTGATCCCCTTATGCTATTGGCATTCAAATAAATGAGCTGGTCAGGTTGTACAGGCGAAGGCTGGTTATTCCCGGTGGTTTTTTCTGTTTGCGAGCAAAAATATATATCCCTATATATTTGAGCATGTAAGTATGTGAATCAATGGAAAAACGCCTGTCATCCCGCCATCCAATCGCGTTCATGCCAATGAGTAAAAGACAGTGAAATCCTTGATTTGCATCCATGTTTTGCGTATATTTGGGAAATGACAGGGGGTTAATGTCCTTGACGCTATAACATTTCTCCTTTTTCCCCTTTTCCACTGCCAATTTCCACCCAGACAGTGACCCCTAGAATGGCTGTGTCATACTGGATTAAAAATCAATATGGGGTCAATAATCCAAAAAATCGTGGATATGAAAAAGTTCTACATCCTTGTGATTGCGCTGTTATTGGTTAACGGGGCAAGGGGTCAGCATTCAATCCCTGCAAGGTCAAATAATGATTTTGGACAAAGAAGACCTACAACATTGAATCTGCAACATCGCACATTCAATTCAACCGAAAATATCCAGGGTGTGATGGAAAATAATGATTGGAACACATTCAACACCCATACGGAAAAAGATTTAAGACAATCAATTAACCATCAAATGCCAAATCAAGGCTCACTAATCCAAATAAATGACAGCATCTGCTATTGGCAATGGGACACACTCAATATTGGATGGAAGGTTGTATTAAAAAGCATAAATATGGTTTATGATGCCCAAAATAATTTGATAAGTGAATTATATAAAAAGTGGAACAGCAGCGCCTGGGAGAATGTCAGGCAATACTTTTATGCATATGATGCAAATAATAATCAGATAAGTGATTTAAGCCAATATTGGAACGGCAGCGCCTGGGAGAATGACAGTCGGCACACCTCAGCCTATGATGCAAACAATAATCTGACAATTGATTTAAACCAATATTGGAGTGGGAACGACTGGGCTAATGACAGTAAACGCATCTGTACTTATGATGCAAACAATAATCTTACAAGTAAATTATACCAAAACTGGAACGGTGGCGAATGGATGAATTTCTGGCAAAACATCAATACTTACGATGACCATCATAACCAGACAGGTGAAGTAAACCAAAGATGGGTAAATTCCGCATGGGTGAATGAATCGCAATACATTCATACTTACGATGTCAACTGGAACCGGACCAGTGATTTATTCCGGGAGTGGAACGGCAGCACCTGGGAAAATTCTTCGCTCTGCGGTTATACTTTCGATGCCAACAATCATCGGACTAGCCAATTATACCAAAACTGGAACGGAAGTGCGTGGGAACCTTACGGGCATACGTTGTGGATTTATGATGCCATCAATAATCTAATAAATCGATTGTACCAAACGTGGAATGGAATCACCTGGCAGAATGCTATGCAATACCCCTGTACTTACGATACCAACAATAACGAGATAAGTTCATTGGTGCAATATTGGAACGGAACCGCCTGGGTGAACTCTTCGATAAACACTTCTTCTTACGATGCCAACAATTTTAGAATGAGTAATATGCTTAAATCCTGGAATAGTGCTGGTGAAATAGAATACGGCGACAGCACACGCTATTATTTTCATACTGTTCTTGGAATAAATGAATTGATGGCGCAGGGAAGAGGTATTGTTGTTTATCCCAATCCGTCGTCGGATAAAATCACAATTGAAACTCCCGCCAAAGGCGGCCTCTCCATCCTTAACATCAAAGGGCAGCAACTCATCACCCGCAAGGTCACCGGGCCAAAATCCCAAATTGACATCAGCACGCTGCCCATCGGGGTTTACTTAGTTCGGGTGACGGGTGACCAGACCGTGCAGGTGGAAAAGTTCATTAAACAATAAGATTCCAGTAGCAGAGTGCTTTTCTTTGCTAAACCGGATAAACACAGCATCAGGCCACCTTCCTCCGGTTGGGGTTGATCCCCTTATGCTATTGGCATTCAATTAAATGAGATAGTAAAGTTGTTCCGGCGAAGGCGGGTCATTGCTGGCGTTTTTTCCACTCTGTTTATCAAGGGTGGCCATTAAACTAAAACCCAGCACATATGAATTTATGCAGCTTTCATTCGCCAATCAAGAGTTATTTCGTCTGTCCGGCAAGTATCGGACTCTCAAAAACATTGTTATAAGCATAATCGATAATTCGCAGGGTATCATTATGCTGGCTGCAATATATCTTGATCCATCCATACTTATGCTTATTTTCTATTGGGAATCTAAAACCCAGGTATCTTTCTCCTTTTCCCTGAAACTGACCCGCATTAAGGAAAGTCCCCAAAACAGATGTCCCATTTGTCCAGTTGCCGTTTTCCGATATTTTGTCATTAAATAGCAGCGCATCAGGATAATGAAATGTCGAATTATCAAGAATTTCCACCATCATGGGAATTGCCCTTGCGGCCAGAGAATCAAACGATTGTGGAAGCCCGCCTGGATTAAACTGATTTAAGTCAATGATCTCAAATCCAATGTCAGCAATTTTGTCGTCATTCAGATCAAACTGTTTCTGACCGGTCGAAATAAACTCAGAACTAATCGTTCCGGATAAGATACTGTCAATGTGCTTTGATATTTCATCATCGCTTTCCATTAATTTCCCGACATCCCTGATCACCACATACTCTTTGCTAACAGGCTGATAAACAATGCTTTTATCGTTGTTGTCAGCGTTCTTGTTGCAGCTACTGATTGCAAAAACAATTACGATTAGCCACAAACCCATTTCATTTGAATTTTTCATTTTCAAGTAGGTTTAAATTAAATAAAAGGAGTGAAAATCGGCCGAATGGACAATGTTATGAATTAACGGGTTTTAATTGACAATATTGTTTGATAACCCTGATTAATTCATCAGAACTTTTTCTTCAACAAAATTTCGATTTGGGGGTGATATGGGATACGCCGATGGCCCTGACCATCTCAGGTCATTTAAATTGACCACTCTTATGGATTGATTGTTAATCTGATCATTGGGTCTGAAGAAATCGGCACAAAGGGGTCAGGATGTCTGTCCTGTCCAAAACCAGCTATTCTCTGCCATTTGAGGATTTTCTAAAATAAGCAAGCCGACCACTATGCCCACCGTAACAGGCTCATTTGGGTTTATACAGCCACGTTCATGAGTCGCAATAATTGCAACATAGCAGGGTTTATTTTGCAATTTCTCAGAAATCCATCTGTTGGAGCAATAAAAAAACGTAGTTTTTGAGTGGGGAGTTAAATCCCTGGTTCAATTTTAGATATTATGCAAAAACCCGAATACACATCTTGAATAGCAATTATATTTCCCCTGAATCCTGAGGTACTTTTGGATAGAAATCAAATAATCAGTAAAACCATTCAGTAATCACAGATTCTCAGAACATGAAAACACTGATCAAAAAAATATCCTCAGCCAGCGATTTAAAGAAATTTATAGGTTATCCATACAAGTTGTATAAGGGCAACGCGTATTGGTGTCCTCCGATCAGACGGGATGAAAAGGATATACTTTTAAAAAAGAAAAACCCGGCATTTGATTTTTGCGAAGCAGAATATTGGCTTGCATACCAGGGGAAAGAAATTGTGGGCAGGATTGCCGGGATCATCAACCTGGCTGCAAATGAACGTTGGAAGGAAAAACGGGTTCGCTTTGGATGGATCGATTTTATTGATGATCAAGAGGTGAGTTGCCGGCTTATTGAGGCCGTCACGGAATGGGGAAAATCAAAGGGAATGGATTGTATTCATGGGCCACTCGGTTTTTCTGACATGGACAAAGAGGGAATGCTGATCAAGGGATTTGAGGAACTTTCAACCATGGGAACCATCTATAATTATCCGTATTACCCTGTTCATATGGAAAAGCTGGGCTTTGAAAAAGCTGCCGACTGGCTGCAGTTTATAATGCCTACTGATCCAATCCCCGACAAAGTGAAACGAATTTCCAAGCTGGTCGCTGAGAAATACAGCATCAAGCCATTAAAAGTAAAAAGAGCCAAAGAACTTTTACCATATGCCAGTAGAATGTGGGATTTACTGAACTTAACATTTAAAGATATTTATGGTTTCACAGCTCTGACGAAAAAACAAATCAACCTTTATACGAAACAATACTTTTCTTTCATTAATCCAGACTATGTCAGCTTCCTGGTCAATGATGCCGATGAAGTCGTGGGGTTTGGCATCGCAGCACCCTCACTGACGAAAGCACTTCAGAAGTGTAATGGAAGATTGTTTCCATTTGGGTTTATATACCTCCTTAGGGCACTTAGAAAGAATGATATTGTCGATTTGTATTTGAATGGTGTACACCCTCATTATCAGGGAAAAGGCATTGTAGCCATCTATCATAATGAACTTCAATGCGGATTTATAAGAAATAATATCAAAACAATGGTCACTAATCCCCAACTCGACACTAATTCTGCAGTACTGATGTGGAAGATGTACGATACAAGGCAGCATATAATACGGCGGTGCTGGATAAAACATTGTTAGCCTCTATTTCTTCTTCGGCGGCACCGTAGGAAAAAACGTTACTTCAAATGTCCTGTTGTCAGGTGGAAAAAACGCTTGCTTTGACCAGATTTCACCTGAGCAATCCAACGATTTCCCCTTGTTGATTGTTAAGAAGATAGGGTGGTCAACATAAATCGGCAGAGGGTGGTCAAGAATTCCGGTGTTTCCACCACACCTCAGAGTCCTCAATAATAGGTAAACTTCAATGCATCGTTAAGGCAGACAGGGATTACGGACATGGTCAGTTAACCCGTTTGGTTTTCTGTATCAATTTCCATGATAGAATGGAACAAGTCATTTTTGCAAAGGTGTGGCCTTGTTACTTTGCTGGCCTCCTGCAGCAGATGGTTTTAACAAGTCTTCTATCACTTTCTTATAAGGTGACGGCTTCATGTTTTGTGTTCCAGTTCCCTCCCCTTTACCTGAAGGGGATCTGGCTCCTGAAGCCTGGTCGGTCCCATTTACTTCTGTATTGTGGAAGCCCGGCTGATTCTTGTTTAGCGGTGTGACCGGCTTCGGAATTACGGTTTCTTCAGCCGGTTTATTCGGGTCCGGCAACGTGGAGGCATGCTTTCCAACCACCAGTTTTCCACCTTCATAGTATAACCCTTCGCCATTTGTTTTGGTATCCGCATCATTATGTAATCCACGCGACATATTCTGAGTATAATTGCTTTCAATTACTTCCCTGGGCAAGGCAGGATGTTCATAGCCAGCCCGCTTGCCAATGGCAATATAGGATACCGTTACAGAACTTTTTCCGTCATTGTTTTCCACTACTTTAAATCCTTTCCCTGAAATTTCCGAAAGGTAAACGCCATTCGAGTTGCCGGTTGGTGTAACCGTAACTACCACCGGTGTTTCGGATGAAACAGCTGAGGTGAAAGCGGGATCAAAATCTACACTGGTTTTGCCGTTGGAGAGTGTCGCATACCCGCTGGTTTGAATGGTAACATCGGTTGATACACTGGTATAAAGAACAGTGTTGGTATTTGTGCCATTATCCTGCAGGTGTACATCCAGGTTATTTTTAAATACAACGCCATTTGAATACGATGCGTAATTACTGCCTTCAGCATAAACTCCGTAAACCTTCCCATGGATATCGGCACCCATCAGCTCTCCCCAGGCCCCGATTCCTATCCCGGTATTTGCCTGGCTGCTTTTTCCGCTACCGTTTGCATAGCTGGTGAAATAACCACCATAATCCGTACCTGCGCTGTTTTTATATCCCAGCGATCCCCAATAATAACCACCCTGTTCCGCACCCAATATGCCTCCGCAACGGGTATTATCGTTGTAATTGAATCCAGCTGTGCCAAAGGAGTATAAATCACCCCAAAAGGAATAGCCCTTGCTTGCACTGTTGCATAAATAATAGGCATATCCTGCACCATCGTGAACCGAATTGCGCGTTCTGTAAGCATAAATATTCGATTGTCCATTGCCATCTAAAGGATCTTCCACATGATAAAAATAATTGGGAAACGCTGAACTGTATCCCAAATTACTCTGACCGTTATCATTATAATTAACCTGCAATTTTGAGGTTGGAGTATAGGTGCCAATCCCTACATTCCCACCTGCTTCCTGCAGGATGAGTGGATTAGTGCCCCCATAAGAGCCAAGAGTAAGATAAGCAGCGGAGGGTGTAGCAGTGTTCGTGCTCCAGTAAAGATATCCCTTATAGTCCAGACTCTGTCCTATATATAAGATGGCATTCCCGTTGTCATCTCCAATAGACACATTGGTACTTGCATTCCATGCGCTGACAGGTGTTCCGAATATTCCCGTATAGCTGGAAGGGGTTTCGGCAACATGAAGGGTGCCCGCAGGAACTATATTCCCAATACCGACATTGCCACCTACCGGCTGAAGTATCAGCGGATTCGTCCCGTTATAGGTTCCTACCCAGAATTGAGCAGTGGCCGGAGCTTGATTGTAATTCCAAATGAGAAATCCCTTATTGGTCATAGACTGACCAACATACAGGAGGGCAGTATTGGCATCATCCCCGATGGATACATTGGTCGCACCACTATATCCGAGGATATTAGTGCCGAATAAAGCGGTAAACCCAAGACTTTTCGCAACATGGAATGATGCCAAGGGGTTAGAGGTACCTATTCCGACATTTCCTGCATTGTAGTAAATGCTGGATCCATTGTTCAGCCACTGGCCGGAATTGCTGCCAATTAAAAGCCACAACGGAAGAGCAGGTGTGCCTGAATTATAATATAAACCCGGAATTCCATCCGTTTGATAGATCGTAAGCCCTGTTGCCGGAGTTGTAATGGCATTTCGATCGGCCTGGGTCATCCGGGGAGCGAGGAAGCCTTTTGTGGTGCTTTTTATATCCAGCATGGCAGAGTTATCCGGAGCGCTGCCATCGGCGTTAATGCTAACCTGCGCAAAAAGGCTGATTCCTGAAAACAGGAACAAAGTTAAAAAGGCAAAGAAATTTTTCATGACACATGGATTAATTGTGAATAACTAAATAGTTTGATATTCAGTGAATTCTTTGCCAAATATAATGATAAAAAGAGGCATTTGCAATTTTGGGAATAGATAACTTCCCTTCGTCAAATCATCAAGCCATTATTGTCCTGGATCAGCATCAGATTGGAAAAACCATTCACATTAACCACTCTTCGCCGGAGCAACTTTACCATCTCACCAAAATGATTATTAGACCAATATGGAGGTCAACATTAACCGGCGAAAGGTGGTCAAATGGTTCGTCTTTTCCAGGATTATCCTTTTCATCATTCCTGTTTTATGGTTTGACAACGAAGTGCTTTTGCAGTATGCTCAAACATTTTCATAAGGTTGCCATGCTGACCTTTTTCAAGTTCCTTGAAACAGAAAGCAAAATAGGGATTGATATCGTCACCTGAAAAGGTTTGCATAAAGGAGGATTGCGTGTTATATGATTCATCGACCATCATCCTCAAGATCTTGCTGGGACGGATGAGCCCACTCCTGGCGAATGTTCCCGCTGCAGTTGTCATATATGCCAATGGAACGATGAACTCTGCCACCGTGATCGGGTGCAAAGTGACTTGCTCATTTACATCCATTAATAACAGGAATGCACTTTTTTCCCTGAAAAAATTTATAGGGGAACCCTGTTTGAGGGATTCAAGAAAGGAGGTATACAATTCATCCTTTTCAGGTAGTGGCAGGCTGAAGCTCAACAAAATTCCGGCAGGGTAGTAGATGATGCGTTTCTCATCCTTGCCGGAAGGCTTGAATTTATCTACATGGATGTTTCCCATATCGCAGGTTTTCCTGGTCAGATAATCAAAAATCTTGTCGGTGTCAAAGCGCCGGGAGACGAAATCATACGTTAACGCCTTGTTCAGATCGGGATACCAGCTCGTTCCATGGGATTCCCCGTGCAGATGCGTTTGCAACTCACAGCGGTTCTTATCCCAGATAACCTTGTGAACGACCGAACCATCACAATCCAGGAAATACTCCGCCGTGATGACTTCGTTTTCAATCCTGACACTGTTTTCATTGAGGATTCCATACCCAAGGTATGCGGGAAGCGCGCGACCCGAAAAATTCAATTGTTTTGTTTCCATAGCAATAAGGTTTAAAGGTTAAACATCATTGCACCAGGAAAACTCAGCGGAAGGGACAGGGGGAAATGAAAAAATCGAACCCTTTTGACCTTATGTCCGCATCGTTTTGCCACCGTGGCGTTCGAGGCTCGGTTGGCACCCATTGAAGGGTTCTTGATGCTGCTGCAAAGATACTATGGGATATACCTGATCCGACAAATATGGGAAAATAAAGTGTTTACAGAAAAGTGTGACAAAAAGCAGCATCATGCCACCTTCCGCCGTTTTGGGTTGACCCCCTTATACTATTGGCATTCAGTTAAATGAGATGGTCAGATTGTTCCCGTGATGGCTTGTTGCTGCTGGCGTTTTTCCAGGCAATAGGCAATGCATCCTGTGTGAAATGCTCAAATATCTTCTTTGCCAGTTGAAGGGTTTTCTGTTCGCGTTCTGTTATCATTTTGTTTGATTTTAAAATTTAGAGATAGATCTGTTTGGGTTATCATTTTACTTGATTTTTGTTGTTAATGTTATAACTTTACCAATCCCTTCTCCTAATATCAGAGAACCTCCCGTTTAACCCAACCGAAAATATTGAATCATGAAAAATTTAGCCGTTGTAATTGCTTTGTTTCTGCTTATAAGCAACACATTATTTGCACAGGTAAGTATCAATACCGAAAACAGTGCACCCGACTTGTCGGCCATCCTGGATTTAAAATCCACCGCAAAAGGATTTCTGCCACCAAGGATGACCACAGTCCAGCGAAACACGATTGCTTCTCCTGCCGAAGGATTGGTTATTTACAACACCGATGAAAAAGCACTGAATGTTTACAATGGCATTGTCTGGAACTCAATGGTACCCATCCCTGCTTTTAGCTGCGGGTTAACCATCAGCATCAACCACGTGGTTTCAGGCGGCGTTGCGCCTGTAAATAAAACAGTTGCCTATGGCACTGTGAACGGAATTCCCGATGAACTTAGCAAGTGCTGGATTACCAGCAATCTGGGCTCCGATCACCAGGCAACTGCCGTGGACGATGCAACTGAAGCTTCAGCAGGCTGGTACTGGCAATTTAACCACAAACAGGGGTATAAACATGACGGTATAACCCGCACTCCAAATACAGAATGGATAACCAGCATCAGCGAAAGTTCAGACTGGATGACCGCCAACGACCCATGCAATATCGAATTAGGCGCCATGTGGCGTATCCCTACTTATACAGAGTGGCATAATGTTCTCATCACCGGCGGCTGGACTTCATTGTCTGACCCATGGAACTCTGGTTTAAGATTGCACGCTTCCGGGTTCCTGGGCTGCAATGAGGGTTCACTGAACCAATGTGGCTCAGGCGGCTACTACTGGAGCAGTACACAGGTCGGTGCACTTTACGGCTGGGGCATGTACCTCGAAAATGGGGGCATCGACATGTATAACAGCAACCAAGCGTACGGCTTCTCCGCCCGCTGTGTGCGAGACTAATAATTCAAGCAATCGGTTTTTTGACCCATGGCGCTTTATTGCCACTTGCCGGTTTTATAATTAACCCACTGAGTTTGACAAAGAACCAAAATGATAGTGCACCGCCAGCGGCAAACAAATAGAAACCATCATCTGTGACAATAAGATGATCCCAAACAGCGGGTTCTAAAAGTAAACCAGCATTGACACGTTTCCTGTTGATTGTCTGATCAGCTTCCCTGGGAATGAAATTTCCCGAAGGATGATTGTGCACCAGGATTATTGTCACCAGTTCATGGTAATATTTTTTAGTGATAATTCTGCAAGCATGTCTGAAAATTCCATCATCCACCGTTCGCGAGCAAAAATATATATCCCTGTACATTTGAGTAAGTAAGTATGTGAATCAGTGGAAAAATTCCTTTCATCCCGCCATCCAATCGCATGAATCCCGATGAGTAAGAGACATTAAATGGGGTACAGTTTGGATAGTTCAGTTTCCCGGGATATCAGGGAATATAAATTCAGCTTATTTTACAGATGCAGATACGGGGTATGCTGTTGGCGGTTTTCAACAAGTGGACAGTTCTTTAAGCTATAGGATTCCAGTCGAAATGTACTTTTCTTTGCTAAGAACAAATTTTCCAACTGTTCAGAACTGACTTAGGCTGATATAGTGTAGAAAAATCGCTTGCACTGACCAGTCTTCGCCGGAACAGCCTGGCCATCTCATTTGATTGATATTTAATTTCATAAGGTGGGCAGCCCAAACCGGCGGAATGTGTTCGGATGCTCTGGTTTATCCACCTTCCTTTTAACCCGGCTGATTTTTCTGTGATGGTTGTAAAACCCGTTCCCGATCAGATGGAGGAGTGCAAACAGGAACAGATCGTTGTCGTGCCGCCAAAAAGCGCCTTCGGCATGGCCCTGACGTGCATACTCCAGCTCCGGCTGATTAACTGCACCCACTGCTGCTCGGGGCTAAAATAAAACACACCGGCTTTGTGAAGGATGCGAATACGCGAACAATCAAATACCCACTCAATCCTTGAAAAACCTTTATAAGTTTGCAGTTTATGCACATACACAAAAAGGAATTTACATGTCTTTATTCCTTGAACTGATTTGTAAAAACAGACCTCCAACCCATCAAAAACCCCCACTCTTCTTGTATGAAAAATCACTTACACATCATCATGACACTGATCTGGCTCGCCACGACGTGCCAGATCGCTGTTTCGCAGCCGAAACCCTACCTGCAGACTCCGACGCCAACGTCGATATACATCAGCTGGCATTCGACGGACACGGCTTTTACACAGGTCCGGTACGGGAGCTCCGCTTCCGCCCTGACCAGCCTGACACAGGGCTCATTCCTGAACAACTCCGGAAAGATCTGGCACACCGTGAAGCTCACCGGGCTGACGCCGGCGACGACCTACTTTTACCGGTGCATCAGCGGCGCCGATTCGTCAGCGGTCTTCCCGTTCCGGACCCAGCCCTCGTCATCGGCCCCAGGCCAGCATGTCAGGTTTGTGGTCGTCGGAGATTCACGCAACAACGACACGATCCCGACCTACCTCCCGGTCGTGTGCGAAAACATCCTGCAGACCCTGGTCGCAAAATACGGGGCCGATTGGTACAACTCGGTGAACCTGGTCATGCATACTGGCGATGTCGTTTGGTCGGGGTCGGATATTAACCGGTTTGAACCCGAATATTTCACCCCGATCGCAAACCTCTCCTGTTCCGTTCCCTTCATGGTCTCCATCGGGAACCATGAGCATGAATCGCCCCACTATTTCAATTACATGAAATACACCGATTTCACCGACCCGGAAATCCAGACGACCCGGTTCAACCAGCGGTTCTACTCCTTCCGGATCCTGAATTGCGAATTCCTCGGACTCAATTCGAACTCCGGCCTGGTGAGCGAGTCGCTGCAGCATGCCTGGCTCGAGAAGGTCCTGGCCATCTCTGACACCAGCAAAGCCGTGGACCTGGTGTTTCCTTTTTCCCACCATCCGTACCGATCGGCCGTTTGGCCCGAGGGTGATGGCGATTCCGTGAAGATCGTATTTTTCAGCACCTTCGAGAAATATCACAAAGTCGTCCAGTACTCCTGTGGCCATGCGCATTGCTACGAGCAGGGTGTGTGGGAACTCACCCAACTCCAGGCGAACCTCCAGCATGGCCTGAGGCTGTTGCTGTCGGGCGGGGGTGGGGCGGAGCTTACCCGCTTCGGCACCCATTCAAGGAACTACCCGGAAATCATCAAGGCCATAGATGACTATTGCTACGCGATCATCGATGTGGATGTTGATGCGAAATCCTATACCGCGGAAGCCTATACGCTGGGCAAACCGGAACACCCGATCGCCAACAAAATTTTCGACACCTTCCATTTCAGGATGAACCAACCGCCTCCGGCGCAACCCCAGTTGTTGGAGGTGAACGGATGGAATCCCCTCTTTCTGAATTCCTCGCCCATGTCGGGGACCGATTCATGCATGTCGGCCGAGATCCAGGTCACCCTCACGCCAGGTGACTACACGAACCCGGTGCTGGACACTGTCAGGAACATCGAAAATGTTTTCGAAAACACCGGATCACCCGATTTCACTCCCATCAACAAGAATGCCGGGATAAACCTCTACTCCTTCAAGGTGCCCGAAGGGAAGCTGGATTCGAACGCCCGGCACGGTTTCCGGATTCGCTACCGCGACATGAACCTGAAGTGGAGCCCCTGGTCGGAAGAAAAGCTGATCTATCCAAACGGTATGGCCAAGATGCCGGCCGTCGTTTCTGGTGACCTGGTTTTGTGGCAGAACCATCCGAATCCGTTTGCCGGCGGCACGACCGTGAACTATGATATCAGGACCGCTCAGCATATCGCCGTTACGGTTACGGATCTTTCCGGTCGGACAGTTTATGGGCCGGTAGACCGCAACCTAAAGCCCGGCCGATACAGCCTGGAAATCCCCGGCGAGGGGAGCGAGCTTTCCCCGGGAATCTATTTCCTGCGGCTGAAGGGGGAACATTCCACCGCCATCATCCGTATGGTGAAAGCCGGGAGCGGACGGTAAGCCTTAGAAAAGCCGGAGTTCCTGACCTCCTCACGCCGATTTTTGTGGACTGCCTTATCCTTTTTACAATTAACAAGGGTAGGGGATCAGATTGCTCCAGCGAATAGAGGGCAGGGTGAGCGTTAGCGTGGCGACTTTGTGCGGTAAGGGGAGCAAACCCAGATAAGCCGGCTGAAATATCGACTTTTTCTTTAAATATCAGGTGATTCAGTAGTTGCAACTTTCCGAGCCTGATCTCTCCGGTACGGATATCCTGTGAGGAAATGTGATCGTTCCGGCTTTGCGAGCAAAAACAGCCCGGGAGTTTACGGGAGACGAGAAACCATTGGCAGAACAGGAAAAATCCCCTGAACAATTTCACCAGGGTTTTCATCGCGCAAACAACCTCAGGGCCGGCATCCCGGCTTCCGCATGATTTATTAACAGGACTATTTGCAAATGATAAAATTGCTTTAATTTTACTGTTAAAGAATTATCAATGACCTAACCGGTCGCAATAAGATATTCTGATAAATTTTCAAAACAAATCAACCCGTTAAATCCCCGTATTATGAAAACGTTTACTGTTATTGTGGTACTTGTATTCATTTCAGTTTTACAAACTCTTGGACAGGTTGGCATTAATTCCGACAACAGCGCGCCGGATGGTTCGGCCATGGTCGACGTCAAAGCAACTGATAAAGGGATGCTGATCCCCCGAATGACCCAGGCACAGCGCAATGCGATTAGTTCTCCCGCCAGCGGTTTACTGATTTACCAGACTGACATTGCCCCCGGGTTTTATTATAATTCCGGCACCAGTGGCAGTCCTGCCTGGATGATGCTTGTGACAGGCACCGCCTGGAGTTTATCCGGAAACAACCTTACCGGGAGTGAACTTTTTGGTTCTGCGAACAGCCAGCCCGTGAAGATCATCAGCAACAACAGTGAACGGATGCGCATCACGGAAACCGGGAATGTCGGCATCGGGGTCTCAGACCCTGCACAGAAACTTTCCTTAGGTTCGCCTTCAGGGAATGTGGCAATCCAGTTGTTTTCAGGCGGGGTTAATCCGCCGTCACCGGAAACGAATCCCTCCGTGGCGGTGAATAATGCTTCAATCGGCGCAGTCGCATGGTTAAACCCTGCCAATGTACTTACCAGCAACGATTTGTATGCCCAGGGTTCTTTCAGCGGTACTTCCGCTTCAAATTATCTTCAGGTTTCCGGTTTTGGATTCGCAGTGCCGACCTATGCCGTTATCACCGGGATTGAAGTATTGATCGAGCGCAATTCCCCGGTAAGCAGTACCATCCAGGACAATATTGTGAGCCTGGTCAAAGGCGGTACGATCACCGGGGATAACAAAGCCACACCGGCCTTCTGGGCATCCGCCGACGCTGATGTTTCTTATGGGGGAAATTCAGTTTTATGGGGAACTTCGTGGACACCTGCAGAGGTGAATGATGCAAATTTCGGAGTGGTGATATCAGCCAGTTCAAATGCTGTCTCCATTGCCAATATTGACCACATCGGCATCAAAGTTTATTATTCCAATGATTACAACTGGACGGCAGGGCTTGATGTGAGTGATAACAATCGTTTTAAAATATCCTCTTCGTCGTCGCCGGGCACAAACGACAGGTTGTCGATCGGACTGGATGGCAATGCGAAATTCACCGGCAGGGTGCAGGGCCAGAACGCGCAGGCAGACGATGAGTTTATCACCAAAGGGCAACTGGCGGCTAATTCCTGGTCGCTCAAAGGGAACACCGGAACCGATCCGTCCACTGACTTCATCGGCACGACCGATGGTGCAATCCTGAAGTTTAAAGTCAATAATATTGTATCCGGTATAGTTGACACTATATTAAGTAATTCTTCTTTTGGCTACAGGACCCTTGTTGCCAATACATTCGGATCTTTAAATACCGCCATTGGAGATGAAGCGCTTGCATCTAACACAACAGGATCTTTCAACACCGCCAATGGATGCGAAGCGCTTAAGCTAAATAAAGGAGGAATTGAAAACACTGCCACCGGGTATCAGGCACTTGGTTCCAATATATCGGGAGCAAATAATACCGCCAATGGAATGGAGGCACTTTACCTTAACTCAACAGGAAATAATAATACCGCCAATGGAGTTAGCGCACTGGTTTCCAACACTACCGGGTATGACAATTCTGCAACCGGGGTAGATGCGCTTTTTTTGAACAACACAGGATACGCAAACACCGCAAACGGGTACCAGGCGCTTTTTACTAATTCAACCGGTCATTCAAATGTTGCAATTGGGACAAATGCCTTGTACAGCAATACTACAATCAACAACCTTGTTGCCATTGGAGATTCGGCACTTTATAAAAACACAGAAGGGGATGACAATACCGCTATCGGCTCAAAAACGCTTTATTCAAATACCACTGGCTTTGATAATACTGCCAATGGATTTAAAGCTCTTTATGCCAATAAATCAGGATTTGAAAATACTGCCAATGGATACTATGCACTTTATTCCAACACAACGGGATATTACAATACTGCAATTGGATGGTCTTCATTGCAGGAAAATACAACAGGAATTGATAATACTGCCAACGGAGTTTTAGCACTGTCGTCTAATGAAAGTGGATATAATAATACCGCCAGCGGGAGTTATTCACTTTTAGACAATACAACTGGATATTACAATACTGCCAATGGGGCACAATCACTATTCAGCAATACAAAAGGATATGCCAATACCGCAAGCGGGAACCAATCGCTTTTTAATAATTCAACCGGTCATTCAAATGTTGCTATAGGGACAGATGCCTTGTACAGCAACACCACGAAAAGTAACCTTGTCGCAGTTGGCGATTCGGCGCTTTTTCATAATGGTACCGGAGCTTCAGTCAATGAGGCACTTTACAATACCGCAATTGGATCAAAAGCGCTGTATTCCAACACAACAGGATCTGATAATACTGCCAGTGGAGGATTTGCACTTGTCAACAATTTAACGGGAAATTACAATACTGCCTGCGGAACTTATGCGTTAAACGTAAATACTGGCGGTTCAATGAACACAGCAATGGGGTATGACGCAATGCGCTTCTGTTCCGGTTCATCTAATACTGCAATCGGAAGTGTTGCACTTTATAATCTCAGTGCAGGAGATTTTAACACAGTAACGGGGGGTCATGCTCTTCAGAACAATAACGGGGGAGACAATAATTGTGCATACGGTTATATGGTGCTTAATGACAATGTTACGGGAGGAAATAACACTTCATTCGGATTTGAAGCCGGGTACAAGAACACCGGGAGTGGCAATGTTTTTCTCGGGTATGAGGCCGGGTATAATGAAACCGGGGATAATAAACTCTACATTGGCAATTCAGACACTTCATCCCCGCTGATCGGCGGAGACTTCAACACAGGCAAGGTGACCATCAAAGATGTACTGAGACTTCCTCCAAAAGCGGCGGCGCCCTCCAGCCCGGCCACCGGAGAAATATATGTCAGCTCCACCAACCATATCTATTGCTACCTTGGAGGAACCTGGAAACAACTCGATAATTAGCCTGAACCTCCAATCTCCCGAAATTCCTTTTCCGAATATTTATAGCCTGTTTAAATATTGTGGTTTTTCTTCTTTAAAATCCTGCAGGAACTATAAATTCGTTTATTTAACAACAAAGGTCACAAGGATTTACATAAAGGTCACCATGGTTTTCTTTGTGTACCTTGTGATTTCCTGGTGTCATGGTGGTTAATATTTGTTTAATTGCCTCATCCCCTGCCCACTTTCCTCCCGATTGGGTTGACCGCCTTAACTTATAGACAATCTGTAAACGGAATTGATCAGGCTGCTCTTGCGAAGGCTGGTCAATTTGAGTGGTTTTTCCGATCATGGACGATAAATCAAAAAGAAGTATATTTGAACTAGGATTACTTTCACAAATCAAATCACCGGAACACGCCCGTTTTGTAACGTCACATTCCAAATCCAGCCAATCCGGAAGATTGAACGAATAAATTGTCATGAAGAAAGTTGTTTTTTTTTCACTGTGTCTTATGGCTTTCGTTTCCTGCTTTGGAAACGTGAGGGTGTCCACCCTCTTCAGTGACCATATGGTGTTGCAGCGCAACAAAACCATTCCGGTATGGGGCCGGGCCGATCCCGGCGAAAATGTCGTGGTGGAATTCAACCGGCAATCAAAATCAGTAATGGCTGACAGCAGTGGGAAATGGAAGGTGCGTTTAGATCCCGAAAAGGAAGGCGGTCCCTTTAAATTAATAATCAAAGCCGGGAACAAACTTACTTTCCGTGACGTAATGGTTGGAGAGGTCTGGATCTGCAGCGGGCAGTCGAACATGGAATTCATGGTAAAATCTGTTGCGGAGGCAGAGTCAGAAATAGCGGAAGCAAGCTACCCGCTGATCCGGCATTTTACTGTACCCAAAGAGATCAGCGCCTTTCCGGAAGATGAGTTGAAAGAAGGCCATTGGGATGTTTGCAGCCCAGAGACCGTTGGGGGTTTTACTGCCGTCGGCTATTTTTTTGCCAGGGAAATCTTCAATGAAATCAACATACCCATCGGACTGATCAATGCAACATGGGGCGGCACGGTGGTTGAGACCTGGACCAGTAAAAACACACTGGAGCGCAGCGAGGATTTTGCAGATGTCATGGCGGAGGTAGCTTCCTTTAACCAAGATTCATTGTTTGAAGCAAAGAAAAGGGCCTGGGAGAAGAATTTATCCCAATTGACCAAAAAGATCGAATCATTGCAGGGAAGCGTCAACAACTTCACAGATGCTGATCAATGGATGAAAACGGATATTGATGACAGCAACTGGCCACATATGAAATTGCCGGGCCAGTGGGAAAAACAGGATAAAGGGCTGAAATACCTCAACGGCTCGGTCTGGTTCAGGAAAGAATTCACCCTGGGCAGGGAGGAGGCAGGAAGACCTGCCAAAATACACCTTGCCATGATCGATGATATTGATTGGACCTATGTGAACGGGGTCCAGGTGGGCACTACTGATGTGTGGAACAAAAAAAGGATCTATGAGGTGCCCGGGAAAATTTTATTAAGCGGGAAAAATGTGGTGGCCATCAGGGCGATAGATGGCGGTGGCGGCGGCGGGATATACGGGAATGCTGCCGATATGCAAATCACCGTAAACCGGAAAAAGATTTCTCTTGCAGGGAAGTGGTCATTCAAAGTGGATTCAATGTCAGTGAAAATCCAGGGTGTCGAGCCGAATGATTTCCCCTGTTTGTTGTACAATGCCATGATCAACCCGGTCATTCCCTATGCGATGCAGGGAGTCATCTGGTACCAGGGTGAATCCAACGCTGTGCGGGCCTTTCAATACCGCAGGGCATTCCCGATGCTGATCTGGGACTGGCGTGATCATTGGGCAACCGGGGATTTTCCTTTTTATTTTGTGCAGCTGGCAAGCTTTAATGAAGACAATGGCAACAGCAAAAATGGAAGTGCCTGGGCTGAGCTCAGGGAAGCACAGCTGATGACCTTATCGCTGCCAAATACCGGTATGGCTGTGACTGCCGATATCGGGGATTCAGCCGATATTCACCCGCTGAACAAGCAGGATGTTGGTAAACGCCTTGCGGCTGTAGCATTAAAGAATGTTTATGGAAAAAATATCGTATGCTACGGCCCCCTCTTTCAATCGATGGATGTAAAAGGGAACAGAATAATCTTATCCTTTTCCGATACCGGCAGCGGCCTGATGGCAAATGACAAATACGGGTACCTGAAAGGTTTTGAAATAGCCGGTGCCGACAGCATCTTCCATTTTGCCAAAGCATTCATTGAAGGAGATGAGGTAATTGTATTCAGTGATTCGGTGAATGACCCTGTGGCAATAAGATACGGGTGGGCCGACAACGCAGGCGAAGATAACCTGTATAACAAAGAGGGTTACCCTGCCAGTCCATTCCGGACGGACCAGTGGAAAGGGATAACGGAAGAAGAAAAATACACCATCGGACTTTGATGATCATGCGGGCAAAACGGAACACCTGACCATTCTTTGCCGTTTTTGACGTATCACTTCAGCAGGCTACCTTCCAATGCCCTATGGCAGTCGAATTAGCACTGCGTAAACGGTTCAAAGCGAGCGTTTTTTTACAGCAGCCCATAAAACTTGAATTATCGGAATTACCGGAGTTCAAGGTCGACCTTGTTCCCGATCGTGACATTGAAAACATGCAACCGAAGGATGCCAGTATCAGGTAACTTGAAAATTTCAAGGGGAACCTATCTTTTCTCTCAACACCTGTTTTCAAGTTTTTTTGTCCTCAGGTTGTTCCCAGTGGCACCTTTTTCATCTGAGACCTCCCCGTCGCTTATTTGGTTTGCTCAGTACTTTTACCTCCGAAAAGATCGTAAGGTTTTTCACCAAACCGGTCATGCATTAAATAAATTGTCAGAAAAACGAACACGATAAAAGCCAGCAACGTGAGGAACTGACTTACCGACGTTTTTTGAATATCCTGTTTTTGTTTTACATCACAAACTTCACCCGGGCAGTACTGTACTTTGTCTTTAAAAAAGAGGGGGTAGAACATACATCCCAGGCAAATCCCAAAAGCCGATTCAAAGAACAGGAATACGAGACAAATAAGGCAGATAATACCTGTAATCGGACTATAGGCATTTACGATGATAAAAAACACGAACATAGTGCCAGACAATGCCACCCCGATGATCCAGGCAAACTTTTTCTGGGCAGCTCCGACATATTCAGGTGTTTGATTGCGAACAATCAGCCGCCCCAAAATCAGGGTAGGCGAAAATTTGGGATTGATAAAAACCCTGATCAGGAAATCCGTGAGAAAAATGGTTATGATATACTTGATCGGAACAAAGTTCCCTTTGAATACGATGAACATCAATGAAAGGAATGTGCCTAGAAACAGGATCCCTGCGGCCGCCCTTATTTCCCGCTCGTTTAAAACCGGGATGTTAAATCCATCCACTTCTTCACCGAATTTGATTGTTTTATTCATATTTGTTTTCATGTCAGGTTCAGATATTTATCATTGAATGTATGATTGGTTGATGCGTAACAGGGATTAAAAGATTTCCTTCTCCGAGACCGTTCAGGCATTCTCATGAGTTTCGAGCAATTATCGAGGGTTACCACGGGTATTTCAACTTAGGATCAGGACCGCCAAAAGTACATAAATAGGTGGACAAAACCAATCACAGGACCGCCTTTCAACGTTTATTGTTGTCCGCCCACCCTGGTTAGCGTTTAAAGAACTGATATGGCCAGGCTGCTCCGGTGAAGGCAGTTGAATCGGGTGTTTTTGCTATTAGATTATCGTGTACGGAGGCATTATGGGTAAGATGGCCAAATACTTTTTCAGCCAAATGAAGTTCTTCCTGTTCATTATCTTATATCATTTTGCCAATTGTAAAAATTCTTATTTAGAACAGTTCTAATTTAAAGAACATGTTGTATATTTGTATCAATTCACATTCCATATCCTGATTCGTCGGGTTGAAGCTTAAGGATCAGGAATGTGTTTTCATACCGGGAAAACCAGAGGACCTGATCACCCGCCACCGATGTTGATTGGCCATCCAGCTTTCATAAAAATCAATCGGGGAAGGTGGTCAGATTGCCACGGCAAAGACCGGTCGATGCGAATGTTTTATCAAGTGAAAGCGGGAAATCATGGGAAAATGAGGAGAATCGGGAAGGCGGGTTGTACGGAATATCCATAATACTAATGAAATTCATGTTATGAAAAAGATAATAATCGTATTTCTCCTGATCCCTTTTTATTTATTGGGACAACAACAAAATTACTTTGACAGCGTAAAGGCGGTATTGAGGAATAGTAGCTCAGACTCGGGTAGATTCATGAACCTGTATTGGCTAAGTTTTGCTTATGCTGAAAACAATCCGGACTCAGCTATTCATTATGCACAGGAAGCCGTTCAGTTTGCCTCCCGAAATAAGGGAAAATTGCCATTATGGACAGCTTGGAATGGCAGCAACGCACTGGGTTGGGCATTGTGGAGTGCAGGCAATTACCCTGATGCACAGGAATATTATTTCAAACAATTGGCACAAAGCGAATCCATAAAAGATACTTTTGGCATATTCGTAGCATACGGGAACCTTGGAGCACTCAACCGAAATGAAGGCTATTACAAATCTGCCATAGAATATTATAAAAAATGCTTGTTTTTTTATCATGGCCAGGAAGTCATATGGTGGAAAGCAACCTGTTTCCCAATAATGGCAGATTTGGCCAAAACCTATGAACAAATCGATGTTTTAGATTCTGCCCTTTTTTATGCCCAGCAATCAATGCAATTGGAAATTAAAACGGATGGAAAAGAATCGAGTTTCAATTCAGGAATTATTCTTGGAACAATCTATTCGAAACTGGGGCAACCTGCATTGGCAATGGACTATTTCAGATCATTTTTAAAGGGAGCAGGAGACAATCCTACAAAGACAAAAAATAAAGCCCTGTGCTTCTATGAAATAGCAAAACATTTTAAACGAAATGTTCAACATGATTCAGCTGTTTATTATGCTCAGAAAGCCTATGAATTGAGCCGGCAACATGCTTTTAAAATAAACATTTTAAATACAAGCATTTTACTAAGCAAACTATATCAATTTTCCAACCAAACGGATAGTGCATATAAATACCTGAAAATAAAGGACGAAACCCAGGAAAACATGTTTAGTAAAGAAAAACTCAGCCGGATGCAAACCCTTGAATTCAATGAACAATTAAGCCAGAGGGAGGCAGAAAATGTCCGGCAGGATGAGGCGCAGCAACGCAGCCGGAACATTCAGCTGATCATTTTGGCGATTTCCATTATTACCGCGATAATTTTATTTTTATTGTTAAGCAGGAGCATTATGGTGAGCCACAAGTTGGTTGGGTTTTTAAGTGTTGTTGCCTTATTGGTCGTGTTTGAATTTATCAACCTCCTGGTACACCCGTTTTTAGAAAAATTCACACATCACTCTCCCGTCCTTATGTTGTTTGCTTTGGTTTCTATTGCAGCAATATTGGTTCCGATGCACCATAGGATAGAGAAATGGGCAACAATCAAATTAGTGGAGAAAAATAAAAAGATCAGGCTACAGGCAGCGAAAAACACAATTGAACAACTGGAAGGGCAGGCGGATAAATAAACTTGCCCGAACCCCCTTCAGGACGGATGTTTTTGTCTGCATGCTCTTATTTTCGCAAGCACATTAAAGCTTAAAAGCCTGAAATACAACATATTCACCTAATGGAATCATAGTCAACCGGGTGCAAAGTTTGACAGCAACGCGAGGCAATGCAGTAAGGAGATCATTCCCGACACCTCATTTCTACGGATAACAGCTTTTTTATCACACAGTTTTTCCAATATCTTTTTTACAGGTCTGGCGTTTGAGCCATATTTTTTGTCATTGAAAGTATTTTCTCAATGAGGGTATACCCATTGATGATGGTGTAAGCTTCCCCGATCTTCGGCCAGTTTTAATCAGCAATATTTGCTGTATAAAATCACCAGGTTACAGTTTTGAACCGTAAAGTGAATGCGGTAAAGAGCCACTTTCTCGATTTTTTATGAGTGGCTCATTCATTTGTACAAATGGTTGTTCAAACAATCTCCCCTTATTGCATCCCCGCAGGTTACTACGAGATTCTTCCATTTTCCAATCCGAACACGATGATGGGATCCCACTATATTAGTTTTCAGTATTAGCTGAAAACCCCGCCGGTTGAAAAATGAAAAAGGGGACAACTGGCCCCCTTTGTGAAAATAAATGATGAATTCGATATAAATTATTCCTTTACCGGGTTCTCCCCTTTACGTTTCAAATAATCATTAAATGTACGTTCTCCCTCTTCATTCCAATACTGGTCATAGTGGCTCCATTTTGAACCATGGGCGTAATCCATACAATTATTGCCATCACTCATGTGTGACCTGTGTTTCCATGGCCCAAAATTGTGCCGTCCACGGTTGTGCGGCCCACCATGATGAAAACTTCCGAACAGAAGTCTTCCAAGGATGGCCAGGCCGACCGCCTGCCAGTAAGTAATAACTCCAAGGTGGAAAATGACCGGCATCAACCAGTTCCAGAGCCACATCACCACCGCACCAAAAAGGAATGCAAACGCAGTGGCTCCGATAATTCCCAATATGATCCATCCCATGCGGTGTTTCTTTCCACCACAACAATGTCTTTTTTCATATTTATTATCTGTTGTTTCCATGATTTTCATTTTTAATTGTTTTTGTTGTTTAATAATATCTTGTGTAATTTTGAAAGAGCCCGGTGTTTGCGCGAAAGGAGTGTCCCTGTCGGAATATCCCATTCCTCGGATAATTCTTCATAGGAACGCTGTTCAAATTCAGTGGCGATGATTACCGCCTGTTCATCAGGTCTTAATTGTAAGATGGCCTGTTGCAGCATTTCCGGCGCTATGTTCATGTAGTCGTTTTCTTCTGTTAATGTTTCATCTGTTACCGTATTAAGTAAATAATTCTCGTTTTTTTTGTCCGTGAAGCTTTCAATCGAAACAGTTCGTTGCTTTTTCTTCTGGAAATCGATGATTTTATTCTTTACCGACCGGTAGATATACCCGGTTAAGTTTCCTATCTGGGTATCCAGATCAATCTTGTCGATCAAACCGAGTGCAACGTCCTGTATGATGTCTTCCGGCGAAGCTTCATCATATCGTTCATCGAGGTTTTTCCTGACAAAATTGACCAGCTTCTTGTACTCATTCCGGAAGAACCGGTCCAATGATTTTTTCTGAAGCTCCTTTTCCATGATGTTATAGACGGGTTGGAATGGTTTTATTGCAGGGAAATCGAAAATAAAATACCTGATGGAGTGAAGGTACTTGTTTTTATGGGGATTGTGGCAAAGAAAAAGGGGGCATGGAGTTCCGGTGATTTCTCATCGTTCTATACTACCGGGCCCTTGTCCCCTGCCACTGCATTTGCCTCTCCCAGGCAGCAATTTACAGGGATATAATGACCACAATTATTTTTGGAAATTAAAAAACAACTTTATTAAATTTGTTGCAACGGTCCGTGAATCACAACCTGTGAGCATCAGGGTTTACAGCCTCGCCGGCCAGGTGGTCGCTCAAACACAGGCGTTCATCCGGCCCGGGAAACAATCATTCAGCCTCTCGGTTTCCAAACCAGGGGTATACCTGGTCATCATGACGGGGGGAGAGACAATGGTTTCATGCAAAGCCATCTGCTATGAGACCAATGAACCGGTGAACCGGATCACCTGCGCCTGCTCCCCAGATCAAAGTGCAAAGGAGCCTGCACTGAAGGAAGCATTGGTGTATTCGTTGCAATATACCACCGGTGACATCCTGTTTTATCGTTGCCGCGGAGGGATCCACACTACGATTGTCACAGATGTGCCATCGGTTTCAAAGAATTACACCGTCAACTTCGTTCCCTGTATCGACCCTGCCGGCAAAAGCTATGCGATCGTAAAAATTGGCAACCAGACCTGGATGGCAGAGAACCTGGCGTATCTCCCGAAAGTTAGCAAATCCGACACCGGGTCGGAAACCATGAAGTACTGCTATGTATATGGTTACGAAGACACCGTTGTTGCAGCAGCAAAAACCACCCTGAATTACAAAACATACGGGGTCCTCTATAACTGGCCCGCGGCCATGAATACCAGCGGCAAGTCAAGGCCCATCCGGGGGGTCATGCAAGGCATTTGCACTGTCGGCTGGCATTTGCCGGGGGATGACGAATGGAAGGCCCTTGAAATGAGCCTGGGAATGACCCAGGCCGATGCCGATACCATTGACATCCGGTACTCAGGATCAGCAGGAGAGAAATTAAAATCTACCTGGGACTGGACAAGTGACAGCCTGAGCAGTAATTACAGCGGGTTTACGGCCCTTCCGGGAGGATACAGGAACATGGACAATGGTTTCAGGGAACTCGGCAATTATGCACTGTTCTGGAGCGCATCGGTTTTGGATACCCTGGGATATTACCGGGGACTTGAATTCAATGACGATGGTGTTTTCCGTTACAGAACGTTGAAAAGCCACGGAATGTCGGTACGCTGTGTGAAGGATTAGATCTCCGGTTCTATCACTTTGGATCATAAGGAAAATCTCATGAAGCGGAATTAAACACCTGGCAAAAAGTTTATTGGCCAATCGCGTTAATGAATGATTGATAAAGGAACAAAACAAATTTAATAAGCGATTTTTAATAACAACCATTCAGGCAAAATATTTATTTCGCGGCAGATCACAAAGAGTTTTCTGACCTTAAGGAACACCTGGTTATATAGAGAAAAGCCTGAAAGGTCAACTTCGTCAGGTGAGCCAGGAGGGCTCATTTCAGTCTGTCTGAAAAAAGGGAAAATCTTATATCTCTATTTATCCCTGAGGCAACGGACAGAGAAACCCATCCATTTTGGGTGGATGTTGCGATACATATCATCGAGACCATAGATCAGGTTCCTGTACCAGGCGAAGGACTCACTGTATCCGGTGCTGCTCCACCAGAACCCGCTCCTGCCGGCAACGAAGAAACGACCGTTGCTGCAGCGCTCACCGCCAGGACGGGCAGAAAACCCGACCTTATCGGTGCCGCTGCCTCCAGTACTCCAGCCGGAAGTCGCCTTCAGCCGTTTTCCGGCATCCTTTCCCCGCCCGTCCTGCTCATCCCACACCGGGTTGCCCTGTCCAAAACGGGTATCGGCGTTACCCTCCAGGTTCTTCCACTCTTCATCAGTGGGAATCCTCCATCCATTGGGACAAAGCCTGCCCGTGTTTACAGCGTGCCAGTTGTAAAGCGCTCCGTATGTTTTTGCATTGGTTCCATCATTGTGGTACCAGCAATAAGCGCCGGTGGTCAACCCGGTCCACAAAATGCTGTCGGTTATGTTGGGTATTTTTGTGCCGTTGTTGTAGGTAATGACTTTCAGGTTTTCTGCAATCCACAAATAATTGCCGATGACAACGGTACGGTAAACATTTCCGTCAATATCGGTGACGGTTCCGATATCCTGTGTTTGCGCTTTGAGGGATGACATTCCAGGTAAAGTCAGTGCAATTATTAAAAACGATTTAAGTGTTTTCATTTTTAATTTTTCCTCCGGAAAATAAAGCCAGACATAACCAGAGCCTGATCAGGCCTGAAGCTCAAGAACAGCCTACCCCAGGCTTTCCAGGTGCAGGTAAATGGCATTTTTCATCTTGTTGATTTCCTGTGATGCATAAAAGACGCTGGTCTTACGAATCGCACCCATGGATAAGCCGAAATTTTTACCATCGGGAACCGTATGATTTTTACATAAAGGATGCAGATGTCAGGAAGTGGTTCAAAAAACCGGATTACAACCGCAAAGATAAGATAAGGATGATAAAATGGTTACTTCAACTTGTAAAGCAGGGAAAACCCGGTACGAGCTTCGATGTTGCATCGCAACTCCCTGCCGGTCGGAGGCAGGATGTGCGGCGAATCAAGTTCTGGCAAAGGAATTATTTCTATGTTTTCAATTCCTACACCAGTGCCACACGCGAAAAAAATGTTTCCCCGTATACTCCTTGTGGATGAACAATTTTGCAGTCATCAGCAAAAGAACAGCTAATTACATAATTCAATTCAACGCTCTTCTTTTGGAGATTCCTTGAAACAGAATGAATCAGTAAAATTTCATTAATTTTAGAAGCCATTTTGAAATTGGAATTTGAATTTTTGCTCGCTAACCCCGCCGCAAGCGGGGAATGCGCTCGCGGGGATTCAAATGATGAACACGGAGCTATTCTTTTTTATCACTGCCTCCATGGTCGCCAATCATAACCCATTTGTTCCCTTGTTTTAATAGGATATCTGTCCAGCGTCCGCTCTCCGAACTCTTTTTCCCATCCTGCGATTCCTTTGCCATTGCATAGTAGTAATCGACAAATGCCACATCCCCGTAAATTTTGATTGCCACCGGGTTAATTTCGTAAACGGGGATTTTAACGCCCTGATAAGCATAAGTAATCCATTTTTTGCTTTGTTCCTTTGTCGAAGGTAATGGAGAGCCGTTGTCCCAGCCAATATAATCGGGATGAAAATAGTCAAGGAATCCGTTAATATCGCCTTTTGCCATAAGTCCCCAATAGGTAGTTACATTGGTCCATACCTCTTTTTGTGCGACCGACCACTCTTGTGCGTGTAAAGAAGAAAGTCCAAGCACAAAAAAAAGTGCTGCAGTTAACATTATTTTTCTTTTCATAAAAACACCTCCTGAGTTAATTTTGTATAAAATGGTTCATTATTCCCAAAAATTTTAAAATCAAATTCTTATGGAACAGTTTGACAAAGATACATCAACATTAAATTAATTAAGTCTAAATAAGTGTTAATTTATGTTAAAACGCCATATTTTTCCTGAATCGCCGGAACCAGTTTGATTAAAAAGAATGTTTCAGGCACTCAATCTCATCAGATGATTGAATCAGGTTCCTTGTGATTGAATCGGGTTCCTTGATTTTATATCACGAAAAACGTCTTATTGTAAGAAATTTCTACGATCCTTTTTCAATGGAGTGGCTAATCCCGACAAATTTGATATTTTAGCATCAAAATTCATTTAATCACTATTTCCTATGACCAAAGCAGAAATCATCGAACAAATTATTGCCAGCACCGGCATTGAAAAGCCCGTGGTTACTATCACTGTTGAGTCACTGATGGAAGTCATCAAAAAATCGATGGTGAATGGTGAAAACATTTACCTGCGTGGATTTGGCACCTTCCTGCTAAAACAGCGCGCGGCAAAGACCGGGAGGAACATCACCAAAGGCACCAGCGTTAAAATCCCCGCACATTTTATTCCGGCGTTCAAACCATCCAAGGAATTTTTGGGAGATGTTAAAGCGAAGGTCAGGGTTTAATAGCAAGGCCACATGAAACCGCGCTCCGGCAATAACAATTTCGACCCGATGATTGATGATCCGGAAAATTACAAGCTGGGCATCTTCTATTTCAACCGCAGGGATAAACGTGCAATTGTGCCGAAACGAACCCGTGGGACGGGCTGGACGGTCAACTTTGCCCATCCTTATGTTATCCTGGGGTCGATAGGGATTGTTGCCATCGCCATCATTGCATCGGTTATGGAGAATTGGTAAAATGGTCCTGATGCAAAAGGCTTGCGATCCATTGAGCATCCTTTACATCGCTTTTACACCCTGGCATTTGCCGGATCAGGCAAGGGTTAACCGTAATTAAGTCAAGGCCCATTTCCTCCAGGATATTCCACTCCGGTCCCCACAAGGTCCCGGTGCTTTCTATGGCGCACAAAAAATAGTATCTTTGTGTACATACATTCCGCATACTCGTTTCATATTCAGAAGGTTTGAAATAATACGCCAAGTAAAAAATGTGCTTCGGGCACGGTGAGTGGTTGCATCGCATACAGGATTTATATGCGTCCGCAGGTAAATAAAAAAATATTTCATGTATATTTACTGCTTAGGAGTCGGTTATTTTTTACGCCTGCGGATAGTCAAATATAGCCGCCATTTGTCTGACAGCGACAGGGCTTGGCTGCAACATCAGCCACAACGAAAAACAAATTCAAAACATAAAAGTCATGAAAACTGTGATTATGCTTTCATCGCTCCTGCTAAACCTGATAGTGGGATATGGACAATCCGGCATTTATCATCCTTTTCCAGTTTCAAATGCTTTTTGGGGAGATCACGGATGGAATATTTTTAATTCTAACCTCGTGAGAAATACACGTTTTGGATTGAACGGAGATACTATTTTGAACGGTAAGGTTTATACAAAAGTCTATTCATTATATGATTCAACGGTGACAAATCCTCATTCAACTTATTATGCCGCGATCAGGGAAGAAAACAGGAGGATTTATACAATTGTTGAAAATTCGGGCGAGGAAATATTGTACGATTTCAACCTGTCTGTAGGGGATACACTCTTTCACCACTATTCCCTGACATTTCATTCCCCCCAGGAATTCTATCGCGTTGTTTCGAACATTGATTCGCTCCAGTTATTTAATGGTGAATATCGGAAATGCTTTGTTTTTTCAGGCCCCGCTCTCTCCGACAGGGTTATTGAAGGAATAGGCAGTATTTCCTGGACAGGTCTATTTAATCCGCTTGTAAGCGATATAGCAACAAATGGTGACCAATTCAGTGTTGAGTGTGTCAAGCAGGATGAGACAATACTCTACCTTGACAATCCGGATTGCGACCACTGTTTTTGTCAGCTTTATACCGGTATTTCTGGTATAAAGGCCCTGGAACAGTTGATAATCACTCCTAATCCTTTTTCAAAAGAGGCAACCGTGGAATTAGTAAATAATTTATCGAACGCAACACTGACCCTATACAATGTCTTCGGGCAGCAACAACTGCAAATTACGAACCTCACTGGTCATGAGATCACACTGAATCGCGAAAATTTACCTGCCGGACTTTACATTCTCAGGGTAGACGATCATCATAAGACAGTAGCTTCCGAAAAAACACTTATCATTGACTGAAAGCATTTTATATTTGCAAAAAAGCTGTGGCTGACGAGGTTGCAGCCGCAAGAAAACCAACATTGACGGGACATTGTAAGCCTTCCCCGTTTCTGCGGCTGCAAACAGGGCTTTAGGCGGTATGCAATAAAAAATTATGGCAGATGGGAACCAAAAGAAAAAATTCATTTCTAACTGATGCGCCAAGTACTGTCCTGGCAGTTTTATGTTTGATCGGAGCCACCCTCGTTTTATTCGGCCTTGGAGAGGGGGTGGGAAATATTCTGAATATCAACAAGGATATTGCCGGGGCAATTCCATATGTTATTTTTGATTTGCTGATTGCCGGGTGCTGTTTTTTTATCGTGAAAATTAATCCCAAAAGCATCTGGTATGTCCCGCTGATATGCAATGCGCTTGGCATTATTGCCGCTTTTGCCGAACCTTCCTTCTGGAAAACATCGTTATGGATGCTCATTTGCGGTGGGTGGGTGCTGTCGCTGATTGCATCTCTCCTTGCGGCACGTACTGGAAGAAAGACAGGCGCCAATAATCCGGGTGCCGCGGGATAGATTTTATGAACCAGGATAAAATTTAATCCCTTTTCCTCCAGTTCAATGGTCCTGCCCCATTTAATCTCATTCACATATTTTTTTACCGGTAAATGAATTTGAAAAGTTATCTTTGACCTGATGGTTAGAACCTGGTTTATGCTTTTTATATGAAACACTAAATGCATCATTCTCCTGGAAATCATAAAGAAAAAGAGTATTACGCGAGGATCAGGAAGGTGCTTGCTTACATCCAGGAGCACCTTGCTGAAGATCTTTCACTTGAAAAACTCTCCGGGATTGCCTTCTTTTCCCCTTTTCATTTTCAAAAAATATTCTCCCATTATATCGGGGAGTCGCCAAAACAGTACATTATGCGACTCCGCCTGGAGCGTACTGCACATTAGTTGAAATTGTAGTAAGACCTGAGTATCCTGGATGCTTCTTTTCTCTCCGGATTTTCATCGCCCTCGACCTTCATCCGGGCGTTTAAAAAATTTTACGGGATAACGCCCGAAGCATTCCGGTCAAACCCGCCTGAAGCTTTAAAGGACCGGTTCGCCCTTTGATCCTCAAGGGGAGAAATCAATGTTCATTAAAAAAGGAGAATTTAAAATGAAAAACAGGAATTGGTTTACGGTAATGGGGCATTCAAAAATAGTGGCGATCATTGGCATTATTGCATCGGTCATGATCCTGGTTCTGATGCCAGCCTTGAAATGGATTGCAGGATTGACGATCGGAGTTGTGCTCGTACATATTGCCATTGTGCTTGTATTATCTTTGTCGGTCGTGGTGGTATTGCCTGAAAAAGTCAAATTGCCGCTGAAGCGGTTCTTGCGCCAAAAAGGAAGCGGGCAAAAATTTGATGCGGGATGGAGTATCGGCTGGCTGAACGGGTTCTGGGTTGTTTCTGTTGTTTTTTTTGCTGCAGCCGTTCATGTTTATCTTTCGTTCCCTGGCCTTCAGCTGCTCGCCTTTTTTCTTTTCCTTCTGTCTGTCAACTTTTTCATCGGGAACCTGGTGGTTCGTTCTGCGGAGAACACACAATACCTGACCCTGCCCTGGGTGAAATTATTTAATGACGATAACGCCCGTATCCTGGATGCGGGATGCGGTGCAGGACGAACTGCGATTGCATTGAGTAAAATTTATCCGGGGAAAATCACGGCAATCGACCTGTTTGACTCCGATTACATCGAAGGCGGCGGAAATACCCTTTTGGAAAATAACCTGAAACGGGCTGGAATTACCGGCCGGGTCGAAATTGTGCGTGGAGATATTACCCGCACCGGCTTTCAGGATGGATCGTTTGAGGCTGTTGTCAGTTCATACATGATTGACCATCTTGGCGATCAAAAACAACATGCGCTCAATGAAATTAACAGGATCCTGAAACCCGGCGGAAGGATGCTAATGATCGTTTTAACACCCACACGTTCATCCTTCGCTATCCTGAATGTTCTGTCGTTCATGCTGACTTCAAGGAAACAGTGGAAGAAACTATTAGAAAAGACAAAATTCAGGTTGATTGAGGAAGGGAACGTGAACGGGGGCACCTTTTTTTTAATAGAGAAATAACCGCCTGACAACAAACATTTTATGTACCAGATCTTCATAGGAAGCCTTATTCTGAGCACCATTCATGCACTGATACCTAATCATTGGCTGCCATTGATTGCCGTGGGTAAAACCGAGAAATGGACACGGAATCAAACGCTATGGGCAACTGCCATTACGGGGGTCGCCCACACCCTGAGCACCATCATTATTGGTATCGTTGTCGGTCTGATCGGCTATAAGCTTTCGGCAAAGTTTTCACTTATATCGGAAATGATTGCCCCGGCCATTTTAATTGGATTAGGAATGATTTATCTGGCCCTGGATTTTCGAAGTCATCACCACCATCACGAAATGAAATCCGTTGCAGGCAACCCGGAAGGAAACAAATCCAGGTGGGTTGCCGTCCTGACTTCCTTGAGCATGGCCATGTTTCTTACTCCGTGTGTTGAAATAGAGGCGTACTACTTTCAGGCCGGGACCATTGGCTGGCCGGGGATATTCATTGTTTCGGCAGTTTATCTGATGACGACACTGGTGGTCATGCTTGTTCTCGTCTCCCTGGGGATGAAAGGTGCCAGCACCTTTAAATCAGCCTTCCTGGAACGTCACGAGAAGGGGATCACAGGGTTGGTTCTGGCTTCACTTGGCCTGTTGGCGATGTTTATCAAATTTTAAAGAGATTACGGTTCCAGGAACCGCCGTGTAACTTCATCGGGTTACAATGCTGCCTGTTGCCTGGAAGTGACCTTTTTGCATAAGCCGGGTTTTGCAGGTCTCCATGCAATTGAATCCCCGCGAGCGCATTCCCCCGGAATGACGGATCAACCGGATCCACTTGATTTTCGTGCTGGAATTCCTTATATTTGTGAAAACAGTATATCCCCGGAAGCGATGAAAACATCTCCTCTGGCAGTGTGGGCTGTTGGATTATCCATTTGGCTTGCAACCTGTGCCACTGCATCCGGTCAGCAGGAAAAATACAGGTATGCCGAAACAAACCGGCTTGTTGAACTTGTCACTGATGCAGCCACGCTCATCAGGCAACACGGGGAAGCCGCATTTCCTTCTTTGATGAAGAAGGGCAGCCGGTGGCGCACAGGGGATCTTTACCTCTTCGTGATCGACGTAAAGGGATATTGTTTCGTACATGAAGATACCAGCCGGATAGGGAAAAATATCAGCGAACTCAAAGATATCAACGGGAAGCCCATCATCCAGTGGTTCATCCGCAAAGCACTCGGGGCAAGCCAGTCGGGATGGACACATTACCTGTGGGTAAAGCCAGGGGAGACAAATCCGGTTTGGAAAACAACCTATACAAAACTGGCAAACGCCCCCTCCGGCGGGATCTATATCGTGGGTGCCGGCCTGTACAACATGAAGATGGAAAAAGCCTTTGCTGTCGAAGCGGTGGATGATGCCATCGTTCTTCTCCACCAGATGGGGCCAAAGGCCATCCCCATTTTAAAAGACAAAACCTCTGAATTTGTTTATAAGGACACGTATGTGTTTGTCGTGGATTCCACTTACACCGTGCTTGTCAACCCCCCATTCCCGGGTGAAGAGGGCCACCATGTTTACGACTACCAGGATGTCAACGGCAAGTTTTTTTTCAGGGAATTCTTCCGGGTGGCCAATGAAAAGGGGGCAGGCTGGGTGGATTATGTCTGGCCGAAGCCCGGAGAAGCCAAACCCTGCCCGAAATCATCTTTCGTCAAGAAAACTGTCGTCAGAGGGGTGTATTACATTGTTGGCACAGGGATTTACATTGAGTGACCTGTGCCATGTTTACCTGTTCACCGCTTTCATGGCCTGCGGGGCATAACGTTGACCGGAGGCAACACCCGGAGGCATTGCTTTGCTGAGTTGTGCCATCTCTTCGCCGGTTAAGGTTATCTCCATTGCCTTCACATTTTCTTCAAGATATACCCTGCGTTTGGTTCCCGGTATAGGCACCAGATCTTCACCCTGGCCAAGTACCCATGCAAGGGCGATTTGCGCTTTTGTGCAACCTTTCACCTTCGAAAGATCCTCCAGCTTGCTGAGGAGATCCAGGTTGTTTTTAAGGTTTTCACCCTGGAATCGTGGGTGATTCCGACGGAAGTCGCCTTCATTAAAATCTTCATCTCTCCTGAATCTGCCGGTCAGGAAACCTCGTCCGAGCGGACTATATGGAACAAACCCGATTCCAAGTTCACGACAAACTGCCAGGATTTCCATCTCCACATCGCGCGACCATAAAGAATACTCTGTTTGCAAAGCGGTTATTTTATGAATTTTGGCAGCACGCCGGATCGTTTCAGGACCTGCTTCAGAAAGCCCGATATAACGCACCTTCCCTTCTTTAACAAGCCTGGCCATTGCCTCAACCGTCTCTTCAATCGGAGTATCCGGATCAACCCTGTGCTGGTAATAAAGGTCGATGGTGTTTACATGAAGCCTTTTCAGACTGGCTTCGCAGGAAGAACTGACATATCCGGGCTTGCCATTCACTCCCAAAAACTCTCCTTTTTCATTTCTCACGTTGCCGAATTTTGTTGCAAGAAAAACCTTGTCCCGTTTTCCTTTCAAAGCTTTGCCAACCAGCTCCTCATTTTTGCCTAAACCGTAGATATCGGCCGTGTCAAGGAAAGTGATGCCAAGCTCAATTGCACGATGGATTGTAGCAATAGATTCAGCATCATCGCCTTTCCCGTAAAATTCCGACATGCCCATGCAGCCCAGACCTATTGCGGACACGCCGGGTCCGGTTATCCCTAAGATTCTGTTTTTCATATGATGAATATATTAAAGGTTAAAATAATATATAATAAGCTCAAAATGAACATTTTGCCTTGCCGATTGTGACGGGTTCAACGCCTGTTTCATTCGACCACTCCCCTCCTGTTCCCAGTGATCTTCGTATCCTGTTTGCTGTTGTGCGCAATGGCTTTATTCTAACTTAAAAAGTGAAGATGTATTGTCAACTGCAGGAGCTCCGAAGCAGAAAACCAGAATTTGATCCATCCGGTGAATGTTTTGTGGAGTTATATTCCTTGTTGGGACGGATGCAATCGCCGCGACAGGCCAGATCTTGCATGTAGTTTAAATTGCATCCTGATCGGGTATTTCCATGTTTTCAGCGGCGCATATTGTTTTTATCTTCTCATATGACCAGGACAGATCATAGTTGAAAAGTGTTCCATATGGCTGCATTAAAAGTCTGACCAGGTTTTGTGTGTCATTGTCGTGTTCTTTTTGTATGCATGCTTCCACCTCTTTCCAGTTTGGGGAACATAATTTCAATGGAATAAATAGCTCTGGATCCATTGTTGACAAGGTGATCGTCCTCAGTTCGTCCGTTAAAATTCTATTCCTGGTCCGGCTGAGGTGGCGCTCACCAAATTCGTAGAGGACCTGCATGTATTTTTCGAAAAGGATATATTCGTTCAACATAAATACAATACTTACCGATTCAAAGGACCTCCAGAACAGCAGCGGGTGAGGCTGACACAAAAAACGTCCAAGCATGAATGCCCCTGCGGAAAAACCACTCAGTTTTTCTTTTATACACTTAAGAATGATGCTTGTAAAAAACTGAATTTTACGATCCACCGTGAGCAGGCTGTATATCTTATGCTGATCCAGGTGAGATCCGAGTCCGCTTTTTAAAATTTCCGTGTAATAATAATCCAGATGGACATCAAACCATCCATTAACAAAGGCACTGGCTTTCCCGGGTTCATGATCATAATCATTGCGGATCAGTTTAACAAGGTCAGAAAGGGTCATGGCCTCCTCTGTTTTCAGTGTATTCAGGATCTCCCGGTAGGCATTATATGCCTGCGCCATGTTGATGAATACCTTTTCTTCTTTTGGTTCCATCTCCAAAGAGGAGCCTTCAAGATATTTCTGGAACCGGGCTGGTTTATAATTGGCCTTACCAATGTAAATGGAGTGATGCCTGCTAGATACGGTAATCCACGATCCTTCACGGATGATGATGCCGGCCTCATTGGTTATGGCATCCTCCTCCAGGTTCATGTTGTGGTTCTTCAGGTTGATAAAAGCAGGGATCCCATAGCCCAGGCAGGCAGTCACAACGTGAATGGCCAGCGGATTCATACTCAGAATTACGTCCAGTTCTCCCATAAAGATGGTCTCTGACGGGATGAATTTTTCCTGGCAAAGGCAAACCTTCTCCCCTTTTTTCTTGACTTCCAGTGCTTTGGACATAGAGAAATAAATTCTTGCAGATACAGCAGACCTGGGAAGGACGGAAACGCCTGAGCCAAAAAAGGTCAACGATTTCAGGGAGAGGTCGTCGATCCTCTCTGAAAATATCTGACGCAAATGATATGGGCGGATCAGTTGGACCACTCTTTTTTTAGGAATAATCTTTTTCTGGTAAAGGTCTATAGCCGCCAGCAGTGTCGATCGCCCGGTGAGCTCGGAAAGGTTCAGCTGAAGGATGGCAAAAAGTGAGATTCCTTCAAAGGATTCTACTGCGAATTCAATGGTTGCCGGAGATTTCAATTTCACTTCCAGCCCGGGAAGCATGGGTGTAATATGATATATGGCAGGAAATTCCTCCTTTATTTCATCACGGTCAAAATACTCTCTTTGGTCTGCATAAACGCTTCCGGTCATGATCTCCTCCCCGAAAATTTCTCTTACGCTTTCTATCTGCATCCCAAGCCCGGTGCGTGGATGACGGCTATAGAGGACCCCGGGATAGGAATCCTGGTTGCGAACCGTCCAAACCATCTTTTGAAGAATTAACGCAGGAAAAGTTACATGACCACGCTGAAAAGTATAGATCAGGTCCTGATTCCTTGTATAGAAGCGATGTGAAACGGACATGAACATGTTCGCCTGGTAATGTGCATCGTATAATATCTGCTCATCAATGGGTTCAATTTTTTTTATCAGAAAACTGATCCGCTCTTCAATATCTTCTGTGTATGGACTGCAATCGCCCTTTGCCGATCTTAAAAAATCCTGTCTCGGACCAAGGATCTGGCAAATGGATTGAAGATTGTTCAGGTAGATTTTGTTTGCGGCCGAGCGGCCATAGCGCTGTTCCAATGATCGAAAACTAAGTTTCGTGACACCCACATTCAGGTAGGTTGGCATGAGGCCGGGGATATAGTAAGGAGTTGCCGACCTGACGGCAAAAACCATTGCCTGATCCGGGTCTCCCAGTTTTTCCCCGGTCATCTGTTCCAGATTGGAAATGGCGGCCTTCATGAAAACTTCGCGTTCCCTTGCAACAAGCTGGTAGGAGTTTGAAGTAAGTACGCAGAAATCCGGAACAGGATATCCTTCATGGTACAAATCAAGCAATACTTTGCCTTTCTGACTCAGCAGGACTTCATCGTACGGACTTGTAGTCGGAGCAGGGACTACATATTCATTTTCAGTAAAATCAAGCTTTCCGAATGTCGATTTGAGCAGGTTCAGATATTGTTCCGACACCTTCTCTTTTAATTTCGCGGCGGCATGATCATTTTGTGAAGAATTAACAAGGAGATTCAGATAATGGTTGGCCTTGATCCTGTCGGGCTGGCTCAGGATGAAGACATCGAGGTTATTTAATGGCAGCCGGTGCATGATTTTATTCAGCGGGTTTGTATATTCCAGCTCTGGTGCCGGAAATCCGAAAAAACCAGTTGCTGATCCAGGATCAATGGATTCGGCCAAAGCCTGCTGAATTGAGAAATAATTTGGGTAGAAGGCTCTTATGTGGATGTTATCGTAAGATCGCAGGATCATACCCGGGTGTAATTTCATTACAAAAGTAATACAATTCCATAAAAATTGATACAACAGGGTCTCTTTTTCAGGAAGATATCCATGGATGTGGAATCTGCAGCAAGGGAAACAAATTACCGGTTCCAGTAGTGGCCAAATACGAAATAATAGGCGAATTGACCCTTGCTTGCAGCAATATCGAATCCCATCCGTAGTTTAAAGAGCCGGGCCAGCAGGTAGCGGAATCCTGCGCCACCTGCCCAGTGCCAGCTATCGTCGCTCATGAACTTCGAATCACTCCAGGTCCTGCCGGTCCCGATAAAACCAACCACGCTCCAGCGCGGGGTTACGTCAACACGCTGTTCGGTTTCAAACAACAGTGTTTGCTGTCCCTGGTATCTCGCCATTGGAATACCCCTCATGTCGAGGTATGGATAATAGTAAAAAGGAACCTCATTGAAGATCGCCTGGCCGACGGCCCGGAATCCACACACCCAGGGTTTCCAGGGTTGAATGAACATATTTGCGTTTACGACCACCTGGTCAAAATCAAAATCACTTGCAGTCCATTGACGTCCAAATGTATAGGTTGTTTTAAATCGCAGCCCTTTATCGGGTGTGAACATGGAATTACGGTAATCCAGTTCCAGGTATACTCCGAAATTTCCAAGGTTTTTATTAAAATCAGGCGGGTTGAAAATCGTATCGAAATCCCTCCTGAAAATCGTATCGGAAGGTTTTTTAAATTCGTACTTTACGATCATCCGGGTAAATTGGTACCGCAATCCTGCGAAAATCTTATTTTTGAACAGGTTTTCACTGACATCCAGTAACGCCACGATCGGCTGAAGATTAAATTGTTCTTTCAGCTGGTTTCCCCTGGAGGTTTGGCGGTAAAAATCCATATTGGCATCCGCATAACCGGCACCGATGGTATACCTCATCCCGATCGACGGGAGGGTCCCCTGCCGGAGGGCCCCAAAACCCCAGGTATTGTTCAGCGTGTACATGCCGGCAATTGCTGTGACATCAGGGAATCGATAACGGTCTTCGGACTTGCCTTTCTTCTGGGGACTGATAAAAACAGCCGCAAGGGCAACGCCAAAATTGCCAAGAGCCGGTTCTGTAATAATGGTGGGCCAGGGGACAAAACCATGCATGTTGATGATGTAATCGCTCATGTCAAACTTTTTATCCAGTGTATCTTTGAGCGATATTTTTTGCTTCTGGGCTTGCAGGGAAGTGATCATCAATCCGGTTGCAATAAAGAGGAAGAGGATTTTTTTTATCATGTTGCTTTTTCTTTCAGGGAATAGTAATGACAGATAAAAAGTTGTTAAATTTATTAATTAATCCGAAAGGATGATCCCCCGGATAAGAAAAAACTCAGCGGCAAAACAAATGTCATGATAAGAATTAAAATATGTTGCATAAGTTCGATCACAGAGGCCCGAACTGCAATTGCATTTGGTGCCGATGCCATCGGCCTTGTTGGCAGAATGCCATCGGGACAGGGAGTGATTACCGACGAGCTGATTTGTTCGATTGCCAAAACGGTACCGCCTCCTGTCGCCACATTCCTCCTGACCAGCGAAACTTCCAGTGGCGCAATTGCAGCACATCACCGGAAAGTAAATACCAGTACGATCCAGATGGTGGATGAACTGAAACAGGGCTCATTCCCTGAAATCAGGGAGAAACTGCCCAATGTGAAACTCGTGCAGGTCATCCATGTCCTTGATGAACGCTCCATAGCGGAAGCCATTGAAATTTCTGAAAAGGTCGATGCATTGTTGCTGGACAGCGGGAACCCATACCTGGCCGTGAAGGAACTGGGGGGTACCGGCCGGACCCACGATTGGGCGATCAGCCGGAAGATTGTGGAACAAAGCAGGGTGCCGGTCTTTCTTGCCGGCGGGTTAAATGCTGATAATGTCAGGGATGCCATCGCGGCTGTTCAGCCCTTTGGAGTTGATGTGTGCAGCGGTGTAAGGACAGATGGCAAACTGGATGAAAGAAAGCTATATGGGTTTTTTAAGGCAGTTTGGGGGTGATTGTGCGAAAACAGGTTTATCAGGAAAAGCAATTCATGATGACAATTTTCCTGTATTAGAGCGAATCTGAGAAATTCATGGAAACAGATCTGTACATATCATTTACTTTCTTCAGTTTATGAAGAACTGCAACGCAATCTGTTTTAAAGAGAAACAACGGACTTCAACGACATAGTTCTTCTGAAACAAAGAAAATTCAGGCATCGGAGGGTGTTTCAGGATCAGCATAAACAGGATGCCAATCGTGGAAAGTTTCTTTTTCATTGCTCCCCTTGCCTTATGTTTTTATTGAATTCATCAACAATTGCTTCTGCCTGTTTATAATCCGAACTTGAAACAATCACTTTCACCGCACCGGCTCCTCCACCTGCCGTATACCATGGCGCCATCGTGCCGGTAAATTCATCTTTTAAGAAGGCTTCAATTTCGGCATCTTCCAAAAGGCTTTTCAACATTCCGGCTTCCCAGATTGTGCCGGAAAAGATTTCAACAGGCTCAATTTCATGATATGGTTTCATGATTCAAAATGGTTTATGCTTTTTTTCGACGGACTTTAATTGCCATCCCATTCCCGGAAGAACTGTTCCAGATACTGTTCCAGGAACCGGTGTCGCTGTTCAGCCATCCTGCGCCCGGTTTTCGTGTTCATCCGGTCTTTCAGAAGCAGCAACTTCTCATAGAAATGATTGATGGTAGGCGCCTTGCTGTGCTGATACTGTTCGACCGTCATGCCCGCGACAGGTTTGACGGCAGGATCATACATCTCCCGGCCTTTATATCCGCCATAATTGAATGCACGGGCAATACCAATGGCCCCGATTGCATCCAGCCGGTCAGCATCCTGAACGACCGCCAATTCCAAGGAGAAAAATCCGGGAGAAAAATTTCCACCCTTGAAGGAGATGTTTTTCATGATCTTTACAACATGATCACCCACTGCTACATCAACCCGGAGACCCTGCAGGAACTTCCGGGCTTTAAGTACGCCAACCGATTCATCCCCGTCGTGGAATTTATGATCAGCGATATCGTGCAGCAAAGCCCCCAGTTCAACAATGAACAGGTTAACAGGTTCTTCCCGGGCGATGCGCCTGGCATTTTTCCATACCCGCTCGATGTGAAACCAATCATGCCCCCCTTCTGCATGAAGCAGTTCGGCTTTTACAAACGCAGCAGTCTTGCTGATGATTTCTTTGTCAGACATGTTTACCCTTTCCGTCATTGTAAAATTACAACATTAATCCAACGCCCGGGAATGGTCAGTTAATTATTGTAGAGGGCTGTTCAATAACACATTGAAATCCATTTTGTCGAAGAATGTCGTTATATTTGTCAAATCAGCAAATAAAATTCGCTTTTACGACCCGCAAAGATTCAGAATCATACAACCATGAAGGCATCCATGAAAACATTCCACAGCGACCTGTCCAATATTGAGTTCCCGGTTTCTGAACGAGTTTCAGGCAAAACGGTAAGACAATCCATTTTAGCTTTGATCCAGAAGGACAACCCGCAATTCACGGCAGATAAATTTTTATCCATCGGGGAACTGAACAATTACCGGGAACAGTACATCGAAAGCTTTCTTAAGAAACAGATCGGAAGCCTCTCCGACCTGGATCAAACCGTCATCGATTCATTGAAAGATAAGACCACGATCACCGACAAGTTGGACGGAGAGGATTTCAAAGCCATGACGACGGGCCAGAGAATTGCCGACAACGTGGCCAGCTTTGGAGGGAGCTGGACCTTCATTATTTCTTTCGCCGTATTCCTTTTTTGCTGGATTTGCGTCAATATCTACTGGCTTGGCAACAGGGGCTTTGATCCGTATCCGTTTATCCTGCTGAACCTGATCCTGTCGAGTCTTGCAGCCATCCAGGCCCCGGTGATCATGATGAGCCAGAACCGCCAGGAAGAAAAAGACAGGGAGAGAGGTAAAAAAGATTACATGATCAACCTTAAATCGGAGCTTGAAATCAGGATGCTGCATGAAAAAATTGATCACCTCATCATCAATGAGCAGCAGGAGGTACTGGAGATCCACAAGGTGCAGATCGAGATGATGAATGATATTCTAAAGCGGCTTGAAAAATAATGATTGAATCCAAAGCGATTTTTCAAATAACCCGGATGGTGTGATTTAAAATGGTACCGCAGACATCCTTCTTCAATGACCGATAACCAGAAATTCACCTTCAATGCCATCATTCAGCAAAACAACGGGATGGATGCTGCCTTTATTGAATTCCCGTTTGATGTTCATGAAAAATTCGGGACCAGGGGCCAGGGAAGTCGTACTGCCCGACGAGGTTTCCGCGCTCCTGGAATAAAACCCGCCGGCCAAAGAATTTTAAGGAAGCCTGTCGTACTCAAATATGAAAGAGTTTGCCGGATGGATCGGGTCGGCAAAGAAAGCAGAGACCCGGAAACAAAGAACGGCATTGCTGTAACGATAAAAATAATACTTTCCAGAGAAAAGGCCGGTTCAAAAGGCACGTTGGGCATCTTCATGGATTCATTACCTTTGAATCATGATACCGGTATCCTATTTGCAATATTCTGACCCGTCGGCATGAAAAAGTTAATACTGATTTCTTTTTGTCTCATTTTATTTCAGGCGGGCCGGGCGATTCCCTTTCACAGGGGCGTCAACCTGACCGGCTGGTTCCAGGCAGATAATGCACGGAAAATTCAATTCCGGAAATTCGGGAAGAAAGATTTCACCGATATAAAAAAACTGGGGTGTGATGTGGTGCGATTGCCAGTAAACCTTCATGGCATGACTTCGGGCTCACCGGATTACACGTTGGATCCGCTTTTTGTTTCAATGCTCGATTCAGCGGTGAGCTGGGCCGAAGAGTTGAAATTGTATCTTATCATCGACAATCATTCGTTCGATCCGGCGGTGAATACCAGTCCCGATGTGGTTCAGATCCTTACCAAAGTCTGGCCGCAGCTGGCACAACACTATGAGCCGCGTTCGAATTATATCATATACGAGGTGCTGAACGAACCCCATGGGATATCCAATCAACTGTGGGGCAGCATCCAGCAACAAACGATTAACTCCATCCGGTCAAAGGACACCAGGCACACCATCATCGTAGGGCCATCAGGGTATAACAGTTACAATGACCTGGCACAGATGCCGGTTTATTCCGACGCCAACCTCATTTACACGTTCCATTTTTATGATCCGTTCCTTTTCACACACCAGGGTGCCACCTGGGTGAGTCCCTCGATGGAGCCATTGGCCGGGGTGCCATTTCCTTACGACCTTGCATCGATGCCAGCCTGCCCTCCGTCGCTCCTGGGAACATGGATAGAAAGCAGTCTTCATAATTATTCAGCCGATGGAACAGTCGGAAAAGTCAAGTCGTTGATCGATATTGCCGTCCTTTTTAAAAACACCCGTCATGTTGACGTTTTTTGTGGTGAATTTGGTGTTTATATACCCAACAGTGATACTGCCGACCGGGCAAATTGGTACGCCATTGTAAGAGAATACCTGGAGGAGAAAGATATTCCATGGACCACCTGGGATTACAAGGGAGGATTTGGGCTTTTTAAGAAAGGTTCCGATGAGTTATTTGAATCAGATCTTAACGTTCCGTTGCTTACAGCGTTGAATTTTACGGTACCCGAACAACATCCTTATGTACTTCACCCTGATACTGTGGGGTTCAGAATATATGATGATTATGTGGCGCAGGGAATCAATGAAGCCAGTTACACTTCGTCGACCCTTGACTATTATTCGACTTTGCTGCCCAACAATGACAATTTTTGCCTCTATTGGACCGGCGGGCCTCAATACAGCGCCATCGTCCTCGATTTTGTACCGGATAAAGACCTTTCACGGCTTGTTTCGTCCGGTTATGCCCTGGATATGATTGTCCGTGGAAATGGTTCAGGAATGAAAATGGATATCCGTTTTATCGACACAAAAACCAATGATCCGAATGACCATCCATGGCGTAGGAGGATAACGCTTTCAGACGCGATGCCCGGCTGGGATAAAAGATGGCATCACCTTCATGTTCCGTTAAAGGATTTTGCTGAGCATGGTTCATGGGACAACAATACATGGTACGAGCCTGAGGGAAAATTTGACTGGTCGGCCATCGACCGGTTTGAAATAGTTGCTGAATATGGTTCATTTGACAATAAGGAGGTGTGGTTCGACAACGTGATCATCACCAATCAGGACACTGCCACCGTGCTTCAGCCGGGAACGATCGGAATTAAAGAACCTGTGGCCAACGACGACCACCCTTCCCTTGCCCCGAGGCCAAACCCGATGAATGTCTCCACAACCATTTCATTCAACCTGCAGGAAAGCGGGCCTGTTCGGCTTTCGGTCTATACCGCCATGGGGATCAGGGTCATCGACCTGGTTGACGGATTTTTTGCAAAAGGAGCACACACTGCAGCATGGGATGGGAGAGATGACCACGGAAACATGCTTCCTGACGGCATCTATATCTGCCGGCTCACCTGCAATAAAAAAATGGAATATTGCAAATTGATTCGTGCCGGTCGGTAATTTTCTTTACATCATAAAACTATCCATATGTTCAGGAGTTTGACATTCTGGTTTATCTTCTCATTGCTGATTTCAATGCCCGGCTTAGCTGTTGCCCAAGGGGAAGCCACTACAGGAATTCACCTCCGTTTAATACCGGGTCTTGAACTTCCAAAAACCAATCCCCGCGACGAGGTCATAAAACATACAGGCTATACCCTGTCGTTCAACAAAACCTACCGTGTTGCCAATTGGGTTGCTTATGAACTTACCGCAGCTAAGACCATCCCGGTGGTTAAACGCAACAATCGTTTCATCCCCGACCCCATGCTTACATCCTGTACCATCACAAACGATGATTACAAAGGCACAGGTTACGACAAAGGCCATCTTGCTCCTGCGGCCGATATGTGCTATTCAGATCAGACAATGGTTGAATCCTTTTACCTTTCCAACATGGCACCCCAGCTTCCGGGGTTCAACCGTGGCATATGGAAAAACCTGGAAGAACAGGTACGCCGATGGGCGATCGGGGGAAAAGTCGTTTATGTGGTTACGGGGACAGTTCTTGCTAAAGGACTTTCCACCATAGGCAACGACCGGATAACCGTTCCGGGATACTTCTACAAAGTAATCCTCGACTATAACGAGCCGGAGATCAAAGGCATCGGGTTCATTATGCCCAACGAGGGATCGCAGGAACCGTTGCAACACTTTGCCGTTACCATCGACAGCGTTGAAAAATTAACAGGTACAGATTTTTTTTATCAACTACCGGAAGAACACGAAAAACTCATAGAAAGCACAATCAATCTTGGCAAATGGAATTGGACGACATTAAAAACGCATTCATCAGGCCCGGGGAGTTCAAAGTAAGCAGAACCTGGTGACGGGGATGTCGATAAGGACCAGGCTGGCCGTTAACTGCCATTGAAGAACCTCTCGGCTTGCTGCGAGGTTCTTCGATCCCGTAGGAATTTATATTTTGCTCATAGCCCCGCCTCAAGCCGGTATCGTGTATCAAGGTTCCAATGGCCTGATCCTGGATTTATGTTAAACGCACAGCAGAGAAGAATTCCTGGCAAGGCTATTTTGCCCCGGCCGATAGAACAACCAACTTAATTGCGTAACTTTACATAACTTTTTTTAAGTTTTAATTTGAGACAAGGTTGCTTTTTAATAATCATATTCGTGTTGTTTCCCTGGATTGTTTCAGGGCAGACGAATACTGATTTCTGGTTCGCTGCCCCGGAAGCTTCCGTCGAACATGGCGATAGCCCGATCTATTTAAGGGTCACCTCCTTCAGCGAGGCGGCCACGGTCACTATTTCGGAGCCTGCCAACACCGCTAATTTTCCAACGCAGGTCCTCTACATTCCCGCAAATCAAACCCGTACCCTGAACCTGACTACCTGGAAGGACCAGGTAGAATGCAAACCGGCCAATGCGATATTGAATTTTGGGTTATACCTTCATTCTACGGTTCCCATCACTGCCTATTACGAGGTAACGAATATACACAACGCTGAGATTTTTACCCTGAAGGGCAACAATGCCATGGGAACTTCCTTCTTTATTCCTTCGCAGAGTTCAATGTACAATCATTCTCCGTTGGTCCCGCAGGCGTACAACTCTTTTGACATCGTTGCGACAGAGTACAATACAACAGTCACAATTACGCCGAGAAGGACCATCGTAGGGCATGCCGCCGGGGTTGCCTTTACCGTAAACCTCAACAGGGGCCAGGTATACAGTGCCCAGGCCACCGGCCTGCTGGGTATCGATCACCTGCAGGGATCTACCGTAACATCCAACAAGCCGGTATCCATTACGGTGAAGGATGATTCGGACCAATATCCCAACCAGGTGTGTTATGATCTTACCGGCGATCAGATTGTGCCTGTAAACATCATCGGCCAGGAATATATAGTCGTGAGGGGATTTACCAACAACACGATGAACGACTGGGCCTATGTTACGGCCACAGCCAATGCCACCAATGTAAGTGTGAACGGGACCGTACAGGCCATTCTGAATGCAGGAGAAACATACAAATACTCCCTGCAGAACTTTGATTTATCGTCCTTTATTTCGACTACTCATCCTGTTTATGTCTGGCATGTTACAGGATACGGTTGCGAGGCGGGTTCTGCCATTTTGCCACCCATGAACTGCACGGGTTCAACCCAGGTTGCATTCACACGAACCACCCAGTATTCATTTGAACTCATCCTTCTTGCCAAAGCAGGAGCCCAGGGATCGTTTACCCTGGATGGCAACCCTACCCTTGTGACCGCGGCGATGTTCTCCTCGGTTATCGGGAATCCTGCATTTGTCTATGCCAGGATCGAATTTCCAGTGGACCTGCTCCCGGTTGGTTTCCATATTCTGAAAAACTCCCAGGATATTTTTCACATGGGGGTCATACACACCTATGATCAGGGACAATCGGGGTGTTCCTATGGTTATTTTTCCGACTTTGCAAGCCTGAACCTGGGTCCCGATAAATCAATTTGCCCGGGCACGTTTACCACCCTCGATGCCGGGCCAAACCGTCAGAGCTATGAATGGTATTACAATGGAAGTCCGTTTTCTACAGGTGTTCAAACGATCACTGTTAACAATCCGGGCCAGTATATTGTGATTGTGAATGATCATGGATGTTTTTTATCCGATACGGTTCAGCTTGACAATTACCCCGCTCCGGTTCCTGTCATCAGCGGAATAACAAGTTTCTGCCAGGGATTCTCTCAGCTTTTGACTGTCACGGGAACATTTTCCTCGTATCTCTGGACTACCGGAGAAAATACGCAAACCATCACGGTCAGCGGCAGCGGCACTTATGGGGTGACCGTGACCGACATGAATGGATGCCAGGGAAGTACGTTTGCAAATGTTATCGTATTTCCGCTTCCTTTGGTTACCCTTACCCTGCCGGCAGTTTCCTGCACCAATGTCGCTCCCTTTGCCCTTACCGGGGGTTCCCCGGCAGGAGGTGTTTATTCAGGGCCGGGAGTTAACTCCATCACCGGCTTTTTCGATCCCGGAACCGGAACCGGGACTTATTTAATATCCTACACCTACACCGATGCCAATGGTTGTAACAATAAAGCTGACCAACTACTTACCGTAAGCCCGCCACCTGTTGTTCAGCTGTTGGCCCAGTCGGTCTGTATCTCTGTTCCGCCATTCCCATTGACCGGCGGAACACCTCCGGGAGGCGTTTATTCAGGCACCGGGGTTAATTCCTCAACCGGCTATTTCGACCCCTCTTCGGGGGCAGGGCCGCACAACATCACGTATACCTATACCGACGCAAACGGATGTACCGGCACAGCGGTCAACATTCTTACGGTTAACCCCCTTCCCCTGGTGCAACTCTCCCCCCAGCCTCCTGTTTGTGTTTCTGCTCCTCCATTTCAATTAACGGGCGGAACTCCCCCGGGAGGCACCTATTCCGGCTTCGGAGTAAACTCTTCCACCGGGTTTTTCAGCCCTTCTTCGGGTGTGGGGCCACATACCATTACGTACATGGTCACCAATACCTTTGGTTGTTTCAACTCGACTTTCCAGATTCTGATCGTCAACCCCCTGCCTTTGGTAGTGCTGTCGGCCCAATCCAGCGCCTGTGCCAATGCGCCTCCTTTCCTGCTGACCGGCGGAACACCGGCAGGAGGCATCTATTCCGGGCCCGGTGTCAATTCACTGACCGGCTTTTTCGACCCGGCATCGGGAACAGGGACACATACCATTACCTATACTTACACCGATGGCTCAGGGTGTACCAATTCCGATTCAAAACCATTGCTGGTCAACAGCGCACCAGTGGTTCAACTTTCAAATTTAGCGCCTGTTTGCATCACCGTTGCACCCTTTGCCCTGAGCGGGGGGAGCCCGGCCCCCGGAACATATTCCGGTCCCGGAGTAAATACTGCCACGGGTTTTTTCAACCCCCAGGTAGCCGGTCCGGGAGATCATGTGATCGTTTATGCATTTACTTCAACCTCCGGTTGTACGAACACTGCCTCCAAAACACTCCACGTTATTCCCCTTCCATTGCCTTCCGGAACGCTTAACGGGCCGGATACGGTTTGTCAGGGCACACAGAATATCTCTTATACCCTGAATGGCGCCGATCCTCTTGCAACCTCCTTCACCTGGGAAATCAGCCCGGCTTCGGCAGGTTCAGTCAACGGAACAACATCAGCTTGCCTGGTTTCACTAAATACCGGTTATTCGGGTAGCTTGGGCATCCGGTTTCAACCAGGCAGCACATGTGGCAACGGGGCTTTTTCTTCATTTACAACGGTTACCGTCAACCCAGGCCCGGATGTGTGGCTGGATGCCTGCAACGACCCGGTCACGACCAAAGGGTCGAAACCATTCGTCCTGAAAGGGGGAATTCCCGCGGGTGGAATTTACTCAATTGACGGAACACCGCTTCCGGGAGGGATCCTGAACCCTGCAACCCTGAGCCCAAGCCCGCCCGACCATTCCATTAAATATTCCTATACCAACCGTTTTAACTGTACGGTCACTAAAACCCGGTCACTGACCGTAAAAAACGCCTCTGTCTTTACCTGTACCAATACGCTGACCGATGTCAGGGACATGAAGACCTATCCGACCTTTGAGATTATTGCCGGATCTGTTCACCGTTGCTGGATGGCATCCAACCTGAATTACGGCGTTGTAACCCCCAATAACCTGGCACAAACCGACAATTGTGTTGTTGAAAAATACTGCCAGGGGAATGACCCTGCAAAATGCACCGAGCTGGGAGGCCTTTACCAGTGGGATGAACTAATGACCTACCTGCCGGTTGAAAATGCCTCCGCTGAAGGCAGGCAGGGACTTTGTCCTCCCGAATGGCATGTTGCAACAGAAGCGGAATGGGAAGAACTCATCAATTATTATGAGGGTCCCGGGGTTGCCGGCTGGAACATTTTAGACCCAAACCCACTCTACGGTTTTCATGCCAAAACCCCTGGCATATTGTATCAGAATTTAATATGGTCCTTCGGTCAGCCGTGGTTTACAGCCACGATTATTTCGACATCCACCGTCAGTCCTTCAGGAAGTACAAGGATTTACAGCCACGGTTTGAATGTGGTGAATCCCAGCGTATCAACTTATTTCTCCACACGGAGTTACGCGCTATCGGTTCGATGCGTCCGGGATTAGGTGGAGGCAGCATCTCCATTCCCTTTCCATGGTCATTTTCGGTTATATCAGCCCGGTCCTGGTTTTCAGGACACCTCATTTTACCTGCGCTTCATTATCGTTTCCCCGTTCGCCTGAACCGAGTAAGAAAATGATGAGCGGATATCTTTAAAGCGGGTTATATTGTGGGGAAAGCAGCCGATAATTCAACGTGTCTCCCCTTTTATTGATATACTATTTGAAACTGAACTTCACTTATCCAATCCATACCGCAGCCTTATTTCCCGCTCCCTGCTTTTATCAGCGATATAGACCACTGTTCGGCCATCGTCAAGCAGTATCGGGTATTTTTCTGCCACCGAACCCGCTGAAAGTTTTGACTTGGGAATTGTTACCCGATGGTTTGAGATCTCCAGCCTGTTATCCACTGCATCATTTTGTGTGATATGTCGTACGTTTTTCATATTATCCCGTCTGTTAGGTTTAAACCCTAAAATTACGGGTCATTTTATCGTAACGGTACCCTGTTGCAGGATAATTTATGAACAGGCAATGGTGATAAATATTTTCTGATCGGGCACTATTCATTGTTAACCCTTCAATCAATGTTTAATACGTTTCACTGAACCCCTGGGAGGCGAACAGTGAATAGTGTAAACGATCTGTGAACACAGAATAACTAACAACGAAAAGCTGAAGAGTGAGGGGAGGGTTTATCGAAAAGTTCGGAATGTCTTATCATTTTGGATTTTTGGAGGCAACCACAAGCCCGTTTCCCATTCGCGACTCATATCGTATCCGGGTTTCCGCTTCTTTACTTTTATCCGAAATAAATATGGTTGTCCTGCCACCATCAAGGTAAATGGGGTATTTATCTGTGAGCGACCCTGATAATAGTTTTGAATCGGGGATTTTTAATCGTTGACGTTCCATCATCATCCTGTGTTCCAAGGTATCTTTTTTCATTATTCAATTTTTTTACAAACCATAAGATTTATGGTATTCGTACAAGATACGAATAATTCTGATGATTTGGAAGAATTATTTTCAATGATGCCTTTTTATCCGGGATAAAATTTCAGGAAAACCCATGGAACAATCCACCCGATCCCTGAGCCAATCAAGATCCCCGCAAGGACATCACTGGGATAATGCACTCCCAACGCCATTCTCGAATAGGCGACCAGGATTGACCAGCAATAAACCGGGATGATTATTTTTTTCCTCGGAAACAGCAGGGTCATGGCCATTGCCACGGCAAATGTTTCCATCGTATGCCCGGACGGGAAGGAGGAGTCGCCTCCCGACGATAGTTTTTCAATAGCCGGATAGGTGATGAAGGGACGGTCTCGATCAACAACATACTTCAACCCCTGGCTTACCAGTAAAACCAGGATCAGTATCGTGACCAGCATTAAAAACCGCATCCGCATGGGCTTTGACTTCTTCAGAACAGCAACCAGGAAAACCAGTAAAACCAGGCCGATACTCACAAAGGTGGTCGTGTCGGAAATAATCCTGAGCACCGGGACAGAATGCGGAATGAGATGATTGTGTAACCACGTTAACAGCGTGACATCAACCGTTGAAAATTGCAATCTTTATATTTTTATTGTTTAACGATAGAAAAAACGTCCCATCCATTCTCCCTGGCCATCTGCAAGGCAGGCTGTTTCTGCATGATCGCCCCTCCCCAAAAATTATGGTCATAAATGTAAGGGTTTTCAAACCATTTTTCGATATTCATGGTGAGGCTGAAAGTAACCTTTTCCTTGTCGGCCAGTGTAAATGTAGAACCCGGTAAACTTACCAGGAAGTAGTTCTGAACAAACGCATAGATTGAATCTACATTGTATCCACCGCCTTTGTATAGCTGCCCGATCCCAAGGTGGAAGTTGAAGGGCACCAGGGCCAATGCCGGATCCTTCCATTTCCCGTTCATCATCATGTAATGGTATCCTCCGCCAAGCACTTCCGGCCAGCTCATGAGGGCTTCAGGGGGATTGACGAAGCGATGCGATTTGTTTTCAGCCTCCGGTATCCCGAAGATAAAGTTGATGGAATCGTAAGTCCCGGCAGGGATTTTATCCGGGAAAAGGATCGTTTTCGTGGCTGAAAGGGCTTCGTCAATATAATAGATATCTTTCAGCTCATCGAGTATCACCCGGCTTCCGTCATTCTTGTACAGGGTAATGTCGGAAATAAAGTACTTCAAATCCGACACCAGGTAAACGTTGCCTGCCGCATTCGTGTAGATCAGCTCATTTTGCTGCAAAGGCAGGCCATCAACCCGATGATCAACCGAAAAGACAACGGTTCCCGAAGGGTTCACCTGCACGGGGTCCTTGTCTTTTTTACAAGAGGAGAGCGTTGCTGCAGAAAGTAAAAATAAAGCAAAGATGAGCTTAAAGTTCTTCATGGATTCATTTTGCATGGTTAAGAAGAACGATTACACCTATAAAAATTACCGGGCTACAACCAGTTTTTTAACCGTCGATCCATCCTTTGCTTCCAGCCGCACGTAATAGATCCCTTGCGCCAGGGCTGAGGTGCTCAACGACAGGGGAACCTGGCCTGGGGAAAGCATGGGGTATATGCGGGAAAACACCTGCCGGCCAACAGCATTGACAACGGTCATGGTCACATCAGAAACATTCCTCAGGGTCAGAGAGATATCAGCATGGTCGGCACAGGGGTTCGGAGAGAGGGAGCAGGTGATTGGTCCCGTCAATTCAGCAGTTCCCACAATCGGGTTTTCAATCCATATTTTGAGGGCAGGATCGCCAAGCACATTACAGTCATAAAAACACCAGCGCTGTGCCCCGGGTTCAAACTCGCCGGGAAGGCCGATCCATGGAGCTGTTTTGATCTTCGACATGGTGTGTGCCGCGCCAAGTTCAAGGATGGCCGAATCGGGGTTCGTATTGTAGAGCGCACTTATAAATTCACGATGCAGATGGGCAGAAGGGCCTTCGGTCGTTCCCTGGTTAAACCATCCATAGCGTGAGTTGAAAACACCGCCAACAAGAAAATTGGCAATGGCGGTGCAGCGTTCTGCAATACAGTCATTGTCATCGAAAGCGCCGCAAATGCACCCATGCGTATACATCAGCTGGTAATTGTGAATGATTCCGTCGACCTGGGAAAAATTCTGATTGGTAATATCCCAGTTATACAGGCGCATCATGTAGTTGGAATTTGAGTGGCCACAGTGATGGATGAATGATTTCCCCGAATTGATCCCTGCAAGCAACTGGGTTACACTCCAGTTGTATCCGGTGGTATCGTACAGCCTTGTGATGTAGTTTTGGGCCGAGGGAATGCCATGCGTGGCATATCCATTGTCGGTGTGATCATCAACCAGGAGTTCGAGATAGTCAGAGCCCCAAGTCATGGGAGGATCGTATAAAAATTCAGAGACCAGGAAGGGCTTTTTCATCTCCTCTGCCACAGGGCTGCCCTGGTAGGATACGGACTTGTGCACCATGCTCGCCAGCTCCGCGGCAGTGCTGAACGACATCCGGCCGACAGACAGTTCGGGCAGCAGGTCGTCTTCACCGGGTTCGCCCCATTTGTTGTCGTTATTGGTGTTCCAGTTGCCGTCGAGGGCGGAGAAATAAACATCGGCGGGAATGTTGGAATCCTCGTAACCCGTTCCCGAGAGCACATAGCAATAAAATCCCCGGAAGGGAATGTATTCAACATCACCCCCGAGAATGACATGCTCGATCCCGTTTCTCTGGTACTCCTGGATGATATAATTCCTCATTTTTTCCTGGAGATCCTGGCCTGGAACAATGGCCCCGATGTCTTCGATGGTTGCGACTTGTGAGGCCATCCCCTTGCAGTTGTAATAATTTATCAGATCCTGGAATCCTGCCTGGAATTGAGCCGGGGTGATGATCAGGATGTTGTAGTTTGTTATTAAGGATTTTTTAGCCGGGTACCGGTTCATCATCTCCGGGTTTTGTGCAAAGAGCCTGACCCTTTTTAAGGCATTTGCCGATGCGGTGAGGTTTTTCAATGCAAGTGTGGCGTTTGCATCAGGCCTGGTCGTGATTTGAACCGTCACTTTTTGATAATAGGCAAGCGTTTTTTTTGCAGGGTTATAAATCACCGGGGTAAAGGTGGAAAGTGCAAAAGCATAGCCATTCAGGTAGGAGTTGATGAGATTCCCTGTCGGAGTAGCCGGGTAATTGGCGGTGGAACGGTAAACGGCCTCATTTTTTATGAAACTCCCGTCCGGTGTTTCCGAAACCGGCTGATTGAATTGCTGTGGATAGAGCTCGTACGTTCCCGGGATGCCGGTAAGCGATTCGCCGATAATATTGATGGAAACGGCTTTTTCTCCCGGCGGAAGCATCAGGGCAACCTGGTGGTACGGCAGCATGGGCTCCCCGTTCAGCCCGGCAGGCATGGTGTTATCCAGGGTTACAAACTGATACCGGCCATTCTCGCTGATCCTGACCTGCGAGAAGGTAAAAACTTTTTCAATGTTGCCTGCCAGGAGGCTGAAACTCATGATACAAGCGACGAAAACACAAACAATGTTTTTCATTTCAATGTTTTATTTGAAAGCAAAAATACAAATAAAAGTGGTTTCCCGTGGATAACAGGGTATCAAACCAGGGTTAAATAATTACGATCTTTTTTTGAACCACGGAATGATTTATGGTTTCAATGACCATCACATAAACACCTTTTGGAAGAGAGGAGAAATTCACAGTGCTGCCGGTAAAATCTGCCATGGAAGAAACCAGCTTTCCAATGCTGTTGTAAACGGAAACGGAAGCATGAGAGGCGCCATAAATGTAAATATTGCCTTTGCTGGGGTTCGGATAGACCCTGATATTGTCCTTTTTCTCCTCGTTTTGTCCGACGGGCCATTCAAAGTTCAGGGAATAGAGGGTATGGGCAGTCAGATTTTCAGCAAAGACATCGATCGTGGTTGTTCCCGGAAGGTCAAGCGATGGAATTACGATCACTGTTTCAGCGGATTCAAAGGGTATTCCTGCGATCCCGGGAACCACCGTGGTTCCCCCGGTGAGGGTTACGTTGTAATTGAAGGTATCCGGGTCAAAACCGGGCAGCGAACTCCCGTCAAGAATAATATTATTCAACCGCGCTTCGTTGCCAAACAGACCGTTTTCTGTGGAATATGCCGACTGGAATACCTGTTTTGAAACCTGGTCCTGGACAAATATGCCAACGATCAGATCGGTGTATTCTTCAATATGGGTTTCGGAGAGATCGACCGTTTCATTGATGGTGAAGGGAACGCGATCGACCAGGTTGGCGATCGTGCCCTCGGCATCAGGAACCATTTTCATCATGACATGTTCGAAGCTGGTCTCTCCGTTCGACATGTGGTTGTTATGGGTGATTTTTTCCATCACCACAATGTAAATACCCACATTGCTGAAATCGGAAAACGGGAGAATTGTTGCATTGATGGTCATTACATTGCCGGTGAGCGAATGTGTTCCGGCTATTTTGATCATCCCGATTTGCTGTTTGGCCTGGATATATGCCTGGGCAACAGCAGACATGCTGGTCGCCGTATTGCCGCCATTGACGCAGAGGTCTGGAACGGCATTGACCCCGTAAAAAGCCCTTCTGACGCCTCCCTCTGCAGTATAATACGGATCGCCGGGAGATGGCCAGTTCATCTGGTATTTCACCAGGGTAATGCTGTCGGCATTGGTATCGCACCAGGGCACGAACCCGCTGTTAAATGAAGCGCAGGGGCTGCAGGTTGAGCTTGTAAATTCTTCATACAATGGCTTTTTCGGAACCACATGACACACCTTTGAACTTGTCTTCCGCAGGGTATCGTTTGCCTGGCTGTTGTCGGAAACTCCATTGACTTTGTTGAGCCATACTTTCAGGGCATGGGGGCCGATGGAGCCGTTCAGCAGCTGATCACAGGTGAAATTGTAGGTGCCCCGGGTTGCGAGCGAAAAGCCGCTGACAGTGGTGGTTAAAACAGGGCCATTGTCTGCCTGGTATGCAATTTCCGCAGTGGTGACGGGGGTCAAACCAACGTTCATGATGCTTCCCTTTACCTGAACGGGTTCAGCAAAATAGGAGGGGGTTGCCACGAGGGAGATGATGCCGGCGTCGAGATTTAATGGATTGTAAAGCAGTACGTTATCTAAATACCAATAGTCCAGGTTGTACATATTTCCGTCGAGGTAGAAGCAAATCTGGAACTCTGATTGCCCCACGTCGCCATTGGCAATGACCACTTCCATTTGTTCCGGGCCAATATTTCCGGTGGGCGTTTTTTCCCAAACGGAAGTCCATGCCCCGTTGTGCGACCGAGTGGCAACACCAACTTTGGGAGCGGGGTTGGCATACCAGTCGTACTTGTGTTTGAATGATACTTTTACCGAAGTCAGCCCGGTAAGGTCACACATCGGGGAGACCAGCCGCGTGGAGGTGTTTTGCTGAACATAGGTGAACTGAGCTTCGGGTGCGGTTCCCCCGGCATTGATGGAGTTGTTGGCCGACCATTGTGCCGGCAAGCTGCTGAGAGACCAGCCGGCTGGAGGCATTTGCCCGGAATCAAATGACTCCCAGATAAATGTTTGTCCGAATGAAAATAGACTAAAAGTTAAAAGCAGGAAAAGCAGCAGATTTTTCTTCATAGCAGGTATGGTTATTTTTATAAGAAATCCTTCGCAAATTACGAAATATTTGTTATAAAATTAACAACAACCTTTTTTTTGTTAGGGAGTGAAATCTGTTTACGAAAAAGTGAACCGACGAATTAATGGCCCAGTTTAGACAATGCATAAGCATAAGCGCCAATGGACACCGCTTTGGAGGTTCCCAGGCGGGATATTCCAACACCAATTTTTTTGTTAGGGTCGAAGTGCATGGTGCGGGTTGTAAAAGGCACCGGTATTTCAATGGAGGATGATCTCAGGAATGAGTTCAACCCGACTTCATCTTCAAGATTATACGCAACCACCTCCATGCGTTCGAGCGGAATGCCCGACATGGTATCAAACGGATAATTCATTTCTTCGACCAGTTTTTGAAGAAAAATCGGGTAGGCGCCGGATAATCCCCCGCCAATTACAACAAGTCCGTCAACAAGGGTAATGGCATTTGCGATGGCATCGGCGGCATCGCGTGCAAAGGCATCGAATGCATGGATTGCTGCTTCCTGGTCGCCTTTTACCCTGCCCATCCCGATTTCAAAAATATCTCTTGGCTCCGGGCAGGAGGCCAGGTTCAGGCCGGTATTGTTTGCATATTCGCGTTTGATACCGCGGATGCTGACGCTTTCTTCGGCATCCCAGTTTTTAAAAGTGCGGTTGCGCATGCGGTTGATCTCGCTGCCCGAACTGTTGTCGCCGCAAAGCAATCCGTCGCCGGTAACAATTCCGCCTCCGAAACCGGTACCAAAAGTGACCCCGAAAAGATTTTTATACCGTTTCAGGTTCCCGGCATCTTCCAGTTTTTTGTTGATTTCCGGTAAAAGCCCTGCAATGGCCTCGCCATAAGCAAACAAATCGCCGTCGTTGTTGATGAAAACAGGTATTCCGAAAGTTTCCTGCAACATGGGCCCAAGGGCGACGCCTCCTTTGAAAAAGGGAAGATTCTGCAAATCGCCGATGACACCATTTTCATAATCGGCAGGCCCTGGAAACGCAAAACTGATGGCAACCGGTTTGTTGACCAGTTTGCCTTCAACCTGCCGGAATCCATCGATGATGGTGGTAAGTACTGCTTCAAGGTTTTCAGCTTTTGCAGGAAGGACATATGGCTCCAGGATCTCCTGTTCAGCCTGTACCGCGTTGAATACGAAATTTGTGCCGCCTGCATCAAGCGTCATAACGGTACGGATGTCGTTTTTGTAAGTCATAGGGTTAAATTAATTCAAAACGCTAAATGCGTGACACGTGGCAAAATTAACAGGTTAAATACAATAATAAATGCAAAAGTAAAAGTTATTTAAGATACTTCAAATTTTCCTTCAATCCCACGTCCCACGTCCCACGTCCCACGTCACCCCTTTAATGAGCCTCCAGCCAGTTTCTCCCCGTATTCATATCAATCAGTACCGGGACATCCAGCCGGATTGCGTTTTGCATGCCATGAATAACAATCGGTTTGAGTGTTTCCAACTCCTCCTTGTGTGCATCAAACACCAACTCGTCATGGACCTGCAGGATCATGCGGGATTTCAGTTTCTGCCGCTCCATTTCATTGTAAATATCGATCATGGCAATCTTGATCATATCGGCAGCTGTTCCCTGGATGGGGGCGTTGATGGCGTTTCGTTCGGCAAAGCTGCGGATCGTTGCATTGCCTGAAGCGATATCGCGCAGGTAGCGCCGCCGTTTCATCATGGTTTCCACGTAGCCGTTCCTGCGGGCAGATTCAATGGTGCTATCCATGTAAGCCTTGATGTAAGGGTATTTGACAAAGTACTGGTGGATGATTTCGGCAGCTTCCTTCCGGGGAATGTTGAGCCGCTCTGATAAGCCGAAAGCCGAAATGCCATAGATGATCCCGAAGTTGACCATCTTGGCATTGCGCCTCATCTCCCTGGTCACCTCCGTGAGCTGGATTCCGTAAACTTTTGCCGCGGTGGCGGCATGGATATCGAGCCCGAGGTTGAAATCTTCGATCATCCCCGTATCGCGGCTCAGGTGGGCAATGATGCGGAGTTCGATTTGGGAATAGTCGGCCGATAACAGCAGGTAGTTGTCATTTCGCGGCACAAATGCCTTCCGGATCTCACGGCCCTTCTCCGTCCTGATGGGAATGTTCTGAAGGTTGGGGTTGTTGGAACTCAACCTTCCGGTGGAGGCTACCGCCTGGTTGTAGGAGGTATGTACGCGGCCATCGCGCGGATTGATCAGCGCGGGCAGCACATCCACATAGGTTGACTTCAGCTTGGTAAGCGACCGGTATTCCAATATTTTATTTACAATGGGATGTTTGTGTTCCAGTTTTACAAGCACATCTTCGCTGGTGCTGTATTGCTTGGTTTTGGTTTGTTTCGGGTTTTCAACGATCCGCAACCGTTCGTAAAGGATTTCACCAAGCTGTTTCGGTGAAGAAACATTGAAGGGAGTGCCTGCATACTCATGGATTGCGGATTCAAGGATCCTGATCTCTTTTTCAAGTTCGGCGGAGTATTCGTTCAGCGTTAGCGGATCTACTTTCACCCCTTCGGCTTCCATGGAAGCCAGCACGGAGATCAGCGGCACCTCTATTTTATCGAACAGGTCGCGTGTGTCGGTTTCGCTGAGCATGGGTTCGAAGACCTGCTTTAACTGCAGCGTAACATCGGCATCTTCGGCTGCATATTCCTTTATTTTTTCCCGATCCACGGTGCGCATGCTGAGCTGGTTCACCCCTTTTTTCCCGATCAGCTCCTCGATCGCAACCGGTTTGTAATTCAGATAGGTCTCTGCAAGCAAATCCATGCCATGCCGCATATCTGGCTGTATGAGGTAGTGTGCGAGCATGGTGTCGAACATCGGCCCTTGCACCACCACATCATACCATTTCAGGATCGAAATATCAAACTTCAGGTTCTGCCCGACTTTCTGGATCTTGATGTTTTCGAAGACCGGCTTAAACAATGCAACGATGGCCAGGGAATCATGATACGTTTCAGGAAGGGGAACGTAATAAGCCTCATGGGGTTGCCAGGAAAATGACATGCCGACAAGTTCGGATGCGTTTGCATTGAGCCCGGTTGTCTCCGTATCGAAACAGAAAGATGCCTGTTTTTCAAGTTCTGAGATCAGCTTCTCCCGTTTTTCATCAGTGTCGACTAAATTATAGGAGTGTTGAGTCGAATGAATGTCCATTTTTCCGGATGCAGTTTCCGCCTGTTCGTCATTTGTCTTTCGTAATTCGTCCTTCGCATATTCCTCTGAAGGTGAAAAGGTAGCTGCTGTTTGCGTAAATAAGTCATCCGGACGTTCCTTCCCCTGTAACTTTGTTACCTTGTCACCCTGTAACTTTGTTTCCTTGCTTCCCTGTAACTTAGTTTGCAGATCTGAACCTTTATCAGGGTGCAGGGACAAAAATGACGAAAGCCTTTGTGCAAAGGTGCGGAACTCCAGTTCATCGAAGAGTTTTTTCAACCGTGCCTCATCCGGATGTTCCATGATCAGCCTGGATTCATCGAATTCAATGGGGACATCGAGAATGATGGTAGCCAGTTGTTTCGACATCAGCGCCTGATCCTGGAATTCAATTACCTTTTGACGGAGTTTTTCATTGCCGATCTTGTCTGCATTGGCGATGAGGTTTTCGACGGAGTCAAATTCAGCCAGCAGTTTTTTTGCAGTTACCTCGCCAACGCCCGGGATCCCGGGAATATTGTCGGAAGCGTCGCCCCACAATCCGAGCAGGTCGATGACCTGTTCCGGCCGTTTGATGCTGAATTTTTCACAAACCTCTTTCACACCCAGGATTTCGATATCGCTGCCGAATTTTCCGGGTTTGTAAATAAAGGTATGTTCACCGACCAATTGTCCGAAATCTTTATCCGAGGTCATCATGTAGGTCTCGAAACCATGCTTTTCGGCCTGTTTTGCAAGGGTTCCGATCACATCGTCGGCCTCGTAACCGTCGACAAACAGCGTTGGAATGTTAAAGCCTTCAATAAGCTCATGGATATAGGGAAGCGAGTGGATGATGTCCTCGGGCGTCTCCTGGCGATGGGCTTTGTAAGCTTCAAATCCGACTTTTCGTACGGTGGGGGCCATGGTATCGAAAGCCACACCGATGTGCGTGGGGTTTTCTTTCTTCAGCAGATCAAGCAATACATTTGCAAAACCAAAAACAGCAGAGGTGTTCACTCCCCTGGAATTCAACCTGGGATTTTTATTAAATGCGAAATAGGCCCGGTATATCAGGGCCATGGCATCGAGGAGAAATAGTTTCTTCGTGGGCTGCGGCATTTTACAGGAAATGATTTATTTGTATATTTACAGTGTATAAAAGTAGCTTAAATTTTTCGTTTATAGACTTTGATTGTAACTTTGATAAAATTCTGTCCAATATGAGATTTTATCTGATCAAAAAGGGAAATCATTATGCTTCCATGAGCATATTTGAAAAAATCGGTGGCATCGGCTGGAAGATCAATACATTGTCGATGCGGTTCAGTTTTCGAAAAGAGTGCTGGTGGGGCCCGCCGCGCGACCAGGATGATTACGACCAGAATAAGCTGGCGGGAATCGGATTCGGGACCAACCATCATAACAATTCCGTGAGGCTTACCTGGGTGCCCGATTTCGGGAATCAAGGCATGATCAATGTTTACGGGTACACCTATGATGAGAAAAAGGAAGGCCAGAAATTTACCTTCACTTTCATCAAATCGGTTCATGTGGAGGAACCCGTCACCGGAAAGATCGAAAGCCGGGAGGGCAGGTATTTCATTACCGTGCAGGATGTTACCATTCAAATGGACAACATTAAAACCGACCCGAACCTCTGTTTCAGGCTCTATCCCTATTTCGGGGGCAATAATACAGCTCCCCACGACATGGTTATTGAACTTGAAATGAATGGGTGATTAATAGATGGTGCTATGGCTGATTTTTCCATTTTTATTGTTGAGGACGACCCCATTTACGGGATGATCCTTGAGCGCCATCTGGCGCTTAACCCGGATTATGAGATCCACCTGTTCACAAACGGGAAGGATCTCCTGAAAAATCTCTACCGGAATCCTTCCTTTATTTCTCTTGATTACAGATTGCCTGATTTTGATGGAGGAGAAATTCTGAAACGGATCAAACAATACAACCCGGAAATACAGGTAGTGATTGTTTCGGGGCAGGAGGATATTTCCACCGCAGTCAGCCTGCTCAAGGACGGGGCATATGATTACCTGATAAAAGATGAGAGTACAAGGCAAAGGTTGTGGAACGTCATCCTCAAGATCAGGGAACATGATAATTTCCGGAAGCAGATCGAGATCCTGCAGGATGAAGTCGGGAAAAAATTCGAATTCGAAAAGACCATCCTCGGGCAGAGCCCTGCAATTACAAAGTTGTACTCGTTGATTGAAAGGGCTTCACGCTCTGCCATTACCGTTTCCATTACCGGGGATACCGGAACAGGAAAGGAACTTGTTGCCAAGGCAGTGCATTATGCATCGACCCGCCGTAAAAAGCCATTTGTTGCCGTTAACATGTCCGCCATTCCCAAGGACCTTCTGGAAAGCGAACTGTTCGGATATGAAAAAGGATCCTTCACGGGGGCTTTTGCACGCAAGACCGGAAAGTTTGAGGAGGCCGACGGAGGAACGCTGTTCCTGGATGAGATCAGTGAAATGGATATTCAACTGCAGTCGAAACTCCTGAGGGCCTTGCAGGAACGAGAAGTGACACGGATTGGCGGGAAAGAACTTGTAAAGTTCGACATCCGTGTCATCACGGCCACCCACAAGGACCTGGCCGAAGAGGTGCGTAAAGGCACCTTCCGCGAAGATCTCTATTTCCGTATCCTTGGCCTTCCCATCCACCTTCCCCCGCTGAGGGAAAGAGGAAATGATATCCTGGTACTGGCGAAACATTTTTCCGATACATTCTGCCATGAAAACAAGATGAAAAAACTTGGATTTTCCGAAGGGGTGAAGGAAAAATTACTGAGTTATTCCTATCCCGGAAATGTCAGGGAACTGAAGGCTGTGATCGAGGTGGCCGTTGTGATGGCCGACGGAGAGATGCTTCAGCCGTGCGATATCACCTTCCCGCTTTTGAACAGTGACAATTTTTATATTGAAGAATCAATGACACTGGAGGATTATTGTGCCAGGATTGTCAGCACCTACCTGAATAAATACAACGACATCCCGCTTGTTGCCGAAAAACTGAAGATCGGAAAATCAACGATCTATCGGATGAAACAGGAAAACCGGATCTGAATCCCCGCGAGCGCATTCCTCGTGGCTTGCCACGATGTTCTTCAATTCCCGGTACCGGAATGATGCAAAAATCTGCGTGAACTGTTTTTTTCTGACCCCCTGATCCCGTCTTTAACATTTACCTGTTTATATCTTCCCTCCCATCCACGCATGAAGCGGCTTTTCTTCCCTTACATTTGAGCGAATTAAACCCTGCTCTATGGTGAAAAAGAAACTGAAGGCGAAGAAGATTTTTGTGCTCGATACATCGGTAATCCTTTACAATCACAATGCGATCCGCAGTTTTGATGACAACGATGTAGCCATCCCGATCACGGTACTGGAAGAACTCGATAATTTTAAAAAGGGCAACGACAACATCAATTTCGAGGCCCGTGAATTCATCCGGATCATCGACCGGTTGTCGAACAAGGCCACGCTGACTACCTGGATCTCTCTGAGGATGCCCAAAGGCGGCAAGTTCAAGGTCGTGATGAATGAACAGAGCGAACTTGATGCGATCAAAGTCTTTGGCGAAAACAAGCCCGACCATCGCATTTTGAATGCGGCCCTGGTGATGATCTCTGAAAATCCGGGGAAAAAGGTCATCCTTGTCTCCAAAGATGTAAACCTCCGGTTGAAGGCCAAATCACTCAACATCCCTGCCGAGGATTTCGAAACGGGCAAGATCAAGGATGTCGAGGGACTTTATTCGGGGAAAACCCTGGTGGAGGGGCTGGATAAATCGATCATCGACATCATATACGAAGCCGGATGGTGCCTTCCTGAGGACATAGGCATTAAAAACCCCATCCCGAACCACTATTTTATCCTCAAGAACGGAAAAAGCTCGGTGCTTGCATTTTACAACCCGCTGACGGAGCGAATAGAAAAGATTGAGAAGAAGGGAAGTTATAAAATCAATCCGCGCAATGCGGAACAGGTGTTTGCCCTCCATGCGATTTTAAATCCCAATGTGAAACTGGTTACGATGCAGGGCATCGCCGGTACCGGGAAAACGCTGCTTGCCCTGGCAGGTGCGCTTGAACAAAAACGGAACTTCAAACAAATCTACCTGGCAAGACCCATCGTGCCATTGAGCAACAAGGACCTCGGGTATCTTCCCGGAGATATCAAATCGAAACTGGATCCCTACATGCAACCGCTTTGGGACAACCTGAAGTTCATCCAGAGCCAGTTCAGTGAAAAAGACAAGGAATACAAGGTGCTTACCGAGGCAGTGGAAAATGAAAAGCTGGTGATCACGCCGCTGGCCTACATCAGGGGCAGAAGTATTTCCAATGTGTGCTTCATCGTGGATGAGGCGCAGAACCTGACCCCTCACGAAGTAAAAACCATCATCACCCGTGCCGGTGAAAATACCAAGATCATTTTTACCGGTGATATTCACCAGATTGATACACCGTACCTCGATGCACAGTCAAATGGCCTGTCAACCCTGATAGATAAGGTTAAGAAACATGACATTTATGCGCACATACGGCTTGAAAAAGGGGAGCGTTCGGAGTTGGCGAACCTGGCAAATGAACTACTGTAATCTGCGTGAAATTATTACGTCACTTTTCCTCGTAGATCACGGTCAGCAATGTTTGCCCAACCGCTTTCAGGGTGTTTTTGTCCAGTTTATCGAAAGTGTCGCCGGTAGTATGCCAGAATGGATAGAAACTCGATGCACTTGTTTTGTCGAGATGGATCAGATCGATGGTTGGAATATTCCTGATTTTGTTGATGGGCACATGATCATCGGTCACGTATCCGCCATCTTCAAAAAGGAAAGAGGAAGAATACCCGATGCGGTTTCCCGCCGACCACACCAATTTCACGATATCTGAAGCATACCTCATGGAAACTCCTTCCATCAGAAATGTGGCATTTTTGGCACCAACCATGTCGAGCAGGATGCCGTATTTGGCAAAGTAATCTGTTTTATGCGGATTGTTGGCCCAGTACTGCGCCCCCTGTCCCCAGTATTGATCGGAATCCTCCATGGTCACATCCTGGGGAGGCCCGTAATCCTCCACGTCAAATAAAATAATATCGACACCGATCGTGGGGATGTTCCGGTTCAGCTGACGTGCAATTTCCATCAACACACCAACTCCGCTGGCCCCGTCATTGGCGGCATCTACAGGTTTACGCCGGTTTTTCGGGTCAGGATCATGGTCGGCATAGGGGCGCGAATCCCAGTGGGCGCAAAGGAGGATCCGGTTATTGGATTCCGGCTTCCAGCTTGCAATGATATTCTGGAACCTCAGTGCGGATTTGTCGTAGGCATACACCTGCCCTTTTTGCACGATCACATGCCCCGTATAGGTTTTCATCTTGCCGATCAGGTAGGCTGCGCATTTGTCATGGGCTGCCGTATTGGGAACCCTTGGTCCGAATGCCAGTTGAATTCTGCAGGATTCATATGCCGTGTCGGCATCGAAAACCGGTACATAAACTTTTGGACCGCTGGCCACGGTATCCTGTTTTTGTGTCACCTGCTTCCCGGGCTGGTTGCAGCTCGTGGTCAGAATGGCGAGGGGAATGAATAAAAGAGGAAGATATTTCATATGTTTTTTTATTCCACCCCGACCACATCCCGATAAGGGAGGGGAGTGGGGGCTTTAAATCTATTTTCCGTTGATTATCGTTGCTGGTTCTCCGAACTTAACACTGAATACGATTTCGGAGAGTTCTTTTCTTTTCCTTTCCTGCAGCTCCCGTTGTTTAAGTTTTTCCGGCAGCGACTCCGGGTCGCCGAAATACCCGACGGAGATGACGGTGAGGGGCTGGAAATTTTCCGGGATCTCAAAAAGTTCCCTGGCACCGGCAACCGAAAAACCGCCCATCTGGTGCACGTGCAATCCCTGGCTCATGGCCTCTATACTGAGGTGGGCAACAGACTGGCCGGCATCATACTGGAAATAATCGCTCACATTGCCGTCCCATGAAGAGATCCTGTTCCCGATCGACAGGATCAGCACAGGAACCTGGCGGTTCCATTCACGGTTGCCCTCATTCAGTGTGGAGAATATTTTTTGCCAGGGTTCATCATGATCAATTCCTATGATAAACCTCCATGGCTGTTCATTTCCGCCGGAGGGAGACCAGCGGGCTGCCTCAAACAGGCTGACCAGTTTTACCCGTTCCACAGGCTTGTCAAGAAATGCCCGCGGGCTCCATCTGTTTCTGGCAAGTTCGTTGATCGGGGTCGAGGTAATGACGGTCTTGTTCATATTGGCTTTTTACCCCACCCAATTCCTCCCCGCAAAGGGAAGGGACTGGGAGTGGGAATTATTTGAAATATTTTTGCCTGATTGACATTCCAATGGTTCCAATAATTAATAAACCCGCCAGGTACGACATAAACCGTGCAATGTAATCACCATGCTTTACGTAAAAGGTAAGCCGGTCGTTTGCATTTAATGTTCCCCTGATGACTGCAGGAACCCAATACACTGTTGCCTTGTGGACATCGCCGCGCTGGTCGATGAAGGCGGAAATCCCTGTATTTGCCGAACGGGCAATGCTGCGGCGGGTTTCAATGGCCCGGAGATGGGCAAATGAAAAATGCTGGCGGTGCCCGGCGGTATTTCCCCACCATCCGTCGTTGGTGATGATGATCATGATTTGAGCGCCATTCCTCACAAATTCAGCAAAAAATTCCCCAAAAATTGATTCATAGCAAATGATGGGGGCAGCCTTTACCGTATTCACGGTCATGTAAACCTTTCGGATGGAATCCATCCCGAGGCTTCCAACGGTACCCCCTAGGTTGATGGCAAAATTTTCAAGCCACTTGAATCCTTTGAACGATGGAAGAATTTCTACTCCCGGAGTCAGTTTTGATTTGTGATAGAGTTGCAATGAATCCCGGTTGTTGAACAGAATGGCGGTATTGTAGGCATTGTAATGTCCCTCGGTATCGGTGAATTTCCTTGCCCATCGCTGAAGCGGCTCCCCTGGTGCGAGCTGGTAGTAAGTAGATCCCCCGATCAACATGTTCAGGCGGGGGAAAGGAGTGATGGCCTGTTTAAGCAGTTTGATGCTGGTGAATGCCCCGATATCGTTTTCCCACATATTTTCCTGGATAGCCGATTCGGGGGCTACGATAAAGTTGGTGGTGCTGTCGACTGCTGGCATGCCCATCTTCAGGATCCTGCCGATCACCACCGGCGGTGGCAGGGTGTACTGTTCGGAATAGGGGTCGATGTTGGGCTGGACCACCACGAGGTTCACCGGATGCTTTTCTTCACTGTAGGTGGCATAAGTGTAAAATGAGAAAATGAGCGGTATTGCGATCAAAAAAAAAATGAATATTGAATCTTGAACAATGAATCTTGAATTTTGAACCTCAACTTTGCATTTCCCATTTTGCATTTTCAATTTGCTGATCAGCTCGAAAACCATGACATTGCTAACCAGGATCCATACGGTTCCACCCATCGCACCCGTATATTCGTACCATTGCACCCATTTGTAATATGTTGCAAAACCATTCCCGAGGTTGAGCCAGGGCCAGTTGAGATCCCAGTTGAGATGAAGGTATTCAAAGGCGATCCAGTAAGAGAGCAGGGCGGCATAGCCGGCCAATGGATTGTTCAACTTCTTGTGCGTCCAGTGAAAAGCCTGAAAAATGATGGCCATGAAGAGGGAATTCAGCACGATGGCCATCAGCGCACCCACAAAGGTTGAATTCACGATCCACCAGGTGGTGAGCAGGTTCCAGAAAAGAAATCCCGGAAGGGTATAAACCAGGGCACTGAACTTGATGAATTCCCGGGGATGCCGGAACATCTGGTTTTCAATGACAAGCAGCGGGACAAAGGCAATGAAAAGCAGTCCCGGAAAACCCCGTTCGGGCCAGCCAAGCGAAAGGAGAGCCCCACTGAGCAGGCTCAACAGGATCAGGTGAAATTTTTTAAGCTTCAATACGGGATCATTTTAACCAGGTACAAAAGTACGTATTTAGGTGATACAGGCAACTACCGGCAATGAACCTGGCGAATCGGGCGCCGGAACCCGACCCTTGGAGGGTCCGTGACCCTCCAAGGGTTTAAACTTCCTTCGAATCCAATAATTATTTTGTGCCAATGTGTTTCTCAGATAAAAAAAACCATAAATTTACATAGTTAAAAAGATAACACAGACACGGTCTGTTATTCACTCAAAACATCAAACCAGTCACAAAATGAAAAAGCACCTGACCTTGATTTTACTGCTTCTGCTGGGTGAAAATTTTTCATTCGCGCAACAGGAAGTACAAAAGCCGACTGTTATCACCGCCTGCTATTTTGACATTTCGCCACCACTTCGCGATTTGATTCAAAAATCGGATGCCATCACCGACCGTTCATGGAAAGAGGCGGCTGTTAAAAACAGCCTGAATGTCTTTTCGAATAATAAAGGAAATGAGGATTTTCAAGATCCGGATCCTGTTCATCAATCGGCCTTTGGGGAGCTGACCTCCGACACGACCATCCAGAATTTTGAGGGAATCAGTGCCGGTGAATGGTACCCGCCCGACACGGATGGTGATGTCAGTCCATCGTATTACATGCAGGTTGTCAATACCCAGTTTGCCGTTTATGATAAAAACGGAAATTTATTACTGGGGCCCAGCCTCAGCAGCAATATTTTCACCGGACTACCAAACAATACCAACGATGGAGATGCCATATTGCTTTATGATGAAAATGCAGACCGGTGGCTTTTCAGCCAATTTGCGCTGCCACACTATCCCAACGGCCCGTTTTACGAGAACGTGGCAATCTCCCAAACCAACGACCCGACCGGCACCTGGTACCGTTACCAGTTTTCTTTTACCGATATGCCCGACTATCCCAAGATCGCCGTATGGGGCGATGGTTATTATATGACGATCCGTCGTTTCTCTTCGGGAGGCCTCTCCTGGATGAGTCCATCGGCCGTGGCCATGGACAGGACCAAAATGCTTGCCGGTGATGCGTCGGCAGGAATGGTCAAGTTTGACCTTCCTTCCTCCTCCGAAGGGCCCCAGGCTGCTGACTGTGACAGCGATTTTCCACCGGACGGGACACCCTGCCCCGTCGCCTATCTTACATCATCTTCTGTTGTGTTAAACGATTTTCATGTCGACTGGACCACTCCTGCCAACTCTACCTTCACTCAAACGAATACCGTTGCGATCAGTCCGTTTTCGTATTTTGGGTACAGCAAATACGTTCCTCAAAAGAATACATCCCAAAAGCTTGATGCGATGTCGGCAAAAAGGATCATGTTCCGCATGCCTTTCCGGAAATTCAGCACCCATTGGTCGATGCTGCTGAATACCACGGTGAATGTAAGCGGGGTGGCCGGAATCAGGTGGATGGAATTGAGAAACGTCGCCGGAACATGGAGCCTTTTCCAGGAAGGCACGTATGCCCCGGGCGATGGACGCTGGCGCTGGATGGGCAGCATCGCCATGGATGCCGCAGGGACCATTGCCCTGGGCTACTCCATCTCCAGCGGCTCCATGTTCCCCTCCATCCGCTATACCGGCCGGCTGATTGGAGATGCCCCCGGGGTGATGACCTTTGCTGAAAAAGGAATTATGAATGGCGCTGGTTCTCAAACCAATACGGATGGGCGATGGGGCGATTACAGCGCGATGGCTGCAGATCCTGTGGAGATTGGAAAATTCTGGTACACCCAGGAGTATTTTGCCTCCACGTCACTTTCAAACTGGAAAACCAGGATCGCCTCATTTTCCCTGGGCGCCATCACTCCGCCGGAAACCAGGACCATCCAAAATGTAACCATCCCGGTAGGGCAAAACAAATGTTACAATGCCACCCAAACCATCAATGTTGCCGGAAACGGGACTTCTTTTATCGTTGCAAGCGGCGGCAGTACAACCATGATTGCCGGGCAGCACATCATCCTCAGCCCGACCGCCCAGGTGCAGGCGGGAGGTTATTTGTGGGGATATATAGCCCCCTCCGGGCCATTTTGTACAACCCCTTCCATGCCTGCAGTCATTGCAAGCCAGGAAGAACCATCCCCGGTGTTGAAAAAAACATCTTTTCAGATCTATCCAAATCCCACTACTGGGAAATTTATTCTTGAATTTGCCGCGGAAGGACTGCCTGGTAAAATCTCAGCAGAGGTTTATGATATTAGGGGAAAAAGCGTATTGAAAGCGATCCTGGCAGATAAACCCACGCACGAGCTCTCCCTTTCGGGACAGCCGGCAGGGGTGTATGTACTGAGGGTGATTTCGGGTGGCGAAATTGAAACAGCCAAGATCATCAAACAATAAAATCCCGAGTTTCCTGAACAGTGAGAAAAGTCCCCGGATTCCTGGCAGCTTCATTCGGACTGATCATCTTTTGCTTTTTCCTGGCGCAGAAGAGCGGTTTCTCACAAGATACCATCCGGCAAAAAGAACCCGGGTACGTTTTGCTGGCCGGGGGGATCTATTCCTGCCTCGATCTGTGGGCATCGACAGGGTTTATGAATTTTCAGATCCAACCGGGTGCCAGATTATGGGTGTTGCAACCACAGGCAGGGATGCTGGTGAGTTATACAGGTGCCTGCATGGTTTATGGAGGGCTGACCTACCCAGCAACACCGGTGAAATGGTTGGTAATTCAAACAGGCGCGGCTGTTGGATTCTATGATGATGGAAAGGGCATTCATTTGGGTTATCCGGTTGAGTTCCGCCTTTCCCTTTCCGTTCTTTTCCGGTTCAGGGATTTCACGCAGGTGGGATGCGAATTCGCTCATATTTCCAATGCCAATATGTCGACCCACAATCCCGGGACTGAATCACTTTCGATCATTTTCCAGCTCCCCATGCGGCATGGGAAGGCCTGGTGATTTTATCGGGAGGCTTACTTCAAAACCTGCATTACCAGCGGTAAGACATACCAGCAGAAAAGGGTGATGACCACAATGCTGATCAGGTTCATCACAAAACCCGCCCTGAGCATGTCCTTCAGCCGGATGAACCCGCTGCTGAAAACGATGGCATTTGGCGGGGTTCCCATTGGCATCATGGCTGCAGCGCTGGCTGCCAGGGTCATGGGCAGCCCAAGCAACAAAGGATCCATGTGAAGTGCATCCGCCAGTGCGGCCAAAACAGGAGCCAGCACGATCACCTGGGCTACATTGCTCATCAGTTCGCTCATGAAAATGGAGATCACAACCACCATCAGCACCAGTGTAAAACTGCCAACCTGGCTGAATCCTGCCAGCCAGTTCCCGATTTGTTCCATCACGCCTGCCTTTTCGAGTGAACCCGCCAGGGCAATGCCTCCCCCAAACAACAGCAGGATGCCCCAGGCCATTTTAGAAGTGTCCTCCCATTCAAGCAACATTTTTGGTTTTTGTTCATGCCTGGTCCCGCCCGGGATTGCAAACAATGCCAGTGCGCCCATCAGGGCGATCATGCTGTCGTCGAGCCTGAACAACTTCAGTGTATTGAACAGGTCTTTGGTAATCCAGAGGGTGGCTGTGGCGATAAAAACGACAAGCACTCTTTTCTCGGCAACAGATAATCTCCCCAGTGTTCTGATCTCCTGGTGGATAAAATTGCTTGCCTCCCTGCTGCTTTTAATCCGGTTCGGGAACAGCCATTTGGTGAGTACCACATACAATGCCGCCAGCAATATTAGGGCGATCGGGGTGCATAGGATCATCCAGTCGAGGAACTGAATCGTATACCCGTATTTCTTTTCAATGATCCCGATAAAAGCCACGTTGGGCGGCGTTCCGATGATGGTCGCCATGCCCCCGATGTTGCTGGCATAGGCGATCACCAGCATCAGCACCAGGGAAAAGTTGTTCAGGCCAGGGCCGGGTTTTTCATGTTCCTTCATGACGAGGATGACACTGAGCGCGATCGGGAACATCATCATGGTCGTTGCCGTATTGCTCAGCCACATACTGATGAAACCGGTGGCAATGATGAACCCGAGGATGATCCTGTCGCCGCTGGTACCGGTGCGTTTGACGATCTGCAGGGCGATCCGCTTGTGCAGTTTCCATTTCTCAATGGCCAGGCCGATCATGAAACCGCCCATGAATAAAAAGACCACGGGATTGCTGTACGATTTTGAAACCTCCTCGATGGTGCTGACTTTGAGCAGAGGCAGCAATACCAGCGGCACCAGTGCCACGGCAGGCATGGGCAGCGCCTCGGTGATCCACCAGGTTACCATGAGGATGGCGACAGCCACGGCTTTGCAGGAAATATCCTTCAATCCAAAAGGGTTGAATACAAATGCTGCAAGCGCCAGGGATAGCCCCAGCAAAATCGAGAGCCAGTGTTTTTTTTTCTTCAGCCAGTCGTTCATGGCGGTTGTTCTCAGCCCGGATAAGAAGGCAAGTTATAGAAAATATTGTTGATGCTGACCAAAGAGAAAAAAAATGCCACCCTGGGAATTGACAAATCAAATTCAGGACAAAACAAAAGAAAAGAGGCGGTCTTAAAGGAAATTTGTTTATTGTTAAGGCTTTGTTAAAAATATTATTGTATTTATTGACTTTTTTATAAATTGCCGTATCTTTGTTTTTATTTATTCTAAATTAATATTAATAATGCTAAAATTAAATCTATATGAATAAGATCATAATAATAACAAGTCTTTTGTTTTTTTCCCTGGTCCAAATGCAGGCTCAGGATAAGAACCGTCAAAGCTATCCGATGCTGGGGGATGATGCCCCTTCCTTTACCGCCGAATCCACAACCGGAACGGTGGTCTTTCCGGCGGATTATGGTTTTAAATGGAAAATCCTTTTCAGCCACCCCGCTGATTTTACCCCCGTTTGTACCTCTGAAATCCTGGAGCTTGCTGCTTCACAAAATGATTTTGATAAACTCGGGGCGAAAGTCGTTGTCGTTTCCGTAGACCAGGTAGACAACCACGTTGCATGGGAAAAAAACATGGAAACGATCAAGTATAAAGACAGGGAACCGGCAAAGATTGAATTTCCGCTGGTTTCGGATCCAAATCTTGAGATTTCCAGGGCCTATGGCATGATTCAGCCAAATACAAGCTCCACCAGGGATGTGAGGGGTGTATTTATCGTTGACCCTAAAAACAAGATCAGGGCCATGTTTTTCTACCCGATGGAAGTGGGGAGAAACCTTGGAGAAATTGAAAGAACCCTGGTCGCATTGCAAACCGCTGACAAGCAGCATGTTTCCTGACTTGTGACATTTAGTGCGGTAACAGATTCCATTTTTTGATCAAAGGAGCCAGGGTGCTGTTCATTAATTCTGTTGTTGGCGAACTAAATTTGAAAGTTTCTTTTGTAATCGTATCCCGGATGTGAGATTCAGTAATGTTCCACACTAAAAGTTTTATATTCCTCAGGGACATTCTGGTGGTTAATTCCAAATACTTTTCAATAATTAAAGCCACGAAGCAGATTAGAATGTGGGAGCGGATAGCCTCTTCCTTTTGGTGATAGATAGGCCGTGCTTCCAGATCAAACTTGCTCATTCTGAATGATTGCTCCACCCGCCAAAGGTGATGGTATCTTTCAATGGCCTGTTGACTTGACAGTTGAGCATCTGATAAATCAGTACAATACCCTTTTATTCCCAACAGGAGTTTTCTTTTTTCTATCAAAGGGGTGTTTAGTTCGATCTTTTCTTTAGATACCCTTTTGATGAATTTGACTTTAGTTCCTGATGATTGTTTTGCGACCAGTTCCTCCGCTTTTTGGACTAATTTGTTCAGGTCGTTTAATTCTTTCTTGTAACGAATACTGGAGAAGTCACAGATCAAATCACCATGCTTTGACGGTAATCGTGTTATCGCCCCGTTAACAGCGTTTAAAGTGCCATGGATTTGCTCTACCAGACTCAGGTTAGCATTTGCCAATCGAGCTCCCACGATATAGGATATATTCTTTCCCCTAAGCTCCGCTAACCGTTCTTCATCAAGCATGGCCGCATCTGCCACCACGATGGGCTTTGCAAGCGGATGCTTTGACATAAAATTTTCAACGATGGGGAGCATGGTCTTCCCCTCGAAGGTGTTGCCTGCAAAAACATCGTACGATAAAGGGAGTCCTGATTGCGTGACCAGCAAACCGATGACAATTTGCGGCTGTTGGGATTTGTTGTCCTTGCTGAAGCCTTGAATTTTAAGTTCATCAGCTTTGAAAGACTCGAAGTACAACGTGGTTACATCGTAAAGAACGTAGTAAAACTGTTCCTTGAATTTTTGCTCTGCCACATGGTAGGCCCGTTGTTCTATATCAGCTTTGTGGATTATCAGTTTTGGTATCGTGCGGTAAATACGTTGTGAATATTTTATTCCAAAATAGCGTGAAAGCAACTCGATTGATCGCCATTTGGAGGCTGGCTCAATTAATCTCATGATTGCTAAATCGAGTAAAAGAGGTGGCAAATGGGTTAAATCGCATTCGTTGAGGCAACTCTTGAAAAACTGATATGCAAAATCATGTGTTACTGCAACGCACTCTCCCCTTTCAACAATCAATATTTTTTGTTTTTGGTCCGGGAATAAAGTGGCCTGAAGTGTCTGTCCTTCAATCCAGGCTTGACCCTTCTTTAGGAGAAGGTCAAACTCAATATCATCTTTAGCGCTCCCTATATGTTTGGCAATTTTTGCCCGGTGCCCGATATATTGAACAACTTGTATGGCTGTTGATCCCGACTTAGTCCTGACTTTTCTAACCCTAAACATAAAGCAAAAATAGGCGTTAGTGCGGTAAAAGTCAAAATATCGATTTTTATTTTATTCATTTTTAACTAGTTGAAAATATCTACCGCACTAAAATCGAAAGGCGTCACAAGTCAGGAAACCTTGGAGAAATTGAAAGAACCCTGGTCGCATTGCAAACCGCTGACAAGCAGCATGTTTCAATCCCGGCCAATTGGCAACCCGGGGGCGATGTACTCATACCCTACGTTAAATCAACGGCAGAAGCAGAAAAACTGGTAACAAAGGATGATCCTGATTATTACCAGCTGACATGGTATATGCAGTTTAAAAAAGGAAGTAAGTAGCGTTTGCAATACTGACAGGATTTATCCTGTTCTCATCAACCCAGGGGGTGTCTCAAAAGTACGGGGCACCCTCTTTTATTTGTTGATTATCACTCCTGATCAGTGATGGTCAATCTGCCCTTTCGTCTCTTCGATGTCGCCTATGGACATGAACTCCGTAGCCTACAGTTAAAAAACAGGGATTATATTTGACATAACCTTTCAGGATCAACTGTTTTTCTGCATTGTATGGCCATTCCCGACATCCAGATTATTCTGAAACGGAACGCTGATCAGCGATGCGATGGGGTTGCTCAGTTTTTTTGCCAGGTCTTCGGCAGATTCAACAGATTTTGTTTCCTGTGCAATCAAGATTTCTGAGACAAAGGGAATAATGCATAAAAACCGTAAAATTAATTTGGTTTTGTGTTTCATACATTAAATTTAACGCAGTAATTTAATACACCTTTATAGCTCTGACTTCTGCCGCACGTTTATCTACAGGAATAATAGGCAACTTTGAACCATTTTTAACTGGAAGCTTGCACAGGTAATCCATAATGGCCTGCCATTCTTTGATTTCAGTCACTTTATTTGTTGCCAGCACGGTTTCATCCTTGTCCATTACTATCCCATTGGGAGCTAACAATTCAGCCGCATTATCTTTAGGCATTTCCAGCGCTTCAACCTTTGTCTTTAAAGGTTCACCCTTTGCATTTTTTGGTATAAGGGAAAGTTGACCTTTCGAATATTTTGGGATTGCGGCAATGATCATGCCCAAATAGATAGGAGTTGTTAAACTGTATAGTTTCCCTTCCTTCCCGGAAATATCAATCGTTTTATACCCATGGTCATAGTCGCCAAGTTCAATGGACGTGATAACATCAAACTTTGGCCTGGACGTGTTATAGGTAAACTTCATCCCTGAAGAACGCGGAAAAAACTCACCCGGATGTGCCGGGTTATCAATAATGATAAATTCAAGAATATTTTTGAGTTCTTTTCCGGTAAAATAAGCCGTCACCAGGGCACTACCGGCGGTTGGGTCGATTACTCCCGATCCTAAAGGGGCGACGGCGAAAACATCATAAACAGTCTGAATACCAGTCTTTCCACGTTTCAAGCCGGCACGCATCATGCCATTTGCGGTTAAACCAATATCAGCATGTGTTGCCTGGCGAAAAGCATCCGTTACAAGGTTTGCAAGGATGGTACCAGCTGCTATATCTGTAAAAGTATTTGGCAAATCCCTGGGTACGATGGCCAAAGGTTGGTCGATGCTGTATCCACGGGAGGAAAAAACAGCTTTGGTGACACCCGGTTTGAGTTTATTGACCGCATCAGCTATTTTTTGATCTCCTTTTATGGCGTCATTGACCGGGATCAATTTCCAGGAAACGAATTTGGTCTTAGTTCCATCATAGGATACAATCAGTTCCCCAAGATTTTCGCATTCTTTTCCGGTTTGAACTACGATTGAATGGTTATTAATGATGACTGCTTCCTTCATCGCAGTATGACTGTGTCCCCCGATCACAATGTCGATTCCGGGAACAGCTTCGGCCAGGTGAATGTCGTCGCCTTTTGTATATTTTCCATCGGCATCTTTTTCCACTCCTCCGTGGCAAAGGCAAATTACAACATTCACTTTCAAGCTGTCACAAAGTATTCTTACAACCTTCCTGGCTGTTTCAATTGCATCCGCAAACTTAACGGCACCGGCACCGCCAGTGTAAAAAGTCGCCTCTTTCCCCAGCAAGCCAAAGAGGCCGAAACGGATTCCGTCACGCTCAATTATTTTATAGGGAAGGATAAGTCCATTCTTAACCATTTTTTGCAGACTGACAAGGGTTGAATCTTTTGCACTTAGGTCTGTATTGGAAGCCAGAATAGGCACGACATAACCTGCCCTGGCGGCAACTGATATTTCTTCACCCAGTCCTTTCGGGCCCAGGTCGAATTCATGATTTCCGAATGTAGTTGCATCAAATCCCATTTTTGCCATTAACTGCAATTCGCCACCGGTTTCGCGTGATGCAGCTCCGAATGGTGTTCCCATGCTATAATCACCGGCATCGAGCACCAAAACGGCACCCTGCTTTTTATGCGATTCCTTCTTTAGGTTGATCAGACCTGCAAGTCGTGCATAACCGCCAAGGGTTCTATCGTTGTTCAATTCGAAGGGTGTATAATCCGATGAAGGCCCCATCCCGATAAAACTCGAATGAAGATCGTTGGTATGTAATATTATAAAGGTTTTGGCCTTTGCATAGGCGGGTGTTGTTTGACCCTGGAGTTGCCCGCTTTCACAGATAAAAAGCAATCCACTCAGAAGAAAAAAGCCTGGAAATTTCATATTCAATAATTTCAGGGATTAAGTAAACAACGGTCACCCAAAGGATGACCGTTGTCCATTAAAAAATGATTATAAATTAATCGTTTCCGTTGCTTTCCGACATCTTCTTCATTACCTCATCCAGGTTAAATGCCGCAGGAGTCTGGCTGGGTGGAAAATCCTTAAAGGTGGCAATAAATTTACCGACATAAGGTTGTGCCGCTAAAAACAAATAAACACGATTGAGCTCCCAATCCCAATAGACGTTCGAAGTAACATCGGCCCGCTCATAAGGATCAGAGCGAAGGTTAAATAATTTTGGCATCCGGAGTGTTACAAAAGGTTCAGCCCAGAGCGCCATCGTGCCTTGAACTCTTTGTTCCATAAAAACCACCTTCCAGTTATCATATCGAAGCGCTGTTAACTGCGCATCATCATTAAAGTAGAAGAACTCCTTTCTGGGATCTTCCATTGTTTGCCCGGTAAGTAAAGGCAACATGTTATAACCGTCTAAATGCACATTGTACGTTTTGCCGCCAACGGTGTAACCGGCCAGCAATTTTTCTTTTATATCTGGTACGCCCGCTGCAGCAAGTAAAGTCGGCATCCAGTCGAGATGTGAAATGATATCGTTCGAAACGGTTCCCGGTTTAATATGTCCGGGCCAGCAAACCATGGCCGGTACCCGGTAGGCGCCTTCCCAGTTGGTGTTTTTTTCGCTGCGGAAAGGAGTGGTTCCGGCATCGGGCCATGAGTTTTGGTGAGGGCCGTTATCGGTGGCATACATAATAATGGTATTGTCAGCAATACCCAATTTATCGATCATATCCAATACGGTTCCAACATTTTTATCATGGTCAATCATGGCATCGGCATACTCGCTCATCCAGCGGCCAGACTGACCTACACTTCCAGGTTTAACATGGGTGCGGAAGTGCATATGGGTGAAGTTTACCCAAAGAAATACCGGCTTACCTGCCTTAACCTGTTCTTCAAGAAAAGCTGCACCCCTTTGAGCAAATTCATCGTCAACAGTTTCCATACGCTTTGCTGTAAGCGGGCCAAGGTTTTCTATTTTCTGGGTGCCATCTGCATTTGCATAGCAATGCAGCATCCCACGGGGGCCGAATTTCGCCATGAAACCGGGAATTTCTTTTTCACTTGGAAAATCCCGTTGTTCCGGCTCTTCTTCTGCATTCAGGTGATAGAGACTGCCATAAAATTCATCAAAGCCATGCATGGTAGGCAAAAATTCATCACGGTCGCCCAAATGGTTTTTGCCAAACTGACCAGTTGCATACCCCTGGCCTTTCAATAACTGGGCAATGGTAACATCCCTGTCCTGAAGCCCGGCACTTGCCCCGGGTGCGCCAACTTTGGTTAAACCTGTACGCAGACCACATTGGCCTGTGATAAATGCAGCACGACCGGCGGTACAACTTTGCTCCGCATAGTAATCTGTGAACAATACTCCTGCCTTAGCCACTCGGTCGATGTTGGGCGTTTTATACCCCATCACACCCATCGAATAGGCACTGATGTTTGTTTGCCCGATATCATCGCCCCAGATGATGATGATGTTGGGTTTCTTTGTTTGTGCTTGTGCAAAATTACCGAGCGAAAAAAACGCCAGGATCAGAATTCCAAGCAATGCAATTTTTGTTTTCATATGTACTGATTTTAGTTAATAAACAATTGAATTTGGCTTTATTCTTTAACTGCTGCGACTTTAATCCTACCGCTTTTGGCGGCAGTTTTAAGAGCCTTATAGTCTTTCTCATTCTGATTGACATATGCAAGTGCAAATTTCAACATGGCTTTATCCAGTTCATCGCTGTTACCGATATATCCTGAGATCATTGCCGGATCTCCCGACTTTGCATGGGCAAGTGCCAAGGCCCAGCCACACAGGGAACAATACTGGGGATAGTTTTTAATCCTGACCACCTTCGGGTCAAATTCAAGTCCGCCTTTCCAGTCGCGCAATTGGCGAAGATAAAAATGGATACCATCCTGTTCTCCCCATCCAAGGAAGATATCAGGTGCCCCCTGAATCAAACGCTGCCCCTCTACCACCCTGCGCCCCTGGTTTTCATAAATTGATTTTGAAATAAATGGGTCAAGTACCGAGCGCTGCGCTTCTTTAACCTGGAGAAACAGTGGATCGTTGGAGTGGTTTCCCAGAAGGAAAATAACCCAGCAACGTGTTCCCACACTTCCGATTCCAACAACTTTTCTTGCCACATCTGCAATGCGATATTCCTGAAGCAGCTTTTTACGGTCATCAGCAAGCGACAGAAAATAGGATTCGAACAATAATCCCAATGCCTCTTCGATGGGTTTGCCACTCTGAGTATCGGTCTCACGAACGATAAACGGCGCATTTTCCCGCATTCGATATTTTTCATCAATGAGGTCCGTGAGTTTGCTGAGCACCTGCATATGGCTTCGCTGGCGTGCTTTGCCCATGATCTTTTCTGCTCCCTTGCGTGCAGAAGGTGAAAGTGTATTCAGGATGTCTTTTTCACCAATGGTTGAATACCATAACTCCATATTCCCCATGAAGGCGTATTGCTTCATTCGTTTGCGGTAGGAACTTACCGCAGCCCGAACGGATTCGTCACACAAACCCTTGTCGGCACCTAAAAACCTGCCACTGGCCACGATGCTGGTCACCAGCCGTTTCATATCCCATTCCCATGGACCGGGCATTGTTTCGTCAAAATCGTTGATACCAAAAACCAGGTTGCGCTCGGCTGAGGCGAAGACCCCAAAGTTGGCCACATGCAGGTCGCCGCATGCCTGCACGTTGATTCCGGTATTCCTGCCATTTGCTGCAAGGTCGGCAGCCATGATGGCGGCACCACCCCGAAGGAAGGCGAATGGTGAAGTAAGCATTCTGGCATAACGAACAGGCACCAGTTCCTGCAGGCGGCTTTTTGCCTGATCTTCCAGAATAGAAACAGGATCTGCCCGGTCGGTTGCCGGTATATATTCCCCATGCAGGTTACGCGGAAACTTTTTCCGAAGTTCCTTTCCGGCGGCAATCCGGTCATCAACACTTTGGCGTTTCGATTGAAACTGATTCAAAAGCGATTGGTCCATCAACTGAAGAATTGAAAATTTTAATTCTGATAATATTTGATAATATCTAACAATGCTTCCCCATCAACCGGTTTTTTAAAATAGGCTTTCACACCATAATTCATGCAGAATTCACGGCTGTCTTTTTCATCAAACGCAGTTGTGACAATTACCGAAATGTTCATTTTATCCTGGATAATCCTTTTTAAAAGATCATATCCGCTTATCCCCGGGAGGTTCAGATCAAGAACCAGGACGTCCTTAACACCCGGTCTGAATCCGGTTATAAAATCTTCTGAACTGCCAAATGATTGATATTCCATTCCTGCAGATTTGAATAAAGCTTCAACCGCCTCCCTTACTGAAACATCATCTTCGACTACAACTATCATTCCTGTTGGGATTACTTGTCAACATCTCAGTAACTGTTTGAAAATCAAACACTGAAACAGTCCTGTTCGAATGGTTTACTAATGACACAAAGGTAAGGCGCTAATAATGCTTTGTATATAGCACTTTAGTTACATATGGCAGGACATTCGTTGGAACGATTTCTATGTCTTATCGGAAGTAAGAAGTCCTGCCTGATAGGCGATATGGATAATCTCAGGTACCGATTTTACACCAAATTTTTCGCAGATACATCGCTTGTGAATTTTAACCGTATGTTCTACGATATTAAGCTTATCAGCAATTTGCTTGTTTAACAATCCACCGATAAGATATGTCAGGACTTCGTATTCTTTAGGGGTAAGCTTTTGGATCAATTGTCGTGCTTTTTGAAATACTTCATTCCCGGCAAGAATTTTATGACTAAGTGCAACCGCTTCAGTTACAGAATGCAACAATTCATCTTCTTCAAACGGTTTTTCAAGGTAATTAACAGCTCCGTTTTTTAATGCATGAACACTCATGTGAATATTGGCATAACCGGTTATGAAAATTATTGGCAGGTGTGAACTGCGACTGATCAGTTCTTCCTGTAGTTCAATCCCTGATTTCCCTGAAAGATTCACATCCAGGATGATGCATCCTGCTGTTTCATGGATTGGCCTTTGGAGGAATTCTTCTGCACTCTCATAAGATTCAACTGTATAATCAACCAATTGGAGAAAAAGGGTAAGCGAACTCCTTACAGACTCATCATCATCAATTAAAAAAATAATTTCGCCCTCTTTATTCATGAGTTGTAATTTTCAATCTGAAGAAGAATTCTGCTCCGCCTTCCGGACAGTTTTCCGCCCATATTTCACCACCATGATTTTCTATTATATTCCTGCTGACTGCAAGGCCAATTCCAAGTCCGCTCTTCCGGGAAGTGACAAATGGTTTAAATAACGTCCCTTTAATATCTTCCATGATTCCAGGCCCGGTGTCTTGTACCGAAACAGTTACTAACCCTTTTTCTGTATGCATGACTATTGTAATTACCTTGTTGCCATTATCGACATTTTCCATCGCATTTGCAGCATTGTAGAGTAAATTTAAAAGTACCTGCTGCATCTGAATTTTATCTGCCAGAACATAAGCCGGCTTATCCTGATTTTGGACAATAACACCAATATGCTGATGCGCAGCTTCAGGCTCAAACAATGCAACGGTCTCCTGAATAATCGGAATAATATTTACCTGTTCTCTGACCCTCGTTTCTAACTTCATTAAGCTTCGTACACTGCTGATCAGGCCTCCGGCCCTTTTATCGTCTTTAATAATTTTTATAAGGAGTTCCTCAACCTGACTTTCATTGGCATTACCTGATTTTAAATACCGAAGGCAGGCCTGTGTATTGTATAAAATTGCAGTGAGCGGCTGACTTAACTCATGCGAAAGGGAAGCAGTCAGTTCAACCATCATCATCAGCCTCTCCTCCCGAACCAGCAAACGGTAAAGATCTTCTGCTTCTGTCTTCTGCTTTAAAACAGCTTTTTGACGGATATTAAGCTTAAATAAAAATGCAATTAAAAATGTTTCAAGGATCAGAAACATAATACCGGCAAGTATATACCATTTGTATTCTGAAATGAAATTATACTGCCGGTAATAATAGATACTATTTGAAGGCAATGCGTTGGACCCGGACAAATTCCACTTCTTTAAAACTCTCCAATCATATATGTTCTGGTAAAAATCGTCATGAACAACAATTTCTCTCAGCGGTTTTCCATTAAGTATCTCAACAGCGGCCCTGCCTGTCTCAACTCCCAATGCGTTATAACTGCATACATACCCGCCAATCCCCCCCTCCCGTCTGATAAAACTATCGAAAAGGGGAAAAACCGGTGCTTTGCAGTTCGTCGCAAGGAGACCGATAATTTCAGGTGTCGAAAATTGAATTTTTTTATTGTCGGAAAGAAAGGTAGGGACTATGACGATACTCTGTTCAGTAATTTTCCTTGCGATTACCAAAATAGAATCCATGGAAAGACCTGTTACAAAAACTACATGATGTGTCTTTACAAACCTTTTAATACCCGACCTGACAAGTGAAGTGAAATATTTATCAGTAGGAGAACATCCACTGATGATGTAGATGTTTTTAGCCAGCGGGAATAGGTCGCAAGCTGATTGGACAGAATGGGCAAACCTGAATTTTACTTTTATTTCCAGGATATTTTCAGTTTTCAGAAGGCCCTGATCGGTAGGCAATGAATCAAGGACTATGCTTATTGTCGGACTTTTTTTAAGCGCATTCAGCCCATATTTCTCAAGGACCGGAATGATCCCCGGCGTCACCGTTATTAAGAGATCAATTTTACTATCCTTAAATTTTTCATTGTATTGGTCTATAATATATTTTGCATACTTATCATCTGCCAGTCGGCCGATATCGAGGTATTCAATCAATAAATTGTATGGCTGATCATACGTTTCTGAAAGGGTGGTGCGAAAACCCTCCAACAGATTCTGATAAGCAGGCAGATTGGCATGGAGTGAAAAAAAGACAACAATCGTCTTTGTCTTACTCCCGGAAAAGCTTTTAAAAGGTACAATGAAAAGACTAGTAATGATGAAAAATACTATCGTAGCCCTGACCCTATTCATTCTCTAACCGTTGTAATTTGACAAGCCCTGAATTAAATAAAGCAAAGATAGCACTTGTCACTGTATCATCTGATGCGATAATTCTAAACAGCTCAATAGACAAAATTCGATAAAGAAAAATCTGCTTTTTCAGTTTTAAATTAGCATTTGTCTCCATTTTCTTTGGCCTTTCGAAATGACGCTTAGCATTACGAGAATAAAAGCAGGTTCAGGCTTAGGTCTGAAGGCAGAAATCTCAGATTTGACCGAAGGCCAGAACTTGATTTTGCCTTTGACATCAGCGATGCTTGCATCGAATGATGACCTGAGAAAATCAATCACTTTTTTAACTCCAGGAGTGAATCTGGTGGGGAAGATATGCCCGTCTGAGCCATTCATCCGCATGGAGCATTTGAAGTCATTGGATGAAATCCGGAATTGCTCAAACTCAGCGTGGGTTTATGCCCAACCAATGCAGATAAGTTGAAATATGCCAACGACATAGCTTTACAGGAAAAGAAGAACGTTGCAACTGCTAAATCACAGGCTACTCCCAAAGAATAATCATAAGTATTACTGAGGCACTCAACAACGACTGAGCCTTCCCATGGCGGGGTGGCTTTGTATATTGGGAAATAGTGCAAAGTTGGTGCTTTGCGTAATAATTTGGGCTTCAGCGACTTACAAAAAAAGGCAGCATTTACATGCTACCTTTATATTTTTAATGATTAACTCAAAGTTCAAAAACGGTTCAAAACATTTTTAACACATTGATAATCAGTATGTATCTGTGACTCCGAAGGGACTCGAACCCCCAACCAACAGAACCGGAATCTGCCATTCTATCCAATTGAACTACGGAGCCGTTTAATGTACAATTGACAAGTGACAATTGACAAGAGACAATTGTAGTGTTGCCAGAGGTCGTATGTTTCGTACATGCAGGCTGCAAAGGTACAAATTTTCCGGGAAAAGTGGCTGTTTTGCCTTTTCTTCAGGATTTCTTACCTTTGAGCGCAGAAAACAAATCATAAATTTTAGTAACATGTCAGAAAAAATCAAAGATAAAGTTGCTCCGGGTGTAGCGACAGGACAAGCCGTTCAGGAGATCTTCCGTATTGCGAAGGATCAGAAATTTGCCATCCCCGCCGTCAATGTGGTTGGAACAGATTCCATAAATGCGGTGATGGAAGCCGCTAAAACGGTCAATTCCCCGGTGATCATTCAATTCTCTAATGGCGGAGGTGTTTTTTATGCCGGCAAATCGCTGAAGAACGAAAATGAACGCATCGCCATCAAGGGCAGCATTGCCGGTGCGCAGCACGTGCATGAGATTTCGGAACTTTACGGCATCCCGGTGATCCTTCATACCGACCATGCCGCCAAAAAACTGTTACCCTGGATCGACGGCCTGCTGGATGCCGGGGAAAAATATTTCGCGAAACATGGCAAACCGCTGTTCAGCTCGCATATGCTCGACCTGTCGGAAGAGTCGCTGGAAGAAAACATCGAAATCTGCAAACGTTACCTAGAACGCATGAGCAAAATAGGAATGACCCTTGAAATCGAACTCGGTGTGACCGGCGGAGAAGAAGATGGGGTGGACAATACGGGCATCGACAGTTCCCGCCTATATACCCAGCCCGAGCATGTTGCCTTTGCCTATGAGACCCTCTTACGTGTGAGCCCGAATTTTACGATCGCCGCCTCTTTTGGCAATGTTCACGGGGTTTACAAACCCGGCAATGTGAAACTCGAACCAAAAATCCTGCACAATTCACAGGTTTATATCCAGCAGAAATTCAAAACCGGCCCAAACCCTGTCAACTTTGTATTTCATGGCGGATCGGGTTCCGAACCCGCAAAAATTGCCGAAGCGCTCGGATACGGTGTTGTGAAAATGAATATTGATACCGATACCCAATGGGCTTTCTGGGAAGGGATCCTTAACTTCTATAAAAAGAATGAAGGTTACCTGCAGGGGCAGATCGGCAACCCCGATGGGGAGGATAAACCCAATAAAAAATTCTACGATCCGAGGAACTGGCTGCGCGAAGGTGAAAAATCGATGGTGGAACGGCTGAAAGTTGCTTTCAGCGACCTTAACTGCATCGACAGGTACTAAGCATAGATGCGTTGATTGTTATCGTTGTTGCTGAGTAATTACCTCATTAGCAGGGGAAATAATTTTTTAAGGTTTAGAATCCCAGCCCTGCTGCAAGCGTATCTTTCGGATGGATGCTGAGCACGGGAAACGGAGAGTGATTTACAATCTGGTGTGCATAAGGCCCGAGGAAAATATTGGATGTTTTTGTTTCCTGTTCGGTCATGACTGAAATCAGGTTTGCATCGATCCGGGTGGCATATTCGATGGTTGCATCGGAGATGTTCTCGCAAACGGTATGATCAATGTGGTATGTAATTTTTTCCTCATCGAAATACCCGGCAACCTGGGCTGCATAAATATCCACCTTCTGCCTCATCGTTTTCAGCTTCGAGGTATACAATTTCAGGATATGGATTTCAGCGTTGTGCTTTTTCGAGATGTAGCCGGTAAACGAGGCTTTTTGCCTGGTCTCTTCGGCACTGTCGATGGGCAGGACGATTTTTTTCAGCGGGCGCTGAACATTGATCCCGCCCCGGATGGTGATGACAGGGCATACGCTCGCAGAAACAATCTTGTTGGCATTGCTCCCGATCCAGAATTCTTCAAATCCTGATGCCCCATGGGTCCCGGTAACAATCAGGATGGCCTTTTGTGATTTGGCTTCATCGGCAGTTTCCCGGTAAATCTTCCCTTTTCGTATTTTCCAGGATATCGGAACCCCGGGATACGCGGGTTGATGCTTTGCGATCAGATCCTCAAAGGCTTTCTGGACATCCCGGGAGGCATCAAGCGATTTATCCACATATTTTTCCTTTTCATTTGCTGTTTTTTCAACCCACAGCAAGGTCAATTCCCCATTGCAGTGCTCGGCAATAGACAACGAATGAAGGAATGCATTGATTGAACATTCAGAAAAATCAATGGCCACAACTATTTTATTCATACCGGCTGGTTTAATTAATCTGTTTTTGGAAAATAGATCTGATCCGCTATAATAAAGGCATTGGGATAATCTGCTGTCAATCCGATCAGGAATCGCTGGGCGTCGAGTTTTGTCCTGAAATCACCGAACCTGACTTTGTAGTTGGGGGATTTGAAAGAAAGGTAAACCCCCATTCCAGGGAACCTGGCCTGAATTTCATCAACCACCGACTGGGCCTTGTTCTTGGAATTGTTCCCTGAATCAGAAAATAACTGGATCCTGAATCCATCCATGGTGTTCAACGCCTGGTTGATTTGAATATGTTTCTTTACCAGTAAGTCAACCCTGGGATCCTGGATGATTCCTGCATCGCTGCCGGTAATAAAAGTCTCCTGGGCAGCCGCCGGGCAGAACCCGGCAAGCAGGAGAAATAGCAGGACACCATATGAACAAACAGATTGAATCATCAGATTAAACTGAACTTTTCCTGTGGATGTATGCTTAGCACCGGGATGGGTGACTGATTGATAAGTTGTTGTGCCTGTGCGCCCAACAGAATATTCACCGGGGTTTCCTGCTCTGTCATGATCGCGATCAGATCGGCATCAACCCTGGCGGCGTAACTCAATACCCCTTTGGTGAGGTCGTTCAATACGATGCAGTCTTCAATAACCGACACCTTGTGTTTTTGAAAGTATTCGAGGGCTGTCTGAGCGATTTTTTCAGTAATCCGCTGAATGGATTTGAGATGGCTGTTGTGTGTGGTTAAGAGATGGACCTCTGAATGAAATAAGGTGGCAAGTTTTACGATAAAAGGAATTTTCTGCAATGTATCCGGCGTGCTGGCTATGGGAACGATGATCCGTTCGATGGTTTTCCTGATGGCAAAATCGTGGCGTACCGTGATCACCGGATTGATGGCGCAACTGACTATTTTGTAAGCATTGCTTCCAATCCAGTACTCCTCGTAACCTGAAATGCCGTGAGCGCCGGTGACGATCATCTCGGCCTCAACCAGCCTTGCCATGTTATCTACTTCGCGGTATATTCTTCCCTTCTTCAGTTTGTAATCCAGTGAAATTCCTTTTGCCAGGTTTTTTTTATAAACAGCGATCAGTTCATCGAACCTTTTTTTTGCCTCATTCCTGCTTTCATTCGAGGAATCGGGATACACCGACTCCGTTGAAATGACCTTATCGACCCAAACCATGTGGATATCCGATGCCATGCTGTTGGCCATGGAGATGGCATACTCCAGGGCGTGGATGGAGGTGTTGGAAAAATCAACGGCGACAATAATGGGTTGCATGATCAACAGGTTAAATTAATAACGTAAAAATAGATAAATTTATTTACAATCGGAATTTATAAAATTAATTTACTTTTGTGAAGATGAACGAAAACCTTGATCCGACCGGAAAGTTGTTGAACCCTGTTGAAAAGGAACTTGAGAGGACTTTGCGGCCGGGCGGTTTCATAGAATTTTCGGGACAGGAAGCCATTGTGGAGAACCTGAAGATTTTCGTCCAGGCCGCCAAACAAAGAGGCGAGGCACTGGATCATGTGTTGCTTCACGGTCCCCCGGGATTGGGTAAGACGACCCTGGCACATATCATCGCCAATGAGCTGAATGTGAACATGCGCGTCACATCAGGCCCTGTGCTTGACAAGCCGGGCGACCTCGCCGGACTGCTCACCGGGCTTGAACCCAATGATGTATTGTTCATTGATGAAATCCATCGGTTATCCCCGGTTGTTGAGGAGTACCTCTATTCGGCCATGGAAGATTATAAAATCGACATCATGCTCGAAACCGGCCCCAACGCCCGGAGCATTCAGATCAAACTCAACCCTTTCACCCTGGTGGGTGCTACTACCCGTTCCGGATTGCTCACTGCGCCGCTTCGTTCACGGTTCGGGATCAATTCGCGCCTGAACTATTACAAAGCCGAAACCCTTGACAAGATCATTCACCGTTCAGCGGAGATTCTTGACGTTCCCATCGATCAGGCTGCCACTGCCGAAATAGCCCGGCGGAGTCGTGGAACTCCCCGAATTGCCAACCTTTTGCTGAGGCGTGTGCGCGATTTTGCCCAGATCATCGGGGATGGCACCATTGATATTAAAATCAGCCAGCATGCGCTCGGGGCGCTGAATGTCGATAAAAACGGGCTCGATGAGATGGATAACAAAATACTCATGACGATCATCGAAAAATTCAAGGGCGGACCGGTTGGTCTTGGGACCATTTCAACAGCGGTTTCTGAAGATGCCGGCACCATCGAAGAAGTTTACGAACCTTTCCTCATCCAGGAGGGTTACCTCATGCGGACCCCGAGAGGGCGTGAAGTGACTGCGCTCGCATACAGGCACCTTGGAAAGGTAAAAGCCGGTGACCCTCCGAAATTGTTCGATTAAATCGACCAGGCCATGAATGACCTGAAAGAGCAGATCAAATCGGAAGCCCTGCGGCTCGGGTTCTCCCACTGCGGGATTGCCCGGAATGAATCCCTCGAAGAATTAAGGTCGTTTTATACCGACTTTATCAGGAGGAAGGGGCATGCCGGGATGAACTACCTGGAAACCTGGCTTGAGAAGAGGTTCCATCCTGAACTTGTCGTTCCTGGTGCAAAATCCGTCATCGCCGTGCTGATGAATTATTTTCCACCTGAGATCATTCCGGAACAGGACAATTTCATCATCTCCAAATATGCATATGGAGCCGATTACCATGTCGTGATGAGATACCTCCTGGAAGAACTCATTCGGTTTATGAAATTATCCGGCAGCAACATCCTGGCAAAGGGATTCGTCGATTCCGGAGCAGTTTTTGAAAAAGCCTGGGCTCAGAGAAGCGGTGTTGGCTGGCAAGGGAAAAACACACTGATCATCAACAAATCGGCAGGTTCATTTTTTTTTATCGGCGTTATTCTCACTGACCTGGAGATGGAACCGGACCCGCCTGAAACCGATCATTGCGGGGCCTGCAGCAACTGCATAAGTGCTTGTCCCACAGGAGCGCTCGACATTCCATACCAGCTCAACATCCCTAAATGCATTTCCTATCTTACCATTGAAAGCAAAGAGGAAATTCCCGAAGAACTGAAAGAAAAATTGAAAGACCGGATCTATGGCTGCGATATCTGCCAGGATGTTTGCCCTTACAACCGTTTCGCCCGCCCGCATACAACGCCCGAATTTCTGCCTTCGCACATCCTGATGAATTTACGTAAAGCGGATTGGATCGCCATGACCGTACCCGATTTTAACAGGATATTTGCCGGTTCGCCGGTTAAACGGTCGGGATACCAGCGGTTGAAACGCGGATTATCGTAGGGACGCGGCTTGCTGTGTCCCCAGGGCAATTATCCCCAGGTATATGTATCCAATTCAAACCCGGCCAAACCCAGAACCCGGTCGATCACGGTCATAACCAGTGCTTCGATGGAAGGGGGTTTGCTATAAAATGACGGGGAGGCAGGGCAGATCAGGGCACCAGATTCGGCAAGAAGTTTCATGTTGTTGAGATGGATCAGGTTCAAAGGGGTTTCGCGCGGCACAAGGATCAGTTTTTTCCGCTCTTTCAGCATCACATCCGCGGCCCTGGTAAGCAAATCGGAAGATATTCCGGAGGCAATCCTGCCTAGAGTGCCCATGGTACACGGGCAGATAATCATGGCATCGTACCCGGAGGAACCGGATGCCATGGGTGCGAAAAAGTTATCGGGTTGGTAAACTTTAAACTTATTCACCCCGTCAGGGTCTTCAACCCCGTCAGGGTCGAAGACCCTGACGGGGTCTTCACCGATTTCAAATTTCCAGACGGCCTTTGCATTTTCCGAAAAGATTATCCCGCACGATTCTATCTGATCCTGCAATCCCTGCAGGCGTTCCAGGAGCATCTTCCCGTATATGGCGCCGCTGGCGCCGGTAATCCCGACAATAAGCCTGTGTTTTTTCATTGATGAAATTTCTTAAATAGATATTATAATGTACGATTTACGGGGTTGGCGGCAATTATATTTTCCGGAGTTTTACTACTTCACTGTTTCCCCTGGTGTTGGTGATTTTAATAAAGTACAAGCCGGTCGATAATTCACGGATGTTTATTTTATCAGGCTGTTTTGAGATTTTAACGGTCTGCCCCAGGGAATTAAAGAATTCAATTTGATTTATCTTTCCCAAAGAGGGAGAAATATTTACCGAAATAAAATCGGATGCCGGGTTTGGGAAAATTCTTATGGCGTTCATCTCTGAGTTTATTTCATTTAAACCAAGAGTGAGTAAAGTTGAATCCGAAAATGCAACCCAATAGACATTGACTGTATCGGCTCCATTTAGATAATGGAACTGATTTTGAATTAATATTGCCGAATCCATTGAAGTTAATTCATCCCTGAAACCTCCTGTATCCCACCAGCCACCCGGATGAACACTTGTCAGGACACTTCCATTCCGACAAATATCATTGAATAGAGATCTGTTCCAAAATACCTGAAGAGGGAAATGTGCAGAAACAATATGTATCTCAGCGATTGGTAATATCGACCAAAAATTTCCTGTTCCACAAATATTCGGAAGGATTTGAGTCTTTGTTTCGAATGCAGTTTTACCAAACCCGGGAAATGAGTTTTGCTGGAACCAAACATTGCCAGCCCTTACATTTATTGCAGATGTATAGGGTGCTGAAATAATATTTACCTCTCCAAAAGCGGGATCTATGGTATCTGAAGCGCTGACATCATATCCGAGCGTTATACTGTCCCGGTTTCCCATTGCATCAATGAACTTCATCTGAAATGAAAATTCCTGGGCTTTCGCTGAGCTTACAAGAAAAACAGCCAGGAAAAGTGACAATGATGTTTTCACAGCTTTTGATTTTGGGTTCGTGATTTTCATTATAATTACCATTAACGGTTGGGAGGATGGCCAGCAAGGGATTGCGGGTGATTTCCTGTCAAAATACACGAAAAGTTGCAGCGGGCTAAAACCCTTCGCATACCACTGAAACCCTTATTGCCATAACGCATGTTGTGATTCGCATTTATTCTCGTTCTATTATTTGTTTTAATCCCAACAGATATTTGATCATTTTAAGTCTTTCCAGGTCAATTTTATTTCTAATCGTCATAAGAATATCTCCAACAACAAGAATTATAAGTAATCCGGATTTAGATAAATCCAGAAACTTTACATCAAAGATTTGTGCAAAACCAGCTACATACAATAGTCCACCCAATACAATACTTAATCCCAGGTAAAAATAGTACATCCTTTTGACTGAAGTAATTTTGGAATCGATTTTATCAGGAACCACAAATCCTTCAAACCTGTTTGTTTTAGTACCAAAGATCGTTTGAAGACTTCCTAACCTGGAAATTCGGTTGTCAATGTCTGAAATAATTTTATACTCATCCATATGCAATTATAAAAATTATTGTGGAACACCCTTGGAGGATATTCAGTAAATTTACTTTTCTGACTTGCCTATGTGAACAACAACCCTGGCTACAACAGGAAGCCTTACTTATTGTCTACCGCAGATGATTAGTTTTTTTGTCACTTGTGAATTTTTCGATTTAATTCGAACAAAATAAATCCCTGAGGGTAATGTGCTTAAGTCAATACTTGAAACAGGAGGATTTCTATATAACCGTATTTTCCCCAAAATATCACGTACGGATATCCCTGTGATTTCAGATCGGCCAATATTTTTTATCCAGATTTTATCTTTTGCCGGATTGGGAAACATTAAAAATTCGGTATTATAATTCTCTTCTTCAAATCCAAATATCAAATCATCATGTAGAATTGATTCTAAATAGTAATATTTCCAATTATTTATTTTACAGTGCATCAGGTTGTTTGAGAAAGATAACACCCCATAACTTGTATAATTTTGATCGTTCTCAACTTTAATTAAAGAACTGCCACTTTCACCCTGGATTCCATTGGTATGGCTTATTCCTATATGATTATTGGTGACGACATCAATTTTGCCATAATTGTAATATAATGTATCTCCATTGTATTCAGCAGAATCCATCGGAAACATCGTGTGGGCCGGATAGGTAAATTTGTAATATATACCATTTAGTAATGCACTATCTGCTTTATCAAAACCGATACTTATCCAGCCGGTTAAATCTCCAATGGATTCTTTTAGTTGAAGAATTGCGAAATCCTCATTAAATAGGTTCCAGTTTTTAAAAAAAAATATTTTTTGAACCCAACTACAGGGGAAGTTGATATTATAGTGTCCATTATCAAAAATGGGACAAACATACAATGAATCGAACAACAACGTGTCTGTATTAACCGCTGAAACGCAATGAGCTGCGGTCAATACATGCCTTCTGCTTACCATGCTGCCTGAGCAGTCACTTGTTAATGTATCATTCTTTTCGAATGAAATTTTTACACTTGTCCTGATGGGGTATTTCTTAATATCGTAATCGGCAGATGCTCTTTTTTTGTGTGTAAATTGGCTGTTGGGGAATAGATTATATTCTGGCGGGATCTGTTCCAGCAGTTCGGTCAACGTGTCAATTGTACCGAGGTAATAATTGGTTCGATCATAAAGTTTTGTTGAATCGTATTGAATATTTTTAATAGAGTCAACAGTATGATTTTGCAAATCAAATATTAATAATGTTTTTTGGGCGTAAGACTGTAATGCCAGAAATGCAAATAAGGAAATGGTTAATTGTCTCATGTTTCTTTGGCAAATAGGAGTTAACGTGCAGATAACCAATATTCTTAATGTTCAATTTCCATGTTCCGTCAATAATCCCTCGGCTTAAAATACCAGCTCAAACCCAGTGACAACACATTGTTGTACTGCCCTGTTTCGAACAAGATTTTCCGGGCACCTGCAACATAATCGGTCCTGATCGACATCAATGAATAGTTGAACCGGAACCCGGCTTTGAGATGATCGGTGATGAAGCAGGTAATACCGATGATCCCTGTCAGGGTAACCGTTTGGTAAGGAACCGTAAGGTAGGGGGGCTCCAATCCGTTTACCTCTTCGTAGGAGCCAAGGAACACATCGGCGGCCGGCCCGATCTCGGCCTGGAACCTTTTTGCGAACGTGTACTGGTACAGCAACGGAATCTCCAGGTAGTGAAGCCGGTTCAGGAAGGTGGTATCCATGTTGGTCAGCGTATCTGCATTTTTACGGGCTCCTTTCTGGATATATTCCATCTCCAGCTGGAAGGATGACCGGGGTGAAATCTTCAGGCTGACAAACGCTCCTCCAAGGTATCCCACTTTGTGGTACCCCTGGTTGTTGTCGCCATCCACCTGGCTGATCACGCCACCGGCCAATATACCACCGTTGAACCGTTGGGCCAACCCGGCAAGGGGTATAAAAAGAAACAGCAGTAATACAATTTTATTCATCCGGCAATTTTGTATAAAAGTATGAAAATCTTCAGAACGGAGATAAAGATATATCTATAACTGCATAAGGAAGGATTCTTACAGTAAAATAAACCACTTGGGCCCTTAGAACACTAAGGATCACTCAGTGTTTCATTTAGATTTGTAAGCTTTTAAATAATAATTGTTAATAGTTCTTTGACATACTGGTGTAAGTAGTTGATTTTCTTTTCTTTTTGCTACTTTTTCTTTTCTTTGTTAATTTTGTTTTCTTGTTAATAAC
>Ga0209083_1000149_pt1 | contig 107261 bp, 161 predicted proteins | sample AM7aDNAmetaG_FD_184132 | JGI IMG/M metagenome (GOLD analysis project Ga0209083, IMG submission 184132) | Freshwater microbial communities from Finland to study Microbial Dark Matter (Phase II) - AM7a DNA metaG (SPAdes) (version 3) | ecosystem: Environmental > Aquatic > Freshwater > Lake ...
TTCTTTTCCCCCCCCCCCCTTCCATGAATATTATCATCAATTATATGGTAACAAATAGATTTATTCACTTTAAACCTCCATATATGTGGCATTTATACCACGTTTTTTTAATTCAACTAATTTCTTTTTAGAACATTCTTTACACAAGAATATAGGTATATTATCTGTTTTGTCATAACCTTCTGTTCTCACAAGTCTTCTAAGTTTTCCTTCATCTCCACAAGAACATTTACCTATTTTAATTTCCCAAATTTCTTGTATGGTTTTACTTTTAAAAATTAATCTATCTATAAAAAATACAATACAACCCAATAAACATTGGGATATAATCATAGCAATATAAATATTTTTTATAGACGTTAGAATAATAAACCATTCAAAAAATAATGCTCCAGGAATAGCTAATACAGTCCATCTTAAAACATACAGTATATATTTAATCACCTTTTACCACTCCCATCCATAGTATTTATTATAAGTAGGAATGCAGTTTATATCTTGCCTACATCTTCTTCTTTCTGCTCTATGTTTCATGGATTTAAGATTCATGAATCTTTTACCTCTTTTTCTTAGGATAATCCAAGGTTTTACTTTTCTTTCATCCAATTCCCAACGGTGAACCATCTTTCTATCAATTTGTTCTACTAATCCATAAGCCATAGTGCCACACCATTTCCCTTTGTAGTCGGCCTAGAAGCCTTATAGAGCATTGTATAAACTAATGTGAAGGATTATATGCCTGATTTTTAGGCTTTTGTAAGCCCTTGAAAACATTAGCCTTATAGGTTTATTAAGATTTTTATTAAAATGCCTCTAGAGGCCACTTTCTCCGATGCATTTTTTACAAAAAGTAATAATTTGTTTTTCATTTAATGCTCCACAATCTTTATCATTAAATTCTAGTGGTAGAGATACCACTTCTAAATTATGAATAAATGATAATTTATCTAATACATTAAATACTTGTATTTCTACTCCTTTATCCAATATTAGAAATATCTTTTTAAAATTATTTTTTATAGAGTTAATTAATCTTACTTGTTCATCTGATATAGATAAAGTAAATAAACAAGTAGAATAAATATTACTTCCACCATACCAAATAATTTTTAATGCATCAAATACACCTTCTGTTATAAACAGATAACTATCTTGATAAATTTTTTCTTTTTCTTGATATTTTTTTATATCTTTTAAATAGTCATAAAAAAATAAACAATCTTTTATAGACCTTATAGATTTTTCGGGAGATAAATCCAAATATCTTAATTTTGCATTTTTATAGATAGAACGTCCTTGCCATGAAACAAGTTTATTTTGATAATAAATAGGAAATATAATTCTCATAGCTTGTTCATTTATTAAACAACATTTTAAACCTACCACTTTTATTAATACTTCTACAAAATTGAATCCTCTTGATTCTAAATAGTCATAAAATACTTTGGTACTTCCACTATTTTGTATTTCTCTAAACTCTTCTGGCATTTCTAAAGAAGAGACTCTTTTTATTATAGTCTCTTCTTTTTTTTCTTCTTGAAACAATTTTTCTATAGTCTGTAAAAAATCTAACTCATCAGCATTGCTATTTAAATCTAGTAAATCTATTACCTCATCTTTTGATAGATGAAGTACTTTCATTAATAACCAAACTATATTTTTACCAGAATGTGTTGAGGATTTCCAACAAGCATATTGATTGTTAGTATAATCTATGCCTAAATGAAATCCATTATCATCAACACACCAAGGACAGCAAAGTGCTATATGATTTTTGGCTACATTTTTACCTCTAAGTCTATACTCAATATCATATTTATCAAGTATATTTAATATTTTTTGTTTAATATTTATCATAAATTAAGCATTCTTTAAAGTAATTTCTCCAGTAAATATAGTAAACTCTGATTCTGCCCAACAAGAAGTATAATATCCTGGTATAGGATATGCATTGTGATCCATATAATTAACATGAACAATCATACCTATTCTTTCTTCAGAAAATAGAACAATATAATCTCTATCTTTATTCTTAAATCTTCCAAGACAAGGATACTTTCTCATACTCATAGTTTCATTTTCTTTCATTATTGTTTTCATCTTATTCTCCTTCTAAGATAGTTTTTATTTTTTTTAATGCATTTGTATTTATTTCTGAACACCACATAGAACCAAGTCCTAGATATTTACCTATTTCTTCAAAAGAAAATCCACCATAATAATTTAAAATTATAATTTCTTTTTCTCTATCAGAGAGTTTAGTGTTTATAATTTCTCTAATCTTTCTAATAGATTCTCTTTTTTCTATTAATTCTTCAAATTCTACAGACTCAAGTTCTTTATTATATTTACCAGATTCTTCTAAAGAATCTAAAGATATAATATTTGATAAAATATTTCTTTCTTTTATTAAATAATTTAAAATACTTCCTGTAATTTTTTTAAAAGCATAAGTAGATACTTTGGTTTTTTTCCTCTTATCAAATTTAGAAGTAGCTTTTATCAAAGCTACTTTTCCTATTTGAACTAAATCATCATCTAATCTACCACTATTTAATTTTCTCACTATAGAATAAACTAATGTAATATTATCTTCTATTAATTTTTCTTGCTCTTTAGTCATATTATCCTTTTAGTTTCCATTAGTCTTTTTTCCATTCTCTTTTTTGTGGTTTTGCAACAATATAACAAAGGCCAAGAAGTTCCACATCTATTAATTGTTATAATAGATACCATAGCAGAGAATAGAGAGACCCAATGACCTATCCATATTTCTAAATGTAATAGAATTTTGTCTTTCATTTCAATTTCTCCTTTTCTTCTATTATTTGCCTAAAAACTTCTTCACCTTTCTCAAGTCCTTCTAATAACTCTTCTTCTTTAGAATCTTTGGTGACAAGAAAATAAATAAATGTCTTCTTTTTTTGCCCTGTTCTATGAGTCCTTTTCATACCTTGTTTATAAAGGATTAAAGAAATAGGAATATCATAATAAATTGTAAAATTTGCAAATTGCCAATTCTGATTCTCAGAACCAGATTTAATATTCACCACTAAAACTCTACAATCTTTATTATTTTTAAAATTTTCTGTTACTTTTCCTTTGTCTTTTGTACCACCATAAAGTCTATCAAATCCTATTTTCTCTTTTTTTAATGCTTTTACTATAAGTTCCCCACTATGTAGGTACTCATTAAATATAATAATTTTAGAAGATTTAGGTATAGACCTTATTAAATCCATTAAGGTTTCTAATTTAGGATTTTTAGGTAAATCATAATTCACCTTTTCATTGTCTTCATTATAGAAACCAAAAAATCCACTACAAATCATTCTTAACTTATGTAAATTATTTTCTATTTCTTTTTTTGATATTTTATTATCTATTATATATTTTATTACTTCCTGATAATGTCTTCTATTTTCTTCTGGAAAGTCTACAGGAATTTTTATAACAGACAATTCTGGTAGTTCATTTGCTTCATCTTCTGTAATTCGGATAGATACTGAATATATTCTTTTATTTAACTCTTCTTCTAGTTCTTTTTTGAAAGTATATTCAGAACCTCCCCAAAATCCTTGTTTCTCATTAAAAAATGCCTCTCTAAATAGCCCTAGAGTGCTTCCAAGAGCATTTCCTCGGTCTATAGTGTATATCTGACTCCAAAGGTCACTAGGGTCTTTATCCATTGGTGTACCTGTCAATCCATAGACTATTTGACAATATTTTGGATTAGTGAGTTTCTTTATTAATTTAAAGTTTAAACTATCATGGTTTTTTATATAATGAGATTCGTCAATAATAATACTATTAAAAATCTTATTAAACTCTTTAATAGATTTATCATTTATTTCCCATTTTCCCTTACCTTTTTTCTTTCCTTTAGTAATCTTAACTATATCAGTTAACATCATTTGTAGACCAGTATAGTTTAAATTATATACATCTGTATTAGTATTTCTTATTTGTTCCCATCTTTCTTCTATAGTAGAAATCAGATTAGTAAAAGAAAGATGGGAATGAAGTTGTATTTGCTCTTGCCAAGTAAGAACGCTACTAATATTAGGAGAAAGAATTAATGCTTTTTTAAATAAACCTTGTTTTTTAAAATACTCTAATAATTCTAAAACCACTTTACTTTTTCCTGTTCCTGGGTCAGCAAAATAATTAAATCTTGAATTTCCTAATAACCCGATCAAAAACATAATTAATTGATGTTGATATGACTCATATGTTTTTGGTTTATAATCAGGATATACTTCTAATACTGATTTTAGTATTTTTTCTTTATGGATTTCTTTTAAAAAATGCCAAGAATCAAAATCTTTATTAAAGAAATCTTTTATGGTTTGTTGGGCTATCACTGTGGTAACACCTAATTACTATCAACATATTCATCATTATCATCATATTCAGTAAAATTATGAGGTCTACCACAACAAGGGCAACCTTGTGAATAACTATTTTGCTTTGTTATATTTTCCCATTCATCTATTGCTTCTTCTAAATGCAGACCTTCTCTTATGGCAGATGTAGCCAATGCTCCTAACCATCTTTCATGCTTATCATAATCTGAATTATCTTTTATCCAACTTATTTTCCAGCCAGCTTTTTCCAGAGCAAACCAATCTTCATCTTCTAACCACCAATCACCACCACTATTATTACTAGAGTATTCTACTCTCATATTATTCTCCTTTGTTTGTGTTTTCTTTACATTCTTTATGCCTTTGTAACCAACCATCTGTATTCTCAAAGACTTTTCCAAATAGTATACAATCACCATTATCCCCAAAAAATGCGTTCCACCGTAAATATTGACACCATTCCCCTGCTTTGGAAAAACAAGTATTTTCTCCACAAATTATCTCAAATTTTAGATACTTTTCATTAACTTTGCTCCCAATCTTCTTCTTTTTTCTCCAAGAAGGTTCTTCCTCACTGGCTTTAAGATTTATGACAGGTTTTATTTTAAACAAAACCTTTGCAGTTGGTTCTATTAGGTTTTCAATTAAATCTGCATCTTTATAAGTCATAGGTGATTCATCTATTGTATTTTTATTTACTGAAGTAGAGAATATTCCTTTCATACTATTTTCAAAATCTTCAAATTTTAGAATATCTTTTACTTGTGATTTTATATTAATACTAATTTTTATCAATTTCTTTAAGCATATCAAAATAATTATTTTTCATTTCAGAAGAATTTAAGCAATATTGTCCTATAGATAAATTTTGAGATAATAATAATCTTATTCCATCTTTTCCATTACGTCCTTTATCTACTAATATTCTTCTCAAACCAAATCTCTTTTCGGTAGATGTGCTTTGAGGTATGATAATACAATCTGACGTTGCTATGCCCGAAAAATCTTCAGCTATATGTTTTCTAGTAATCCATTGTACATCTTCTGCTGCTCTATTTGCTTGAGCAATATTAACTAAAGCAAGTTCTCTACTAACAGCTATACCTCTCAATTCTATACACAATCGACCAAGTTCAATTCTATATTTATCTCTATCCATATTCATTAGACCATAATAGTCTAATATAATAATATCAGGAGAGAAATTATAATATACCTCAAGATTTTCAAGAAATGCTATCAACATTTCTATTGTAAGAAATCCAGTAGGAAACTCTTTTATAATTAATTTAGGATTTTTTAATGCTGAAAATTTTTCCTCAAGTAAATCAGTTATATTACTATCAGTTAATAAAGATACATTAGGTATCTTTTTAAATTTTAAGGAAGACAGACTACCAAATTCATCTTTATTGAAAATAGAATTAATTCTTTGTAGGTCTTCTTCTTTAGAACCTATACCAAAAAATGCTTGAAGATACCTATTCTTCAATCTTTCTTCTGACAATTCAAGAGTTATATGAAGAACTTTCTTTCTTTGTTTTACTCCCATTTTTCCAATATGAACACCAAACCAAGATTTAGCATCACCTGATTTACCAATTACTGTATATAATTCTTTTTTTGTAGGAACATGTTGAAGTTTGTCAAGTAAAGGTATTCCTGTATAAATAAGATTTGATTCATCAATTGTTGTAGTAGACAGTGTTCTTTTTCTATCTTTAATAAATTGAAGACCTGCATCAAATAATTCTATTCGTCTTCTTTTACTTTCTGTATTATATAATAAAGATTCTGCTTCTTCTATTTTTCCTTGTTGAAGTAATCCAGCAACATCTTTTACATTCACTATTAAATTTTGTCTTTTAACAAAGAGATTTAAATCTTTTAATACATAATCTCTTTTTATAGAGTCTTTATTTTCATACATAGATTTTACTATGTCTTGATAAAGTTCTCCATTTTTTTCATCTTTTAATTCTTTTTCAAGAAGATCAGTTAGATGTGTTTCACCACAAACTGTTTTAAACTTTATAAAGAAATCTATTGTTTTTTTAGCTATAGTTCTATAAAATACAGAATCAAACATCTCAGATTTTACATTAGAAATTATTAATGGTGCTGCTGATTCATCAAAAGCTAATAATATAAGTAGATTTTCTTGTACATGTGTTTTTAGTGTATCATTTTCCATTTAATACCTCTTTGTACCAAGTCGTTTTATTCCTTTAAAATGAAAAATTGGTTTAATTTCTTTTGGTTTTAGATAAGTTTTTTCTAAGAATTTATGGCATTCTTTTAAAGAAGAGAATTTACTGGTAAAAAAATTTCTATCTATAAATTTTATAGTAGATTTTTTATCTATATAAATTTCTCCTATCATATTACTATAATAGTTATCAGAATTTATCCAGACTCTTACTCTACTATCTCTTCTAAAATATCTTGGATATGTAAAAATAATCTTATTTTTCATTTTTTACCCCTCTTTCCCCTCTTTACTCAACATTTCTAAATGATTAAATGCTTTGGTAATATTTGGTACAATTTCTATACCAAATTGTTTTATAAGATATAGTATCATCGGTCTACTTTTTATAATTAAAGGTTCTATAGTATGTAAATTATCTATCATCATATAAGGAAGTTTTATTAACTTAATGGCTAAATCTAGTACCTCCTTATGCTCTTTGTAAATTGACTCCCAATATTCCTCATAATAATTTTTTATCACCGTTTTGGGGCCAATTCCGGCCACTGAAGGGGTTTTATTGTGACCTCCCACCATAGCAGTATATCTATAAAAATCTTCTGGTTCAATCCAAGGATAAATCTTTTTAAATGTTTCTCTAGTATATAATTCTTTTTTCATTTCAAGAGTGACATTCTTATATTTTAACATTTGAAATAGATCATCATCATTTGCAGCAATGATTATATTATCAAAGTTTTTATTTTCATTCTCAACTATGATAGAAATAATATCATCAGCCTCTAAACCTTTATATTTTATTACTGGAATATCAAATTCATCAAGAAAATTAAGTATATAGACCCTATTTTCATTAATCATCTCAAATAATTCTTGATTAAGTTTTGTTGATTTCTTTTTATAGTCTGGATATATTTTTTTTCTATCATAAGGTGGTGCATCTAAAGCCACTAAAACATCAGAAGGATTGTGTTCATTTATTAAAGAACAGAATTTCGTGATAAAACCATAAATTCCACTAGTTCTTTTTCCTTTAAAAGAAAGATGCTTAGTTACACTTCCAGAAGTCCAAAGAATAGAATTTAAATCACAAATAAGTAGTTTCTTTTTCATTATTATTCCTTATATTTTTCTAAGATTCTTTCCACTTCTTCATTAAATTTTACCAATCTTCTGTTACATCCATAAATACATTTATTATACTTTATTGGCAATTCTGTAAAAATATTATCCCTAAATAAGTGAGAACAGGTGTACTCTTTTCCTGTAGAAGATATAACTCTTTCACTCATAGAGAGATAGCAAATAGTACCACTTTTGTTTTCAGGAAATCTTTTACCTTGAATAAGTCTTTTCTTCTCATCTAAAGTTTCTTCTATCAAGGATAAAGATTCTTTAGGTAATATTTTCTTTAACTCAGGAAGTACTTCAGCAAAGAAAATATCTCCATCTTTTTTAGTTATAATATATTCAGGATTATTACCTTTATATATAGAAAAGAATAAAGCATATAATCCAGGAAATTCTTTATTGACAAAACTAGTAAAGTCTATAATATCCTTATAATTTTGTTTTGTTAATGTACAAGTTAAAGATACTACTGTATTAGGTATAGATACTTTTATATTACTAACAACTCTTTCAAAAGCATTTTTCTTACCAACTAATTTATTCCATAAGTCAGGATTATTACTATCAAAGGAAATTTTTAATCTTTTTATTGCTTTAGAAGGTGGTGTAATATATGCATTTGTATTCAAATGAAATCTATATTTAGAAGATTCTTTTTCCAGAAGAGGATAAAGCCAAGATACTTTAGAAGGTTCTCCGCCAGTTATATGTATTATAGCATCTTTACCATAATCTGTCAAGATTTTTTTAAATCTCTCTTCAGAAAGAGTAATTTTACTATTAATAGAATTGCAGTATTTACAATGAAAATTACATACATCAGTTATAAATACTGCAACTCTTCTTACTTTAGGAGATTCTTTTTTTAATATAGATGTAACTGTTTCTTCTATTCTTTTTTCAAAATCATCCCAATACAATGACGACATATATTTTCTCCTTATAATTTATTTGAAACAGTATTCTCCAAATTTTGTTTTATCACAGTTATTCTCTAACCATTTTTTAGTTTCATTTAAAACAGAAATAAAGTCATTTATCCAATAATTACTTATAGATATTTCTGATAAATACCAACTTTCATCATCCTCTATTAAAATATCCATAAGCATTACAGAATCATTTACGCCTCTTCTTTTTAACCCAATACCCACACATTTACCTAAAAAAGTTTTTTCATATGCATCAAGAAAAACTAACATTTATTCTTCTCCTTATCTTGGTTATTTCATTTCCTCTATTATGTATTTTATTTTTTCTTCACTTATTGGAAAAAAATCATGAACATCTACTCCCACATTTATTACATTCTTTTGTACAACAAAAAGATCATGAACATGACCACACAACCAAATTTTATCACGTCTTACACAAGATGCAGCAGGATCATGTATATAAACTACATCATCAAATTCTACAGCAGTATGTATTGTTATAAATCCTGCTCTCACATAAGCAAAAGGTTTAAATTCATCATGATTACCAAGAACAAGATGATGTTGTCCATTTAACTTAGTTAATATTCTTATTATATTTCTTATATCAGAATGACCCCAGAAAAAATCTCCTAGATGCCAAGTTTCATCATTTTTTGTAACTGTAGAATTATGTTTTTCTATAATTATTTTTGTCATTTCATCTATATTTTTAAAGGGTCGATGAACATACTTAATCATATTAGTATGTCCATGATGTTCATCAGAAGTAAAATATTTCATTTTAACTCCTTCACTTTCCATTCTCCATCATTTGATATAAAATATTCACAATACTCTAAGGATTCTTTATCAAATGGTGGCTCACTAAAAAAAGATTGCCAATATAAAGATGGTTCACAGGTATATCTATAACATAAAAGTTTTAATTCACAATCATTATCTTTATTTCTACACATAGTTATATCAGGCATTTGATTCTTCTCCTTTAATAAATATAACCTCCAACAGCCCACTCTCAATATAGGAAGGAAAAAGTACTCCTAAAGCTGTTGAAAAATTATTATAAGAGTTCAACAATAAAGATAAATTAGGAGTACAGACATTTGATAGATATTCCATTATAGAATTAGTGTAAAGTTTATAAAATCTTGCTTTTTCATTCTTAGTTAGTTTCCTTTTTATTAAAGATTCACCATAAGTATTTAAGAATTGATGTAGTTTTACTAAGGCTTTATAAGATGTACTATTTCTTTTTTTAAATAATGTTAAAGATGGAAAAGAATCAACTAAGTTATTTTCTTGTAATTTTTCCATAAGTATAGTATACAATAAATCTAAAGTAGTTGAATCTTTTCCACCTTTTTTGATTTCAAGAATATAATCTATAGTAGATTTTATTTCTTTTAACTCCTCTTCTGTAAAAAAATTTAATTCTTTTAATAAAATTTCTTTATTCATTAAAAAGTTCTACTGTTATTTTTTTATTCTTAGATAAAGGTTTTACTTTAATATGACATTCTTTGCCTGTCCAACATTTACTAGGACCTGGTTTTGTTAAATCTATTACTTCAAATTGGTAAATTGAAGCTGTTCTCATAACAATATGATCTTTATCCATAAGTGAACAATTATCTGCTATTACAGCAATTTCAAGTGGTTTCATTTCTCCCATATTTTTTAGGTAAGAAGTTATTTTAGTATCATTTATTATTTTTAGCATTTTTACTCTCCTTTTTATTGTTTCCTAGTATAGTTATCATTTTACTAAAATCTTTTGAGGCAAAAGAGGTTTGTACAGCCAATCTGTATATATCTGTTACTGTTAATCCTGATTTATCTCTTAAAGTCTCTGCTATTTTTATATCAGATTCTTCAATATATATAGATACTACTTTTTTCTTTTGCCTCTTTTTCATTATATCAGTAACGTCTAATGCCATAGTGAATACCCCTTCAATGGTGATTTATAATTATATGTGGTATGTTTTTAAATGTATTATTATACTCAAGTGCAGCAAAAACTCCACCATTTTCATTTCCAAAAGATAATAAAAATAATTTTTGTCCTTTAGTCTTGTTTTTAAAATGTTCAAATACTTTTTTCGCATATTCTTTTCTTTCTTTACGATAATTATTACATATATTATCCCGATCTTTTCTCATTTCGATAGCTTCTTTAGAATTAAAATCTAAAGAATAATAATTTTCTGGCATACTATAAGGAGATTCATCTGGTCTTCCTATTCTCATATCAGGATAATTAAACCAACCTTCACTTAAGTTTTTTATCATGTCTTTTTCTTTTAAAAGAAGATTATTTTTTATCTCTTGCTCTATAAAAGGCATAATATCTTTCGTAGTATAAAGTGTATCAAAGAAAGTATCAAGATAAAAATATTTTCTTTCTTTAAAAAGTAGAGTTTTTAGTTCTTTTGTGGTTATAGGGTATGCAGATAAAGCTATAATAAAACTTGAACTTGAACTGTTACTTACAAATCCATTTCTTATTTTCATAATATCCTCACTTTTTATAATATTGCATAAGTTCTACATCAATAGATTTTATTGTAGCATCTATATCTTCTATTGTAGGTCTGATAACTTCTTTTGGATTAGCAAATATAGCATAATTCATTTCTTTATCTGTTTCAGCATAATTTATTATCAATTCTTTGGTAAGAATCAGAGTTTCTTTTGTTTTTTTCAATAAAGCTGCATTTATGATATTTTTTACCATAATTATACCTCATCCTTTAAAATCTTACAAAAAAGATCATCATTTATGAGGTCTTTATCAGAAAAGATGTACATAAATTTAGTATGAGCATAAAGATAACAAAGAACCTTTTCTAAATCATAATCCCACGCCTTCATAAATGTTAATCTTGCCATGTTTGTTTTTTCAGAAGAAAAAAGTCTAATTAATTTAAAATCTGTATCTGTCTCTATTAACGTATATAATTTATTTTCAAACTTCACAATTATAGTATCTGTTATTTTTACTGATTTATAATCTCTGGTTGTTGTATCTTCTTTGACATCCATTGGATGATAAATTTTTTGGCTTTTAATCACTTCATAATCTTTTTTTAGTAAATTACTTATAATATACATATATCCATCTGTCCTTCTTGGATATTGATAAAGTTCCCATCTATTTTTTTCATCAGCAAGAAACAAAAGTGATTCTTTAAGAGTTCTACTTTGATCATAGGAATAAGCATTAAGACCACGCATGTTAATAAAAGTATACCTCTTATCTTCTCCTAAAGTTAAAAATCCTATAGCTTGAGTACTTTTTAGATGAGATATAATACCTATCTCATCATTATGAATTTTTTCAAGTAGAGTTTCATTTATAACAGTATTGGGGGTATCAAATGTAATCTTTTTCATTTTTATTCTCCTTTTTATTTTTATAAAATTTCCCTGCAAAGATTAATAATAGGAAATGCTAAACATAGTCTGCATAATTCTTTACTGCTACAAGAAGTACATCTTATTTTACTTGTAGTTATTAGATGTTCTCTCCACGCTTCAACTTTAGTATCAAACCATATTTCTTCAAGAAAATCTTTACAATCAAGTACTGATAAACCTTTCTCCCATCCTTTTGTATTTTCTGTAAAGCTACAAGGATAAAAATCTCCCTCTACATTGACGTAGCTTGAAAATAAGGCACTCTCACATGGTTCAATACTTTCCTTGAACCTGTCACCTGTTAAACTCAGCAGTATTGGGGCAAAACAGGAGTCAAAGCCTATTTTTGTTTTAGGTTTTTCCTTCAAAAGTTCATCAATAAAGATTAAAAGAAGTTCATACTGTTTCATGTCTTTATATGATTTAAATGAATTTCTATCTCCTTTTGGTTTCAAGGAAAGGAATATTAAAGCATTAAGATTAGGCATTTTGCCTTCTTTTATCATAGCCATAATTTCTACAGTCTGAAAAAAAGTTTCATAAGCAACTAATTGATGTATATTTATCTGAGGATGTTTATAATCAACAGATAATTTATTTACTACTTCTATTGTAGTATTTACATCATAATTGCTAACTGATATTGCGCCACATAACGAAGTCAGTATACTTATTATTTCTGGTGTAAGGCTATTTCCATTAATAGTAATATTAGGTATGATATTTTTACTTCTAGAATACTCCAAAATATTTTTTAAAGTAGAAATATCATAATCAACATCACCAATTCCTAGAGCAATCTGAGTAAGATTTCTATCCATTTTATCTACTATATTTTTAAAGGTATCAAATGTCATGTATTTGCCTTTAGAAGTGTTAGACTTATAACAAAATGGACACCCATTATTACAGATTGTAGATACTTCTATATCAAGTATTTCAGGGCCAATTCTACTATAGGTGGGGTTGGAGGGGAAATCCTCCCCCCACCTTGCAAACAAACCAGTATCAGTATCAAATACCCAATTATAATCAGAACTTTTATATTCTCTCTTCATCAAATCTCCTTTTATGCTTTTGGGAATGAAGAAATAGTAATGATCCTAAAGACATTTTCATTATAAGTTAATTCTCTCATCTTGCCATTAACATAAAATGTTAAAAGAATCTTATCATATACATTATTCATACGTCTTATTTCTTTTATTTCTACTTCATATACTTTATTATCCCAAAGAGTTTCATCTGTAGATGTGATGAAATATCTTTTTCCTACTTCTAGTCCATGAAGTTTTGATTTTATAATCTCTTCTTTATAAGCCTCTCCTTTATAATAGTTACTCAACACCTCTATAAATTTATCATTAGAAACAAGTATTTTCTCATAATCACTTTTATCTACACCACAAATTTCATGTACTTCACCATAAGTACATTTCTTACAACAACTATCATTTTTTATACAAAAATAACAAGTATCTGCACCAAGAGGAAAACCTTCATCCATTAAGTCTATAAGGAATACTTTTTTATACTCCATAATCTTTTCAACAGAAACAGCAGTGTCAATATCTTTAATAAAATCATCAAAAAGATTATTCATATAATTTTTATACCTATTTAGTCTAGTAATAATTTTAGAGATAACTTTCTGATTCAGTCTAGGAACCTTATAGTCATAACCAGGATTCATATATAAATTTATAGTAGAAAGTAAATTATTTTGTTCTACTTGAATCTTTTTATAATCTGCATTAGTATTATCACATTTGTTGTGAAACTTTCCATAAGCACATCTATCACACATTATTCCAAAGCATCCATCTTTCATAGAACTATTTTCCATACAAAAATAACAATGAGTAGCTTTTATAGGCAAATTAATAACAAAATTTCTGAGTAAGTTTCGTTTAGTGCTTAATAGAGAGGTAATTATGGTAGCTGTTTTTGTACCACAAATAGCATCAACAAATAGAATATTATATTTAGATTGAGAGGCTTTTATTACTGTAATAAGATTTTTTCTAACGCTGTCATTTACTTTCATTTTCTATTCTCCTTTTATTGGTTTAGACTAACTGATCTATAGTAATATCTTTCATCCAAAAAATATTTTTTTCTTCCCCAAAAGTAAGAATAGCTTCCTTAATCTTAGGAAATAGTTTTTCTCCTTTAAATAGTTCAAGTGTAATATAAGGATAACGTACTTTCTTAGGAATCATCACGCCTTTCTTATTTATTCTAAAAGAGGTGGAAGGAGAAGAAAAACATCGCAACATAGCAGCAAATTGTCCTGTTCCTTTATCAACAAGTTCATTTCTATAATCAACAGGAGAACAAAGTCCTAGACCAATTCTAAAAATCTTCTTATCTTCAGTTTTAGACTCTACGATAGAACATAAAGTTATTATGGTAAGTTCATCATGTATAATATCAAAAAGTAGATCATGACAACATCTTAAAGACTCTATTTCAGATTTCTTATATAACTCTTTTTTAGTCCCAATTATTTCATCAATTCTTTCAATTGCGTCTTCTAGAAGCCATTCACTTCTATCAATCTTTTTCTTTAGTACATGAATAGTACGAAATCTAATACTTTCAAGCCCACATTCTTCAATATGCTCATTATATCTGGTAATTGCTGACTGAATACTCCGATTGTCTTCTCCCATTTTCTTTCTCCTTTTATTTTAGTTATTTGAAAGTTCTACTTTACCATCATAAATAGTAAACAAATCTTCATTACAAAAAGTTACAGTTTCTCCTAAAGAATAATCTGCCTTTATAATATTTATTACAATTCCAGTATAAGGTTTTGTAAATAACATAATATAATCTAACTTTTCTTCATTCCATACTCTATTATATCTTCCCAAATAAGGATATTTTCTTACCTCTTTCTCTTTTGGAGTCTCAATTCTTTCACTTTTCATTTTCTATTTCTCCTTTTATTGATTTAGATGAGAGTCAGTAAATATACTTTTTAATCATATATTTACTGACTCTCTATTAAAATGTAAATTTATATAAGGTTACTTTTTACTTGTTAAGAAATTCTACTGCCTTGATTACATAAGAACAACTTTCTTCCTTAGAATCAAGTCTCTTAGAAACATGATGATTATAAGGCTTTGCTTCAAATCCCTGTGCAATCAATGCATCATAATTACCAGAGGAAGTATCACCATTAACAATGTTCTCCCAGAGAATCACTCTCACTCTCCACTCTCCATCAACCTTTACATCCTTAAGAGCAACTACTCCCTTCTCATTTCCATAAATAAAATCATAAGGATGATTAGGATTTGTTCCAGGAATAGTTACAACCTTACCGCCATTCTTGATAAAATCTTCAAGAGATACATTTACTCCACTTACTATTACCTTCTTTGCTACAAGATCATTTACCATTACATTCTTCATTTGAAACTCCTTTAATTTTTGTGTATTTCAATATCCAAAAGGACATTGATTGCTTTGATTATTCTAAAATATACTCTTTTTTATTTACAGTTCTTGCTATCTTGTTTTCAAAATCTATGATACTTATTGGAGCAGTAAGTAGAGTTGTCCCATTAAGTATCACAGAGTCATTATATAAATTTCCCTGTAATTTTATTCCTTTTGGACAATAACTCATAATTTTCCAATTTTTAAGTATCATAAGTTTCCCTTCTTAGCGAATCTTTTTTGTAGGAACTAAACAAAGAGAACCAGTATCATCTTTAATAATATTCCAATCATAAGCATTATTAAGCCAAATAGCTTTATTTTTAAAATTTCCTTCACATCTTACAGCACATATACCAGTTCCATCAATCTTTATGGTTGAATTACCCATATAACTAAAAGAAAGTAGGGTTTTTTCATCAAAAGTTGTAGTATCACAATTTATTTCTTTTTTAATAATAATACCATTCTTAATTTTGTCCATTTCATTTCTCCTTTTTATTTAGTGTGTTTTGAAATAATTCTAATTGCTGTGGATTTTTTCTTTTAACCCATATGTACCTCCCTTTTGCAGTGCAAATAAGTTCATAATACTCATTAGAAAATTTAGACTCACATTTTTTCACTCTGACCATCCTCCATAGGTATAATGAATAGATGTAATAAGTTCTCTAGGTTTTGCTTCTTCTTTATTGTGTGTTAAATAATTTATAAATGCTATTTGTTTTTTTGTTTCTATTGCTCTCTCACAATAATTCTCACGTACCCATGCAATAGGAGTTTTTATTCCCATATGTATTCCCATATAACATGCTATGACTGTACCTGTTCTTCCATGTCCCCCTATACAATGAACATGTACTCTTTTTCCTTCTATCAAATACTCATGCATGATGGAAAGCATTTTAAGAAATCCATTATCTTCATCTGGAATATCACCATCAACAATTGGATATATAATAATTCTTTTATCTTTGGGAAAGATATTATATTCAGACAATTCTTTTTCTGAGTCTATTATAAGAAAATAATCTCTCATATCTGATCTTTCTGTAAGAATAAGTAAATCTGCTTTTTTCTGTTGTTCTTTATCTTTTCCACCAGAAAGAATTCCTTTATTAATAGTAAGTTCTTTATGGGAACATTCTGGTTTAGTACAACTTAAATTACTTTTTATATATTTTTTCCAGAATTCAGACATATCATTTATACCCTCTTCTTTCTCATTTATATCTTTTTCTTTTTTTACTTCTACAATAGAAGTCTTTGCTTCTTTTCCTTTGTCCAAGGCTTTTTTACCTAATGTAGTTTTATTAATTTTTTCCATTATCTCTGTTATCTTAGTCATAGTTGTCATAATTATATAATTTCTCCTTTTTTAGTAAAATATTTTAAATCTTGCATTACTTTATCAAAACCAACTTTATATCTATTATATAAAGTATAGTTATATTTGCTTAAAAAATCCACTAGTGCTTCTATTTGCCACTTTTTCCCAGAAAATTTAAAATCAAGTAGTATTTTTAATAGTACTATATTAATACCTAATTTATCCAGATATAATTGTCCATTATGAGCTAAACTTACATTGGTGTCAATAAAAATTATTTTATTAAGATTTCCTTTTAAATAGTTTATTAATGTATTTATTATATCAGCCCATTTTTTCCCACCAAATCCAAGTGCCCAAGAACCTGAAGAAAAAACTGTATATAAATCTTCTGCTTTTAATAAAAGTGTTTCTTGTGAATCTGTATTTATCATGTCTAATGCATAAAACCATGCTCTAGGTCTATCTGTTATAAAACTAGGATCAGGTGCCCAAGAAAATCCATAAGTATCAGTCATCTCTACTTTATTAAAATGCCTTGCTTCTCCAAAAGAAGAGACAAATAAATACATAATAAAAAACTTTTCTAATTTATTTTGTATTATAACATCTCTGTCATTGAGAAATTTTTTAAATCTATCATAAAATGGTGTAACGTAGAATATATCTTTAGGATTACTTTCAAAATTAAAAGTTGTTATTGGATTTTCTGGAACCTCCATACAGAACTTTAAGTACTGTATTATATAAAATTCTGTAATGTCGGATAATAAATTAAGTTTATATGTCCTAAAATATTTATTTACTTCTTTACTTATCTCCCAGGAAAATGTAGTTTTTGATAAAAGTTTTTTATTACAAGTCTTTTCTTTAAAATATCGAGAACATATATCACATCCATATTTTTTCTTATGCCAAAATCCACAATCGGGACATTGAACAAGATGCTCCTTTTCATTTACTTTTGCATTTTGTATATCTAAGCACTTCTCACACCATACGTTATCAATGCTTATAGGTACATATTTTTCATTAATTATTTCCCTATCACAATTATAACAATATCTTGTAGTTCTTTCACACGCACCACAAAGAGTTGTATTTTTATTTTTATGATATGTTCCACAAATTTCACATGTAGTAAAATACTTATCCAAACAGTCAGAACAAATAGTCTGTCCTAGTATTGTATGAGCATTTGATAAGTACTCTAAAGAGTTGGTGGCTATTGTTTTTTTACACCAATTACATTTTATGTCTGGATAAGTGTCTATTTCTTTTACACAGTTTATACATACATTACTATCATCAACACTATCAAAAGATTTTATTATTTTTGCTTCTTCTTTACAAATAGAACATTTTTTTGTTATTACAATATATTTTTCTTTATGACCTTCAAAATAAGAATTATATTTTTCAACAGCTTTAAAAATAGCATCTAATATTTGCGTATCTATTTTTCCAGATAAAGATGTAAATTTTTTTATCCATATAATTTTATCATTATTAAAAGCATCATTACCTTGCACAAAGAAAGATGGTAAGTCAGTATAAAATTCAGGATATGCTTCAGAATAAAAAGTAACACCATATTCAGAACAAGTAAAGAAATTATTACCATTAATTCCAAATTCATGATTTTTATGTGTCTGTTCTTTTACTTGCAATTGCCAATATTTATCATCTTCAGCAACAACTTCTATCTTAAGAGTTTTTGGTAAATAAACTATTTCTTCAGTTTTTTCTTCTTTGGCCTTTTCTATAGTATCACTCATAAGTAGACTCCTTTAGTTTCTTTTCTTGTAGTTTTTTTATACAGTCTCTTACATTTCCAGAGATAGTTTCTATATTTAATTTATTTGTATTTAAAAACTTTTTATAAAAGTCTATTTTTCCTTTTTCAATTTTGGTTAGTTTATTATAACATTCTCTAAAATAAAGTTGAACATTATTGTTCTTTACATAAGGAATAATTTCCTTATCGAACCATCTTCTGTTTAAAACATATATAACCCATTCAAGTCCTTGATAAACGGCTCTAGTACATGGTTTTCTTTCTGAAAAATCATAAACCTTGCATTTATAACCCAAAGCTAAGGACATTAAAAAATTTGAATCTAAATCATTTAATATATTACTCCACCGTTTTTGTTCACAAGCAGTGGATTGTATTCGTAAGAAAGATACTTCTTTTAAATCAAAAAGAGGTATTGCTAAAAAACCATTAGAAAGATTTATAAAATGTATTTCTTTCATCACTCCTCCCTTACTTATAATTCTGCAATCATAATTATATCACCTATTTTCATTTATCTCCATAACATATCATTGATAATAAATAAGAAGGACTAGTTCTGATGTAAAATTATAGATTATCAGAACTAGTCCTTCTTTACACTTTACTTAAAAAATTAATTACTCTCTCATAGGAACAAGAACCTCTTGTCCATCACTATCCTTAAAAATAGTCCAAGTAAAATCACTACTAAGATAAAAACCCCTTCCACAAAAATTTCCTGATGTTCTTGGCACCAGCATAAAATCATCACAATTCTCAACATCATACAGTTTACTTGCAGGAATTTCTATAGTATTTCCTTCTTTAGTAGTAGAAGAAAAAGTTCCTTTAAAAATTTCTTCCTTCTTTTCTGCTACTACTTCCTTTCCCTCAGAATAATATTCATTATATTCTGCTATTGCAGCAAGTACTTTCATATACTTTTCTTTTGGCACAACTATTATCTGATTATCAGAATTTTTATACTCTCCTCGTACATATATTTTATTTTCAATAACTCCAAAAGCGGAAGCTGGATTAATTATACTCCTTAATATAACTTTATTTGAAGCAGTAAAACTATCAGTACCTTCTCCAAACTTATCACATCTATGACTCTGTTCCACAATTTTAATTTCAATATCTTTATTATGACAAATATTTACTTGCTGAATTCTCAATATCTTCTTTTCTTTTATTTTTTTACAAGTTTCTTTTACTTTTGCAGTTGTAGAGCAAGAAAAATACTCATTATATTCCTTTACAGCAATAAGTACTTTATAATACTGTTTTATTGGTATAAAAAAAGTAGCATTATCAAACGTCTTTGTATTTCCCTGTAAAAATACTATACCAGCACCAATACTGGCATAAGCAGGATAAGACATACTTTGAAGTAGTATACCATTGCTAGCTTTAAAGTGATCTTTATCTTCACCAAAACAACCATTTCTATGAGTCTGATGTGCTACTATTACCTTTACATATTCAGGAGTTCTATCTATTTCAGTAATATAAAGTTTCTTTGCTTCCTTTATTTTTACTTTTTTCTTTACCACTTTTTTTACTTCTTTTTTAATATCCTTACAAGGAACTTTTGTAGTAAAGTGGTCATTATATTCTTTTACTGCACATTCAATTCGATTAAATCTTCTAATTGTAGTAGAAATAATAGTATTTTTGTATGAGGAAGACAAATCTCCAAGTACATAAAAAGTATTATCCCCATAAACTTCAGGAGTGCCAAAAGCACTAATAATACAAACATCATTTTTAGCAGTAAATTCTTTTGTTGTAATACCAAATTTACAACCAAAATGTGTCTGCTTTGCAAGCATAAACTTTACATTACGAGAATTTCTACTTACTTCATGAATAACCAATTCTTTCTCTTTCTTTGGTATCATAGGTTTTTCTTCTCCTTTAAAATACTCATTGTATTCTTTTACTGCTTCCATAATCTCATTAAAATGTGCAATAGAGACATTTTCTGTGTTACAATCACTACTTTCCTTACTTCCTCTAACATAAACAGAATTTCCCATAAAATCAGGACAAAGCATACTTCTCAAAGAAATACCATTTGTAGCATCAAAAACATAATCGCTTTTACCAAAAGCTCCACCTCTATGAGTCTGTTTAGTAATTCTACATCTTATCATACTACAATTTCTGCTAATTTCCTGTACTACTAATTCCTTCTTTTCTGTTGTACATTTTCCCATTTTCTTTCTCCTTTTTATTAGTTTTGTATGTGACTATACAATCACTACATTTGTTTACACAAGCAGTACTCAAAAAGTCAGGCTTATTAAAGACACTTACAATATGAATCTTAAATCTACATTCTTCTTCCCTGGTCATTCAACCTCCTTATCAATATTTAATTGTAATAAAAGGACAAATATAGTTTTTAAAAAGAAAGAACCTTCTCCATTCTCTTACTTCTGTATGCTCTATGATAAAACACTTTTGTTTTATCAGGTGTTCATAAGAATAATACTTTGCATCAGATACACGATGACGTAAATTACTTATAAGTAAAAATTCTTCTTCAGGAATATTTTTGATAACATAAAAATCATTTAATCTTTCATAATAAGTATCAATAGAAAGCCAATCTCCAGGTTTTACATTAATACAGTCTTCTTTTGTCTTTAACATAATATAATTACCTCCAATTATTTATATTGGTACATTCTTTATAATAATAAAAAGGGTATGGAAATAAATCCATACCCTTGCAAGACTTAAAGTGTGATAATGTTACTTTTTCATACTTCCAGGACACGTAAAGCCCTTCAGACGTTCTGGAGAAGTTCGTCTCAGATTCTCCATTGTCTTTTCAAAATCGTACCGTCTTGCCTCAAGTTTTTTGAGTTTCTTTTTAAGTTTCATGTTATCTTTCTCCTTTCTTAGTTATTTTCATTGTCTCAAGTTCATCAGCAAAAGTTGGTATAAGAAAATATAGAATAGAAATATCTCTATTTCTAATTCTCATTTCAGTAATCATGTTTTCTCTATAACTCTTCATAGAGAAAACATGATTATAATACCCTTCTATCTTTTCTACAGCAGTAGTTATAGTCGCTGAACTTTTCAATTGTGGATACATTACAAAGTAAGTCATAATTTTATTTGCTTTTTCTAATCCCATAGAACCAAATATCTCTTGTTCAATCTTAGGATATTTTTCTATAAGATTCTTTGAGATCATATCTGTAAGATCATCAAGTCTTTTATTAGATTGTTTCTCAATAGCATAAGACCATCTTATATTCTCAACAGCCTTTACTTGTGCCATAAAAGAAACACAAGTATGGATGAAAAGTGCAAGTATTAATGTAATACATACACATGCAGGAAGAATCCATATAAAGTTCTTACTATGAGTACCATAGTAATCTTTATATGCAGTTCCTTTATATTTATGGAATAACCAAGCAGTAATTCCTAAAAGAATTACAATAAATATTAGTAATATCATTTTTATTCTCCTTTTCTTTTTTAGTTAGATAAAGTAACTTTACCATCATAAATAGTACAACTATTTTCATTCCAATCTGTTCTGTATTCTCCAAGTTTGTATTTAGACTCACAAGGAGCTTTATTGATATGGATCAGACTTCCTTTTGAACTATCTGTAAATAGGATAATAAGATCATAATTACCATCATTTCCACAAAATCTTTTAAGACAAGGATATTTTATTGAAGGTGCTTTAATACACTCTGCTGTTGTGATCATTTTATATTTCTCCTTTTTATTTAGTTACTGGAAGCCCTTCCAGTTTTAATTTTGTAAATAAATCTGATGTTATGGGAAGAGTATATACATTCCCATTTATAAAAACATTTAAAACAGGTACTCCATAACTCTTTTTATCTCCTAACTGTAGTTCTCCCGTTTTTATTACTTGTGCCATAGTATTCTCCTTTGTGTCATATTTCTTTCTCCTTTATCGTGTTTTTGTTGTTACCCATTTATAGCCACAATTATTGCAAAGAAACTCGATAGTACCCCACAATTTAATTCCCACAACTCCTACTTTCTTTGCTACAAAAATTGTCTTTTCTGTAATTCTCACACCATTCTGTTTCAATTTCTCGGTAGCAGTCATTTCATTATAGATTGTTTTCCCCATCTTATTTCTCCTTTTATTTTAGTTATTTGAAATAACTACTTTACCTTTATAAATAGTAAACAACTTTTCATCCCAATTATAAGATGAGTATCCAACAGGTTTTGTAAAAGTAGTTGCTATTGTTACTTCTATAATCATACCTTCTTTATAAGACGTAAACAATACAATAAAATCAGAAGTATTTTCTTTGTTTACAAACCTTCCCAAATAAGGATATTTTCTTACCTCTTTCTCTTTTGGAGTCTCAATTCTTTCACTTTTCATTTTCTATTTCTCCTTTTATTAGATTTTTCCATCTATTACGTCTATCAAAGCACGATAGATATATTTACCAGACTTAGGAACCATATGAGGTTTAAGAGTCTTGATAAGCAATCTTGCAATCTTTCCTAGATTATTTTTAACTAAAAATAATCTAATCATGCATGATTTATATTAAGAGTTTTAAATTCATTCTCATTTGAAATCACTGTTAAATGTATAGAGTTGTCTATACTCACAAAATTTTCCCATTTATCACCATAATTTATAGTGGTCTTTGTAAAGAAACTTCTCATGGGAAGATTCTTTGTATTACCTTTAAAAAAACAGAATATATCAAAATCACTATCATTTGTTGATGTTTCCCATCTTCTTGACCCTCCAAGAAACCAAGGGATACTGTTGTCTGACAATACTTTTGCTATCATTTCATAAATCCTTGTCTTTTCTTCAGTAGTCATAATTGTTCCTCCCATAGATTTTTATTTTTTCTTTTATTACTTGCTCATAACAAAGAAATACCCATCAAACCTTTCAGTAAGATGGGTATTCTCAGGAGGTATTTATGTACTTCTTTTGCTATTTAGTGCTTTGCAAGTTATCAGCAATAGCCATAAACAGTTTTAGAATTTACCATATTGTATGTTTCTTTCTATTATTTTCATACTCATCTGACTGATAAGAAGTTAAGTTATCATATTCTACAGTTAATAACATATCTCCATCTTCATCAGTCATAGAAGATATAACAGATACAGTTCCATTTGATTCTTTTACTGCTTCTGTAAAAAGTATAAGATTTTCAGCCCAAATCATTTTTTTCATTGATAATCTCCTTTATCTGTATCGTATTGTACTACCTTTAAGTATCCCACTACAAACTACTCCTGTAATAGTTTTACCATTCTTTGTTGCTGTGAATCCTGTAGAAAAAGTATCATTATCAGAACATGCAAAAAAATCATAACCAGTCATTTGTATATTAGTAAAGCCTTCATTTTTCAAAACTTTTATAGCATTATCAGGAGAAGTACATCCTACCATAAAGAAACAGCAAAGAATTACCATCATAAAGAATTTTTTCATTTTTTACTCTCCTTTTAATTCTTCTTTTTCTTTTATATTTACTTTAAGAAAAGAGAGAAAGGCTTTGTGTGTTTCATCTTTAACAAAATCTCTATCTCCTTCTCCTTTGTATTCAAATCCATTAGCTTGGAGTATCTTATCTGATGCCATAATAAACTCATGAAGAATATTGTTAAGTTTGGTATTATTATATAACTTAACCAATACTTCTTCAGCATCTTTCTTTTCTTCTTTTATTATAATTCTCTTCTGAAATGGTAATACTATTCCCATTCATCTCTCCTTTTTAATAATGATTATACCATGCAGTACCATCAACTGCATTAGTACTCATGATTTCTTCTATCTCACTTCTCAAGAAACTTTCAATGTCTTCTATTTCTTCTTCTCCTTTTATAACTGTATCTTCCATTCCCATTTGCAGGAAGTCCCTGCACTCTTTATTACCTACCATATTTTACCCAATTCCTTGATATTTCATCAAGTTTTGTTGTATCTAAGGCAGCAAACATTGAAGGATCATTTCTTAGTAAAACCTTATCTTGTTTTGATAATCTTTGTGGTGGGACTTCTTTTTTTGGTTGTCTAAGTACAATTGTCATACTGATATTCCTCCCCCAAATAGAATTATAAGATTTTGTACAAAAGAAGATTTTACTCTCTCCATAAAAAGAAGCCCCTGCAAGATTATCTCTTACAAGGACTTCCAAAAGGAGAAGCTACTTTATTATCTTAGTTATACTTTGCTGACTTTGCTTTCTCTTCCAGATATACTGCTTTTCTTATTGCATCAACAGCAGTTATCTCCTTATCAATAGCAAGTATCCTGGATACTATCCTCATGGTATCAGAAGTTACTATATATGTTTTCATTATACTCACCTACACGTAGAAGAATCAGTCTCTTCTATATCACTTTCTTCTATCTCATCAATACTGACTTGAGAAGTAGAAAGCCACTTATAATACTTGATAGAAGAACATCTTGCTCTTTTAAGGAATTTTACCATACCATTCTCAAAATGAATTGAAGTGGTATAGTAAACCTCCTTATTATAGAAGTCAACAGTTCTTTCTATCTTATACATCTTAGCAAAAGTAGAAGAAGAAAGAAGACTTAAAACAATTACTATTAAAGCAATTTTCTTTTTCATTTTGATGCCTCCTTAATATGCTTATCAATATCCCAAAATTTTAAGTCCATTCCTTAATATTTCTATTTGTAATTTTTTCTTTTCATCAGCAGCATAAGCAGCATAAGCTACATTATTAGCAGCATAAGCAGCAGCATAAGCAGCATAAGCTACATTATTAGCAGCATAAGCAGCAGCATAAGCAGCATAAGCTACATTATTAGCAGCATAAGCAGCAGCATAAGCAGACCTATCTTCCCCAGATAACCATTTCTTAGCCCATATTATCCAAGATTCTGATTTAAAGCAGTTTGATTTTAGTACAATTTCTACTGCTTTATTTACTGCAAATATTGCATACTCTTTCTCTTGCTCTTTAGTCATTTTTCTCACTATTACCCAATTAGCATAAGTAAATGAGTAATCTTTAATCTCTTTTTCAATGATATATTTGAGATCAGCATTATCTCCATATACACTAATAAATCTTTTCATTCCTGAAGGGCAAGCATTCTGTTCTTTTAACCATGCTTTTGTTATAGTAGTATTTTTCATTTTGATGCCTCCTTTTGTTTTATAATTAATAGATTAACAGTGTCAATTAATTCATTAATCTTAACATCTATTTCAGAGGCCAAAGATGCAGGATTATGTCTTCTTTCAGTCAAAGAGAAAAAATCTGTTCTTAACTTTTCTATCTTTTCCATAACTATCCTTTATAAAATCTTCCATTAAGAAAAAGACTCTTCATATCTGTATCTCTAAGAGTAGAAAGAATTTTATTTCCTTCTTCTGAAAGAGAACAAGGTCTTCCGAACAAAGTATAATCCTTATCATAAAGCCATACAAAGTTAGAAACAACAGCACCATATTTACTTGTTTCTTCTTCAGAAAGTATATCATTAAGGTAGTATGTTACTTCGTCTACCCATTTCTGAGGTAAAGCAAAATCAAATACCTCATTATCTAATTCCATTTCTTTCATTATTTCTATTTTTGTCTTTCTCATAATATCATACCTCCTGATTAAAGTTTTTTATTTGCCATAAATCTCATATAAAAAGTGATAATTGCACCATAAACCATACATAAAACAGTATATCTTCTCTTATTTCCACTTATTTCACCTTTATTTCTTTGAATGTTTTATTGTCATAAAAGTTAGTATAAGTGAATAATTTAAACTCTTTTTCCGTATACAATTTAGTACAACGTCTGATTGCACCTTGTACTGTTTTTAGTTCAAAGATCATTTTTCCATCACTTCCACAAGGCTCAAAAGGAAGAACACTATTTATGAAAATAAGATTTCTGTTGACTATATATGAGTAGAACTTCATTTTGCTCTCCAACAATAAAGTTCTATGTCATTCTCATTAAGAAATTCAGGTTCTTTATCTTGTAATTCATAAAAAGCTAATAAACAATCCAATCTACCAAAAACATTAACTAATCTCATAGAAGTATATGCTCCTAAAACTACAGTATTGCTTAAAAAAGGGTCAGTATAAATTTTATCTTCTCTTCCATCATATACTGTACCATCGAAGTTCCTTTTTGTCTTAGGAATAACTTCTTTCTTAGGAGTAGGATTTTTAATTAAAGAGAGATTCTTTATATTGACCTTTGTAGGAAGTTCTTTCATCTCCCATTTAATAACACATAAAACAAAATCTTTTCCATGCATATCTATCTTTTCTACTTCTCCTTTAGCAAAACATAAATCTCCTGTAAAACAACCAATAGACCGAAGAAATTTATGAGAGTATTCTACTCTATCTCCTACAACTATGGAAGTCTGATTAGTCATCTAAATATCTCCCGTAATTCTTTATTAAGAATCTTAATAAACTTTCTCAGTTTATTTCTTGTCAAAGTAAGTGTAACTATATAAAATAATTAAATAATCTCTTATTTCCAGAATAGATTTTTAATTATTTTATTCTCTTCTTATTTTTTATTTATATCTCTCTATAAATAGGAATAGCCTTAAGTTTTATTGATTTTAATTAAGAGATAGAATTGATTTCTCTAATAAAATCAATAAAACTTAAGGCTATCCACTAAGTTTTTTGCAGAGGGTTACTTGTTTAAGTTGCCATTAACCTGTCTACTTCTTCCTTTGCTTCTCTCAATCCAAGCCACAAGTTATGTGCTTCATACCACTTTCTCAATGCTTTGATACAATAAATCTTTCTGTTAGGGTCAGTCTTTATTTCACTCTGTATCATCCTAAGCCAGTTCTCCGTGTATTCTTTAAACTTAGGATCAATAACAACTTTCTGAATGAAAGCGGGGCGAGTAAAGACTATATGATCAAAATCTTTTACATTCACTAATTTTATACTATTGAATCCTATTTCAAGAGGACAGAAGTAATCATGGGGGTTAGAAGTAGGGTATTCTCCTCCTATCCCAATAACTTTGAAAGTAGTCTTCTTGATCTTGTTTGAGTCATCTTCATGATACATTATCATACTTACCTTGTCATAACACATGCTGAAAGAGTTGTCTTTTATAGTAACCAAATCATCTATGAAGAAATCTTCGGTTACTTCTTGATGCTGTCTGATAAAACCATTGATGCATTTAACTTTTTCATTACAAGTTCTACAATCAGTCATTATTAAATCCTCCTTTTATTTGTTTAGTCTTGTTTCTAAATATTCAATTAAATACTTGGCATAAGAAGTAAGAATCTCATGCCCATGAAAGAGAAAACTTGGTTTGTTAGTCTTCTTACAACATTCATAGAGTTTCTTAAGCTCCACTAATTCTACTTGACTAATCTCTATTGTCTCTGCCATTTTAATAAATCTCCTTTTGGTAGTCAGTCTTTAATCAGAATATACTCCAGAGCATTTATCATGTTCTGTACATTAGCAATGCAAGGATCATTAATAAAGATGTTTCATGCTTCATTATAAGCATAACAATAATCACCATGTTTCTTGAAATAAGTGCAATGATTACAAGCAAGATATCCATCCTTAGTTTGTAGTAATTGACAAAGACCGCAATTATTTGAATAACAAGGAACCATTTTTTTGCTTTTCTTCCAAAAATAATTCCAATCTTTCCAGACAATACTATCTGTTTCTGGCTCTCTTGCAACCATTGGAGCTAGTATATCTTCTTTCCAGTGTTTAATACTCTTCTCTACAGCAATACTTTCGCTCTTGGTTAGTTTTTCCATTATACAACCTCCTATTAATAAAATCTGTTCTCTAATTTGATATTGTGAGACTCTACAAGATTATAAATCTTAGAAAAGTCTTTTACATACGTACGAGAAATTGAAAGAGCATAACATGGAATAAACTAAGAATATTCGGAAAAGTTATACTCATTAATAGTAACTTCTTCCCCTGTTAAGAGAGAAAGATTATCCTCATTCTCTTCAAAATAATGAATAAGGATACCACAATTAGGAGAAGTAAAGATAACAAGATTATAATCAAGGTTTCTAATCATTTTACTTACCCCAATATAAGGATATCCATCAATCTTTGTATTCTCTATTGTAGAAAGTTCTTTTTTTGAAATGTACCAAGTAGTTAACATTTAAAATCTCCTTTTTCTATTCAGAAAGAAGTAGAAATACCATTCTCTTTTAAAACCTTAAAATATTTTCTAAAGTTAAAGAAGGAAATGGTTTTTCTCTCCCAATTAATCTCACATATCCAATTCTTTTTCTTATAAACCCAAGAAGATTTAGAAGGACATTCTTCTATCCAATTCAATTTATTCAACTTATCAAGAAGAAAATAAACTCTCTTAATAAAGGGAGAGATTAATTTTACATTCTTAATACAAGGAGGTCTAATCTCAAAATACTTCTTAATAGGAGTAAGATTGATTTGATCTGTATTTTCCATTTAAATATCTCCTGTAATTTATTTTATAAAGAAGCAATAAAGCAAGTTTAGGAATAGTTAAAGATTGTAAAGAAATAGATTTAAAGGTAGATAAATTGGACAGTGAAGATTGTAATAAATTACCTTTAAGATTAGATAAATTGGATAATGAAGATTGTAATAATCCATCATTAAAATTGGATTTCTTAATAGAAAGTTTAGATAGTGAAGATTGTAAAGAATCAGGTTTAAAGGTGGGTAATAATCTCTCCCCACAACTATCTAAAAAATCTATCTGCATTTACCCTATCCTTTATTAATAATGCATCCTAGAGCATTCTAGCTCATTACATGCACTATTTTATTCTCTTCTATAATAAAGAAATACCCTTGAGAGATAATTTCAAGGGTATTAATTAGATTTTATTATTTTGCATCTGAATTTACTTATTTATACTAATCCCCATCTATGTTTCACTTTACAATCAAAGAATTTTATCTTAACATCAGATAAATCACAATCAAACTTATCTGAAATTAGTCCCATAAAGAAATAACACTCTTTACTCTCTATTGTGGTGTCATTTAATAATGATCTTAATATCTTAGAAGACAAGCAATGTGTTTCACCCGTACCAGTATGGTTCACTTCTTTCAAGGTATAGCTTTCTTTTTTCATATCTGAAATTACCTCTATTTCTATTTTTCTTACCACAAGGCATTGTACTGAATTTAATACACTCCAAAAAATAAATCATATACGGAGAAATTTTTCACTTTTCAATGATACCAGTACTCTACAAAGAGCTATATTTTTGAGAGAAAATCGTAAAACGTCATTTCTTGACGCAATCCGACATGGTAAATTGTACTTAATTTAATACAATCTATTTTTTCTTGTCTCTCTATAATAAAAATCCCCGTGAGATTTCTCCCACGGGGATCACAATAGAGGTACTATATTCTGCTTAGAGTGATTACACTCTTTTGACAGTGCCAGCTAGAAAACCATGCTTGTTAACTGTCAAGTCTATGAAATATAGTACCCCTTGGCTGTCAAAATAGGTATTCTTTGAAAATCCCTGCCTGTATCCTTTCATCATTCTTCTTAATGCCATTTCAAACATTGTGGTCCTCCTATTTAGTTTATTAAACTCCATGTTAATACTTTACTGTCCCATCTATAAATCCCATTGGGTAAACTCCAACAATCATGATGAAATACTTTCTTCAATGTATCACAGTCTATACAATGGACTTGTTCTAACTCTTTTCCTTTGCAGACTAGGATCATTTGAGTAAGTCTAATCCTATCTTTAATCGGTGTATAATCAAATTCACTGACTGTAATGCGTCTATTGTTTTGGATATAATGTTGCCGGTCCTTAAAGGTTACATGGTCACGGCATAAGGAAAGAAATTCCCTTATGGGCTCACTCTGATACACTGTAGCTTTTCTACTGGTACTTGTAGCAAGGACAGTACCATTATAATGGCGCGTCTCGAATCTCTCTTTATTTCCTTTTTGCCATTGTTCTTTTCTTTTTCTTGATAGCTTTTTTCTCAATTCAGCAATATCAGCTTTATGTACTTCTTTTCTCTCAATATAACCGGTGTATGTTCTCTCAATAATGCCAGAAATGTCACTTAATGACGAAATATCGCTTATAGCATTGTTTTCAGGTTTAGAGGGTATTTCATACTCGTACTGATGAAATGTGTCACAGTAGAGATATGTGACTACTTCCGTGGGGTTTTCTACTTGAAAGACCTTTAAGGCTTTTCTTATGTCGTCTGTTCTGTCCATTCTTTCCCCTCTATAATAAGGAAAAAGGGAAGGTTTTATCCTTCCCCTATGCTTTTCCTCCTTCCATCAACCGTTTGGTTTATGCTGCTTTGCTTGAGCGTGCCATTGTAATGATCTTCTGACCTTCCTTTGCCACAGCCTGATACCATTTACCTCCATCGTCAACCTGATACGTTCCAGCAGGAATGTCCTTGACGGTCTTGGGAGTGGGAAGGGCTTCCCATACATCGCCTTTCGTCAATAGGGTCGCTTCAGCAAGGGTAAGAAGATCTCCCAGATTTCCGGCAGTCTCCCAGTCCTTAGCTTTACCAGCCTTTACCATCGCCACATTGAGGAGTTCAATGCCTTTTGTTAGCATTGCCTTGCTGGTATCATCGGCCGGTATCCACTTCTTTGTAATGTCGGCGAGTTTCACGTTGATCTCTTCTTTCAGGTTCATAGAGATCAATTCATTCATATCTTCCACTACTTGATATTCCACCTCGACTTTGTTCGTGGGCTTGAAGGTAGACAGATCAAAGTCTTCCGATACTTGAAGCAGAAGAGAGTCAAAGCCTTTCCCTTTGAGAATGATTGATGAATCGTTGACCTTTACCAGTTCGCCATTCTTCTTTACGTTTGCCATTGTTGCACCTCTATTGTTTGGTCTTCCCTGCCTTATTACATGCAGGAGAAGTGTTAAGCCTCTTTAATGATATAGCCATGTACATCCTTTCTTATCTCTACCGCTTTCACAGAAGATGAAAGAACAACATACTTGTTTCCTGTTACTACTTCTTTTCTTATCTTCCCTGATTGTAGTTTCTTAACGTCATTTGTCAGATTGATAAAATCATTGAGAGTAACACAGTACATATTGTAACCACAATCAACTATCATGCCTGTTAATACTCCCGATAACAATTGTTTTTGGTAAGATATGCGATAGGCAGTCATTTAATTTGTTCTCCCATCATTTTGATTTTACTCTATGGTACATATCTATATGCACGCATCATGCCATAACCCCGATTTTACAAGGTATCAAGCAAAGAAAGTGTAATATCCATCATATTTCTCTCGAACGTCAAGAGATTGACAGTAAAGAAAGGATACCAGTCCCTTTGGTGCTCAGGGAGTTATGAAAGTTTTGAATCCTTATATAAAGTTTATGCATAATATGTCCTTATATTCGTGAATTAAAGAATATGAGTAAACTACTAAGGTACAAAATCAGGATAAGTATGCAAGATCATTAAGGAAATAGAGGTCGTTAACTCACGAACAAAAAGAGCCATTTTTCGTAATATCACGACAGTATACTAGTCAGGTATATTTGTGGCATGGAAATTGCGTATTACATGGTTCACAATTCAATGGCATGATAATTGTTATCAAATTCCATGCCATAAGTGTACCACTATATATAGTAGGATACCAGCCTCCAGACCCAGGATATTGATGGTATGATTATTGCATATAGTGTTACAAGTAGTACAATCCAATGGCATGATATATGCATATCAAAAGTCATGCCAGACTAAAATCGAAATTGGGAAATGGGGTATATAAACCCCCTTACATTTTTACTAAAACAAAAAGAATTGTTTAAACTAATCCTCTATAGTACTTTAAATATTTTACATTTTTTACTAAAATAAAAAGAATATAATTTATCCTAAATTTTTATTAATCGAAAATATATCATGCATAATAATTAAATAGAACTTGGTACTTTAAATACTTTTACTAAGAATAAAAAAGAATATAATTAATTTTATTCTTATTGCTCCTTATACTATTAATTTTACTCTGATAGATTATTATTTACTATAAAATATATATTTATCCTTCTTGCATATTTATTTAAAATTTCCTATAACAATATAGATAATATATAAATTATCTTCTCTCTGGAATTTATTTTACTTTCCTATTTCACTATTCTAAAATTTTTTAAAAGAAAAACAAAAAGAATCTATTTTCTATTAAAATTTCTATTAAGAAATTAATAGTAACCTTATGATTATATTAATTAAACTGATAATAATTATAAGGTTATTTATTTGTTAAAGGGGATATATTAATGGGAAGAAAAAAGAAAACACTACCTACTGCTATTTCTGATGATATGTTTGTTAAAGCTATTAGAAATAGAGGTGCTTATGTTAATGAGATAGCAGAAGAATTACAAATTAGTCCTTATATGGTAAAAGAAGTACTCCTTAGGAATAAGTATCTTAGAGAAGTTTTTATGGATACTAAAGAAGCTATTTTAGATAGAATGGAAGGTGCATTAGTTAATAAAGCACTTGGTAAAACTGGTGATGGTACTGATGGTAATTTACTTGCCATGATGTTCTATCTTAAATGCATGGGTAAAGATAGAGGCTGGATTGATTCACCACAGAAGAAAGAAACCTCTGAAGACAAACCTTTACATATTAAGATAGTTGGTATTACTACTGGAAAAGAGAATGAAAAATTAGAGAAGGCAGAAATTATTGAATGCAAACTAGAAAAAGAAAAGAAACCTAAAGCATTAACCGAAAAAACTGAAGAAATTATTGATGTATCTTTTGAATCTTCTTATAATGAATTTGAAGAAGATTCAAATAAGCAATTTTATGGTGGATAAACTATTTTATCTAAACTATATGGAAAGACATATCTAGTCTTAGACGAGACATTATAGAGTAGGTCACTCAGTCTAATAGTGGCCTGAATCAGAATCAAGTCTGATTTTAGATAAATACTAATAAACAATAAGGGGATAATATGTCAGTTATGGGATTTGAAATTGGAGAAGATATTTGTAATGCATTTGAACTAGAAGCAAATAAAGTTAGAAATATTCACATTAACATAGGTACTTCAGAAGAAGTTACTATTAATGTTGAATTTCTTCCTGATAGAGAACAAATGAAAAAAGTTAGTTCTATCTTTAAAGAATTTAATTTAGTTGTTAAAAAGAAAAGAGAGGTACTTATTTAATGATATTTAAAACACCTAATAGATTTTTTCTTACATCTGGTCATGCTGAAGGATTTTCTACTCTTAATGCATTTGATAGTGCTTTAATAGATGCAGGAGTTGGTGATTTGAATCTTATTAGACTTAGTTCTATATTACCACCTTTTTGTCGGAGAATAGACTATACTACATTTTCTCCAGGTTCTTTAGTTCCTGTTGCTTATTCTGAAATGAAAAGTAATAGTAAAGGAGAAGTTATTAATGCTTCAGTTGCTATTGGTGTTCCTTTAGATAATTTTTCAGCAGGATTAATTATGGAATATTCTGCTAAAGATAAATCCAAAGAATATGTTGAAGCAATGGTAAAACAAATGGTAACTGAAGGCATGAGAGTTAGAGGTAGAGAGATTTATGAGATACTTTGTATTTCTTCACAACATATAGTAGAAAATAATGGAGCAGTATTTGCTGGTGTGGTTATGTTTGATTCTGCCAATGAAATAACTTATCAATATACTGCCTTTCCTGTTCCTTATTATACATTTGGTGGTGATACTATAGATAGTAATATGAAATTATAAATAGGAGGTATTAGATAATGGGGAGTTGTTAAAAAAGGTTTATAAGATTTTTCCTGTGCATATAATTTATGATGATAAGATTCCTGAATTACTTTCTTTTACAAAAGATCAAGATTTTGCGGGAATAACTATGGGAAATAAAATCTATATTAAGAATCAATACAAAGATGATAGAGGTCTTTTAGAACACGAATTAGTTCATGTAAAACAATATATAAAAAGATTTCCTTTTCATTCTTGGTTATATACTAATTGGAATTGGTATAGGTGTAGATCAGAAGTTTCTGCATATAAAAAACAATTAAAAATAAATAAAGAAGATGGTAAGGAAAATTATATAGAACTATATAGTGATTTTATTCTAACAAAATATGATATTAAAAACTATTCTAAGGAAGAGATTTATAACAAACTAAAATAAAATTATGGCAAAAAAGAAAAAAGAAACACAAGAATATAAAGAAATATCTCTTTCAGCTACAAATATCTTCTTTAAAAATCTTAATAGTAAGACAGAAGTATTGGTAAACAGAGGTGGTGCTGGTAGTTCTAAATCTTACTCATTAATGCAACTATTTGTTTATAAATTTTTAACAGAGAAAAATAAAAAATTCTTAATAGTAAGAAAGGCTCTGCCTTCTCTTAAATTGTCTGTCTTGCTTGATTTATATACTATATTAGGACCTAAAGGTTTTAATGTACGAGATAAGATAAAAGAGAATAAAGTAGATATGAACTTTTATTATGGAACTAATTTATTACATCTTGGTTCTGTAGATGACCCAGAAAAATATAGGTCAACAGATTGGAATTATATTTGGATGGAAGAAGCAACAAATTTTACTTATGAAGATTATATATTACTTCGTAGTAGATTAAGAGCATCAACAGAGAAAGATAGTCCTAATAAAATGTTTCTTAGTTTTAACCCTATAGATGAATTACACTGGATTAAAACAGAATTACTTGAGAAACATAAAGATGTAGAAGAAATTCATTCTACTTATCATGATAATCCATTCCTTGAAGCAAGTATTATTAAATACTATGAGAACTCTAAAGATTTTAATTATAATTTTTATAGAGTTCATGCTTTAGGAGAATGGGGTAGATTAGATGATTTAATTTATTCTCAATGGGATACAGTTCAATCTATGCCTACAGATGGAATAGAAGTGTATGGTATGGACTTTGGATTTAATGATCCTTCTGTGGTAGTTAGAGTTATAGTAAAAGATTTTGATGCTTATTTAGAGCAAGTCATTTATAAAACAAAAATGACTAATACAGAATTTATACAACAAACAAAAATATTAGTACATGAATCTAGAAGAAGTAGACCAATTTATGCTGATTCTGCTGAACCTGATAGAATTAAAGAATTTAGATTGGCAGGATTTAATATAAAACCAGCACAAAAATCTATTGCAGATGGAATAGATTTTGTAAGAAGATTTAGATTACATATTTTAGATTCTAGTGAAAATATAAAAAAAGAGATTCAAGGTTATAGTTATAAAAGAGATAGACAAAATAATGTAATAGATGAACCAATACCAGGATGGGACCATACTCTTGATGCTATTCGGTATGCCCTCTACAGTCACTTTAAGAGCCTCGGTTCATATAATGTATTTTGGTTATAAAAATAGTAAATAGTGTAATAACAATAAGTTATAATACACTCTGGAGGTAGTTAATTTGGAATATATTAAACATGTATGGGATGCAATAGTTGGAAAGAAAAGTGTGGTTGGACCTCTTAAAGATAATGCAAGAATAATGCAGACTTTAAGAGAATGGACTATAGGTGCAGGAAGTGATGGATTAGCAGTATCTACTCCTTATGCAAAAAGTGTTTGGGTATATTCTGCTGTTAATGCTATATCTCAGAATTTAGCATCTGCTCCTTTTATTATGTATGATAATACAAAAGGAAAAAAACAAAAAGCAGAAGAGGATACTCCTTTAGTTAAATTATTTCTTGATCCTAATAGATATGCCAATTCTATTTTATTAATGCAAGGAACAGCAGTTTATTTATGTCTTAATGGTGAAGCATTTTGGCTTATGCCTAGAGACAATATTACAGAAATACCAAAAGAAATATGGTGTCTTGATCCTGTAAGATTTACGCCTTATTTAGAAGGGAATCCTAATAGTCCTATATGGAATGGTGTATGGGAATATAATGATGGAAGACAAAAACAATTATTTGCACCTTGGGAAGTAATGCATTTTAAATTTATAAATCCTTATAATGATATAAGAGGATTATCCCCATTAGAAGCAGCTAAACTTGGTGTATCTCAAGATTATTGGACAAGTAAATATAATGAGAACTTCTTTAAGAATGGTGCTGCAATTGGTGGATTTATTTCTGTTAAAGAAGGTTTGTCCAAAGAGCAGTTTGATAGGATATTAGGACAGTTTAATGATAGGCATCAAGGTGTAAGTAAAGCACACAGAATAGCTTTGATAGATGGTGATGCAAAATTTCAAGAAGCTAAAATGTCTCAGAGAGACATGGAATTTATTTCTTTAAAGAATGTGACAAGAGGAGAAATTTTAGCCGCATTCATGGTAAATGAAGTAATACTAGGCAATTATGCACAAATACAGTGTTTTCATCCTGATACTGAAGTAATGACAGATAAAGGATTTATACCAGTAGAACAAATTAAAGTAGGAGATAAAATTGCTTCCATGAATCCAGAAACAGGACTTATGGAGTTTCAACCTACTACCAAGATTTATGATTATGACTATGATGGTATAATGTATACACAGAAAAAAGGTACTGTCAAAGGAAAACCCCAAACTGCCATCAAACTAGATTATATGGTTACTCCTGAACATAAAATGTTTGGAAAAGAAAGAAAATGGGCACGCCATAATGATTATACCAGTAATGACTTTATATTTAAAAAAATATCAGATATAAAAGAAGATTATAAATTTATGTCTCCTAGAAATGGTATATGGGATATAGGAGAAATAGTAGAGGAATATTCTATAGAAAAACAAAATTATGGAGAAAATGAGAGTTTACAAGGTAGAAAAGGAGTCACTTTTCCAATAACTTCTTGGTTAAAATTTTTAGGTTGGTTTATTTCAGAAGGGTGCTACAGAAAAAATGGAACTTGGGATATAGCCATTTCTCAAAAGAAAGAAGAGGGAATAAAACAAATAAGAGAAGATTTAAAAGATTTTCCTTATGATATTCATGAGTATGAATCAAGTACTCATGGAATTACTTTTATTGTTAATGGAAAAGATTTATTTAATTATTTGTTGAAAAATATTGGAGGTTATTGCTACGAAAAAAGAATACCCAGAGATATTCTGAATTTACATTCTTCTCTATTAATTTATCTATTTGATGCTATTATGGCTGGTGATGGGTGTTATATAGAAAAAGAAGATAGGTATCAATTTTCTACAACATCTAAACAATTAGCAGAAGATGTATATGAATTAGCATTAAAAATAGGTAGAATTCCCACTTTAAAGGGAGGAGAAGAAGGTATATTAAAAGTAGATTCATATAGTAATAAAAGAATGCCTCAATGGTTAGTAACAATTTCTGCAAAAAAACAAAATATTAGACTAACTTCTATTAACCCCATAGAAGTTTCCTATAAAGGTAAAGTTTTTTGTTTTGAAGTGCCTCCTAATCATAATGTTTTAACTAGATATAATGGAAAAAGTCTAATAATATCACAAAGTTACGAGGGTATTAAGGAAGCTCGTAGAGCATTTTGGGAAGAATGTTTAATACCTAAAATGAAATTAATTGAAGAAACATTACGTTCTAATTTCTTTTCTAAGTTGTCAGGAAATTTTATAGGTGAATTTGATTTATCTTCAGTTGAGGCTTTAAGAGAAGATTACAATATCAAAGTAACAATGGCAAAAGTTTTAAATGAGATAGGATTTACGGCTAATGAAATAAATAAAAGATTAGATTTAGGATTTAAAGATAAACCTTGGAGAGATAAATGGTGGATAAGAACAGGAACTATTCCTGCTGACTTTGTAACAGAAGAATCAGTATTAACAAATACTTCAATTGCCACTACTACATCTACAAATACTTCTAAACCAAAAGAAGACAATACTTCTACTCCTAAAGAAGATAAGAAACCAACCAAAAATCAAGATGATACTATTTTATTTAGGTTTACAACTAGACAAAAAATAATAGAAGATCAGTTTACAAAAAAATTAAAGAGATTCTTTTTTGAACAAAGAACAAGAATCATAAAAAATATAAGTGATAATAAGGGTACTCTTGATTTTGATGAGGAAATAAAGAAAATAAAGAGTTACTTAAAAACTTTATATAGTATTGCTGCCTCTGAAGGAATAGACCTTCTGAAAGAAGAATTTGATTTTGAAATGGATAATATAGAACAAATAACAGGAAAATTTCTAGAAGAAAAACTTAATAAAAATTCTATTAAAATAATTGATACAATAAAGGCACATCTTACTTATATTATTAAAGATTCTACTGATAATAATTATAAGACCAATGAATTAATAGATACTATTAAAGTATACTATAATAAACTTAATAATAGGATAACTACGATAGCTAAAACTGAAACTAATTCAGTTATGAATGGTATTAGATACAAAATTTTAGAAGATTTAAATAAATATATTAAAATATATATAAAATGGATTTCTTCTATAAATAGTAGGGATACTCATAAAAATTTAAATGGAAAGATAGTAAAATTAGGAGATTCTTTTTTAAATGAATATACTTTGAAATATCCTACTGATCCTAAAGCTGGTTCAGAAAATATTATAAACTGTATGTGTTATTTTACAGTTGTAAAGATTGATAAAATATAATAGGAGAAGTAACTAGTGGAGAAAATAAATAAAATATTTATAGGAAAAGTTAGATCAGTAAATGAAGAGGATTTCACTCTTGAAGCTGTTGCATCTGATGAGACTATAGATAGATATAAAGAAGTTATTAAAGCAGATGCTTATAAAAAGAGATTAGGAACTTATAAAAAACACCCAATTCTATTAAGTTCTCATAAATATAATGCTCTTACTAATCAGATAGGTATGGCAGAAAAAGTCTTTGTTAAAGATGGAGAACTGATAACAAAATTTAAATATTTTGTGGGGGATGGTAATCCTGAAGCAGATTGGGCTTGGAAATTAGCTTCTAAATATGGAATGGCAGCATTTAGTGTAGGATTCTTACCTTGGGCTGCTGATTCAGTTGATTGGAATGATGAAAAAGCAATTGAAGCAGTAAAAGCAGGAAAAAAACCTTATAGGACTTTTACAGATGTTGAACTTTTAGAAATATCTCAAGTATTAGTTCCTGCTAATCCTTCTGCTATGATGAAGAGTTTTGAAGAACTTAATGTAGATAAAGACAGTAAAGCAATATTAAAAACCTATGCTGAAACAATTTCTAAATCATTAGAAGATGATGTAGAAGATAATAAAGATTTTATGAATGTGATGGAAGGAAAAGAATTCACTATTAATATTATAAAAGATATTGATAATGAAGAACTTCAATTACAAGTTGAAGAAAATATGAAGAAAGTAAAAGAAGAGTTACAGAAAAAAGAGGAGGATGAAAAATACATGAAAGAAACTTTAGAAAAAGTTCTTTCTTTAATGGAAGACTTAAAAAAGGATTTTGAAACTCTAAAGACTGATATTGAACTTGTAGATAAAAAGGTTGGTGATATTTTTGAGAAAGGTATAGAACCAAAGAAAGAAGGAGAAGAACCTGATGTAACTAATACAGAAGAAAAAGAACAGGAAGACTATATCCTAAAAGCATTAGAAGGTTTAGGAGAAAGTTTTAAAAAGACTGTAGTAGGTTCAGTCTAAAATAATAGACTAAGAACTAATAAAATAAAAACAAACAAAAAGAAAACAAAATTCTAAGGAGGAACAAATAATGGATGCAGTATTAAAGAAAATTGAGGAAATGAAAGAAGAACAGAAGGAACTATTTGCAAAATCACAGGCAGAAATGACTGCTAAGATTCAGACTTTAGTAGATAGTGATGTTGACTTTGCTAATAGAATAAAAGCTATGGAAGATTTAGCTGCCCCTCGCAGAAAATACTTTAGTCTTCCTGGTGTAAATGAAGAAGGTAAAGAGTTCTCTTTTCTAAGAGCTATTAATGGTATTGCTACGAAAGATTGGAGTAATGCTGGTTTTGAAAAAGAAGTATTTGATAATATGTCTAAAAAGACTGTTATGGGTACGACTCTTGATCCTACTGGTGGGTTTATAGTTCCTACTGAGTATACTGCACAGCTTATAGAAATGTTTATGGCAAATCTTGTATTGAATAAATTAGGTGCAAGTGTAATGACTGGATTGACAGCCGGTAGTATTAAGATGCCAAAACAGTTAACAGGTTCTACTGCTTATTGGGTTGCTGAAAACTCAGCAATAACAGAATCTAACCAGACTTTTGGTCAGATTGAAATGACTCCTAAGAAAATTGCCGCACTAGTTAAACTTTCTAATGAGTTACTTGCAAGATCAAATCCTGGAGCAGAAGCAATTATAAGAAGGGATATTGTTAATTCTCTAACTCTTGCTACTGATATTGCTGGTCTTAGAGGTACTGGTCTTTCTGGACAGCCTAGAGGTATATTAAATACACCTGATATTAATACTGTTGCAATTGGTACTGCTGGTGGAACATTAACCTTTGATCATTTGCTTAATATGCAGTATGAACTTCAGGTAGATAATGCTTATCAGGGTAATCTTGGTTATGTATTTCACCCTGCAATAAGAAGGAAACTCTTACAGTCTAAAGTAGCACAGTATAGTGGTGATACTGCTGGAGAATATATAATTCAGCCTATGGTAAGTGATGCACAGCTTCAGTCTTGGATAGGTCATCCTTATCAAATGACCACACAGATTCCTATAAACCTTACTAAAAGTACTGGTTCTGATCTAACTGAAGTCTACTTTGGTAACTGGCAGGAAATGTTAATAGGTCAGTGGGCAGGAATGTCTATAATGGCTTCTCAGGAAACATCTGATGCTTTTGAAAAGATGCAGACTTGGGTAAGAATTGCACAGGAAGTTGATATACAGGTAAGACACCCTGAATCATTCTGTGTAATTACAGATGCAGCAGCAAAATAACTTAAAATAAGAAACTAGGAAGAGGTAAAAACTTCCTAGTTTCACTCTTAATCAAAAATTTAAGGAGGAATTAAAGATGGACTTAGGAAATAAAATAGCAACGACTTTAACACTTATACCTCAGACTACAACTGCTGGTACAGTGTATGGTACAGGAATCAGTAGAAAATGGTTTGAAGGTTGTGTTTATGTAGGCATGTTAGGAAAGATTACTGGTACTCCTGATGCTACTACAGTAACATATCAACTTCAGGAATCAGATGCTTTAGCAAGTGGGTATACAGACATTACTGATTATTATTGTGTAGTTACTACGACTGGTACTAGAAAAGAAGTAAATCTTCCTATGCAGAATCTTAAAGAGTATATAAGGCCTTCAGCAGTAGTAGCTTTTAGTGGTGGAACTACTCCCTATGCTTCTATTTCTGGTTTGCTTATATATGGTGGTTCTAAAGAATATCCTGTGTAAAATCAGGATAAACTTTAAGGGGGAAGTTAAATGCTTTTAAGAATTAGGAAAGGATATGTAATAGAGTATATAGGTTTTTCTTTTAGGGCAGGAGATGAAGAGTCTTCTGCCTCTTATAAGAAATATAAAAATGTATTAGAAAAACTATATCCTCATCTTTATGAAGAAGTTTCTGTAGAAAAGGAAGAAATAATGGAAGATTTTAAAATAGATAGGATGATAAAAGCCGAAACAAAAGTTATTAAAAAGAAAGAAGGAAAAAAGGATAAATAATGCAGTTAATAACATTAGGTGCTTTAAAGAGTTATTTAGAACTTGTTAATACAGATCATGATACTCTTTTAACATCTATTATTGCATTTACATCTAAAAGATTTGAAACATATTGTAATAGAGAATTTAAGAAAGAATTAAGAAGTAAGTATTTTGATGTTGAGAATTGTATAGAAACAAAAAAGTATTTTTTACCTTGTTATCCTATAGATTCTACTACTTTTACTGCTACATATAACACCACTGTAATGACAAAAGATAGTGATTATTATATTTGGGAAGAATCAGGAATAGTAGAATTTTATTATACTCTAACATACTCACATCCTAAACAATTGAAGATAGATTATTATGGAGGGTATCAGGAGTCAAATTCTATTATAGAAGTTCCAGATGATCTACAGTATGCTTGTATTTTACAGTGTGCTTTTATTTATAGAAGAAGAAAAGATATTGGATTACAATCTGTAAACTTACCAGATGGTTCTTTAAATGTGATGGCCCCAAATGATTTATTACCAGATGTAAAACAAATATTAAATACATACAAAAATTATATTTTCTAAATGGATATAACAATACAGGCATCATATGATTTAAAAATTGTAGAAAAATTTGAAAAAATGCAAGACTATCTTAGAAAGAGAATGTACACGAAAGGATGGTCTTTAGCTTTAAGATTTCAAAAAGAAATTAGACATAGATTAAGTACAGGATATTATGGAATTAAAAAACAAACAGGAGCTTTAAGAGATTCAGTTAGTCCTGTTAGAAGATTTATTTCTGAAGATACTTTATCTATAGGAATAGAATTTAGAGGGAATAAAAACACTCCTCATCTAAATACTCATGTAGGAAGTGGATTTCAATTTATAAGTCCTGCAAAAAGTAAATATTTATGGATTCCTTTAAGTTTTGGCCCTGCTTATAGAAAAAATATAAGACACAAATTACCTAGAGACTTTGGTTTAGAAGATCAAGGTGGAATACTTAGTATAGTTAGAGTACATGGAAAATTATTTGCAGTACAAAGAGCAAAAAAGGATCATAAAATTTTAAAATGGTATTATGTATTAAAAGATAATGTTGTAGTTTTAAGAAGAGTTGATCCAGATGAAATTGGTGATGAATTTATACCTATTATAGAAGTTGCTTATTTTGATGTTTTTGAACAAGCAGTTAAAAAATATATGGATGAAATGTAGATATGGCAAGTTCTAGAAATAATATATTAACAAATTTACAATCTACCTTAGAAGGAATTTCTTCTATAAAGACAGTCATAATAAAAAAAAGTTCTATGACTGATTTAGATGTAATAAGTTTACCAGCAATATTTATTTATATTGGTCCTGAAGAAAAAGTTTTTGATCAACGAGCTATAATAGGATATGAAACATGGGATTGGAAAATAACTCTTGCAGTATATGCAAGAGATACAGATATGGAGGAACTATTAAAGGATATTCATGATGTTTTGTTTGCGAGTAGAACATTAACCAATACTTGCATAGACATAATAAGACAATCTGCTGATGAATTAATGGTAGACGTGGAAGATTCTTTAAAAATACTTATTTTAGATTATTCTGTTTTATATAGGCATACAATAGGAGTTTCTTAGATGATAGTAAAAATGATAAATGGAAATGAAAAAGTAGAAATAAAAGGAATAGGAACTATTTATAAAGATATACCTTTTGAAGTTACTGATGAAGTAGGAAAAACACTTATTTCTAAAATAAATTCTTTTGTAGAAATAGTTCCAATAAAAGAAACAAAGATAAAGAAAGAAATAAATTTAATAGGTAAGGAGGAATAAAAGTGGCAGAACAAAGAGGATCAAAATCTAGAATTATATATGATACTGAGACAGTTTATAAAACTACTCCTTCACCAGCAGATGCTTGGATTTTACCATTTGCTAGTGAAACATTAAAATTAAATAGGAATCTTGTGGAGTCCAAGGTTATTAGAAATACTAGGAATCCTTCAAAACCATCTAGAGGCAATAGAGAAGTAGCAGGAGATATAACCACAGAACTTAATCCTATGATGGGAAGATTATTTTGGAATGTTCTTGGTACAGTATCAGTTACAGGTGTTTCAAGTCCTTATACTCATACTTTTAAAATCTCTGACCTACCTGCTGGTATGATTTTTGAAAAACAATTTACGGATTTAGATACTCCTAAATATTTTCAGTACAAGGGATGTAAACTTAATACACTAAAAGTTACTGTTAAGCCTGAAGGTATGGTAGATGTTGTATTTGGAGTAATGGGAGCAGTAGAGACAATAACAGCAACTTCTTTTGATGGTTCAGCAACAGATCAAGGACATAATCCTTTTGATGGTTATGAAGCAACTATCACAAAAGATAGTTCTCCATTAGCTACTGTAACAGAACTTGACTTTGAAATTAATAATAACCTTGATGGTAGTATGTATGTTCTTGATGGTACAGGGGAAAGACGTTCTCTTCCTGATGGACTAGTAAAAGTATCAGGTAACTTAAAAGCATTATTTGAGAATGATGTTTTATATGCTGTAGCCTTGAATCATACAGAATGTAAATTAATTGTAACTTTTACTAAAGGTAGTGGAGTTGGAACTGCTGGAAATGAAAAACTAATTGTAACTATTCCAGAATTAATTTTTCAACCATCTGCTCCTACAATATCAGGTCCAACTGGATTACTTGTAGAACTTCCTTTTGTTGGGTATTACAATGATAGTACAGAAGCAACAGCATTAATGTTTGAATTAAAAAGTGCAACGGCAAATTTTGCAATTTAAGTAAAGACTTTCATAGTTTAAATGATAAGGGCAACTGTCAATGGTTGCCCTTTTTCAAAAAAATATCAAATTAACAGGGGGTTTCAATCTATATGTATACTTATGAAATAAATGGAAAAAAATTTACACAGGAAAAATTACGTCTAGGTCAATTAAGACAACTATTAGATATTCTTAAGGATATTGTTTTACCTTCAGACTTTGATACTATTAGTTTGGTATCAGTATTAGGAGATAAAATCTCTGAGGCAATAGCTATAATTCTAATAGAAGAAGGTAAAACTTTAAAAGATAAAAATGTTATAGAGTTAGCAAATGAAATAGAATTTGAATTAGATTTGGACAAGACATTGGAGATAGTGAATGATTTTTTCGACTGCAACGACTTAACCTCTCTTTTCAACAAATTCACAGAAACAATAAACAAAGTAACAGAGAAGATGAGTCAGGAAAAATAGGATATATTGATAGTATAGTTTTATTAATATCAAAAGGTGATATAACTAAAAGAGATGAGATTTTATGGAATTATAATTTAGATGAAGTAAAACCTTATTTAGATTATATAGAAAGAGATATTTTGTTCCGTGAAGCTGTTATATCATTCTTAGTTGATGAATCTAAACTAGAAAAGAATGTAGAAAAAGAATTCTGTAAAGCATGTAAAATTGCAAAGAAAAATATAGACTGCAATAGTTGTAAAATGGAGTTTGAAGTTAAGGAGCAAGGGGACTTTAAGGAGAAATAGAATTGTCAGATAGTAAGCAAGTTTTAATTGAATTTAAAACCAAATTTGATGAACTTAAGGATATAAGAAAATCTTTCCAAGGTATTATTGATAGTGTTAATACTATGGGAGAAGTAGGCCAAGATAGAGCCTCAAAATTAAGAGAGATTTATAAATCCTTATCTACTGAATTAGATAATGTTAGAAGAACTTTATCTCGTTTTAGTGAAGGTACAGATTTATCTAAATTAGAAAGTCATTTTGCTAAGATTGAAGAAAGAGTAAGAAAATTAAAACATTTACTTAATAGTAGTGATACTCCTTCTACTGCTAGGTCTTCTGATTTTGCCCCCATAAAAGAAAAAGATATAGAAAAAGGGTTAACTAGATTTAATGATACTGCTCCTATTGATTATTCTGCTAGAGATGTAGAATTACTAAAACAACGAGCAGAAGAACAAAGAAAAAATAGACAGATAGGAAAAACTTGGCAAAATAGAGATAAAGAAAATGAAGATTTAGTAAAACAAAGAGAAAAAGATTTAGAAACAATAAATAAAAAGGAAGAACAAAGTTTACAAGAGTCTATTAGAAAAAGTAAAACTAAAACAAGAGAAGAAGACACTATACAAAAAACTGTAACCTCTAATTTAACCAAAGAACTTGATGTAAGAAGAAAATTAGAGGAACAATTTGAGAATTATAGAACTACTCAAGCAAAAAATAAAAGTAAAATAAACACTCAAACTGAAAAAGAAATAGCAATTCATGAACAGGAACAACTAGGTATCCAAAGAGAATTATTAGCTGCAAGAATTGCAGCAGCAAAAAAAACTGCTAATAAAGAAGACACTAATACTCCTACTAATTTATCTGTATCAGATAAAATTGATACTAAAATTGGTAATATAAAAAATAGTGTAAAAGAAGCATCAGAAGCAATAACAATTTTAAAATCTCGTCTTAAGGATATGAATGTTGATCCTTCTGTATCTACTGGAGTTATTCAACAAACACAAAATATGCTTAAGGGGTATGAAAATTTTGTTAAAGGTGTTGAAGATGGTAATAAAAGAATACAAACAGGATTAAGAGCCTTACCAAAATCTTTTGAAGATGTAAAAAATAATATGGTTCGGCTTTTTGCTTTTCAGGCTGAATGGTATGCTACTAGAGCTTTATTATTAAAACCTATTGCTGGATTTGCAGCTTCTATAAAAGAAGGTATACAATTTAGTACTCTTATAGATGAATGGACAGCTAAATTTTTAAGATGGGATGCTACAAGTGGAAAAATAACTAATGAAGCAAGAGAAAATGCAAAAGGAATGGTACAGGAAATAAGAAAAACAGCATTAGAGTATCCAGTACCTTTTGAAAAATTAGCAGCATCAGTAGAGGCTTTTAGAGGAGCTGGTTTAGACCCAACTTTAGTAAAACAATTAATACCTTATATTGCACAATTAAAAACTGGTTTTAAAGAAATAAATATAGATCAATTTGCCATAGCTGTAGTTGGAGCTTTTAATACATTTAAAGATAAATTAATTGAAGGTGGTTCAGATGTAGAAAAGTTTAAGAAAATATTTGATTTACTTATGAAGGCTCAGGAAATGGGTATTATTAGACCTGAAAACTTTCAAACAGTATTACAATATTTTGGACAAATAGCTGATATTGCTGGATTTTCTATGCAAGAAATGTTAGCAATGGCTAACGTAGCTACAGATGTAGGTTCTAGAACAGGTATAGCTATGAGAGGTTTAAGACAACTTCTTATATCTTTTACAAAAGATAGTACTTTACAAACCTTAGAAAAACAAGGAATAAAAATAAATGCAGATATTTCTCCTGCTCAACAATTTTTAAATGTTTTAAAACAGATAAAAGAAAAGTTAGGTGGAGATGAAAAAGGTATTGCTGTAAAATCTTTAAATTTCCTACAAAAGATTGCTCCTGCAAATGCTGAAGGTACATTATTAGCCATTATACAGAATTTAGAAAAATATGAAAAACAAATAGTAGCTATAGGTGATGCTTCAGGAGGTACTAAAGCTGCATCTGATTCTATGTTGGATGCAATTATAAGTAAATGGGATATATTTAAAAATGTTATGAAAGAAGTATCTAAATCTTCTATAGATTCTGAAGGTTTAGCCTCAGTAGTAAGAGTAATTTTAGATATGGCTTCTGGATTACTTTATGCCTTAAATCCTACTTTAGCTACCGCAAATGCTTTAGACAAAATGGGAGAAGGTGGTAAATTTGTTTATGATACCATAAGAAATTTAAAAGAAATGTTTTCTGTAATTTTGACAGTATTATCTCCTTTTTTAATCACTTTAAAATATATTGTGGAGGTATTAGGAGGATTAGGTACAGTAGTTAGATCAGTAATTGAAGGATGGTTGATATATAAAGGAGTTTTTCTTGTTATCCATACATTAATGCTAACATTTGGTCCTATTTTGGTCACTATTATAGATTTATTGGCAAAATTAAAACTTGCATTAACTACAATGAGTTTAAGTGCTTTTATAAACCCTTGGACTGCTTTAGCAGCAGCTATAGGAATAGGAGTTGTGGCTTTATTAGAGTTTACAAATAGTGCAAGACAAACACAAGAGTCAATTAAAGCACTAACAAATGATATAGAAAAAATGACCAAAGCAGAATTAGATTCTGCTATAATACAGAGAGAGAATTTAATAGGAGAGTTAGGAACTAAAGCTGGAAGTGGTAATATATCAAATTATGATGCAGCAAAACTAAGATCACAACAAAAAAAAGCAGAAGAAGAATTAAAAGTATTACAAAATTATAAAGATAATGTTTTAAATGGAAATACACCATATACAAAAGAATTTGAAGGAACTAAACCAAGTAATAATTCACTATCAACTGTAAATACCTCTAAACCTAATACTGGAAGAGGTATTGAAATGGCAGCAACAAAAAAGACATATGCTGCTATTTTAAATGAAGTAGAACAGTATTATAAAAATGAAACAGATATAGTAGATGAAAATAGAAAGAAAAATGAAGAAAGTGAAATAGAAACATTCACAATAAAAAAACAATTATTAAAAGATCATGCAGAAATGACAATCTTCTATTTAAATGAGGAAGAAACTGCTTTAAAAAAACTATATAAAGAACAAGTATCCTCTGGAATGATTAAACCAGAGGCTATGAAAGCAACGCAAGAACAATTAAAAGCAGAATTAGATAGAATAGAATCCTTAAAAGAAAAAGCTAAAACTACTAGTATGATAGGAATAAGAACACAAGAAACAGAAGAATATAATTTTAGAAAAAGAATTGGTTTAGAACAAGTTAAATTTGTTGAAGATATGGTCAACACTATGACCAAAAATGAAGTTTCTACACAAAATGAAAAAACAAGAATTCTAAATGAAAAAATAAAATGGTTATATGATAATTACAAAGTAACTGCCAAGGATTATTTTGATTCTTTAAAAACACAGTATGATGAAGAGTATCAAGGAGAATTAAAAATAATTAATGATGAAGAGACTGGATGGCAGAATACCTATAAAAAAAGACTCGAAAATGTTAAGAAAGGTTTAGAAGATGAATTAAAACTTTTTGAAGAAAATGAGAAGAAAAAAGAAGAAATCAAAAATAAAAGAAGTATCGTTGATTTAAAAAATGAACAAAATCAACAAAAACTTATATTAGAAAGAATTGATAGTCCTAGAGATAAAGACTCTTTATCAGGTATATATGACTTAGCAATAAAAGATCAGTACAAACAATTCAAAGATTTAAATGAAAATATATATACTTTATTTAAAAGTACTTGGCAAAATGTAGCCAATTCTTTTGAATCAATTTTTAATGACATGGTTGATGGGACTTTAAAATCTTTTCAAGAATATATAACAAATTTTCTTAAGTCTATCGTTAAAGAAATTAATAAAGTTGTGGCATCAGAAATAACCAAAGGATTGATGGGAAATTCTTCTTCTGGTAATGGAATTCTAGGATGGTTTTCTAATTTTATGAAGTCAGATACTACATCTGACGCTACTAAAATGCATCAAGGTGGGATTATTCCTGTATTTCATAGTGGTGGAGGACTTAGAGCAGATGAAAGATTAATTAAAGCCCAAACAGGAGAAGGCGTTTTATCTAGAGATGGAATGTCTGCATTAGGTAAATTAAATAATGGTGGAGGTTTAGGTAGTGATGTTACAGTTAATGTAAATAACACTAGTAAAACTCCTATGGAAGCAAAAACTAATAATGTAAAATTTGATGGGAAAAAAGTTATAGTAGATGTAATTTTATCAGAAATTTCTAGTAATTATGGTCCCTTACGACATGCAGTTAAATCAGTAAGAGGATAAAGGAGAATAATATTATGGCAACTTATCCTACACTTTCAATCCCTCCTTCTTATCCTATAAATGAGACTATAGAAGACAGCACTATTAGTAGTAATTTTGAAACAGGATGGGAACAAACTAGACCTAGATTTACTAGGTCTAGAAGAACATGGCAGATAAATTATGAAAATCTTCTATATGTAGATAAAAAATTATTAGAAGATTTTGTTAATGATGATGTAAGACAAGGAGCAGATTATTTTACTTGGACACATCCAGTAACTAGTGAAGTTGTAACAGTACGATTTAAACCAGCACCAACTTATAATAATACAATATTAACATATTGGCAAGTATCTTTTAGTTTACGTGAGGTATAATGGAAAATCTAGAAGGGAATTTAATTTTAGAAAAGAATAAAGTAGCAAGTACTTTTCCTTGGATTATTTTATTAGAAGCAGAAATAGATACAGAGGGAACTAAAATATTTCTTTGTAAAAACAATGAAGATTTAGTATTCAATAATGGGATAGATGGTTCTCAAACATACATAGCTTTTCCTTTTGATGTTGATGCAGCAAAACAAGTAACAAAAGGGCAAATACCTTCTTTAGAATTAAGAGTAAGTAATGTTACTTTATCATTACAATCTTATATAGAAGAAGGAGAAGGATTAGTAGGAAATGAATTTGCATTAAGATTAGTTTACGTGGATACTACAACAAACCCCTACACGCTTACAGAGGCTCTAGGCTGGACGTATAATGTTTTGGGGTGTAAATCAACGACTGACATAATTAGCTTCACTCTAGGGGCACCAAATCCACTATATAAGAGATTTCCTTTATATAGATATATAGCAAGTCATTGTAATTGGGTATTTGGTGGTGCTGAATGTAATTTTACATGGGATATTTCTACATGGACAGCTAAAACTAACTATTTTACAGGAGATTTGGTTTATCTTGATATAGGAGGAACTTCTTATACTGCCAGATGTAAAATATCTGGTATTTCTGGTAATGTGGTTACTTTTACTTCTACCAGACAAGATAGAATTCATGATGATACCTGTACTTGGATTATTAATAATAAAAAACCTTGGGTAGCAAACTCTGTATTTTTAGAAAATGAAATAATAGATGTGGGAACTGATCATTTATATAGAGTAAGTAGAGGTACAGATGAAATAATTGGCTCAAATGGTAAAAATTACTATACAAAGACTACTTTAAATGCTTCTCTTGCTACTACCGTAACTGCTCAACCAATAGTAGGAACAAACTGGAATACCTATTTTGAATTAGGTGGGTCAAATGGAGTAGAATGGGAAGATGGTATAACATATACTGCAAGAAAAACAGGAAGTGTTCCTCCTACTTGGCCCACAATTTTATTTAAAACAGTTACAGATAATGATATAATATGGATTGAAGGCGCATGTAAAAGAACTTTAGCAAACTGCAAAGCCTTTAATATGGCAAATAGATATGGAGGACACCCAGGAATGGAAGATGGAGGAATAAGAATTGGTTCAATCATTTAATTATGATTCTTTATTGGGCATAAAATATAAGAAAAATGGAAGAACCATAGAAGGATTGAATTGTTTAGGACTAGTTAATTTAATTCATATACTACAAGATAAAGAATTCCCTATTGATCAACTTCCTTCAGAAGAAGAATTAATTTATAAATTAGTAATAGAAGAACAGAAATTATTTCAAAAAATAGAAATTCCTGAAAAAGATTGTATAGTATTATTTAAGTTCATTCCTAAAAAATTTCATGTAGGATGTATTATGGAAGATACTTCTAAATTTATACATATAATTGAGAATAGAAATGTTACAATAGACAGTCTTGAGTCTCCTATCTGGAAAAGACTATTAATAGGATATTATAAATGGATAAAATAACATTAAAAGAAATTAATAATCCTTTAGAAGATACTACATCTGATGTAAGATTAATTGATAATTCTGATAATAAATCTTTATTAAAATTATGTAATCTTTACATACCTGATTTATCTAATCATTTAGTTTTTCATAATAGAAAACTAATACAATTAGAAGAATTAGATACTACATTTGTAACTAAAGGAGATTATATTTTAGTTGTCCCTAAAACAGAAGGTGGTGCTGATGGAGGAGGCATCCTTAAAATGGCAGCTATGATGGCATTGGCTATTGTTGCTATTTATGCTGGTCAGTGGTATATGGCTCCTGAATTAATATCTCCTACCACTGGAGCTATAGTTGGTGGTGGTTTAGGAGGCAGTGCATTTGGAGCATCATTGTTAACTGCTGGTGTAATGATGGCAGGAGGTATGCTAATTAATGCTGTTATTCCTCCTATTTCTCAAGATAATACAGCTTCTGCTACTGGTTCTACATCTTATAGTTGGAAACCTACTACTACACAACAACAAGGATTGCCTTGGCAAAAATATTATGGTATAAGTAAAGCATCAGGAAATATTATTACTACATATGAAGAAACTATATCTGATAAATCTTATACCCATATATTAACTGATTTTGGTTTAGGTCCTAATTTTGGTTTAAGTGATATAACAATTAATGATGCTCCTTATACAACTTTCTATTCCAGTAAAAGTAAAAATTTTAAGATAAATACTAGAGTTGGGGATTTAGATCAAAGTGTTATAGAAGATTTTATGTTCACCAAATTAAACAAAGATTTATTTTTGGATATATCCGTGAGTAGTAAAAATAAATGGGTAAAAAAACATATTGGGTATAGAGTAGATGATGAAATAATTTCAACTAATCCAACTCTTTATCCTAAAAAGTTTATTTGTACTGCTGTGAACAAAACACTTCCAGCAACAGGTATTACAGGAAATACAGAACCTATTTGGGATATATCACCAAATGGTATTACCATAGATCAAGATATAACTTGGAAAGAAAATGGAGATTATCCATATTATTTTATAACAGATAGTAGTAATTTTGATAGATTAGAAATAGATATTAATTTTCCTGATGGGTTATACACTACTGATACAACAGGAAGTATGCAATATGAGACTGTAAGTTTTTCTGTCTATATAAAAGAAAAAAATGAAACAGAATGGATGCCTATAACATTTAGAGTAGTACCAGATAATTATACTGATCCTAACTATACTTGGTTAAATTATTGTGTAGACAATATGATAGCTTATAAAGATACTATACAAGTACAAGGATCACACCCTTTTAAAGATGGGCAAGAAGTGGTAATTTTTGGTGGAGTTTATCAACCACCACCACCTACTGTACAATTACCTGATCCATTTAATATATTAAATGGTAAATCCTTTTTTATAAATGTTATAAATGCTACTACATTTACTATTAATAATCCTGGTGTAAAAATAGGAAGTAAATTTACTGTAGGGAATTATGAGTATCCTGAATATTATATGAGAAATGCTGGCGCACCCTCTTCAGAAGTAAATTATGGAAATGGTCAATGGTCAGCAGGATTTTATGTAGAAAATATATGGTATCAAGCAGAAATTGGATCAACTGATATTTCTGATCATTTAGATGGGCAATTTTATCAATCTGATGATTTTATAAATAAACAAGCAACATGGCAATGGTTTAAAGGTACGAAAATAGTTGCAAAATATTTAGAACAAAATGGAGAAGGGTACTATTATAGTAATGTAGCTAATAATACTTTATCTGCTTTTATCCATACTTTTAAAAGTCCTCTTATAGAGAAAAAAGGACAATATGAAATAAAAATATGGAGATGGACACCAAAAGACCCTTACGCAACATATACAGGAAGTAAGGCAGTAGTAAATACTATAAGACAGGTATTAAATGAGGATTTTTCTTATCCTAGACAAGTATTATTAGGAGTTAGAGCTGTTGCTACAGAAAAATTAAGTGGTAGTTTTAGTTTATCTAGTATAATAAAAGGGGCTTTGGTAAAAACATACCATGCTGATGAAGTAATTGATCCTACAGATGGATTTAATTATAGATGTAAAACAAATCTTACTTCTACAATAGAACCACATCTAGATATTTATAATGTAAATACAAATCCAACAGGACATTGGGAACAAAAAGGTCATAATGGTATAGTATGGAAAACTGGTGGAGATTATTCTTCTACTCCTATATGGAGAGTAGAGTATTCTAATAATCCTGCATGGGTATGTTATGATATCCTAACACAACCAGTCTATAATAATTCAAGTATAGTTTTATGGTCTGATAATAATGTTTATAGATGTACAACAGATCATATATCTTCCACAAATAATCAACCATTAAGTATAAATGGTTATAAATATTGGATTTTAGATAATAGATATATTACAAAAACTAATTGGTCTAGCAATAAAATCTATACTGGTTATGATTTTATAAGATATGAAGGATCAGATTCAGATAGACTAAACTTGACAGATTTTAGAAATTGGGCTGATTTTTGTGATGTATTAGTATCTAATGGAAAAGATGGTTACGAAAGAAGATTTGAATTTAATGGAGGATTTGAATCTGAAACTAATTTATGGGAAGCAGCTTTACAAGTATGTGCAATGTCAAGAGCAACTTTAGTATGGAATGGAATAACTCTGAATGTTATCTTAGATCAAATAGCAATCCCTGTACAATTATTTTCTTCTGGAAACATTATACAAGATTCTTTTGAAGAAACATTTCTATCAATGGAAGAAAGAACAGGAGAATTAGAAATAATTTTTAATAATGCAGAAAAAAATTATGAAAGAGATACTTTCTTAGTTTTTAACCCTGATTTAGATACATCTTCTAATAAAACCTCTTTGAATCTAATTGGTGTTACTAAACCTTCTCAAGCATGGAGAACAGGAAGATTTGCTTTATTATGTAATCAGTATCAAAAAAGAATTATAAAATTTGATGCTTCAATTGATGCTATTGCTTGTACTATAGGAGATGTAATTTATTTTCAACATGATGTTACCAAATGGGGACAATCTGGTTCAAGAATAAAAGCTATAAATAGTAACACTGTTACTCTTTCTGAACCAATTATTATGGAAACAGGAAAAAATTATAGTTTATTAACTAGAATTTATGATCCACTTCAAGAAATAGAAATATATCCTATTAAAGAAGTTTATACTTTTGCTGGTACTACTTCAACTGTTACTATAAAAGATTCTTGGAGTATTTCTCCTTCAATCTATGATGTATATTCTTTTGGTGAGACAAATAGTGAAGCCAAAAAATTTAGAATAACAAATATAGAAAAAAGTCAAGACCAAGTAGTAACTATAGAAGCTATAGAATATAATGATAATATTTATTTACTTGATGAAGATGAACCAACTATACCTGAAACAACCTTTAAGTCTATTTCTTCTTTAAAAATTGTGACTGGATTGTCTACTATTGAACAAAATACTCATGATGAGAGTGGGAATTTAAAAAAAGATATTATAGTTTCTTACAATATACCCGAAAATTCTTTTTTTAGAAGAGGTAGAATCTTTTATAAGGATATAAATAATGAGAATAGTGAGTATGAAGAATCTTCTTATATAAATAGAATTTCTAATATTAAAACTAATACTACTTATAAAATTATTGTTGTCAGTGAATCTTATACAGGAAAAACTACTGATATAGATTTTTCTCCTTTTATTTATATTACTACAACTGGATATAATTCTGGAGTTATTAGTAATCCTTCTGTAGAATATGAAGTAAAAGGATTACAAATATTCAATCAAGGAAATTCTTATATTTTTGAGGGAAAAGATTGTAAATTCTCTTGGTATCCAGCAAGTATTATAAGTTCTAATTATGATGCAGATGGAGAACCAGATGGAGCTAGCACAGATAAAAACTCCACGCAGTATTTTAAAGATTATGAAGTAAAAATTTATGATGAAAATGGGAATTTAAGAAGAACTGAATATGTTACTGATACTTTTTATACCTATACTTTTGAAAAGAATTCTGAAGATGGTAATGGTACTTCTATAAGAGTTTTTCAAATTCAAGTAAAAGCTAGGGATATTAATTATAATATCTCAACAAAAGCCAATAAGTTACTTGTAGAAAATCCTATACCAAATGAAGTAGATTTTACTTTAGATTCTTCAGTACTTTCTTTTACAATAAATATTACTCCTTCAGAAGATACTGATATTCAAGGATATTCTATTTATGCTTCTAAAATATCAGGATTTACTCCTGATGCAACTACATTAATAAATACAGGAGTAGAAACAAGTTTTATAAAAACATGTTCTGCTTCAGAAATAGGTACATGGTATATTAAAGTTATGCCTTATGATTGTTTTGGTGAAATACTTACCACAACTACAGAATCTAGTATAACTGTAATAGATGAAAATCCTTTAGATGGCATTCCTCCCGCAATACCAACAGGACTTTCTTTAAGTACAGCCATTGATAGTATAGGACAAAATAATACTTCTTATATTGAAGCAACTTGGAATACTAATAGTGAAACAGATTTTGCTAATTATATTTTACAATTACAAAAATCTATAGAGACAAAATACATTGAATATTTTGAAACTAATACTAAACATAAATTTAGTGGACTTGTTTCAGGAGTAACTTATACAGTAAAAATAAAAGCAGTAGATAAATGGAGTAATAATAGTGATTATAGTGCAGGAGTTTCTTTATTAAGTGCTTTAGATACAACTCCACCAGCAATACCTACAGGATTAGTAACAACAACAGGATTTAAAAAAGTTATTATAACTTTTAATTCTAATACTGAAGCAGATTTAGCTGGATATGAAGTTCATGTATCAACTTCTTCAGGATTTACTCCTGACAATGCAACTTTGAAAAGTAAAGGACTTAACACTTTAGTTTCTTTTGATGGTGCAGTTAATACAACATATTATGTTAAAATAAGAGCCTATGATTGGTCAGGAAATTATTCTGATTATACAACTCAATCATCTGTGACTACATCATTTATAGAAAGTTCTGATATAAACTCTTTTGTTATTACAGCATCTAAAATTTATACAAAAATTCCTATAATAACAGGAGATACATGGACTGATAATTCTCCTACTTCTGGTTTTATAGCGTGGAATGAACATAAATTATATTATAATGGTGTAGAGTATACTATCACAGCAGGAAATACTAATAATAAATATATTTATTGGGATGGAAGTTCTTCTTATGATATAACTAATACAAATCCTGCACTAACTGATAGTCAATTTATAATTGCCACTAATTTAAGTGGGATACATGATTTAGCATGGAATGCTTTAGCTAATGAAGTTATAGGTTCTGCTTATATACAAAATGCAGCAATAATTAATGCTAAAATAGCAGACCTTGCAGTAGATTCAGCAAAGATAGCATTAGCAACTATTACTGATGCTCAAATTTCTAGTTTATCTGTAGATAAAGTTACTGCTGGCTCAATGAATATTACATGGTCAGGTGGGAATATTAGATCAGGACAAACAGCCTACAATACTGGAACTGGTTTCTGGTTAGGAAATTCAGGAGGAACTGCTAAATTTTCTATTGGTGATCCTACTGGACAAAATATAACATGGGATGGTTCTATACTCTCTATTACAGGAACAATGACCATTCTTCCAGGAACAGTTGTCCCTTGGGCAGATATTTCAGGAAAACCCACTTCTTTAACTGATATTAGTTCTTCTGAAGGAATAAAATTATCTGGAATAGAAGATAATGCAACAGTAGGAGCAACTTGGGGAACAAATTTACTAAGTATTCCTTCTGTTTTAACTACTCCTACAGGAACAGGGTTATTTCTATCAGCAAGTAGTATGGGATATTATTCTGGAGGTTCTTGGAAAACATATATAGATAATACTGGTAACATGTTTTTAGGAGATATTCTAGGAGGAAATTCAGGACTATCTTGGAACCAATCAAGTGGAATATTAAGTATTATAGGTACTATAACTGCTAGATCAGGTTCTTTTGGTGATAGTTCTAATAGAATTGTTGTAGAATCTACTGGTTTAAATATAGGGTCTACTGGAAGTATTAAAGGTGGACAAACTGCATATGATAATGGAATTGGTTTTTGGTTAGGTAATGTTACTGGGACTCCTAAATTCTCTATTGGAAATAGTTCTGGTAATAAATTATTATGGGATGGAACTACTTTAAGTGTAAATGGTAAAGTAGCTGGAACTATTCAAGATACTTTATCAATAAGTACATCAGGTTCCTTAAGTTCAGGACAAACAGCCTACAATACTGGAACTGGTTTCTGGTTAGAATATAATGGAGGAACACCTAGATTTTCTTTAGGGTCTTCGACTAAATATTTAAAATGGGATGGTTCTACTTTAGGCATTAGAGGAGATTTAAATGCAAGTGATATAATAACTGGAGATTTGACTAGTGTTAATGTAATAGCTGGTACTTTTATGACTAAGGGTACTAGACTTGTGGCATCATGTACTACTGGACAATCTACTTTAGATGTAGAAGATATTACAACTTTATATAATACAGGAACACCTCATACATCAGGAAGTGGGTGGATAATTGATGTTGGGAATGATAGAGATTATATAACATGGACAGGAGTCAGTGGAAATACTTTAACTGGTGTTATTGGTTTACTTACTCATACTGTAGGAAGTAGAGGAGGTTCAAATAATCCTATTCTTGTTCCTAAAAGACCCTCTATAATAATGACTGATGTTGTTAATGATTTACGAATTTTTGGTGATAGAAGTGATGGAGTAATTAAAGAATTAATATCTTTAGGAGATGTTAATACAAATGCTCTACTAAATATTGGAGATGTAGATGTTAATTATAGAGCAGGATATTTTGATAGTTGTTGGTCGGAAACTGTTTGGATAAGAAACTCTGGAGTTGGTAATGCTTTAATAGTAGAAAATACTGGAGATTCTGAAACACCGGGAAATGGTAATGAGGCAATACGAGGCACTTCTACTTATGATGGTGGAATTTATGGATGGTCTTTAGATCATATTGGAGTTAAAGGAGAATCAACTAATGGTAATGGAGGATATTTTTCAGCAGGACTTGTAAAAGGTTCTATAGGTATGAATTTTTATGAACATACAAATCTTCCGACTGATAGAAGTGTAGGGCAGATAATAGTAGTTCATAATACTAGTTGGTCTCCAGATTATAGAGTATGCTACTCAGAAGGAACAAACTGGAGATTAATAGATGGAAATACAATAGTGTCTTAGTTAGAATAGAGATAAAGGAGATAGTGAGATGTATACAAAGTACAATACTTATTTAAAATATAGTTGTGAGGAGGTGTAATATTTCTCAATATCGTATAGGAAAAGTTACAGTAGTAACTGGAAGTGCAGTAGTAATAGGAGAAAATACAGAATTTATTGATAATATTGAAGTGGGTTATAATTTTAATATCTTAGGAGAGAATGTTATTTATACTATTCAATCTATAGATACTGACTTACAGATAACACTAACATCAAATTATACAGGAAATTCTGATAATAATTTAAATTATATTGTTGGTAGAGATTTTACGCAAAATCTTAATCTTCCAGAAATATGGCCTGGAGATAAAGATTGGGCATATCATTTAACTACAGGTTTAAGAATAATAGATAATGCCTTAACTCAAACATTATTAACTACATCTTCTCCTATATTTAAAACTATAAAACTTACCGATCTTACCAATGGATATGTTCCTTACCATGTCAATGATGCTACTGGATTAGCAAATTCTCCAATATTTACAGATGGAATAAATATCGGCATCGGGAGTACCACTCCAAATGATAAATTGGTTGTTACTTCTACCACAAATAATTATGGATTAACCGTTGAAGGGTCAGGTGATATTGGAGCAACATTCCGAATGATGACTGGTGGAACAAACTCTGGTGCTAGAAACTGGGGATTTGTTATACCGACCATAGTCAATGGTGATTTTGCGATTAGACAATCAGACGCTAAAGGTGGTGACCCTATTACTGCTGGAACGACAAGGTTCTATATTAAAAACGACGGCAACGTGGGCATCGGGACGACTTCTTTTGGAACTTCAACAGTAAAAATATTAGCTTTAGGAGAAGGAACAGCACCTACAACAAGTCCTGCTGATATAGTTCAATTATGGTCTGCTAATGAAGGTGGTAGGGCAGGATATAATCAAATTCATATGAGGAATGAAGCTGGTCAGTCAGGAGCAATTGCATTTCAAGCACCATTACAAAACATTTTAGATAATACACAGTGGAAAATTTGGAGCAATGGGACGCTGGAGAATGTGGGGACGCAGATATCAGTAACCGGCATCACTGCCGGAGTCTGCGCTACGGCAAATACTCAGGGTCTTGCTATAGGTAAATTGGTCAAATTCGGAGCGGGCGGCTCCACGGCGAATACGACCTATGAAGTCACCGCCCTTACTGCCAACGTATCGTTTACCATCAATAACACATCTATAACGGCTGCTACGGCGGTAACATGCTACGAAGTCACCCCCGGATGCGTGGGGGCAGATGCGAAGGGGCCAGAAGGGTGGTGGAAAGAAGGTGGCAACATAAGGTTGTGGAGAGAGTGCGAAGGCCCTAATACGCAACTTGGAGCACTCTATTCTTTAAAGGCGATAACTACCGCAATAAATCAAAGGATAGCCTGGAGTTACAATAGTTACGGCGTCCGCGATTTCAGAAAGACATTTGCCGGGCGAACCGTGACTTTTGGATGCTGGGTGAAAACGTCAACGCCATCAAGTGTAACCATGCGATTTTACGATGATGTCTCAGGCTACACATCCTCAGCGCAACATACAGGAGGTGGCAGCTGGGAATGGCTGGAAGTATCTCATGCTTTTTCATCCTCCATTGCCGATATCGGATTCTATATTTATAATGCCGTTTCAGGAACTACAGTGTATCTTTCTCAGCCCATGCTCGTCTTCGGCTCCTCCATCGGACAGGGGAACTATCAGTCCGCCCCAAATGAGACCATCAACTTTGAAAGCCCCATCACCCTTTCAAGTTGGAACGGCACTACCGCCGGAGCGGACGGAGTGGTCAACGTAGAAGTCGAGTCAGCCGGGAAAATAGGAAAGGGGGTCAAAGCCTTTAATTTGAACCTCCTCGCAAAAGATAGCGCAGTTGCGGACGGCGTGGGCCTTAAGGCTCAGACTTCGAGCACAAACACCAGCGGCTTCTCCGTTCGTCCGCAGGTGAATAACCTGACCAATGCCGCCACGGGCAGGATAGGGGCAGATGCGAATGGGGACTTCTATGCAGATGTAACCGCAGGAGGTACTTTAACTTCCACAATCAATGTAATAGGTGTCACATTAAACTAAAAAGGAGGAAACAATGTTTGATTTAAAAGGAAGTAAAGAGATTTACAACAAAGGTAATATAAAACAAATAATTATAGATAAAGATTCTATTACTATTTCATTTGAAGAAGGATATGAAGATAAAGATGGTAATTTTGTTCCTGTTGGTTCAGATCATATAATTCTTACAGAAGAAGAAAAAAACAATTTACTATCTGTAATTACAATAGAAAACTCAACAGAATCTTTTGTACAAAAAATAAGAAATGTTGAACCTGTTATGGAAGAAGATATTATAACTGAGGGAGAATTATTAGAAGAAATGCAGGAACCAATAGAATAAAACTGAAATTTTTAATAAAAAATTGATAATAATACTAAGTAGTAAAATCTAAATATCCTTAAGGGGGATACATCATATGAGAACAAAAATAATAACTTTAATTAATGCAAAAGATTCTTTAATTAAACTTCTAACTCAAACTATGCCAGCAAAAACAGCATACAGCATTATACGTTTAGCAAAAACAGTAGAAAAAGAATTTTTAATATTTCAAGAAGCAAGAAATAAAACTATTCTAACATACTGTTCATTAGATGATAATAAAAATCCTATAGTAGATGATCAAAATAATATTGTATTTGATGGTATTAATAAAGAAAAATTCTATGGGGAATTAAATGAACTTCTAAATAAAGAAATAGATATTTGGTTTGATCCAATTACTATGAAAGATTTAGGAGATAAACTAGAACTAAAGCCTACAGACTTGCTTTTACTAGAACCTTTTATAAAAGATGAGGAAAATACTAATGAAGAATTTACTACTGCAAGCAAAGAATAAAATATTTTATACTCTGACTAAAACAGATGCGGATTTTATTAATCTAATTTCCAGTTGGTTGTTACTTTTATGGGGAGTATGGTTATTACTCCCCTTTAATACCTTTGAAACTAGTATATTATATGAAACTCTCCATAATATATTTAAACCTTGTTTTTTATCAGAAAATTTTTGGGGTAGTATTTTTCTTATTGTAGGATTATTTCAATTAATCTCTTTTATTTATCTTATTCTACCAGTACAAAAACTAAGTATGTATTTCTCTTTTATGGTTTGGACTATTCTAAGTTGTATCAGTATTTATCATTTAAAACAAGTACCTTCTATTTCTTTTGTTTTTCACTCTATAATGGCAATTAGTACAGGTATTATTTACTTACGAATGGGAAAATTTTTGAAAAATCAAAGGAGAATTACTTAGAATGAAATTAGAAGATGAAGATAAATTAATTTGTAACTCTCCTTATTGTAAAATAGATAAAATTGAACCATTATTAGAAGATATAAGAAATAAACAAGAAGCATTTGCCACTGGCCTAAAAGAATCTACGAAATTATTATTAGATTTAGTCTCAGATCAGAAATTAGTTCAAGAAAAATTTGAAAACATAAAAGAAAAGTTTCAAGAAAATAAAGAGATACATGAAGGATTTTTTGAAAGACTAAGACAAGTAGAAGTAAATAAAGAAGAAAAAAAAGATACAAAAGCATCTTATGCAGAAATTAAAACTTATTTATGGGATTTAGTTAAACTTGGTTCAGGTATACTATTAGCACTAAAATTAACAGGAAAAGTATAATGACAACAACATGGAAAATAATTTTAATAGGATTTGGTATATTAATATTTTTTGCTTTAATAGGTTCATTTGGATTTAAGAAATATCAAGGATATATAGATAGTATAACTATATTAAAAACTCAATCTATAACAAAAACTATTGAAGTGTCTGAACAAGTAAAAATATTAGAACTTCAAGTACAGTCTCTAAAAAATGAGAATAAAAAACTTTCCAATGATACTTTAGTATTAAAAAATAATTATAATATAATTAAAAATAATATAGTACAAAAGCAAAAAGAGATAGATAATATACCAAAAATTGATTCTGTAGAAAAAGCAAAAACTGTATTAAAGGACAATGGTTATGAAATATTTGATAAATAGTATTTTAATAATTTTATTAATATGCTGTCTAAGTACTTTTTCTTTAGCTCAAAATACTACTAGAATTTCTGATGAATCTATAATAAAACTTTCTAATGTTATAGAAGAATATTCTCAACAGAAAGATTTATTAGGATTATATAAACAAGGAAATGTAGAATTAGTAGAAACTAATAAAAAACAAGAAGAAATAATTAATAATGATACCAAAATAATGGATATACAAAAACAAGAAAAAGAGATTTTAGAAAATCATATAAAATTTCTTATAAATACTATTGAAGTACAAAATCAGATAGCAGAAAAAGCATTAAAAAATACTAAACCTAGTTTTTGGGATAAATTATCTGATATGAGTTTGGGAGCAATGGTTGGTTCTACAATTATGGGAATATTATTGAGGTAAATACTATGATAAATAAAGAAATGAAAAGAACTATAACATCTATTATACTTTTCTTATTAAGTGGAGGATTATATCTATATTTAAAACTAACAGGAAATCCTGATTTATTTATTTTTAAAATCTTATTAGGAAATACAGGATTTTTAAATGCACATATAGTTAGAAAACTAGCTTTTGGTAAAGTAGATTGGAGTAATGATGAACAAAAAATGCTTAAGATTCTTATTATTGTTATGTATGGTATTTTTATTTATATCTATGCCATTGGTGGCTAATAGTAAAGATAGATGTGTCTCCTATAAACAAGAGATAAGACGGATAAATTATTTTTATTGGGGCATGAATTTCCCTTATGAATATGCTATTGGACAAGCAAGACAAGAATCAAACTGTAGAGATTTTATAATAGCTTTTGATGGGGGAGAAGGAATTTTTCAGTTTATGCCAAATACCAGTAAATATATTAATAATATTATGCATGAGAAAAATGATGCAATGAATGTATCTAATGCAATTAAAATGAATGCCTTTTACATGAATAAACTTCATAAAAGCAATCCTAATGGAAAATTATTTATGACTTACATGATGTATAATTCAGGAACAAGTACTATTTTAAAAGATATTAAGAATAGTCACTCTTTTGAATATAGAGATATGAAAAAAGTATGTAATAGAAAAAAAATTAAATTAAAAAATGGAAATATTTTAGATTTATGTACTGTTGGTTATGATTACCCAAAAAGAGTTGAATTTTATGGATTAAAATATAGAGAAGGAAAAGAAAAACAAGAATATAAATTTTGGTAAATTCTATGTCATTATAATGACATAGAATAAGCCCACTATGATGATTACCCCCTTTCATCATTTGTGGGCTTTCTTTTTATTCTTCTATTTTATCTTTAAACCATCTTGCACCTGAAACTGCCAAATGAGTACAAGGAGGGAATGCTAATAGCATATCCCATTCTTGGTTTAATGTTTTTCTTACATCTCCTTGTATATGTGGACCTTCAATTTCAGAAGGTAGAAGGTCACAAGATACTACCTCATGACCTTTTTTTCTAAATGCTTCTCTCACTATACCTGAAAACTCACAAGCAACTAATACTCTCATTCCTATACTATCTCCCAATAAAAAGATACTTTTTCTTGAAAATCATCAAATACAAACTGTTCTATCATATCTTCTATATCTTCCTTTGTCATATCCTCTTCAAATTCAGACTCATCTATCTTTAAATAATGAGGTCTTAATTTTCCTATATAACCATCTTTCACTTTCTATCTAATTTTCATGAACAAACACCTTTATAGAGTAACATCAATATTAACCCAAGTATTATTAGGTTTAATATTTATTGTGGCACCACCTATTTTGGAAGGAGGAAATCCCATAGTTTCTTCCCAAGTAGAAGTGGAAGTATTTGTTAATGATTTCTTAAATGTCCCACATATAACCAATATTGTTGGACGAGCAATTAATTTAGTACCAGAAATTCCTAATCTTGGTATTTCATCAAATTGTAGTCTATGAACATGACCATATAGATGAATATCTCCTATATAAAAACTAGCATCCCTAGCAAACTTAGATAAATCTCCCCCTGAAGTTCTCCCTCCACCACCAAATCCATGATGTTGATGGATAATAACTGTTCTTCCTCTTCCACCATTTTCACTCATTATGAGTTTTATAAAACAAGAATATCCAGTATAAGGAACTCCCATTTTTTCTGCTAATCTTTTGGCAGGATTAGTACCACACTTTTTTACTATAGTATCTTCATGATTGCCCAAAGAAATATTAATAAATTGCTTTTTATATGGTTCTAGAATTTTATACAACTCATCAATCTGTTCATCTACAATTTCTTCTGAAGAGATTGCATCAATACTTTTTCTATATCTTTTATCTGTTACTACAATAGAATCTAGAAAATCACCTACTCCAACAAAATAAGTATGTTTGTCTGAATCTGCAAGAAAATATTCTAATGCTTTTACATCACATAAAGCATGACCATAATGAATGTCAGCGATAGTTTTTATTTTAATAGTTTCTCCATAATGGTATGGAATTTTTTTCTCAATTACAAGCATTATTTTAATCTCTCCTTTTATCTTTTTATTTTAAAGGTCTTATCATTAAGAATTTTCTGCATACAAAAATCTACTGTATCATCATCCCCTATATACAATGAACAAGTAAGAAGATAGAAAATCAAATTCTTAGTTAGTAAGTGAGGATTTATAGGTGTTTCATTTAAATCTAATTTCCCAGAAAGTAAAACTGATAAATCAAGATAAGCCTTTTTATAATCCTTAACTTTAAAATAAACTTCTCCCATAGAGAATCTATATAACTGACTTTTATTGAAAATAATTCTTATTTCTTCCATCATTTCAATTATTTCTTTTTCTTTTCCTAGATTACTAAGAAGATTCATTTTCAATAAAAATACTGGAAGTACATCATTATTAGATACTCCATGTTTATTTTTTTTAAATAATTCTATAGCTTTATCAGTACATTTTGTAGCTAATCCAAGTTTGTTTAGAAAAATAGTTGTTCTAGCCAGGTTAAGATTTATTAAAAAATCTTCAGGTTTTTCTTTTAATTCTTGTATCAAGATTTTAAAGTTTCTTAAAAGTTTATTTTTTACTCCTTCTTCTGATTCATATCCTTCATGTATTACAGGAATATCACAAAAAGAAAATTTTATATCCAACTCTTCTAATGAAAAAGATACTTGTTCATGTATCCTACCTCTAAATTCTACTCCAGAAATATTAGGAAATACTCTAAGTTGCATTGATTGTGTAGTACTTTCATAATGAGTATTTATTAATTTTAAGTAAACTCCTTTATTTGGATTTTTTGAGATATGATCTTTTAATACAATAATATCTTGTTTATTCATTACATCATCAGCATCAAGCCATATAATATAATCTTTTGTAGCATTTTTTATAGATATATTTCTAGTTTTACTAAAATCATCTTCCCATATAGATTTAATTAATTTAATTTTAATACTATCTTTACTTAAGAATTCTTCTATTATAGAAATAGTACCATCAGTGGAACCTGTATCTACTATTACAATTTCATCTACTACAGGAAAAATAATATCCAATAGTTTTTTAATATGATTTTCTTCATTTTTTACTATCATACAAACAGACAATGTAGGTAAATTATCAATTTTTATTTCTTTTGTAATTTCACTCAATTATAGACTCTCCTTTAAAGTTATCTAAATATTCTTTGATTAATTTTACTTTATTATACTTTATGGGCAATGAAAAGTGAATTTCTGAATATCTTTTCTTTTGTAAATCTTCTTCTTCAACTATTCTTGTTATGAATGTACTATCAAATATATCACTTATACATTTAATCTTTATCTCTTCATGTTCTAAAAGCAACTCTTCAATTAAGATTTCTTCAGAAAATAATTTTTTTTCAACATCTATAAAACTATTAAGATAGTTTATATAAAATAAATCATAAGGATTTATTATTTTTTTAATAAGATTTCCTTTGGTAGATAGATACTGTGTTAATATAGATGTTAAACCTTTAATTGAAAAACAATTTACAGTAAGATTTTCTGTATCAAAAGAAGTTGTATTTATACAACTTAAAGGTACTATAGTAGATTTTCCTATAATACAATCTTCTTCAAGATATTTACTGCACATATAATATTTTGCTAAAATAATTTGATTATTTATTGGAATATTTTCTACTTCAGGAAAAAGTCCTATTTCATCTATCATCCCTTCAAATTCATCCATGTAAAATTTTATAGAGTTTATTGAATATAATAAAGTTGGTTGTTCATTATTTAATATAATTGCTAAAGAAATAGTATACTCAGGATAAATTGTTCTCCAACCTTTTACAACTAACTTCATAATATCATAATACATTTTTAGATCAGTTGCCAAAACTATTCTTTTCTTTTCCATCAGTCTCCTTCTATTTCAGAGGTATATCAATTTCTTTACAATGATCTAGTATAACTAAATTAGCTGAAGCACAAGGAATTCCTTTTACACTGTCTATAATATACCAAGAATTATTTTTATCATTAATATCTGTAACTAGATTATAATAAGGTACTTCATCATCCTCTTCTATTTCTACAAAATTCTTGGATATACCTAAATAAGTGATAGTCCGTGACTCATAATCACGTTTAATATCTGTTATAATAATACCTATGGAGAATATATTTTCTATTATTTTTAAATATTCATCATTAGAAAATACATCATACAAAATAAATTTTCCTTGTCTAGTATGTAAAGACATACTTATTTACCTTTTTTTGAGTATTTTGAATTTTTTGTATCTCCTGATTCATGAATTGCTTCTTTTTCTCTAAGACGTTTTTTAACAAAATCTCTAAGACCTTTTTCTAGTTCATCTACTGTTATATAGTTTATATCAAATACATCTGCCACAAGATGAAGTAGATTAAGCATTCTTATTGCCGTATCTTTTACTGCTCTAACATCTGAATTCTTACAATTTTCACAGAAAGAATGAGAAGGAAGTACTTTTACATCTGGTGGAACTTCCGTATATTTTTCAGTTAATTTTATTCTTTTACCCATTAGTCTCCTATTTGCCAAGTATTTGTAGTTAAATAAAAGTCCAACATTTCTTTATCTGAAAAGTAATTAATCAATTGTACTAGTTTATCAGAAAAATAAGGAGTATCTTTCTTAAAACCAATATAAGAATATTTATTTTGCCTTTCTGATACTAATTCTATTAAATAAAGACTTTTTATCGTTTCTCCTTTTTTTGCTTTATTCCAAGCCTCTAAAATTGTGAATCTACCTAATTTAACTGAATCTCCATAATAAGGTTCAAGATTAATCATTTTATTACTCCTGTACTTTAAACTATTATATCTTCTTCAAGTTTTCTATTTCTCTCTTATTTCTTCTTGGCTTCCCTAATAAAAGCTACTTTTCTATAGTTCTCTACTGCTTCTTCTCTATTTCTGAATGTGCCATTTTCCTTTCTAGTTTTAATACTCTTTTCAATAGTTTCTTTACTTATAATTTGTCCTTTATGAGCCTCTGATATATTTTTTCTTTGTTCCTCTGTTCTTATCTTTCCTTTATTTGCTATACTTATTTTATTTTTTACTTCCTCAGAACGTGGTTTACCTTTAATACCATTATTTTCACTCATCTTCTTTTTAGTTTCTTCTGTATGTTTTTTTCCTCGCATACCTACAAGCGGAGGGCCTGCCTTTTAATGCTTCACTAATTTTTTCCTTCGTTTCCTCTGTATGTTTTTTGCCTATATTTGCTATTCTTAATTTTTCTCTTACTTCTTCGGATACTACTTTTCCTTTATTTCCTTCACTCATTTTCTTTTTACGTTCTTCTGAAAAAATAGTTCCACTTAAACCTTCCCCACTATCTGTTAGATTACAAAGAGTTCCCTCATTTAAATTACGTCTGCCAAACTTCTTAATAAGTCTTATTTCAGTTTCAAATGCTTCATCTTCTGATAACCCATCATCATAGATTACTACTTTGGGTTCTACTCCATCTTTTCTAATTTTATTGAGAGTTCTGATAAAGAAATTGTGAGTCTTTGATTGCAAATGTTTCCATGCTCTATTTCCCTTTCCTTTTCCAACATAAATAGGAACTAATTTCTCATCTCTTGGGTCAAAATAGATATAAACATAAAATATGTTTCCTAAATCTTTTCCAGTTTTACTCATAGAAATCACCTCAAATAGTTATAGATTTTATTACTCTATAACTATTATCAATAATTTCTTTAATAATTTAAACTACTATGCCTAAAGGATATTCCTGGACATTATGATGTTCTCCCCATTTTGCAGCAAAAGATCGAACCCATATGATTTTATATAATCATATATTTCTTGAGAATTATAAGTATACTCAATACATATTAACTGAACACCTGAATCAAATAAATTAATTTGTTTAAGTATTTCATAATCCATACCTTCTGTATCAATAGATATAAAATCAAATTTATTACCATATAGTCTGGTAAAAGTTTTCCAATCTATCATAGGTACTTTGATTTTTACATAATCATTTGTATTATTTTTCCATCTCTCATAATGAAGATTATTACCTGTAGCACAAGCACCAGCACTATCCCAAAAATCTAATTCTCCATTATTAGGGCCTATAGCAGCATTTATGACTTCTACATTCTCATTTCCTATATAAAACTTTTCTATTACTTCATAACACTGTTTACTGGGTTCTACTAATATGGCACCCCATCCCATTTCAATCAGATTTCTAGAATTAGAAAATATTTCAGGATTATATGCTCCAATCTCTACCAATCTACCTTTAAATTCTACAGGAAAGAAATCTAAAATAAATTTTGCTTCATCATTCTGTGAATAATATTTTGTCAAATTTAATTACCTTCCTTTTTAATTAAAATTTCTTGATTATTTTTCCAATCATTATTTCTAAATAAATTAATATTTGTTAATCCTTTTTTACCATCCAATAATTTTATTATTTTATAAAGAGGTGTGGTATAAGATACTGGAAAATCCTTAGAATCAATAACTTGTCTAAAAAACTGTAAATCTTCCTCATAATCTAAAGTAAATCTCATATCTGTTCTAAGATAAATAGGTAGACATGGAAGAACAAAACAATTCAATTTAGCTTTAGTTATTAAAGGTTCAATCATTTCAGTTTTATCTGATGTAGATACTTCTTTCATTTTTTCTAGAGCATCTAATGTAAAAGCATAAGTAAATCCACCAATTACCATATCTTTTGGTGCAAAGATGCAATCTACTTTAGTAAGTTTTAGTAAATCCAAAGCATACTTAAAAAATTCTATACCACAAAACAAATCATCCCCATCATACATGACCATATTTTGTATATTATAAGTTTTAGCTGTACCAATCCATCGTTCTAGTTTATTCTCAAGACTACCTCTATAAACTTTTATATTCTTACTATATAAGTTACTATTAAGTGTATTCACATTATATATTAATTTATCATCTTCTTTATTAATGGATGTTGATAAATAAACAGGAATAGTTTCTAGAAAACAACTTCTTAATAAATTCCATGTTATAACACTATAATGAGAACGAAAATCATCTCTACTCAATTTTTGTAGTACTTTATTTGGTAGTCTTGAAGATGTTGTTCTTGCTGTTACTATTATTCCATCAGTTTCCATTAAGTTTTTTTCTTACCTCCATTTCATTTGGAGTGATGATTTTTCTACCATCACCTAATGCTAAATAAGCCTCATCTATACGTTTTCGTAGCATCCACATACCATGTGGTTCTAGACTTGCTTTTTGATCTGTACCCCAAAGATTGTGATTGATAGTGATATGTTTCTCTATTATTTTAGCCCCTAAAGCAACTGCCGCAATACAAGGTTCAAGACTATCATCATGAGAACTATATCCAACTTCACATCCATATCTATCCTGTAAAGTTCTAATCATATTTAAATTAATATCTTTAATAGGAGTTGGATATGTAGAGTTTGTGTGCATAAGTACATAAGATTCTTTTGGCAAAATATCTTCTATTACCTCAACTGCTCTATCTATTTCATATAAAGTAGACATGCCTGTTGAGAGCATAATAAAATTTCCATCAAGACATGCTTTCTGTATTAACTCTAGATCGGTTATTTTAGCTGATGGTATTTTAATAAAAGGAGTATCAAATCCAGATATAAAATCTAAACTAGGCACATCCCATACTGATGCTGTCCAAGGTATAGGTTTCATTGTACAATAATTATCAATAATATAATATAAATACAAACTGAACTCTAATCTTTTTTTGTACTCAAGATATGGCATAATACCCCAAGGAGTGTCTTTTAATATACCTTTTTGTTCTTCAGGAATACATAAATCTGGGGTTCTTTTTTGAAATTTAACACAATCCCATCCACAAACAAAAACAGAATCAATTAATTTCTTAACTATTTGTATATCACCATTATGATTAATGCCTATTTCTCCTATAAGTATAATACCATCTTTTTTTAGTAGAGACATTTTAGTACTCCCTTAATAATTTCATATCACATTCCGTGAGACATTTATAATTATTGTTTATTATAGAATCTAAATGAAGTTTTCTAAATTCTTCATATTTTTTTCCATTCCATATACTATAAAGAGAATCTTTATTAGTGTCTCCTAAAATGATTTCATTAGAATGATCCTCCATGCACATTACTGCTTCACCATTACTCTTTATTGTCATACTCATCCAAGGATGTTTACAAGGTTCAGACCAATGAACTGATTTAGTTCCATGATAATTTCCATGTAACCATTGTTGATCTTCTGATTTTAAATAAATATATAATTCATCATAATCTTTAAAAGCATTTTTTATTTCTAAAAAATTTCTTTCTGTATCTTCACTATTTAAATTAAGCATTGTGATTATAATTTTTGTTGGTAAATTTTCTTTTTGTATTACATATAGAAGTTCTATAATATCTAAATAACTTTTAGTAAAATTAGATAGTCCTCTTATAGATTTATGTTTTTCATCATTTACACTCTCAATGGAAAATTTTATATAACTTAATCCATTTCTGCAAATATTAATTAATTTTTTCATATTAATATTTATAGGATTACAACTAAAATAAGAAAGAAGATTTCTTTCTGTCATATATTTAATTCTTTCTTCCATATAAGGATCAAGTAAAGGATCACCATATCCATGAAGTTGAATTACTTGTGGTATGATATAAAGAAAGAAGTTATTTTCACTCATTTCATCTTCTTTTATTTCTGGATAATACTCTTTACAAAAATATTTCCAAAGACTCCATTCTTTCCATGTCCAAGGGACTATTTGGTCTATTATAGATTTAAATAAATCTAAAGACATGGTTTCTACAGTACGTTTCATCATAGTAGTACGTGGACAACAAATACATGAATGATTACAAGAATTATTACACTCAATATTGTAAACTGTAGGAGTTTTACTCCTAAAAGATTCCATGAATTCAAATTTTTCTTCTATAGTAGAATCTTTTGCACAACCAACTAAGTCTAATAAAGTTTTTGTTTTAGAAAATTTTTCATAAAAAGTTATATCAAGCATAAATTAAAATTTCCTCATAGTTTTTTCCAATGCAATACAATTTCTTTCAATTTCTTCTGCTGTTGTATAGTTTGTAGGAAACTGCATAATCTTTTTTTGTGTATCTTCTGCTATAGGACAATCAGGATTTTTAAACAATGTTCCAAAATAATCTGTGAATACAGGTTCTTTCCAAGGAACTGACCATGCTCCATAAAAACCATCACCACCATTAGAGATAAATTCTTTTCTAAATTCTTGCCAAGATACACCTAATGTTTTTTCACCTTCATATTTGACTGCCATAGTAAAGAAAGTATTTTCAGGAGAGTAAAATTGAGGCATCAAAGTACCCCAATATAAATATTTAACTATAGAGTTTATTAAACAATTTGCTGAAGATTTTCTCCAATATAATATTTCTTCAATTTCTTCTAGTTGAGCTAATGCAATAGCTGCTTGAAATTCAGATAAACGATAATTAAATCCAAGTGTGTCATGTCTTTTATAATTAGGGTCTTGAAATATATCTAAATTTAATTTAGTCCTACCTTCTGATGCAGTACAGTTTTTAAATCCATGATTTCCTATTTTTCTAAGTTGAATTGCTTTACTTTCATCATTAGTAGTTAACAGTCCACCTTCTCCACAAGAAATTAATTTTGTACTTTCAAAAGAATAAGATGCTATGTCTGATTCATTTTCTTTTAATGATTGAGCATTATCTTCTATAACTACTAAATCATATTTTTTTGCTATTTCATTTATGGCTTTTAAATCACATGGGAGGCCATATAAAGACACGGCAATTATGGCCCGTGTCTTATCCGTAATTTTTTCTTCTATGCTGTGTGGAGCAATATTGAAGGTCTGAGGGTCTATATCAGCATATACTGGAGTCAATCCTGCAAGTATAGTTGCTGTGGTATCCATTATAACAGTTAATGCAGGAGATATTACCTCACTTCCTTTAGGAAACTTATAAGACTCTAATGCAGCATGAAGAGTAGATGTCCCACTATTAAATGTTATAGCATAGTTACTATTAAATTTTTTACAAAATAACTGTTCTAAACGCCAATTAAATGATCCTTCTGTTGAAGAATATTTCTTTCCTTCTAATATCTGATTTAGATACTCTTTTGCTTTAATTTTCCAAATCATACTAATTCCTTAATAGTAGGTGTAAGTTTTCCAATTCTTCTATCTTTATTACTAGTATAGATTAAATTATCTTCATTAAAATTTGTTTGTTCACAATTTTTACAAAGCAATCCTTCAAAATCATTATTTTTATGTTTTTCTTGTATAAATTTTAATTCTTTTGAATTAATTATTTCTTCTAAAGTTTGATTATTTATATCACCAATAAGAGGATTTACTTTATTAATATCCCAACAACATACAGAAACTTTTCCATCTATATGTATATAGAGTGTGTTAAAAGGTCTTCCACATGAAATCTGGTTTCCATAATCAATTGTTCTATAATTCTTTAATCCCGCCCAATTATGAGGGGATGCCACAATCACTTCATCAAGAATAGGTTCCCATAAATCAATCCATTGTTGTGTTTGATGTTTATTTTCTTCTACTTCCACAAATAATCCTATAAGATGTGGAATTTTCTTTTTTAGAAGTTTTCTTATTTCTATTTCAGAAAATAATTTAGAAAAATTCTGAATTGTACTATCATAAGTAAGTTTTCCTCTATGTACTTTTTCATATGTTGTTTTATCTGTTCCATATAGTGAGATTTTTAGAATATCTATATAATTGCAAATATTCTCTATATCCCATTCTTTTATCCTCCCAAGTGTAGAACTCATATAAATCTTAGTAGTAGGTAGTAGATTCTTTATAAAATCACAATGTTCAAAAAAATGTTTGTCTAATAATGGTTCCCCATAACCACATAAATCTATAGTATCTATTTCATAATTACTGGCATCTTCTATAATCTTTGCAAATAACTCAGGTTTTATATAACCTTTTGGTTGAATAAAAGAATCTCTAGGACAAATAATACAATTAGCAAGACAGGTATTATTAGTCTCAATATTTAAAAGATAAGGAAATTTTTCTTTCATTAAAATCCTAGTAGATTTTTTATATTATCTCTTACTTCTGTAGCTTTTTCTTTGTGTATGGATAGAATCTCTACCTTTGTAGTAAGTGTCTTAATATCAGATTTATGTTTATCTATAGATGTATCAATTTCTTTCATTCCTAATTCTAGATCATTTATGGTCTTATTAAAAACATCATATGCTGCTTCAATCCTATTTGCTCCAGTTTTTCCAAACATAAGTAATCTCCTTTTTATTTATTTGTGGTAAAGTAATGACCTTCTAATTGAAAATTTACAAAAGGATTAATGCTGACAATATTTAATCCTTTATTTCTAAAATGTTGTGCTACAGTTTCAGTTTGGTCTTTTGTCCATGATAATGTTCCCGTGTGACTAGTTGGACATTCATAAGTACCATATTCAGCAAAATAATCCTTATTATCAATAAATCCTGTATCATTACCACATAGAATTATATTCTTGGCTCCCATATAAGCAGCAAAATGAATTGCTATAGCACATATGCCAATACCCATAACAAGTTTATCTTCATCCTTTTCTAATACTGAGAAATCCATTTCTCCATGTGAAGCTACATGTTCAAAATAATAATAATCCATAGTTTCTTCAGGCCATTCATTTTTAGGCCATTCTATAGCACCGCCATAGTAATCAGATACTATTAATTTAGATTTTGGTGATACAGTTTTTATATGATCAAAAATATCAAATCCTTGATATACTCTACCATCTTTTCTTAAATAAAAATTACAATTTTTGTACTTACGAAAACTTTCATTTACTCCTATTGTGATCTTATTGTCAAAAAAGGAAGGATCAATATAATCCATTGAAGCTCCACCAGCTATAATATATATCTCACTATCAGGTAAATAATTTTTAAAAACTTCTTTTATATTTATTCTCATTAATATTCCTTATTTCTGTTTATATAATATAAAATATTTTCCATTGGAACCTGTATACCACACTTTAAAAATGTTGCTTTTGGAAACTCTCCTGAAGCAAAATTATCAAAATAGCACCATGCCCCATAATTTAGTGGTAGAATATTATGTTTAATTCTAGCAATATAGGAAGCAATGCTCTGGTCATGTCTATGTGCTTTAAAATCCTCTCTTATACAAACCTCTCCTTTAAGGCAAGAAGGGTATTGACAGTATTTCATATATTCTTCAAAAAAATCATTTGCCTTTTTTGTTCTAAAATTAAACAACATTATAGCAGCATCAATTTCAAAAAAAGTTCTAGCTGCTTCTACTGAACAACCCATTATTTCTAGACAATTATCTGCTGTCCATGTTGACTCAAGACACCCAGGATTATCAAATAAAATAACACCTAATTCCTCAAGAAGAGTAAGATAATGATTTAAGTTTCTTGTTACTATCACAGAACTATCAAGCCATATAACTTTATCATATCCTTGTTCTTTAGCATATTGAATAATGTAAGATTTAAATTGATATGGTGCTTCTTTATGGGATAAAGCATTACCATATTTTTTATTAAAAGGTTCACTGGCTATTCGTATAATTTTACCACCTTTAGTAAAATCATACTCTTTAACAGTATCTTCTTCCTTCAATGAAGGACTAAAAATAATCATATCACCTTCATATCCTACATTATCTAAAGTTTGTGTAAGCCTTAATGTACCTAATTTATAGTCTTCGCGTCCTCCATCAGTGTAATAATTAACTATACATATTTTCTTTGTCATATAGTTTCCTTATAATGTTCTATTTTATATAAATTTTTAAATACTTTATTTTTCTTTACATAATATCTAACTAAATCATAACTAAAATTATTTTCTAGGCAAAATGTTTTTAAACAATTAATTATTGTTATTTCTTCTGTGGTAATATTTTTTATACTATAATTTTTAGCATTATTATTTCCGCTTCCACAATATTGTGGTAATATTTTGCCTTTATTCCAAATAGGTCTATTTTTACTAGCTTTCCCTATTTTCTTTTTTGTCTCTTCAGTATGTTTCTTATTAATAAATCCATTTTTGGAAGGGTCAAGTAAATATAATAATTTATGTGATAATGATTGTTTCTTTCTCCATTCCTCTGTTATTATAAAACCAGTCACACCATCACCACCATCAGTCATATTTACTAAACTTCCAGTATTTTTATCTGCTCTACCAAAGAATTTTATTAAAAATTTTTCTTGTTCAAATACCTCTATTTCTGTTAAATTTTTCCTGTATAAAATTATTTTTGGCAACAATCCTTGTTGTTTTATTTTATTAATTTTGTTAAACATATGTTTATTTTCTCTAGGATGTGAATAATGTAAATGATCCCAAGCTCTATTATTTTTTCCTTTACCTACATAAAAAGGAATATGTGTTATAGGGTCATAATAAATATAAATATAGAAGATATTATTTATAATAGTTTCCGTCATAATCTCTTATTTTTATATTTGAATTGTTTACTATATATTTTGAAATAGGATCATAAAAAGATAAAGTAGTAACCACTATTTCTGAAATACCAGCATTAATACATTTTGCTAGACAATCTTTACATGGGATACATACTGTTAAATACATTATTGTATCTTTTGTACTTATACCATTTTTTGCTGCTGTAAGTAGACAATTTACTTCCGCATGTACAGCCACACAGATATCCAGACCTTCACCACTTTTATACCCCAATGCTTGTCGTGGACAAAGATTGTGAGGATAAAGATTTACTTTAGACACACTATTATCATAATAAACTATTAGTTTATTTCTTACATAATAATCATTTCTATATCTTGTATCACAAGTAGGAATATTTTTCGCAGGACCATTATACCCTGTACTAATAATACTTTTATCTCTAACTAAAATTGTTCCTATTTGTCTTGAATGACATTTACTATTTTTCGCTACTGCAAGACATATTTCATAAAAATATTTATCCCAATTCATTTATGCTCCTCTAAGGATTGGGTAGCCGACTTAGACCACTCAAATTGATAAAAATATAAAATATCATCTATAAAAATTTCTTCTTGTAGAAGTTTAGAATTACTTAGTCTCATAGCAAAATCTGTATCCTCTCCTTTATTAATAAAAGGAAAAGGAAACTGAATAAAATAGTCTCTCTTAATACAATTTAAATGATTTGGTGGTCTATAAAATATACCATCTTTTTCAAAATAAGAATCATAATTAATAGAATGTATAAAAATTTTATTATTTAATTCTTTTGCGTCTTCAGATAAAATCTTACCTTTAAATCCAACACAATCTATGTTAGGTTCTTTAATTGCCTTATAAATTGATTTTACATAGTTTTCTGATATGAGATCATCATCATCAACAAAAGATAAGTATTTTGCTGTAGAATTCTTTACTAAGATATTTCTTTTCATACCCACAGGATATTGGCGATTATCAGAAAAAAACAGTATTCCTACATCATTATTTTTAGAATAGGTTTCTATTTGTTTTTCTATAATCTCTTTTAATTTTAAAAATTGATCTTCTCTTTCTTTTATGGTTGCTATAAGTATTTGCCACAACATTAGTATTCTCCATATTATATTAATTTACCTTACTTCTAATTGCTTACTATCATCTATTACAACATCTAGACCAAATATAGACTGTATTCTACATGAATTAGGACTTACTTTCGCATAAAGTATAAAGTATAGACATTTTTTTAGTTTTATCTCATCTTCTCTTGTCATTACCAGTATACAAGGATTTTTATAATATATTTTTATATACCCATCTATTTTATTTAATATAATTTCTATTATATCCATATCTTACTGGTCAGATAATCCAAAATTTAATTTTTGTCTTCTTTCAAATAATTCTTGATCTTCTGCATAAAATACATTATTAGACTCATATAATTCATCATATCCTGTACCTATCCAAATAGGATGCATGTGTTTAAAGAGTATATAATTACCTATATATTCTTTTTTAAGGATTTGTGATACTGTCTGAAACTCATTATCACACCAAAATGATTTATATCCTGGATAGTAAATATAACCAAATCTATCATAATATTTTTTTCCTAAAATACACAATGTATTTAAAGGAGTAAAACCATCAGGGAAATAAAGAACTCCATCAGTATCAGGAAAATTCTCCATCATTGCTTTCCTTATAATTTCATCATAATCTGGTGTATATGGATACATATCATCAGACATAAGAAGTAAGATATCCCAATCATAATAAATTTTATCCAAATCTCTATTTACAGCATTTATTTTATTTTCTGATTTACCATAAATAACTTCTATAGAAAATCCTTGTTCTCTATAAAATTCTATTTCATCCATGAATTTTTTTGAATATGTTTCTTTATCATCCGCATCAGCAGTTATTAAAAAATGTGTATTTTCTATATCCTTTGTATTGTATACTAACTGATCAAATACTTCAAAGAATTTTGAAAACCTTTGTCTAGTTGGAAACTTTACTAATAGTTTTAGTTTTTTTTCCATAATCGTCCTCCACCCCTAGTTTCTGCTAAATTATACAAACTACCTGTACCATCATGAACTTTACCATATTTAAGAATTAATTCTTTTTTGATATTTACTGCTTCCTGTTCTGATAAATCTTTTTTATAAAATTCTATTTTAGGTTTTACTCCTAATTTCTTTAGAGAAATCAAATGATCATTAAATTTATTCTTTTCTTTTGATGATAGATGAATTAAATATCTATTACCACAACCTTTTCCTATATAAATAGGAATATTTGTGACAGGATCATAATAGATATAAATATAGAAGATATTTTTATTGTCATTTAAATATAAATCTTCTTCTGTTCTTCCAAAATCAATTTTTCCACATTTTCTGCATTTTATAAAGTGTATACAATATATTAAATCCTCATCTACAAATAAATTGTCCTCAGATGCTCCACATTTTTTACATTCCATATTATTCCTAAGTAATAGTGATTAAACTTCCTTCATCTTTATCTTTTACTACAGTGATAACTCCTGTAAAAAGTCCTTCTTTTTCTAACTTTCTTTGATCTATTAAAAATATCATTCTATTTTCTTCCTTGGCTCTTTCTTTAAGAATATATAATATATCTTCCACCCCTTCTTCACTAAGCCATGCTGATGGTTCATCCATTAATTCTATATTAGAAGAAGTACCACGTCTATTATTAATAAAATCTATTAAACCAAATGTTCCAGCTAATCTTAATCTTTGTCCTTCACCACCACTCCATACTTCAAAAGGTACGAGTTTGTCATTATAAGGTGATTTTACTTTTATGACAAATTTATTTTTAATAGTACCTTTTTTTGTCATGGCATCAGTACTTATAATAACTTCCCAATCTTCCATTCCCATTTTTTGTAAATTATTATTTATATTTATTTCTAATTCTTTTGTTGCTTCTTCTACTACTAACAATCTTATTTCTCTATAACCTTTTATCCAAAACTTATAATTCTCAAATTTATTCTTAAGATTACTAAGTTCTTCTGAAAAATAAAGAAACCTTCTATTTAATACTTTTATGCTGGTCTTATTTTTTTCTTCCATATTAAGAAATGGATTTTTCTTGTTTTTCAGTAAATTTAATTCATTTAATGCAGATGTAATTTCTTCTTCTAAAGAAGATATACTAGAAGGATACTCTTTTAAAGATTTTAATATATTGTTTAATTTTTCTTCTAATTTTTCTTGTTCATTTTTTAATAGAAAATAATTATCTGTTTTCTCCACTAAACATTTTTCTACAACATTATATAATTCCTCTATTATGGAGATTTCTTTCTTTTTCTCTACTATTTCTTTTTCTAAAAGTTCTTTTTCCTCTTCTAAATGTTCTTCAGTTATTAACTGATTACAACGAGAACATTTAGATTCACCACTTAAGTTCTTTAATTTATTTAACTCTTTTTCTAATAAAGTTTGTTCCCAAGAAATTTTTTTACATTTATCTCCTTGTAGTTCTACTCTATCTTTTAATTCAATTATCTCGTCTTCATACTTAGAAAGTATTTTATATGTATCTAATGAATCTTCTAAAATTTCTCTTTCTTCTTTTAAGACAAGAATATCTTCTTTTAACTCTTTTACCTGTAATCCTTTCTTATTTATTTCATTATTTAATATATCTATACTATTTTGATTGCTTATGCTCCATTCTTCTATTTGAGAAGATAAATCTTGTTTATTTAATTGTTCTATTTTTCCTTCAATAAATTTTATATCTAAAGACTTAGATGCTATGAGTGTTTCTAAAGACTCACTTTTAAATTTTGCATATTCAGCATAGTCTTCCCATTTTTGTACTTCATCTCCAATTATATCAGAAAATATTTTTAATTTTTCTGAAGGGTCTAAATCAAAAAATTTAGTAGAAAATTGTGGTACAACCACAGAATATAAAAAAGATTTAAAATTATATCCTATATATTTTTCTAGTTCTTCTTGAGAAATTATATTTCCATTTAAAGTTAAAGAATTAGGGTTCCATGTTCTTTTTACAACATCATTTTCATTAAGAGTTACTATAACAGAAGTTTCTCCTTTAAACTTCCATGAAGAAATATTTTCTGCCATCAAATTATTTGGAGTCTTATTAAAGAAACAAAAAACTATACTGTCTATTATTGTTGATTTGCCTGAACCGTTGGCTCCCAATCGCGGTTTTTCTAAGTTCTTTCCTGTCACATAATAGAATCCAGCAGATTTAAAACTGTCGAAAGAAATATAACCATGTTTAAATGATTTAAAATTATTTATTTCTAAGGAAGAAATCTTCATTAATTCACTATTATACTCCCATTTGTATACTCTCTTATTATATCCTTACCAACTGCCAAAGAAAAAGTATCTATCTTATTTCTTTTTCCATACTCTTCTATTATATCATTTTTAGTATTTTCTTTTTTTTGAATAGTAGTTTTTATTATTTTTTCTTTTTCTTTAGAAAGAGACTTCATTTCAGAATTAATTAAAAGAATTTTTTTCTTATTACAATATTCTAATACTTCTTTTTTTATCTTCCCATAAAGATGATATTCAGAAGGATATAAATTTACTCGTAGTTTTATCTGATCATCTTTAACATATTTATCTAAATATGTTTTTATTTTACCTTTTTCTAGAATATCTGAAAATATTTCTACATATTCTTTTTTTATATTCGGTAATTCTATAAATTTTTCCTCATCACCTTCTAATATAAGATATCTACCTATAAAAGTATCATTAAAATAAATAGGATATGGAGAACCTATATAAGTAACATTATTAATAATTTGTGGAGTATGTATATCTCCAGAATAAACTTTTCCTTTAAAAGTACTAAAATAATCTGAAGGTAATCCTCCTTTAAGAGCAAAATCATTACTTGCTTTAGCTCCTGTTATTGTTTGATGCATAAAAATTCTATCATACTTATTAAAATCTATATCTTTCCAATCCTCTATAGGTGTTTTAGTATGAGGAAGAAATAATTCTTTTTCATGAATATATTTATCATTATTTTTAGGTATATCACATATATAACAAACATTTGGAATATATTGTAAAAATTTAAAATAAGGTTTATCAGAGTCTATATAATCATGATTCCCTTTCAATATTACTACTTTATGTGATAAAGTAGTAAGTAAAGAAATAAATTCTACAACATAATTCACTAATTTAGATGAATGATTATCTTTCTTTTCAGTTAAATCTCCTAATATTATTATTCTATTTACAGAATTTTCTAAATAAAAAGTAGTAAGATATTTATCACACAAACTTTTTTTATAATAATCTAAAAAATCATCTGTAAAATGAAGATCAGTTAATACTAAATCAACCATTTATTCCTCTATATTAAGTTTTTTTATTGATTCAGGTAGTAAATATACTTTACCACACTCTATACATATTTTTGCCTTTAATACTTGATAACCTTTTCCAGTAGCTATTGTTGTATTCAAGAAAGTTCTACATTCACAGTTCATTAGTTTACTCCTGTTGATCCAAAACCATTTTCTCCACGATCTGTTATATCAAGCTCTTCCTGAATTCCTATCTCTTTATATGACACAAGATTTATAGGCATAGTAAGCAACTGTGCTATTCTATCCCCTCTTTCTACTTTGAAATCAGCATTTGAATGATTGTACAGATGCACTTTTATCTCTCCTCTATACGACTCGTCTATACAACCTGCTCCCACCTCTATTCTGTTTCTAACAGAAAGACCACTTCTAGACCACAAAAGCCCGACATGATCTTTGGGGATTTCTACTATCAATCCTGTAGAGATTAAAGCACTTGATCGTGTTGGTATCACAACTGTTTCATTACTAGAAACATCCTGACCAGCATCATCTGCATGTTTTCTAAACAACTTAGCCTTGTCTGACAAATACTTAACTCTTCCACGTTGCATAAATCTTCCAGATTCATCTCTATCTAATCCCATCTTTTTATTGTGTAGTGTAACATGTTCTGACAGATTAAGACACATTAAGTTTTCCAATCTGTTGTCTAACTTATTCTCGTTCATATGATGAACGAGAATATCAGGACTTAAGAACAATTCTCCGTTTACATCAACCAGATTATCACTATCTGGTTCATTAGTCTTTAGATAGTTCTCCATAACCAATCTATGAAAGAATACAAAATTGCCTTTCGTTCTAAATGGATGTGTCATGTTTCTAGTTAAAATATATCCATATACAGACATAACAATGTCCGATTTAAAAGAATCGTTTAACTCTCCCTTCAGGCCAAACTGATGATTGTTTTCTCCTAAGAAAGTTATTTCTCTGAACTTGTTAGAACACAGCTTAGAGCAACATATATTTTCCTTGTTCTTTAGTTTTTTCAATCTTAAAGGTTTAACGTGAAATCTTTTCCCACACGATTTACACACTACATTTAGTTCAGCAGTTTTATATTCTGCCTCACATTTCTTGGAACAGAAAAAATTACTACGTGCTTTAAATCTAGATGGGGTTATTTTAATCTCTATTCCACAGTTCTCACAGTTTACTAATATACTCATAATTATTCTTTTGCCTCCTTTAGTAAGATTTCTGCATTCTCTTTCATGTACTCTGATATTTTTATATAATTCTTCTCTGTACTTTTTTCTGTAAATCCTCTAAATTTTACTCTAGCTGGATATACTTCTTTAAGAACACCATCATCTTTTTCTTTATCAAGAGTTTCAAAATCAAATACTATAGCCCACCCAAAAACATGGAGAAACTGGTTTATTATTAATAATAAACCAGTATTTCTAAATTCTTGCCAAGTCTTTTTTTCTACCATTATATATCCTTATTTGTATATTCTATTCTTTTAGAAAAATCATAAACCTGTTTATAAGAAGACCAATCTTCTACTGGTGTAAAAAAACCAACTGTACGAGCAATTTTACTAATTATAGGTTTGCCGCATTTAGCACAAGTATCTCTATTACCTAATAGTACGTGACCATCTTCACATTTACAAAATGTTCCAGTAAGAGCAAAATGCTCACATCCACATTTAACAGCATAATCTATTATTTTCTCTGCTTGTTTTCCTGTTATATGTTCTCCCACATTAGCGTGAACTATTCCACCACCAGTTAATAATTGATTATATATTCCATCCTTTTCTATCCTTTCCCATATAGTTGACTCAGTATCCCATAAAGGAATAAACTGATTTGAATATATATCATAAGGTATGTTTTCTTCTGGAAAAAGAATCTTATCTGCTCTTGCAAGTCTATGAACCATAGACTCTCCAGGAATTTGTTCAATATTAAATATACATCCTGTGAATTCTTCATTATTAGAGTTGACTTCTTCATTTAAGAAGTACATCATATCTTTCATAACATCATACTCTTTAGGAAATATATTTTTCCTTTTAAGAGTTTCCTCTGCCTCAACATATCCAAGTATACCAATAGTTGAGAACATTCTATCTAAATTTATTCTTTTAGTTCTCAAAAAGAACTGTGATCCTTCAAAATCTTTTAACAATTGTTTATGTGTAAATAATATGTTTTTACAATCTTTTATTCTATTTTTAAGAAGAAAAAAGAATTCTTCTTTGGAAGAAGATTGTAATGCAAGTCTCATAAAATTAATTGTTAAAACTCTATGACTTCCAATTGAAACTGACCCACCAGCACCAAAACTATTTACTTGTGAAGCTAATTCTAGCATTTCAGAATCACTTTGTAATCGACAACAAGAAGCAATTTTAAAACCCTCACTAATAAAGATATTATATCTAAATATATCTTTATTACAGATTGATTCAAGAAATTCTTTATCTTCTATAATCCATTCATTATTAATAACATTCTTTGTTTTAGATATGTTTATAGAACATATTGGAAAACGATAAGGCATACCTTCATTACTAGGATCACCTTTATCAAAGAATTCCATAAAAATATTTTGAAGTTCAATAATAAATTCTATTATATACTCTTCTTTAAAAGTTATCACATCTTCTTTCTCATTAGTAAAAGAGAAATACCACATGTATTCTTCTAATAATTTTTTTAGTTTTATCCTATCAAATAAAGATATATTTAAAAAAGGAGATTCCATAGCTGCTGATCTTGATAAAGAGTTTACTCCATGTATAAATTTCTGGAATTGATTTTTTAAATAATTTCTATATTCTTCTTTTTTTAAGTCTTCAAGAGATTTTTTTTCTTTTATCAATAAAAGATGGGCTATGTCTAAAAACAAGCCAGCAACAGCAATTGCACCAGCCAAGTGATTAGCGGCCTGATGAATAACTTCATTTAATAGTGATATATATGAATCTACTCTTTTTACTGGTTTGCTTTGTAGTTGACCAAAAGGTTTTCCTGTTAAAATTAATTCAGAAGTATTAAAACTCCAACAATAAGGAAGAATGATTGAAGAACTATCAGCTAAGGCTAATGTATAATCATACATTAATCCTGTTAATCTTTTAGCCTCTTTTTTTCCATAAATTTCTATTAATTTTCTATATAAAAATCTATATCCTACGATTTTATCAATAGGAAGAGTAGCTTCTTTAAGAACACCTTTTATAGTCTTCTCATTTTTATTAGAATTATCATCTATGGAATTATCATTTAAATTTCCTATTAATAATTCTTCTATCTGAGATATAATAGAAAATCTATCTTTATCCATACCATGTATTTCTAATAACTCATTTGCTATTTTATAACTTTTTTCTACATCATTAATATTATATGTTCTTATAAGTTGATTTTGTAATGTTTTATATACAGAGTTAACTGCCTGAACTATACTTGATTTCTCAAACAATTTTAAGTATTTCCTCCCTAGTTGAAATAAAATCTTCCATTTTCCGATAGTTTAATAAAATTTGCACTATAAAACTCTTGATTACTGCTTACTAGTTGTAAGTATTTGTCTATTTTTTTACTATCACATTTTAAATCTTTATTATATTTTCCACATTTTATGATAAAATCTAAAGGCATAAAAGATATATCTTTTAAATAACTATATGCTTCTAACATATCATATCCTGTATATAAACAAACTTTTACACCATTCATCCATAGAAATTTTAATAAATATATTGTTGTTTCTTTATTGTACTTATAAAGTGGATCACCACCTTCTAAACAAACTTTATTTGTTTGATTCTTTTTACAATATATAAGAATCTTTTCTAATAATTCTTCTTTCGTGAACTGTGAAGTATTTATTAGATAATCTTTATCTTGCAATTCCTTATTATAACATCCATCACAATTATGTGAACAACCTAACATATATACTATAACTGCTAAAGATTTTCCATCTGGATAATCTAAAAATGATGTAGATAAAGGAAATTTAACTCTTACTTTGTTTTCCATATCTTGTTAATCCTTTTAATGTCTTTCTTAAAATTCCTGGTGTAACTTGTGATAAAAAGAAATCTAACCTATAGATACTTAAACTAATTAAACCTTCTGGTACATAAAAATTAAACATAATAAAACCAGATTGAAGATTAGCTTTATTTTTAATTAATCTACTTACTACAGAATCTTCTATGCAAATATAATTTGTAGAACTATTTCTTTTGAATATAAGCCAAGGAATTTTTATAACAGAAGAAGCCTCTATAAATAATTTATTTAACCACTCTTTAATAACCCCTTTTCTATCATCACAAATTAAACAATCTAAATTCCAATTAGCATAACTCTTACATTCAAAATAAATCCTATCAGTAATAAATATAGCCTCTTCTGTAGCTCCTTTAATATCACCTTGTTGATTAGACTCTTTACCTGTTTTTCCCATCTGTGTAGCTTGTGCCCCTGAAGAAGCACTTCTCCAAAAGGCAACAGGATCAGTTTTTCCTGTTAACCATTTGGATAAAATCCGACAAATATCTCTTTCATATTTACTACCTTTTAACTTACCCCCACCTTTTTTCAATTAATCTCCTGCTTCTCCATAACTAAAACTACCACCATTTAATTTTATTCCTGTATCTTCCTCAATACAATTTTTAAAATATTCTATAGCTTTGGGTATAGTCATAGTGTTTAATAAAGATTCTGCATCTACACCAATTGCCCATGCTTCCCCAAGATTATAATTACCATAGAAACAAAGTTCAGGAAAAGATTTAGTTGATACTCCATAATTTCCATAAGAAAAACAATCATCATTTGGTATGCCAAAATATTTTAGTAATCTTTGTATGTCTTCATCATTTTCTGTACCTATAATACAAAAAGATGTAGAAGAACTGTTACTTACAAATCCATTTCTTATTTTCATCCTATTATTCCTTATAGTTATTTTTGGATGGGGAAGGATTTGAATCTCCAGTGTTCAGCGCAAAGGCAACGGATTTACAGTCCGTTCTTTTCAACCAATTCAAGCACCCATCCTTATTTATAAAATTGGTAGGAATGGATGGGATTGAACCATCTACCTGTCGGTTATCAGATGACTGCTCTAACCTATTGAGTTACATTCCTATTTATACTATTAAAATTGGTAGGAGGTATGGGATTTGAACCCATATGATTTCTCGCAGGATTTTGAATCCTGTGTGTCTTCCAATTTCACCAACCTCCCTATTATCATATTAATCAAATATTATTTGTATTAATAATACCCCTATTGTTATAATTAACATTATTTTTATTTCAAATGGCATGGGTTTCACATATACATTAATATCAGTAGTATTAACCATCATACCAACTATCACTATGTATGCTACATGCATTACAATCTTTTCCATATAAATCAGAAAAAGTTTTCTTGATAGATTCTTTAAATTCTCCCATGGTTTGATTATCTTTAATATCTTCTAATTCTCTGCCTACATAAAAACCATAACCATCAGGAATATAATAAGCAGAAAATTCAAATCTATTTTCAAATTCATTACCTATATCATACATATCACAATTTTTATCTAAACCTAACAATTTTCTAAGTTCTTTAAATTCTGTATCTTCTATGTATAATCCAAAAATACAAAAACTTGTACTACTTGAATTACTTACAAATCCATTTCTCATTTTCATTTTATTTACCTCACATAAATTATTAACAAAGTATCTCACAATTACCAGAAAGATAATTATATATACTTTGTAGACTACTAAATAGATAAGGTTTATTTAATCTTGGATTAAATCTTTCTATACTACCTTCATGTTCTATATTTTCTCCGATACCTTTATTCCAAGGATATTCTATTCCTAATGCCTCTATATTATGGTCCTTTTTTACCTTAAGTAATGTACTAGGAGAATCATCTATCACATATTTTATTTTAAATAATTTATCCTTAAGAATAACTGTTTTGTCATAAGATAAAAAAATTAAATCGTGTTTTAAATTATTATATTTTAACCACTTTTCTGTTGAGTCATAATGCTTTTTATTTTTATTAGAAGCAATTAGAATATTATATTTTTCTGATAATAGTTCTAATAATTCTGAAGCATAAGGAAAAGGTTCATAATCTAAAATATTAGAATGAATTGTATTCACACACTTAAAAAATTCATTTTTGGTTACAAATCCATCCCACATATTCCATTCATACCATTTATCAGGAGTAGGAAAATCTGGATTTATTTTAACAAGTTCATTATAAACAGGCCATGAAAAATCAAATAAAGTAGAATCTATATCTACTATTACCCACTCCCTTGTAGTATTCATAATAACCCCTTTCTTTAATATTTTGATGATACTGGTGCAATTGACTTTTCTATTTCTTTCCAAAGCCTTATTGTATGTTCTGCTATTTTACTCTTTAATTCAAAATTCTTTGTTTCTCTTATTTCAGTTGCCACTTCTTTAATGTCTTTTTTATTAATATCTAATTCTTCCAATCCTCCATCTATATCTTTAAGCCATTCTAAATTAGCCCAAGAATCATCAATTCCATAATTGAATATTACAGGAAATTCACAAGTTCTAAAAGGCATACCTACTTTATTCTTTTTACAATTAGCTTTTACCCATACACCAATTATATATTCTTGCTTTTTAATAATTTTTTTAATTTTTGATACCACAGCTAACCACACAACCTGAGAAGAATAGAAATCTAATGCTTTTCCTCCTGCTCTTCTATACTTTTCTCCAAACATTACACCTATATTTTCTCTAATCTGAGAAATTACCATAAGATGCATATTTGATAATTTTAGTTTCTCAGCAAAATCTGTTATCATAGAATTAATTAAGGCTGCCCTTCTTGCTGCATCATATCCTTCAACTAAATCTACTTCATGTGAGATTTTACATGCATCTAATGTATCAAGTATATATAATCCAGGTACTCCTTTTTCTTGTACTAAATCCATAGCTTGGTGTACAGAAGTATTTACATCTGATATTAAGACTTTATCTTCTATAAGATAAGTATTATCATCATTTGGCATTCCAATTTTCATAGCATAAGGAATATCAAATGCTGCTTCATTTTCATGATAGAAAATTAAACCACCAGGATACTGTTTTCTAAAGTTAGCCATAGTCTCTATAGCTTCTCCAGTATTATGATTTAAAAATCCATTTGCCCAAAATGTATGAGATTTTGGGATACAAACATCATAAACATAAGTTCCAGAATCATATTCTTTATATTCTATTTCCGTAATTGAATCATAATGATAATTATGCTGAAGTATACTATTATAGAAATTTTTTTCATAATATAAAGAATAGTCAGTAAATAATCCCAAAAACTTTTTTATTAAAAAATATGTAGCATTTCCTGTAGTTGATAAAAGAATACGAGGAAATCTTCCTTCTTTATATTTCATTTTACCATTTTTATACCATCCTACCTTTTCTCTAATTATGTCTCTATCTTCAAACATTTTATTAATAAGAAAAGGGATAGAATTATAATCAGAATTTCTTTTTAAAAGTTCTTTTTTTAAAAGAACACTAAAATCATATTTTTTTGTACCTATTTCTTTAGCATATAGCTGTGCATCTTCCGCATACATAGAAATGATATGATAATCATGATCATAATAAATATTTTTTATATAAGAACCTTTTTTGACAGTATGGGTGCTTATTATACCAAAATTCAATAACATTAAATGTATTTGTTGAGCTAATTTTTCTGAAGTTGTATAATAGTGAATACTATTTGAATTCAATGCTCCATCACAATCTAATAAACTTCTAATAAATACTTTTTGTATTTCTTTTGTGGATTCTAAAATACATTCTGGCACAAATTTATATCTAGCAGTAAATTTTTCGGGATTATGAAATAAATTCTTAAATAGTGTTGCTAATTGAATACTATGAATATCAGTATCTTTATTACTTAAAGATACTCCTAATGATACCAGTGCCTCCTCAACCTCTTCTCTAAAAAAATTTTTAGCATTAGATAATCTCAAAGAATGCTCTTTAAAATCTCCATCGGCCACAAAATATCCTAATAAAGTAGCTAATTCAGTATTTAATCTTTCTGGAAAAAGAACTTCTTTAGTATTTTGAGCATACTTGCTTTTTTTATAAATATTTACTATCTTTGCATTTTCTAAGGGAAAAGAATTTATTCCTTTTACTATAATGGCAATATCACCAAGTTTAATATCTTTTAATTTTTTAAAAGACATTGTACAATCATTATTCCATACTACTATAGGGTGGTCATATGTGCCTTCTATACTATATCCATGCTTGGTTTTTATTTTTATAGTTTTCTCTACTTTTTCTTTCCAAAATTTAGAAGTAAAATCATAAGTATTATTTTCTATACATAAATCTTTTTTATAATCAGAATACCCATCTGGCAATTCTTTTCCTACTTTATCAATTGAAGTTATCGATTTATCTTTAGGAAGTATATAAGCATTTTTTATACATTTATTAGAACTTTTATCCCCTACATTATTAGAGACTCTGCCTAATGGGTATCCTCCACCTAAGATCATATCATATACTGTACAACCACTAGAAATTAATTGTAATTCTGTTTCTTCTAGAAAATAACTACCTATTCTTTTTAATTCAGTTTCACTTTCTGTTTTCTTTGTTTTTGCCATCTACACTCCTGCTATTGATGTTTTATAATCCTTATAAGGATTATCTATTTCTTCTGTAGAAGATTTAACTGATCTAAGAAACTCTAACTCTTTATCAGAGAATAATAACTCTCCTATTGGTATTACATTAACCACCTTTAATATCTCTATTATCAAACCACATAAGAAACAATAAATTGCATATTGCATGAGATAAATGAGATAAATTTGTCTCATCATCTTTTTTATTACCTTTTTCCCATTCAATTAAATGTCTCAATGTAGCTGCAAAATACCTATCTCTAGCATTCTCAACCTTCTTCCAATTATTAGGGGCATACTTTGATGCCCCTAATGTAAGTACTTTTACTACTTCCTCAAATTCTTTCCAAGGTACTAAATCCCACCTATCCTTTCCTTTATCTAATTTAAGTCCTTCTGGCATTTACTTGCCTTTTTTAAGTTTTTCTAGAGTTTCTTTTAATTTGCGCTCTGCATCTGACATTTCCTCTTCTTCTTTAGACTCTTCAAAAAACTTTGCAAGAATTTTTGTTCTTATCTCAACTTTACCAAGTGAATCTATTTCCTTTTCATCCATATCAAGATATTTCTTAGCTACATCTTCAAGTTCACTTCTTTTCATATCTTCTACATCATCTTTATTAAAAGGAAAATCTTCTTTTTCTTCTCTCTTTTCTTCTTTTTCAGGAATATTTTCCTTTTCTGGTTTACTTTCTTTTTTTGGAGATTCCTTTTTATCCTCTTCTTCCTCAACTTCTTCTGCATCAGGTGAGATAGAAGCAGAAAAAACATCATTTATATGCTTATAATCATAAAAATTAAGGATTGAAGGAAGCGGACTCTCAATTATTGCAGTAAGCCAAGTTTCATATAACTTATCATCTGTTGTGAGAACAGATTCAGTTCTAGCAATATCTACACCATAATATTCTGAATTAATACCTTTTCCTTTAATATTAAATTTAATATCATATCCCTTCTTGGGATTATCTACTTCAAGAACTTCTCCTGTATCTTCATCATCACTTTTAAGTACTACTTCTCTATCCACTGTTGGTGGCATAGTCCAAATCTTAGGTCCTACTTTTTCTTCTGCTCTATCTATAAGATACACAAGAAGTCTATTCTTAGGTTCTAAGGCTTTTGCTTCTTTTGTCTTACCTTCTGCTGCAAGTCTTACAACTTCTTCACATATAGGACATTTTTCTCCCTTCATCTTATAAAGACAAAGATAAGCAGCTTTTTCTCCACCAATATTATAATGTACCCATATATCATAACCATAATGGTCAGGGTCTTCCCATGTAGGAGGTAGAACTCTAATCTTATTCTTCTCTGCTGTCTTAAACCAAGTTACATCACCTTTAACAAAGGAATCTCTATCACCTTTTGTAAGTCTTTCCTTTCTATCTTCTAACGAACTTCTGTCTCTTTTTTTGTAACTAAATTTCATTAAGCCTTTACTCCTTTTTTTAGTTTTTCTTTTATCTGGTTATAACGAATATTTTCATATTCTTTCTTTGTGCCTTTAATATTTAATTCTTGGTATTTGTTTGTATTATAATAATCAACTAATGATCTAATCATATCTCCTTTTTTTGAGAAGGATTTTAATTGACTATTCCAATTACTAACCAAATATTCTGCTTCTAGTATTTTTTCTTTTAATGCTTGTACTTTATTATCTACAGTTATTTTATTCTTAAGAAGATTTTCTGTAACTTTTTCACCATCTTTATCAGCTTTTTCTTTAAACTCAATATATAATTGAGCCTCAAGTCTAGCCAAAATAACCTCTAATTCATCTCTTTTTGAAATAGCCTTTACTGATTCTTCACTAATTATTCTATATATTTCTCCTGCTCTAACACACTCTTCAACTAAATGAAATTCATCAATCAAAATTAAATCATTAAAATCTTCTGGTTTTAATATACTAGTTTTCAAATAAGTTACTCCTTTTCATAAAATACATCTGCAACTGCTAAAAGTAAATTGGCAAATCCTGTTTGATAAGGAAATGGATTAATAAAGGATTGAAGTATACTTAAAAACTTTAATTCTTCTTTTCCTTTACTATTCAATAAACATGCAGTTATATAATTTATAATTTGTATTCTGATACTTTCTGGATTTAACCCCTTTAAATCCTTTATTATGTATTTTGCTTTGGTATAATTATATTTATCAGGATTTGCCAATACTTTACAAAGATTACCAACTTGTTCATTACTAACAACTTCTTCTAGTAATTCTTCGACCTCCTTTTCTGTAGTAGCATATCTAACTGTTGATAAATATCCTAAAGCAACTCCAATACTACCATTACTCTTATTTACTATTAAGTCTATTGAATCTTCTTCTAAATCTATATCCTCCTTTTTGCAAATAGTTTTGATGTACTCAATCATTGTATCAGTGTCGATAGATTTTAAATAAAACTTAGAACATCTTCTCTTTATTGCTTCTGGTACTCTTGAAAACTCAGAAGTACACAGTATAAAGTATAAATGCTTTGGTGGTTCTTCCATTATTTTGAATAATGAAGTCCATGCTTTATCACTTGCTAAATTCTGTATCTCGTCAATAATAACTACTTTAGTATTATTACCACCAAAAGCAGGATGTTTAAGATTTTCTACTAATTCTTTTACAAACTCTACTCCATTATTTGCACCTGAATCAATTTCTATAATATTCTTTTCTATTGCCTTTGTTTCTTTAGCAATGATTCTAGCTAAAGTAGTTTTGCCTATGCCAAAATAACCATACAATAAAATGGAATGATCTAATTCTTCCTTTGCTATGGATTTCTTTATAGCTTTTATTACTGATTTATGACCTATTATTTCATCTAGATTTTCAGGACGAAATTTATTTATGAATTTTTTTTCTTCCATATATTTCCTTTTCTTTATCTATACTATAACTAAACGGAAAAATCGTGAATTTTGTCGGAAAATTTTGAAAATAAATGAAATTTTTTCTCCCATAAAATTCATGACTTACAAGATTTTTTTAATAAGAATCTTAATAACCTTATTAAAAAGTTTAATAAGGTTTCTGAGGCATCTCAAGGTTTGAATATATAAAGGGTATAAGAATCTTCCACTAATTTATAAAATGTTTCAGCAAGTCCTTTTGATTCTTCATTAAGTTTATCTACTATGCTTTTTCCATAAAATGTATTAATATTTTCACATATTAATTTATCATTAACACTTTCTCTATCATAATTATCCACGTCAATAATCTTCATAGTAACACTCCTTTGTCAAAATCATCCTTAGTAAAAGAACCTATAAGTTTAGAAGAACTAAATCCATTAGAACCATGAGTTAAAGAAACTCTAAATTCATCTTCTCCTTTTGCATTAATAAATCCAACAACAGTGATGCCTACATCCCATCCTCGTATGTGACCCCATATACCAGACTGTTCTGTTCCCTGCCTACTTGCTAGACCCCGATTTCCTTGAATTTCAGCATAAAAATGTGACATATTACCCCCTTTTTTATTTATCGGCTAAACAATCACCATTGGTATTATATAAATCATAAGCAAGAGTACAAGTTCTTGTGATAGAACATTCATCACAAGTATATTTTTCAGGCAATGGAAAATCACTATTTCCCCACATATATGATAGAAACTCATTTGGTATATCATTACCGTTGGTATCAAGTAATTTATTCATTTAGATACTCCTCCACATAAGATACATCTAGCATATAATTTATTTGACTCATAAAATCATATTTAATTTTTGTTTTCACTATATAATCATAAACTTCATTTTCTGTTAAGTTATTAACTTTCATTAAATGTTCAATTGCTTCTTTCTCTTTTCCTATCATTTGAGCAAAACCAAAATGTCTAACCTTGTGACAAGAAGGACATAAAGCCTCAAATCCTATCAGTTTTTGTATATTAGATTTATCATAAGATGTTATTTTATATTCCCAGATTTCATGACATTCTACAGGCCATTTATTTCCTTTACCACCACAAATTTCACACTTATAATTTGCCAATTTATAACATTTTTTCTTATTTTATCCCATATTTCTTTTACAAACAAAGTTCTTACATTCCTAAAATGAGAACTAGTAGGAATTAGTGTTATTTCTAATTTCATTTTTCCCTCCAAATACCCTCCCCGACATAATCCCAGAAATCAGTGGTATAATATTTTTGTATTTCTTCTATACTACCCCAATGAGTCCCTATTGAAACTTCTACTCCTAGAGGTACTATTATAAAATCCCATAAAGGTCTTACCATTTCTTTTGCTATAAAAAGAATATCCTTACTTAAAGTCTTTTCTGCAATGGAACTAGATATGTCGTCATGAACATTGAGTCGCCATTGAAATCTATTTTGTTTAGTGAAATAAGCATATTTAGCTAATCTGTATCCAGCACTGGTAACTATATCTGATGCTGTAGATTGAATAGGATGATTTATTATCTCATTCTTACTTAATGGAGCATGTCTTCTTCTACCAAAAAAACTTTCTATATAAAAATGTTCCTTATAAAATTGCATTTGTTCATCTTGCCAACTAAAAACACCAGGATACTCTTTTTTAAACTCATTTTCTATAATATCTTTTACTACATTTATGTCTAAATGCATTGATGTAGAAACACTTTTTAAACCAGCACCATAAAATAAAGCAAATACCCATTTATTCTTAGTCCAACTTCTTAAGTCTTTTAAATTATCTTTATCATCTTTTTTATTAAATTCTAATATATTTAATAAATCTGGTTCTGCTTGCAATGCTCTTAATGCCCATTTTTCATGTATATCTAATCCATTCCATAAAGCATGACAAAATACTTCATCTTTAGAGAGCATTGCTAGTATACGTGCTTCAAGTTGAGCATAATCAACAGCCACAAAATATTCTGTCATATTATCCTGCCCTTACCATATTTCGTACAATTTTGTTGCGCCGTTTTGGGAAATTTTGAAGGTTTGGAAAATCACTACTAAAGCGTCCTGTACTTGTCCACATACTATTATAATTTGTATGAAATCTTCCATCATCAAAAATACAATTTCTTGCTCCATCAATAAAAGTACTCTTTAAAGTGAAAATTTCTTTATAATCCAAAATTATTTCTGCTATTTTATATCTATTAGAAAATACTTCCAATACTTCTTTATCTACTGCTGCTTTCTTTTTTCCTGATTTACCTCCAGAAGTTTCTTTTATAGATCTTAGTTTTAATATCTCAAAAAATAATACTCTTAAATGATCATCTGAATTAGGATTAAATTCTCCATACTTTTCTACATATTTTTTTACATGTTTATCTTTTTGTATGTCTTTTTCTAAGATAGATAATTGCTCTGAAAACTTTTTATCAAAAGAATTTAATTCATCAAAATCAATTAAAACCCCTCTAATCTGAGCCATTATTGTTGATTTTGACATTCCTATTACTTGATTATAAGCATTTATTTGAATAGAATCGATTAAAAATAATTGAACAAAATAAAGTAGATAAGTATACTTTGCATCCATAGCATTGTAAATCAACACATCTATTAGTTTATTTTTTGTTACATCTTTTTTATTTATAATACTAGATAATACTTTTAGATTAAATCCAAAATGTAAAAAAATACATCTATCTAAACCATGCATACCTTCTTCTTTCTTTGTTCTTTCATCTATAATATATGCTTGTGCTTGAGTATCTTCCCACTTAGTCTCCCATAAAATATCCTCACCCAAAAACCAAGCAAACCACTCCAATTCAAATTTCAAATTATGTACAATTTTAGGTGTAGAATTTATAATAAAATCATGCAATAAATCTAATAAACTTTGTAGAACACTTTCTCTATTAATGTCAAAATTCCATGCTTCAGGATGATTTATAGGAAATGCAAAAGTAATTTTTCCATCAGAGATTGCCACTGTTACTATTTTAGTACTATTTCCAAATGGACGTACCATTTTTTCCTTAAGTTTTTCCTTTGAAACAGTTTCAATATCAATGGAAGTATTAGACACTTTTTTAAAGTAATCTAGATAGGTTTTTATCTTCTCTATGTCTAATAGTCTATCACCCAATACATAATCAATGTCATCTTTATATCCTGAAGATATTATTGTAGGTTTTTTATACTCCAAAAGAAAATTGAATACTCTAAGTATGTCATTTTTAAACACTCTTTCATCCTCAGTTTCCCAAGAGCGATTAGATTTGGTTTTTAAAATAAATGTAGGACTTGAGATTGGTGCATAGTAACATTCATGATTTCCAATCTTAAATGGAAATATTCTACCTCTCCACATAGAAACCATTTTACCACTAACAAAAGAAGACAGTGGTACTCCACCAACTCCAATTATAATAAGTGGTTTAGTTTTTTCTACGTCTTCTATAATAGATTTTTTACAACATGCCAATTCTAGTTGTTCTGGAGGTCTATTAGAATTAGGAAATTTTACTGGCCTACAACGTACTGAACTGTTCCATCTAATATTTTCCTGTATCCAAGTATCATCCATCAAAGAAGAAATAGTATCTCTTAATAAATCTCCTGCATTTCCTATAAACTGCACCCCTTCTTCATCCTCTTCAGCATTTGGTGCCTCTCCTAAAATATAAATTAAAGGATTAATGCTGCCGGTTGGTTCCATTTTAGGATGATATAATAAACTTTCTTCTTTATCTAATGGGCATACAGCACAACCATATTCTGTAGCTAAATCTGATTGAAATTTTCTTGCTTTATTTACTTTCTCCTTCTTTAAACCTAATCCAGTGAATCCCATTTATTCCTCTATAATTATTCTTTTAATCAAAATTATATTTTTCTTTGGTATACTGTATAATAGAGTATATTTAGAATCTGTATATTCTATTATAGTATCTTTCCAAAAAGAGTACCATTTTCTAACCTTATAAGTACATTGTAATAAAATCTTATTGTAAAATTCGATAAAGTCTCCCCCACTAAATGATACATTATAATAATTGCAGTCAGTATTACTTAATATATATTCTACTTCTGATTCCTTATAAGTGATTTGATAATAAAACTTATCCATTTTTTAATCTCCTAAATTATTTAATAGAAGTAGATTGTCTTCTTTCCTGCCAATAAAAATGGTATCATCACCTTTATGATAAAATTTAATTTTTGCTGAATTAGTGATAAACATTTTTAAATTAGGAATATTTAACATACATGAAAATTCTGGCAATTCTTTTGTAAAAATTACAACATCTTCAGCTTTTGCTGTTGCTGATTTAGTAGTAAAATAAAGTTTATTCTTACTAGTCTCAGCAAATGTATTTCCATCCTTACTACCTACCAAATTAATTCTATTTATAACCTCTACTAATTCTTTCGTGATAGGCAGCATGTCTTCTTCTTTTTCAAAAGGTTTTATGTCATAAGATTCTAAAATTTCTTCAAAATCAATAAGCTCTATATCAGAATTTAATTTCGTATATAGTGTAAATTCATCATAAACCTCACATGAACCATCTTTATCCTCACTTATAATTTTTATACCTTTGACTACAATAGAGTCTTTGTAAAAAAACATTTCATAAAAGTATCCTTTATCATCAAAAAGTTTTATTAAAATCTCACAAAACTTTTTTGGCAGCAAAATACTACAATCAAAAACTTCTTCTTTGTAAGGAATAACTGAATAAGCAAGAGCAATACTATTAGTAGCTCCAAAAGAAATTAAACCACTTTTCTTAACATGCATAGTGATACCATTCTGGTCTTCTTCTACTATGGAATCATGTGCAGCCTCGTAACAGAATTTAAGAGTATCAATAAAATCTTTTTCTATTCTAAGTTTAAAATTTTCTTCTCCTAATTCTTTTAGATTAAAAAGAAATTTATCACTTGGCAATACTGCAACTGAAGCAGTATTGATTCTAAAGCATTTTTCCTCATAACCTAATTTTAGTTTTTCAGAAGAATAAGAACTGACCAATTTAGATATAAAATCTCCTTTAAGACATATAGTAAAAGGATTATTAAAATTAATTTCTATACCCTGTACCCCATTAAATGCTTTAATTTTATTATTTGTTAAGCATAAATACTCTAGTATAGGTATTGAGTTTGATTTTAGTAAACAGGTCTTTGCTTTTGTGAGTAGATTTAAAAACTCTTCCTTTTCTACATAAAAATCCACTACATCTTTTGTTTCATCTTTTTTAGATTTCATTTAATCTCCTAATTTCCTTATATAAGGAAATTCATTTATACTATACCAAATTTTTTTTATTCCTACATATTCTAAATAAGCTCTACAATACTTACAAGGTTTTGCAAGAAGAAGTTGATTTCTATTATTAATTCTAACAACTATTATAGAACATCCTTTTAAATCTTGTTTTGCATTTATTATAGCTGAAACTTCAGCGTGTATACTGAAAGGCCATTCTATAAAGTTTTTAGTTATAGATCGTACACTCTTTTCTTTATAATTATGACCTTTACTTATAATGGTAGTATTTTTATAAATAATAGTACCAAGTTTAATTTTAAAATCAGAAAGATTGGCCTCATCAATTGCCATCTTTGTCAATTTTTCTAGATTCATTTTATCTAAATTCCTTTTGATAATAAACTATATAATAAATAGAATAATACACAAAGTACTACAAATAAAAATGTATTAATAAAATTACTATCATTCATAATATCTTTTTAGTCACTTCTTTTATTTTCTAATATTCTAGTTAAATTATTTAATGCAACCATACATAATATAATAGAAAATGAAATCAGAATAATACTAAACCACAAATATGGTTTAACTACAAATAGAGTATATAAACAACTTGATGCCCACAAAAAATACAAATTATACCAAATGCTGTTTTTTAGCATTTTATAAAAATACCTTATAACTTTCACATATCCTCCTTAGCTCTAAAGCCTTTATAAATTCCGTGTCTTGGTTTATTCTTTACTCCTACAGTAAAAAAAGTATAAGTTATTATTTTACCTAATAAAGATTCTTTTTCATTCCAAAATTTTTTCCTATCATAAGCAGAAAATCCACTACCAACCTTAAATTCTACACCTGTATAATAATCTTTTACCAAAAATTTTCCTAATACTCCTGCTGGTCTTAAATTCTCCTTAGAAGATGATCTTTTAGACCTACCAAAATTATCTTTTTCTTGTGGATTATCATTATGATATAATTCCTCAAATCCTATAATAATAGCCTCAGAATCAGTAAATCTCTTAAGTTTTAAAAGATGTTTTTGTTTCCATGTACTTCTACCACATTTATAAGGACCATCACCACTCCTTATTATAACTCCTTCAAATCCTTTATCCAAACAAGTTTCCTCAAAATCTTTTAATTCTCCTAAATTGTTAATTTTTTCAGGAAAAAGAGGAATAATAATATTACTATATTTTTCTTTAGTAAGCCACCATTCATATAAATCTTTCATTCTTTTTAGATAAGAGTCTTTGATAGAATCTTTTACATAATCAAACATATAATATGTAAATTTAGGTTCTCCTTCAAAACTCATCACACCACTAGTACATTCTTGAAAAGTTTCTCCTATTATTATTTCACCATCAGCACCAATAGGAAGAATCTCACTTAAAATTTTTCTTATATATCTATTTGGTATTAATTTAAATGTTCTTGTAACAGTCACATCTTTAGGTTTTAAACAACGAATTCCATCCAATTTTGGTGTACAATATATTGGATAAATTAATTCATCTATATTTTCTGCCTTTACTGCGAGCATTGGACTAGTTATCATAACACATAATCCTCGATTGTTTTAAGTAAGAAATTATCCCAATATTCTCTATCAACTTTTTTTGATAGAGTAGATTTTTTAGATAATGCTTCAACTTCATCTATTAAAGATTCTAATTTTGGTGCTACAATAGTTAAGTAATCTAATTTACCTAATTTAACATCTTTGATAAACTCTTTTTCTTTTAATGGAAAAGTTATAGTTCCGTCTTCAAATATTTCCTTTACCTGATATGCTGCTCTCAATGCATGGGAAATTGCCTTCCAGTCTATTCCCTCATTACTCTGAGCCTTTTTAGCTCTCTCACCATATGAATTATAGAACTTTTCTACTGTTAAATAAGCATATCCTATTGTAACTGTTTCTTGAATTTTTCTATTGCAAACTTCGTACATATTAAGTTTAGATTTTTCATCTACATATTTTCTTATATGTTCACCTTCGGGCAAATCTTTCCAAATAGAACTTAGTTTATGATATCCTTGATTATGTACTCCATGTTCATATAAAACATCTAACACATTTTTTGCATCAGAAAGTCTACTTCCTTTAATTCCATATTTACTGGCCTGTTTTCTAGCATACCCTACAAAAGCATCTAAATTCTTGGTGTAAAATTTACTTCTATTCTCTATAATTTCTTCCCAAATCTTATAATAATCTTTTGGATAATTTGGAGTATAAAAGTATATCATTTCTTCTGGAACATGAAGCATATCTAATGCAACTGTCTGTCCTTCACAAGCTAATTCAATAAAATACTGAAGAGAGTATATTTCTATTTCAGTATCGTCTTTAGTATTCTTATTAAAATGATCTTCTTTTGTTGAACAAGAAATAGATTTTTTTACCCTTCCTAAGAAAATATCTTCCTTATTTGGTAAATATATGCCTTTAAAATCTTTATCTGACTCAGGAGTTTGAGTCCCATACAAATGAGACCCAAACTTACACATCATTATAATATTTTCTTTCATCACTTTTTAATGATTATCAACATGCACAGTAAAACTAGAAAGTTTCTCAATAGAAAGTATATCTTCAGTACCAAAAACCTTCTTTAAATCTTCTACAGTAAATTCATAAGGAAGAGTAGTATCAGAATATCTATTACCAACATGACCAGAACCACTATGAAGAACAATAAGTTTTGTATCATCACCATTTATTTTTGATATTAAAAATACCCAATTTACTGTTTTATACATCCGTGTAGTGAGTACCACTTTAATAATATCTCCTGCTAGATACTTTGTATATTTCATTTCTGATGCTTTTGGTACAACTATCCAATCATTGTCTGCCAACATATTAAACATTAATGGAGTTGATTTATAATTAATATCACCAGGATACCTATATAGTATACTTAATGCAGATACCTCATCTACAATCTCCTTAATAACATGATAATCACAATCTTTGCTCCAACATTCTTTTACCACCTTATCTCCTATGTTTGCCTTTTCCCATGCCTCTAGAAAGTTCATTTTATTCTCTCCTTTTTTAAGATTTTTTTATAATAGTTTTTATCATTACTATATTTCTGTAATATAATTTTTTTATGTTTATATTTCTTTTTTAAAGATGTTAAAATATAATTACAGGCAGCTACATTATTTTCAATTTTAAAATAATCTTCTTTTGTCTTTATTATTTTTTTCTCTTTAAGTTCTTTATGCCAAATAGCTGGTCTTATTTGAGTTAATCCTCTAGCACCTTTTTTAGAAAGGGCTCTAGGATTAAAATTTGATTCTACTCTTATAATAGAAAAGATTAAATCAGAGTCCTCGTACTTTAGAACCTCCTTTTTAATCTTTTCTATTTCAGATATATTTTCAGTATAAGAAAAAGAACTTAAAGAAATAGGATTTAATAAAATCCCTGATAACAAAAACAGTCAAATAAACTTCACTTATTTCTTCCACTCAATAGTAACAGTGGTGTCCTTTAAGTCTTTAATATTGTTTACTAAGTACTTAAATGGTGAAGTAGAGTAAGTGGAGTAAGTAAAACCTACTGTTAATTTATCATCTTGATATAAATCTGCTTTTATTTTATTGTTAAAGTAAGGTATAACAAAACCATCAACTATTCTCCAATTACAAGGCATAATAAGTTTATATTCAGTTGATTTTTTTTCTAATATCCCCCAAGAATTTTTAATCAATTCTTCTTTATAAATCTGTGATAAATCAGGAATATCTTTATCACCATCTTTAATAAAGTAGACTTTATTATCAAAAATTATACTATCTCCTATGTTTGCCTTTTCCCATGCCTCTAGAAAATACATAATTAAAATCCCCCTATAATATTTACATTTGTATTATCTTTATTAAATTTTATACCTAATTTCTTAAGTTCTGTAACATTTAAGGTTAACTCCTGATTTTTTATAGTTATTAAGGTATTTACTTTTGCTCCATACATATTTACCAAATCCAATTCAATACCATTTGTTATATCAAAAGTATCAATATAATTAGTATTTTTATTATTATATATATCATATTCATCAAATACTTTTATAGGTTTAGGTTCATTCACAATATACCACTTATCTGACTTAATCTGCCAAGCACATAGAGATTCCTGACACACTTCTCCAGTAGAAAACCTATATACTTTAAAAGTATCAGTTGCTATTCCATTGGTTTTGGGAATTATAATATAGTAATAAAGACCAATACCCCATTCTTCTAATGCTGCTTTCTTTCCTTCATTTGTTGAATCTGATAAAATTTCATGTAAATACATTTTAATTCTCCTTTATTATTTTATTTAAAATATATTGATACTCTAGATTGAAATAATTGTTTAGAATACTTTGTGTAAAATTTTTCTTAATAAATATAGAAAAGGTTTTAAAGTTGACTTTATACCATAAATTTATAGAGTCTTCAGTTAAAGGATATTCTAGCATAGAAGAATCGGGTGTATATAATTCTGAGAGAATAGCTAACTCATAAAAATGTCTTATGGTGGAAATTAAACCTATAAATTTTTCTATATCAGATTTATAAAATATTTTCAATTTAAACCTTTATTAGAATCTTAGTACTATATTTTAGAAAAGAAAGAAAAAGAATATAATATATATTTTTCCTTTCTAACTCTTCACTCTTCACTTGTAAGTTATACTATAAATAAACGGAAAAATCACGAATTTTGTCGGAAAATTTTGAAAATAAATGAAATTTTTTCTCCCATAAAATTCATGACTTACAAGATTTTTTTAATAAGAATCTTAATAACCTTATTAAACTTTTTAATAAAGTCTTCGTTTTGGCCCAAAAGTTTATTAAAAAATTCAACTAAAATATTTTCTGGTAGCTTCCACGAGATTGGTAAATTCTCTATCATACCCTAATTCTTTACATAAAGTATAATTTACCAATATATCTTCAGAACTTTCTGCCACGCATAGTACATCTTTTACTTCTTTAGGAGCAAAAAAGATAGCTAAATTTAGTTCTGCTTCTTTGCCACAGTTTACTACACTAGAAGAACTTAGAACTTGTATATCCAAATCTATATGATTTAGAAATATATCATTTTTTATTCTTTCTTTATTTGCATAGTCTATAATCATGTTTCTTAAAGATTTCATGTATATATTCATAAAATCACTATCTTTTATAACATAAGAGTATTTTTTTTCTAATTTTCTCCATAATATATAACAATCATGAAATAAATCTAAAAACTCATAGTCTTTCACTTTCCAAAGATTATTATTACAGAATTTTTTAGTATATGCCTCAAAAGTGCCTTCCCACTTACGTTTTTTGAATGGCATCAATCCCCCTAGTTAAATATTCTATCAATTATTTCTACTAAATATGGAAGTGTAATTTGAAAAGTAAGGTCTTCTTCTTGTTTCTTTTTACAAAAATAAATTGCTTGTGAGAAATACAAAGCATCTACTCCTGTAAGTTGTTCTTCAAGAACTTTTATATCTGTTAAATTTAATTCTGATACCTGAAAAAGAATTTTCAAAATAGTTCCAGCATTTACATGCCAACCTTGTTTAAGAAATTTTCTTAATCTAATTATAGAGCATACTGGATACAGACTTCCTTGATAAAGTAATTGTTTGGTTAGTATTGCTTCTAAGGCTTTTGGATTTAAAGTAAGTTTTTTTGTTTTAGATTCCCAATAATTACAACAATGAATAAAATCATAATTTTTATGAATTTCTTCGGCTTCTCCATAAAATCTTATGACTAACTGTATTTTTGTTGAAAGAGTTATAGCATTAGCAGAAATAAATATAGGTCTATATTGACCTTCTTTACTTTCTTTTTCTATAGATTTTATTTCTTTATCTCCATCATAAAATTTTAAATCTTTAAAATCTTCTTTAGGTTTTTCTTCTACTATACCAGTAGATTTTATAAAAATCTTAACCCTGTTGTCTTTAATTCTTATTTCTGGAGTAATAGTAGAATTTTTCTTAATAAATTCTTTTATATAATAATCTGCCACTTTTATACAAGTTTCTATATTAGTAAAATAAATATCATAATCATTCACGGGTTCATTTAATAATAATGAGACTATAGAACCACCAGTTATTATAGAATTTTTCTCTACTAATTCTTTTGTGGTTTTATCTTTTATTGAAGATAAGAAATCTTTAAATTTATTTTCTAGTATTTTTTCTATTATTCTTCTATTCATCAAGGTCTTCCTTTTTAAATAAGAATTCTGGATATAAACTTTGTTTCTCTATTTCAGAGACAAATTCTTTCCATTGAGCAAGTTTGTGACTTTTTCTTTGTTGAACTATATTTTGAAGAGTTTTATAGTTTAAATTTACAATTCTTCTTTGTAAAAACCCTTGAGGAAGATCATTTATTAACTGCTCAAATTGTTTTCTATCAAGAAGATCATTTAAATGGTCTAAATCAGGGTCTTCTAATCCTAACTCAAACATATCAGAAGTAAATTCTTTAACTTTTAATATGGTATGCATTTTAGATTCTGATTGTTTGCTTATTCCTACACGATATGTGTCAAACTGATTCCACCAAAATATAGGTGCAGTAATATCAATCCACATTTGTATGCTCTCTAGAAATTTTGAATGCCCCAATCCTTTAAAAGCAAGAGTAATTGTCACTTTAAGAAGTTTTTTAATTAATTCTACATCATATATTAGGTCTAAAAGGTCTATATTAGATGTTAATCCATAAGATAATCCTAATCCCATAAGTGTTTCATGTATACCTTGTTCATTAATTATAGATACTTTCATGTGATCTATTACTCCTTTACAAGTTCTTTAATAAATTTTACTTTTTGTTCTTTTGTCATTCTTGGTATTAAATCTTTTATTTCTCTTTCTTGCTCTTTAGAAAGACCTTCATAGATATGCTCACACATAGGAGCAAATACTTTTTTAAAATCTAATTCTGACATATGAAGTGCATAAGAACCATCAGTAGAAAAGAACCACGCATAATACTCTGATGTTCTTGTATTTTTATTTGTAATAAATGCGCCCCAATATTTTTCAGCCTTATACCACTTGCTCCCTGCTTTTCCCCCCCCCCCTTCCATGAATATTATCATCAATTATATGGTAACAAATAGATTTATTCACTTTAAACCTCCATATATGTGGCATTTATACCACGTTTTTTTAATTCAACTAATTTCTTTTTAGAAC